>Ga0134102_1000079_pt1 | contig 119234 bp, 104 predicted proteins | sample 13_3_2metaG_FD_94447 | JGI IMG/M metagenome (GOLD analysis project Ga0134102, IMG submission 94447) | Switchgrass degrading microbial communities from high solid loading bioreactors in New Hampshire, USA - 13_49_3.3_201_A3 metaG | ecosystem: Engineered > Bioreactor > Semi-continuous >...
ACGCCATGGTTATGGCTGCTGTCAGCGTGGTCTTGCCATGGTCCACATGGCCTATCGTCCCTATGTTTACATGAGGTTTTACCCTCTCAAATCTCTGTTTAGCCATTTATCGTTTCCTCCCTCGACATGTAATATTTCATTTTCGATGAAAACTCATCCTAGCGTATCGCAAATTAACAAAAAATGGAGCCCATGACCGGGCTTGAACCGGTGACCTCCGCCTTACCAAGGCGACGCTCTGCCGACTGAGCTACATGGGCATACTTTTGTTATTGGAGCGGGAAACGGGAATCGAACCCGCGACACCCAGCTTGGGAAGCTGGTGCTCTACCCCTGAGCTACTCCCGCCCGCTGCTATAACGCCGTTATTTATTATAACATAAACATGAATAAATGCAATACTAGACGATATATTTTTACATTTTTGCTCATACCGAACTGCTATCCAAGCACTTGCCAAGCTTCCTTTTTATGCGCTGAATAGCATTATCAATGGATTTTACTCCCCTATTAAGGCAGGATGCAATTTCTCCATAGCTTTTCCCTTGAAGGTAAGATTTCAAGACCCTCAGCTCAAGCTCACTGAGCGTTTGTTCAACTTTCTCCCGCAAATATTTAGCAGTTTCTTCACTTATAATAAGTTCCTCTGGATCTGATTGATATTCTGTTGCTATAATGTCAATAAATTCTTTTTCTGTATCTTCTTCGCACAACGACTTATTTAGAGACAAACATGAATTCAATGGAATGTGTTTTTGCCTAGTGGCAGCTTTAACTGCAGTGATAATCTGTCTGGTTATGCATATATCGGCAAATGTTTTAAAGGACACGTCTTTATCTTCATCATAATTTTTTATAGCTTTATAAAGGCCTATCATGCCTTCTTGTATTATATCTTCCTTATCCGCTCCTATGAGAAAATAAGCTTTCGCCCTATTATGTATGAAGCCCTTATATTTCTCCATTAAAAGCTCTAGCGCATTTTCATCCCCCATTTTTGCACTAATAGCTAACCTTTGCTCCAACGCTTCTTCATCCTGCACGTGCATGCTGATAGCCTCAGTACCCATTCTTATCCTCCTAGACATAGCTGTTAGAACAAATCATATGTCAATTATAGACAAACTACCGCTTTATGTCAAGTCTCTGCATGCTTATCTCGTACATCAGTATGCCCGCCGCTACCGAAGCGTTGAGCGATGAGATGTGGCCGCTCATCGGGATACTAAGCAGTTCATCACATTTTTCTTTTACCAATCTCCTCATGCCGCTGCCTTCGCTGCCTATTACCAATCCTATAGGGCCTTTTAAATCAACTTCACGGCAAAAGCGCCCTTCCATATCCGCGCCCATTATCCACAATCCTTCTTTTTTTAGGTTTTCTATTGTCTGTGCCATGTTAGTAACCATAGAAACGGGTATATACTCTATGGCTCCGGCCGATGCTTTAACAACTGCGGGCGTTATATTAACTGATCGGTCTTTGGGTATTATAACGCCATGCGCTCCCATGCATTCAGCGGTGCGTATTATAGCGCCCATATTTTGAGGATCGGTAATGCCGTCTAATAGGATAACGAAAGGGTCCTGGCTGTTTTGCCTTGCGTTTTCTAATATATCATCTACTTGGGCATAATTATAGGGATTCGCATAAGCCAGGACGCCTTGATGCGAATGCGTAGAAGAACGCTTATCCATCTCTTCTTTAGCGATTTCCTCTACTGCTACACCTTTTTGATAAGCCAGCTCTCTTATCACTTCTATAATTTCTCCGCGGCTGCCTGATGCCAGATATATTTTTTTAAGTTTGCGCCCGGCTTTCAAAGCCTCTATTACCGGATTGCGCCCCTCGATGATCTCATTGTTATCTATGGATTTGCTATTCTCTTTCTTCATTTGCGCTCCTATACTTTGCACGCACCTCCTTAGCTTTGCCGCAATTCATAGGGCCCTCTGAACACGCGCCATAAACACATGCCGGACCAGCCTTCTGAAATAGCAGAGGAGCTACTTTTTTGACCTCCGCTAGCATGCTTTCAGCCATCTCCCGTATCTCCCATTGCGCTCTAAGGCAACACCTTAACCTGAAGAAATGCCATAGCTCACGAGCGTTCATTGTAACTATCAACTGGGTTTGGCAGGCATTGGGCAGATTGTAACGCGCATCCTCTTTAGGTATACCAGCATTTATATCTTCATTGTACCACTGCTGTATTATCTTCATGCGCTCTTCAAAGCGCTGCTGCAAACCATTTTCTAGGTAGCTAGGAGGTATAACGTAACCAAATTGGTCTTCTTTTACGTACCTCTGGCTTTTTTGCGAATATGAAGCTAAGCGATGCCTCACCAATTGATGACTGCATGCCCTGCTTATTCCTTCTATAGCAAAAGTAAAACTAGCATGTTCAACTGGAGATTGATGCCCAAGGTCGCTTAGTTTTTGCAAAAAGTTTTTGACCCTTTCTTCTGTCATGTTCTCTGATAACTCATCTATATCAGCATCGGAATAACACATTCTAGCTGCAATAGCGATTGTTTTTTCCGGCTGAGGAGTATAATTTATAAGCTTTACTTTCATATTGCCTCCAATCTATCGCCTATCAACTATGATACCGCTTTCTGTAATAACCATATCTACAGGTACATCGAAGGGTTCTACAGGGATTTCATCTACGATTTGCATATCAAATGCTATGCCTATAGTGATGGCATGGTCTTTTAAGGATGAAAGAAATCTGTCATAATATCCTCCGCCATAACCTATCCTATAACCCCTTTTATCATAGGCTATTGCGGGAACTATAATAATATCTAACAACCGCGCATCGACATAGCGCACACATTCTTTTTTAGGTTCTCCGATAGAATAAGAGCCCTCACATAAGTCATCGAATGATGTAATTTCCGATGCTATCATATTGTGAGATTGTCGCTCGCACAATGGCACAGCAACACGCTTGCTCGTATCCCAAGCCCTTTGTATTATCGCCCGCGTGCGCACCTCATTTCGCGCATCAATATACGCCATTATCCAACCTGCCGATAAAAAAACCTGTTCATTGGTTAACGTTTCATATATTGCATAGCTCTTGCTGTTTATTTCATCCGGCGTTAAGCTATCTCTTTTATCCGATATCATTTTTCTTATGTCTTTTTTGCTTAGCATTGCCTAACCCCCAATATATATCCGAGGAACACGCGGGCCTATAGATGTTATTATTTCATACGATATGGTATCACATAACCTGGCAAGATCTTCCGCCGTCACAGCTTGATCTCCCTGTTCCCCTATAAGCACCGCTTCGTCTCCAACACCCACGCCGGATATATCAGTAACATCAACCATAAATTGGTCCATACATATCCTGCCTATAATATTGGCGCGCCTGCCTCGTATGAGTACCCATCCGTTGTTGCTAAGTTTACGCCTGTAACCGTCTGCATAACCTGCAGATATAGTAGCTACTTTAGTGGGCCTTTCGGTGATATAAGTACAGCCGTAGCTTACAGGCTCACCAACAGGCACTTCTTTTACATATATAACCCTGGACTTCCAACTTAGGGCTGGCTTTAATTCAACCGAATCAGCATGTATTATTTCATCCGAGGGATAATATCCGTACATTGCTATCCCGCCGCGCACTATATCAAAGTGTGCCTCCGGACAATCTATAATCGCCGCACTATTCGCCGCATGCAGCATTAGATGCTCCACGCCTAAAGCTTTGGCTTGCCTGGCCGCTTCATTAAAAAGCGATAGTTGATATTTAGTAAATGTTTTATCCGCAGCATCTGATAAAGCAAAATGTGTAAACATACCCGTTATTTCTATATTTGGCAGCCCTTGAGCAAAGGTTATAAGCTGTTGCAATTCTTGCCCTGGACGCACGCCCACCCGGTTCATGCCAGTATCAACTTTTATATGCACTCGGGCTTTTTTGCCTTGAAGTACCGCTTCATCTGACAGTGCTTTCAGCACCTCATTAGAAAAAACCGTCTGGCACAAATCGTTCGACAAAACCTCAGCGGCTTCACACGGCATTATCCCGCCTAAAACTAATATGGGCGCTGTATTTATGCCATCAGCGCGCAATCTTGCACCTTCCCCTGCTGTAGCAACGCCTAACCATTTTGCGCCCGCTCCTAACGCCGCCTGTGCCACCTTATACGCTCCGTGACCGTAAGCATCGGCTTTAACCACTGCCATAAACGCTGTATCGCTGCTGAGGCATTTGCATAACTGTTTTACATTATGGCGTATATTGTCAAGGTTAATCTCCGCCCAGCTATGCACCATAGCTTGCTGTGCTATAACGCATACACCTCTTTTTCATCTAGCACCCTCACTCCGCTGCCTTTAAGCAACTCTACAGCTTTTTCTGGATTTTCTACGCGAAACAATATAAACGCCTTATCCCCAGAGCGCTTTATAAATGAATAGGCGTATTCTATGCTTATATTATTACCCTGTAGAACCTCCAGCACTTGTGCCAGCCCACCTGGCCGGTCATTTACCTCAACAGCCAAAACATCGTTCGTGCTAACAGTGAATTCTGCCTCTCTTAGCACCTCAACAGCCCTGTCTGGATCGTTTACTATCATGCGCAATATGCCGAAGTTAGTGGTATCGGCCAACGCCATAGCGCTTATATCTATATTGTTATTAGCCAAAGTCCTCGCCACCATAGCCAGCCTGCCCAACCTGTTTTCAAGGAATACTGATACTTGTTTTACAAACATAATTAGCAACTCCCTCCAGCACCTATAATATTCTTTTGTCTATAACACGCTTAGCTTTGCCGTCGCTGCGCGCTATAGTTTTAGGTTCTACCAATTTTACTGAAATGTTTATGCCTAACGTGCTTTGTATCTCATGCCTTATGCGATGCTCTAAATCCTCAAGCTTGCGCACCTCATCAGAAAATAACTTGTCATCTATCTCAACCCATACCTCTAGCTCATCGAGGTTGTTAACGCGATCTACCACCAATTGATATTGCGGAAGCGTACCGCTTATATTCATAAGCACCGTCTCTATCTGAGATGGGAATACATTGACCCCCCTTATTATAAGCATATCATCTGTGCGCCCTAATACTTTTTTGATTCTCACATGGGTTCTGCCGCAAGGGCATGGCTCATAATTAAGCGACGTTATATCCCGCGTACGATAGCGTATAACAGGAAGACCTTCCTTCGTTATAGTTGTTATAACCAATTCGCCAACATCACCAGGCGGCAATACCTCTCCCGTATCAGGATTTATTATTTCTGGTATAAAATGATCTTCAAATATATGAAGCCCATTTTGCTCAAGACATTCACAAGCAACGCCTGGGCCCATAACCTCACTTAAACCGTATATATCGACAGCTTTTATGCCAAAACGCTGCTCAAGCTCTTTACGCATATTATCGCTCCACGGCTCTGCTCCGAATACGCCAGCCTGTAGTTTAAGCTCATCTTTTTTTACACCTATTTCTTCCATTGTTTCTGCTATATAAAGGGCATAAGATGGTGTACATGCCAGCACTGTAGTGCCTAAATCCTTCATGAGCATTATCTGGCGCTGCGTATTGCCGCCCGATACTGGTATAACAGTGGCCCCCATACGTTCTGTTCCATAATGCAGGCCAAGGCCTCCGGTAAACAAGCCATATCCATAAGCTACTTGGACTACAGAGTTTCGGCCGGCCCCAACGCCAGTCAATACTCTGGCCACCAGCTCCGCCCACGTATCAATGTCCTTGCGGGTATAGCCCACCACAGTGGGTTTACCTGTCGTGCCGGAAGAAGCATGTATGCGTATTATTTCACTTAGAGGAGCCGCAAACATACCATACGGATAAGTATCTCGCAGGTCTTGCTTTATGGTAAATGGCAACTTATATATATCGTCAACACCCTTTATGTCACCTGGCTCTATGCCTATCGCCTGCATTTTTTCTCTATAATGCTCAACATTAAAATACACGCGTTTTACAGTATCTACTAAGCGCTGAGATTGCAATTCGCGCAACTGCTCTCGGCTCATGCATTCAAAAGTTTTGTTCCAATACATTCTCCAATCCTTTCTATGCTGTTTCATAACCTTTTAAAAAGGCTTGACGATTGCTTTCCACCGTTTTAGGCGGGACTACTTGGCCTATAACATCTAACCATGACTCTTTATCGCTATTCATCCTTTTAGCCATAGCTCCTATAAGGACGATATTTGCGCCCCTCGGATTACCCGCCTGCATGGCTAAATCCAAAGCGTCTAAAGCTATAACGCTTTTTGACATATTGTTTAAGCGCTCTATTATGTCGCTTGGATATTCATCGGCACCTATTATGACAGGCATGGGCTTTATTTCCTGCGTATTAGTAACTACTATACCATTTTCATGCAAATAAGGCGCCCAACGCAGAGCTTCCAATTTTTCAAATGCCAGTACGACATCTGCTTGCCCTTTCTCTATAAGAGGAGAGTAAACCTTTGGTCCAAATCTTACATAAGTCACAACGCTACCTCCTCGCTGCGACATGCCATGTACTTCAGATACCTTAACGTCGTGGCCAGCATTCATCGCCCACCGGCCTATTACCTTGCTAGCTAAAAGCGTGCCTTGGCCGCCAACTCCTACTATCAGAATGCTCATCACCTTGTCCATTTAGACATCCGCCTCCTTTATGGCGCCAAAAGCGCATAAACTAGCGCATACGCCGCACCCGCTGCACTGCGTAGCATCTATGATAAAATCGCCCTCTACATTTTCCAAAGCTGGACAGCCAATATGCATGCACATCTCGCAGCCCATACAGCTATCCATATCTATGGAATATGGCTTATAGATACGCTTTTTGTCTAACAATATACATGGACGCCGCGCTATTATAACTGATGGCTCATCAGCCTCCACTTCTTCTTTTATGACATCTTCCATCTTGGCCATTTCATATGGGTCCACCACCTTTATTCGCCTTACGCCGGCAGCTCGCGCTAACTCCTCTATGCTCGCTTTGTATGTCGGCTCCTTGCGTATAGTCCAACCAGTGGCCGGATGATCCTGATGGCCGGTCATTCCAGTCGTTGAATTATCCAGTATTACAACCGTTCCAGTCCCTTTGTTATACACCATGTCTATAAGGCCAGTTATACCAGAGTGTATGAATGTGGAATCGCCTATAACCGCTACAGTCTTGCGGGCCCACTCCTTACCCCTGGCTTTTTCCATGCCAAGAGCTCCTCCTATACTAGCCCCCATGCATACGCACATATCCATAGCGGATAGCGGCGCTGTAGCGCCTAAGGTGTAACAACCTATATCACCGGTAACTGTCAGATTTAATTTGCTCAAGATATAAAACACGGATCTATGAGGACACCCCGGGCACATAACCGGCGGGCGAACGGGCACATGCTGCTTCGCTAATTCCTCGCGCTCGGGCGCAGCAAATCCATGGCCTAGCAAAGCCTTAGCCACTATTTCAGCATTAAGCTCGTCTACCACCGGAAAAATTTCCTTGCCGATAACATCTATTCCCATCGCCTTTACGCTCATTTCTATAAAAGGCTCCAGCTCTTCTATAACGTACAGCTTATCCACACCGGCAGCAAATTCCTTTATAAGCCGCTTAGGCAACGGATAAACCATCCCTATTTTAAGATACGAAGCGTCCGGCATGGCCTCTTTGGCATACTGATAAGTTATGCCATCGGTTATAATCCCCACACGTCTATCGCCCCACTCTATACGGTTAAGCGGGCATTCATCTGAATACGCTTCTACAGCACTAATACGCTCGACCAGCGAATAATGGCGGCGTTTAGCCATAGCCGGCATCATGACATATTTGTTTATGTCTTTTTTATATTCCTTAATCGGAACATTCTGCCGCTCGCCTAATTCTACTAGGCCACGTGCATGGGAAACCCTTGTAGTCATGCGCAGTAAAAATGGAATATCAAATCTTTCGCTCAACTCGAAAGCTAGCATTGCAAAATCCTTAGCTTCTTGACTATCCGATGGTTCTAGCATCGGTATATGCGCGGCCTGCGCATACAGCCTATTGTCCTGCTCGTTCTGTGAGCTGAAAAGGCCCGGGTCATCAGCAGTCACTATAACTAATCCGCCATTTACACCCGTGTACGCCGATGTAAAGAGAGGATCAGCCGCTACATTTAAGCCAACATGTTTCATGGAAACCATTGCTCTAGCCCCCGCCACAGACGCCCCTATAGCCACTTCAAGCGCAACCTTCTCGTTAGGCGACCACTCGACATATATTTCATCCGCCGGATATAAAGCGAGGCTTTCCGTTATCTCAGTGCTAGGCGTACCTGGATAGGCCGCGGCCACCTTTACGCCAGCCTCATAAGCACCTCGCGCTAATGCTTCATTGCCCAGTAAAAGATCCTTCAATTTTGCTCTCCCCTCAAATCTATCACCCTTTTGGCTTTTCCTTCAAAACGCTTAAGCGTTTGAGGTTCCACAAGGTTAACTTTTGCATCTATTAATAAATTAGTTTTTAATTGATGTCTTATCTTATGCTCTAGCGCTTCTAGCTCGCTGAAATGTTCCAGAAGCTGGACATTTACAACTTCCACATTTATCTCGAGTTCGTCCATAAAACCATTTTTACGCACTATTATCTCATAATGCGGCCCCACTTCTTCAATATTCATAAGCACCGTTTCTATCTGCGATGGGAATACGTTGACACCCTTTATTATAAGCATATCATCCGTACGCCCCCTTACTTTTGACAACCTGTAAAGCGTTCTGCCGCACTCGCATTTATCAGCAATTATACTGGATATATCATGCGTCCGATAACGTATAAGCGGCATACCCTCTTTAGTCAACGTGGTTATAACCACCTCTCCAATTTTACCATAATCTAATGGTTCACCGCTATCGGGGTCTATGATTTCTACCAAAAAATGATCCTCAGCTATATGCATGCCTTGACGCAGATAGCACTCGCCAGCGACGCCCGGCCCCATAACCTCGCTTAAACCATAATTCTCAGTAGCTAATATATTCCAGCGCTTTTGCAATTCTTGACGCATAGCCTCAGTTGACCCTTCCGCCCCAAACAAACCCAACCTCAGCTTAAGATCAGAAACATCCACACCCATGTTCTGCGCCACTTCTGCCATATACAAAGCGTAAGATGGTGTGCTCACAATGACCGTAGAGCTAAAATCTTTCATTATATTTATTTGACGCTCTGTATTACCGCTAGACATCGGTACTACCGCAGCACCCAGTTTCTCTAGACCGTAATGCAATCCAAACGCTCCTGTAAAGAGGCCATAGCCAAACGCTATTTGTGCTATATCTTCATCCGTAGCTCCAGCTTCAACAGCCATACGTGCAACCAACTCTGCCCATGTATCTATATCTTTGCGCGTATAACCCACGACAGTAGGCTTACCAGTTGTACCAGATGAACCATGGATTCTGACTATTTGTTTCATAGGTACGGCGAACATACCATAAGGATAATTATCGCGCAAATCATCCTTCGTCGTAAATGGCAGTTTACTAACATCTTTAAGCGTTTGTATATCCGATGGCCTTAAACCGATGTCATCAAAAGCCTTTTTGTAAAAAGGCACCCTATCATAAACATAAGCTACAATATTTTTAAGCCTGTCTAGTTGTAGAGCCTCCATACTACTTCTAGACATGCATTCCTCTCCGGGTGACCATATCATTGGATACAATTCTCCTTTCATGCTATTTCTTCGATCGTATCATAAATCATCTTTACATGTTGCTGAGGCAAAGCAGCGCTTACGAGGCTTACAGCCGGCACTACTACAATAGGCGCTACTATGGATGCTGCGCTGAACACCGTTATAAGAGGGCTAGATAAACCTGCGTATAAAGCCCCTACTAACGTTGTGCCAAGCGCTGTTGCAATGCCAGCCCACACACCCGCTTTTGTTGTCTTCTTCCAATACAAGCCATATAAATAGGGAGCTAAAAGCGAGCCTGCAACAGCTCCCCAAGATAAGCTCATAAGCGATACGATTGGATTCGGCACTAATGCTAAAAGCAACGAACATGCAACAAAAGCTACACAAAGCAAACGCATGATAAGGACTATGCCCTTAGGCGATACCTTTTTAGATGCCAGTGTATCTTGGATTATATCAACTGCTACAGCCGAAGCCGATGCCATAACTATTGATGCAAGGGTAGACATAGATGCCGCAAGTACCAATACCATTATAACAGCTAAAACTACCTCAGGCAGCGTGCTGGATATTATCTGTGGTATTATTAAATCGGGGTTTGGCACGCCAGCAAGCATAGGCATGTTATCCGGGAAAAATACCCTGCTAGTCGACCCGATAAAATATACTCCACCGCTTATTAGAAAAGCGAAGATAGTCGATACAATAGTGGCCGCTTTCATAGCAGTACCGCTTTTAACTGTATAAAATTTATGGATCATCTGAGGCAATCCCCACGTACCTAAGCTAGTCAATATAACCAATGACAAAAGCGGCAAAAATCCGCCGGGCCCTACTGGTGCAATCAACCTAGGATCAATAGCTTTTAAAGACGTGAATAACGAGGCTAAGCCACCCACTTCCTTGCTTCCTATAACGAACCACACCATAAGCACTGTCCCAACTATCATTATTATGCCTTGTATGAAATCCATTATAGTTGCAGCCAAAAAACCGCCTATAAACAAATAAAGCGCTGTAAATAGAGCCATAATAACCATTATTACTGTATAATGTATATGGAATACTTGCTCAAACAGATAGCTAAGACCCATATACACCGATGCTGAATACGGCACTAAGAACACGAATATTATCAACGCTGATGCTATTTTAAGAGCCTTGCTATTATACCTTATGCCTATAAACCCCGGCATAGTAGAAACTCCGAGCCGCTGAGTCATCTCGCGGGTGCGCTTGCCTAAGACAAGCCATGCTAATAAGCTGCCGATTACCGTATTGCCTACTGCTACCCAAAGCCCGGATAATCCAAAAGACCAACCAGTCTTGCCAGCATAGCCTATAAATAAAACGGCCGAAAAATAGGCCGTTCCATATGAGAAAGCCGACATCCACGGATTGACAGAGCGGTTCCCCAAGAGGTATTCGTTCATGCCTTTGACCTTGCGCATACTAAAAAGCGATACTAACAATATTGTGGCTATATAAGCCATGAGAAATAAACCTTCTACCATGCTACCATCCTCCACTAAAGTAATATCGATAACCGCCGTTAACGTATGCACCAATTATAGCAAAGATGGTATTAATGTTCAATACTTGCTATAAACCTCCTGCGATTAGAGATTCTCTCTGTAAGCAGTACAAAGCCCCATATGCTTTGCGCCGCTTACGGACACACTACAATATAATTTATGAATCGCAGGTAATGTCATAAAAGCTTGAACTATACGCTAAAGATAGTATAATTATGAATGAGAGGTGATGAGCGTTGGATAAATTAAAGCAATTAGCGGATATTATAAAAGAATCCGATAATATAGTAGCATTTACCGGCGCAGGAGTATCAACAGAAAGCAATATACCAGATTTCCGCTCGCCAGGCGGATTATATAGCACTTTGCGTTATGGTTATCAACCTGAAACCATTATAAGCAGAACGTTTTTTTTTGAACATCCGGAAATATTTTTTGATTTTTATAGAAATCAGATGGTATACAAAGATGCCCAACCAAATGACTGTCACAAAGCACTAGCAAAGTTAGAAGAATGTGGCAAATTGAAAGCTGTTATAACTCAAAACATCGATGGACTGCACCAAAAAGCAGGCTCTAAAAATGTATTGGAACTACATGGTACTATTTATAGCAACCACTGCATAAATTGCGGCAGATTCTTTGATTTAGATTATATATTGAAAACAACGGGCGTACCAATATGCAAAAAGTGTGGAGGAATAGTCAAACCAGATGTAGTCTTATATGAAGAATCTTTAAATGCCCGGCTTTTGGCTAAAGCTGCTCAATATATAGCTGAAGCAGATGTCCTGCTAGTAATGGGTTCTAGCTTGGTAGTATATCCGGCAGCGGGCTTAGTAGACTACTACAAAGGCGATAAATTGATTCTCATAAATAAATCTTCTACTCCTTATGATTCCAGGGCTAACCTTATAATACGCGATAACGTAGGCGATGTAATGCACCATGTTATGCAAATCATAGCCTCTGAATAGGTTTTATTTTCGCTATTGACGTAAATAAGCGCAAAGCCTATAATAGGAGTATAAGGAAGAGGAGACGATAATTATATGGCTATAAAGGATTTGCTAGTTGAAGATTTTCAAGATGCCGTTGGTGAATTGTTAATAAGGCATAAAAGCATTCTTGATTTATTGTCAAAATATCAGGAATCCACAGCTCGCGTTAACAGAGCTATTGTAAAAGCCGTTACAACGTGTGGTTGCATACAAATCGATGCAAAAAAGCAGAACATACCTGCGGATGCTTCGCTGTCGGAACTGGCCAAGCTTATGAGTACCCACCTGAAGGGTGAATTATGCGATAATTGCAGAGATGTAATAGAAAATGAAATTGGTAATAACATGTTTTATTTAGCTAATATATGCAACACATTAGGTCTCAACATATACGACATACTTATAAAAGAAAAGGAAACGCTAGACGCCCTAGGTTATTTTAATATGAAATAATTAAAGTAGCCCTGCATCTAGCGCATCATATACCGTGCGTATGGGAACCACAATTATATTGTCGTGCCGCATAGCTTGTTTGCTATTTGCCGAAGGTATCATACAATGCGTAAAGCCCATTCGCGCACATTCATTAAGACGCTGATCCAGGCGGCTAACCGCTCTTATCTCACCGGTTAGTCCCACCTCGCCTATAAATGCCATAAGGCCATTGACCGGTTTCTCTTTGAAGCTGGACGCAATGGCCATTATTATGCCCAAATCTGCTGCTGGCTCGTCTAATCTCAGCCCGCCAGCTACATTTACATAGGCATCTTGATTTTGAAGCATTAGCCCCGCTCTTTTTTCTAATACAGCCATTAGCATAACCACGCGATTGTAATCTATGCCGTTCGCCGTACGCCTTGGCATACCAAAAGCTGTAGGACTAACTAGTGCCTGAATTTCTACGAGTAACGGCCTGGTACCCTCAACACTGCAAACGACTGCCGAACCCGGCACCCCTAACCTGTGATCAGAAAGCATAACCTCAGAAGGATTGGATACCTCGCACAACCCTTCATCGTGCATTTCAAAAACACCTATTTCATTGGTAGAACCAAATCTATTTTTAACCGCTCTTAATATCCTGTAAGATTGGTGGCGTTCGCCCTCGAAATAAAGCACAGTATCTACCATATGCTCTAGCACTCTAGGGCCAGCTATAGCGCCTTCTTTAGTAACATGGCCAACTATAAAGATAGTTATACCGGTACCCTTCGCCAAACGCATAAGCCTCGCCGTTGCCTCACGCACTTGGCTCACGCTGCCCGGTGCTGATGATATTTCCGAATCATATATCGTCTGTATAGAGTCCACTATCATTATATCGGGTACTATAGCATGGGCTTGCTGCTCTATCATATCTAAATCCGTTTGTGCATAAACGAGAAAATCTGAAGCCGATATTCCAAGCCTCAAAGAACGCAACCTTATTTGTTGAGGAGATTCTTCGCCAGATACATAAAGCACTTTAAGACCATTGCGCGCGGCATGACCAGCCATCTGCATAAGAAGGGTTGACTTACCTATGCCTGGATCTCCTCCTACTAGTACAAGCGATGCTTTAACTATACCGCCGCCTAGTACCCTGTCCAGTTCTTTTATGCCGCTCGGATAGCGCTGGTCGTCAACCGCCTCTATGCTCTCCAATGCAAGAGGCATATCGTTTGACGATATGCCTCTTATAAGCTTTGGCTGAGGCACCGTTTCCTCTACCATAGTATTCCATTGCCCGCATTCCGGGCATTTCCCCATCCATTTAGTAGACGAATAACCGCATGCCTGACAAACATAACTGCTTCTGTTTTTAGGCATATTATACCCCTACAGTTACAGATTTCTTCCTGAATACGAGCTTGCCATTTTCTACATCAGCTATTACCGAATCACCGGGCGAGATAGTCCCTTTCAGCAACTCCTCAGAGAGGTTGTCCTCCACCATGCGCTGTATGGCTCTGCGCAAAGGCCTCGCCCCGTATACGGGGTCAAATCCTTCCTTAGCAAGGAAATCTCTCGCTGCAGGCGTAACCTCCATAAATATATTCTTCTCGGCCAACCGTTTGCTAACATCTTTTAGCATTAGATCGACTATCTCCTTGAGGTTTTCTTCATCTAATGGATGGAAGACTATAATTTCATCCACACGGTTCAGGAATTCCGGCCGGAAGGTGCGACGCAATTCTTCCATTACGTTTTCTTTCATCTTATCGTACTCGTTCTCGCTTTCGTCTCTGCCGCTCGAGAAACCTACCGATTTCTGTTTAGTTATAAGATGCGCACCAGCATTAGATGTCATTATTATAACAGTATTGCGGAAGTCCACCGTACGGCCTTTGCCATCGGTTAAGCGCCCATCCTCCAATATCTGTAATAATATATTGAATACATCAGGATGTGCCTTCTCTATCTCGTCAAACAGCACGACCGTATAGGGTTTCCTCCTTACGTGTTCTGTTAATTGGCCACCTTCTTCATAGCCTACATATCCTGGAGGCGATCCTATAAGACGCGATACACTGTATTTTTCCATATACTCCGACATATCTATGCGCACCATAGCGTTTTCATCGCCAAACATGGCTTCGGCTAACGCACGCGCTAATTCGGTTTTCCCCACGCCTGTAGGACCTAGGAATATAAAGGATCCTATCGGACGCTTCGGGTCTTTAAGCCCAGCCCTTGCACGCCGTATAGCCTTAGCTACAGCCTCTACAGCCTCATCCTGGCCTATCACGCGTTGATGAAGTATCTTTTCCAGATTAAGCAATCTTTCGCTTTCAGCTTCAGTAAGCTGCTTAACCGGTACCCCACTCCAGCTCGACACTATCTGCGCTATATCTTCAGCCGTTACTACAGCAGAACTGTTACTGGCTGTACTATTCCAATTTTCTTTCAATTTTTCTATTTCTTCTTTTAGTTTTTGTTCATCATCGCGCAGTTTAGCCGCTTTTTCATAATCTTGGTTAGCTACTGCTTCCTCTTTTTCTTTGCGAATATCCTCAAGTTTATCCTCGAGCTCTTTTATATCATCGGGCGGCGTAACGGTGCGCAACTTTACACGCGCTGCCGCTTCATCTATTAGATCTATAGCCTTATCGGGTAAGAACCGATCGGTTATATAGCGCATAGACAAGTCCACTGCAGCTTCCAAGGCATCATCGGTTATCCTGACACGATGGAACGCCTCATATTTATCACGCAATCCCTTTAATATCTGTATAGTATCCTCCCTGGACGGTTCTCCTACTATAACTGGCTGGAATCTGCGTTCCAGGGCGGGGTCCCCTTCTACGTGCTTTCTATATTCGTCAAGGGTGGTAGCGCCTATTGCTTGTAATTCGCCCCTGGCCAGCGCCGGCTTCAATATATTCGATGCATCTATAGCGCCCTCTGCAGCACCTGCGCCTATAACAGTATGCAACTCGTCTATAAACAGTATAACATCGCCGGCTTTCTTAACTTCAGCCAGTACATTTTTTAACCTTTCCTCAAATTCACCGCGATATTTAGTACCAGCTACCATCGCTGGCAAATCCAACGCTACTATACGTTTGTTTTTTAAAAGCTCAGGCACATCTCCTTCGGCAATCTTTTGTGCCAATCCCTCGGCTATAGCTGTTTTACCAACTCCCGGATCTCCTATTAGTACAGGATTATTCTTGGTACGACGGCTCAATATCTGTATAACTCTTTCGATTTCCTTTTCTCTGCCTATGACGGGATCTAACTTGCCTTCTCTTGCCAATTCAGTCAAATCGCGGCCGAATTGATCGAGATTAGGCGTGTTGGTATTTTTTGCCTGTCCCTTCTGCGGAGAACTTCCTTCCTCTTTCAACATTTTTATCACCTCATCGCGCGCCCGCTGTAAATCTATACCTAAATCCATGAGCACCCTAGCTGCCACGCCTTCGCCTTCTCTTAAGAGCCCTAACAATAAATGCTCGGTGCCTATATAGTTATGGCCTAAATTGCGAGCCTCATAGAAACTCAGCTCCATAACGCGTTTAGTCCTGGGCGTATAGCCAAAACCCTCATTAAAGTTAAAATTACCCTTGCCCACTAAATTGACTACTTCTTCTCTGACACTATCTATATCCGCGCCCATATTTTTAAGCACTTTAGCAGCTATGCCATCTTCTTCACGAAGCAGCCCTAGCAGCATATGCTCCGTTCCTACATAATTATGCCCTAAAGCCCTAGCTTCTTCTTGCGCATATATTAAGGCCTTTTGGGCTTTTTCTGTAAATCGTCCAAAAAATGCCATTGTCCTTACCTCCCTATTTTCTGATGTATTAATTCGGCCCTGCTCACATCTCGCTCAAGCGGCTGCAATTCTTTTCCTTTATGCTTTTGCACATGGGCCGGCTGTACCATAAATAATAATTGATTGAGCAATTTCAAATCTATATTTTTCAATATGCCTAGCGCCACACCCAAACGCAAATTAGATATCAACTCTAGCGCTTCTTGCGTATCGAGCATACGAGCATTTGTGAATACACCAAACGACCTATATACTCTATCTTCAAGTTGAAGCTTATTGTTTTCCATAAGCGCTTGGCGGGCTTTGCGCTCTTTCTCTATTATCTGTTTTGTGACCGCTATAAGATTGCTTATTATATCATCCTCAGTCTGGCCAAGCGAAACCTGATTGGATATCTGATAGATATCGCCCTTAACTTCACTGCCCTCACCATATATACCTCGCACTGTCAAGCCAACCCTGCTTACTGTATGGAGAACATCTCTTATATTGTTGGTCATCGCTAATGCTGGCAAATGCATCATAAGTGAGGCTCTCATACCTGTTCCGACATTGGTCGGACATGTCGTCAAATAACCAAGTTGTTCGTCAAAAGCGTATGATAAATTTTCTTCTAAAAGGTCATCTATTTTATCGGCTAGCTTCCAAGCATCCGTTAACTGCAGCCCTGGCGCAAAACATTGTATGCGTACATGGTCTTCTTCATTTATCATTATGCTTACAGTATTGTCATCATTTATTAGAAGCGCGCCATTTTTTTCATTCCTTGCGAGGTCCGGGCTGGATAAATATTCTTCAACTAGTACTTCGCGGTCAAGCTCTTGTATATCTTTAATCCTTATAAGTTTAAAATGCTCGGCCACAGAACTATGGCTCTCTAAAATAGCTCTACTTACCTCTTTTATTGCGCGCTCGGCCTGCTCATCATTCATCACAGTTGGAAATGGCACGTCATCCAGATTTCTGGCTAGCCTTATCCTGCTGCTTATTATTATATCGCTATCTGGACCGTTAGCGCTTATCCAATTCTCCATCCTATCACCTCATTTGCCAGTTTCCTTTAGACTTGCTTCCAATTCCTTTATTTTATCCCTTAATTCCGCTGCTTTTTCAAACGCCTCATCTTTTACCGCTTTGTCCAGTTCTTCCTTAAGGCGTTCTATTTCCCTGCGCACACGAAGCTCGCCGCCAGCCTTACGAGGCACTTTACCCACATGTTTCACATTGCCATGTATACGCTTGATAAGCGGAATCAATTCATCAGCAAATGCTTTGTAGCACTGGCTGCACCCTAACATGCCTGTCCGCTTAAATTGTTCATAGGTCATACCGCATCTTTCACATTTTATCGCAGCATAATTGGCCTCAGCGTTGCTCTGCCCAACTCCTTCCAAAAAACCAGACAGAAGATCATTTACCGAGAATGGTTGGAAGAAATCGTTTAGTGAAAATGTATTAAACCAGTTTATTTCACCGCTTTGTTTAGCACAATCCTCGCATAAGTGCAGCTCGGTTTTTTGACCGTTTATTATCTTGGTTAGATGAACGGTCGCAGGTTTATTTTTACAATAGTCACAATACATATTCGCAGCACCTCTCTTTACGAAATCGAAAGCAAAGCCACCAGCATACTTTTCATTATGCTCGCCCTCACTTTATCTTTTTCCTCAGCATGCATATTTAAAGCCTTATCATCTACGGCTGATTTCATAAGCGCTGCAGTTTTAGCGCTTATGTCACCGTTTTCTTCTAATTGGTCTATTATATTGTCGGCGCAAGCTTGGGAAAGGGAATTGCCTATACCATTCAGCAAAAGATAAAGTATATAGTCATCCCTGTCTACATTCATGCGCATTATCCTTATGCATCCTCCGCCACCGCGTTTACTCTCGATATAATAGCCTCTCTCGATAGTAAAACGCGTAGACAAAACGTAATTTATCTGTGAAGGCGCACAGTTGAAACGAGCGGCCAGTTCGTTGCGCTGCAATTCGAGCACTCCGTCCTGACTAGAATTCAACATATCTTTTATAAAGGCTTCTATCACATCGCTCAACCGGACCATCGTTCCACCTCTTTTGACTTTGACTTTCTTTGACCTTTAGTTATAGTATAATACTTAATGCACAAAATGCAAAGTCAATTTTCAAGTATTATAAGCAATAATGTGCAATATATTGTAATAATATTTTGTATGCTTTATATAGCTCGCTATTCCTTCGTTTTACATCATAATCTGAAATTTTCTCTATGTAAGCGGCGCGAACCTATAATAGCCTCGAAATATTGCTAGCATACTAACGGATTCATTACATTTTTAAGCAGCGTAGCCTAAAGCACGGATGCAAACCGCAGCAGGAACATTTTTGAAACTTGATTTTCGCTGTTCCATCTGTTAGTATGATAGCAACCAGAGTTAGGGAGGTAAAAACAAAAATGAAAATAAGCAAAAAGATTATGATATTAACTTTAATAGCGCTGCTAGTTTTATTTGCAATATCGGGTTGTTCCTCTAACACAACGTCAACAAGCGAAACAGGCAATGTTTCCGATTCTGCCGGTACAAATAACACTTCTAATGTCACGCAAAATGATGACGTTGAAAATACAACCGAGCAAAATAACAACCCATCATCTTCTTCAGATGAGAATGCTACGTCTAACGTAACACAATCATATCAAGACGGCATTTATAGAGGCCAATCTGACAAAAATGATAAGGGTGAATATGGGGACATCAAAATCATTATAAAAGATGGCAAAATAAGCGATGTGCAATATAAAGAGATATTGCCTGACGGCAGAGAAAAAACACTAGAAACCAATGACAACTACCAGGCAGCTGCGGATGCTATAAAAGTTCTTCCTGAAAAGCTTAAAGAATCTCAAGATACGGAAAAAATAGACACTATAAGCAGCGCTACTATAACCACTGAAATGTTTAAGCAAGCAGCTGAAAGAGCTTTAGCTCAGGCAAAATAATAGCTATCTGCCTTAATTAGTCTATTTCTATTTCTTGAATCTCTACCCTTATAGGCATTTTTTCATTAAGATCCTCCACTATCGCCTTTTCATCTTTCCAAGCTGTATATTTTTTACGCTCATCTTCCGTCAACACAACTTTATCAAGAATTTCTCTGCCGCTAAGCCTATTATCGCTCACAAGCATTTGCATTATTGGATTATTGTTAACAATGGTAAGCACACCGTATACATACTTCAACTGTCATTTCCTCCTCAGCCTATATTATATTTCTGCCTTTGAACGCCTGCAACAGCCTTGTTATCGCTTTTGCTGAACGCTCTAGCAGCTGCTTAGTACTAGCCATAGCCATCTCCAAGTCCATCGGCTTGTCTATTATGCTAAAAACCGCTGTTATCCCACATTCATATACCTTCTCTGCCCCATCGCCTAAGCTCCCTGACAAGCATATAACTGGTTTACCGTAGCGATTCGCCACTTTAGCTACACCAACTGGAACTTTGCCATAAACAGTTTGCTCATCGGTCCGGCCTTCACCAGTTATCACAATATCGCAATTTTTTACATATTCATCCATATGCGTTATCTCAATAATTATATCCATCCCTGGTTTAAGTGATGCCCCGAGAAACGCCATAAGACCAGCTCCAAGGCCGCCAGCTGCGCCGGCACCCGGTACATCTTTTACATCTTTGCCTATATCTTTTTTCATAACCTCAGCCAGATTTGCCAAGCCTTTGTCTAGCTCTTCTACCATTTCTGGCGTCGCTCCTTTTTGAGGCCCATATACCGCAGCTGCTCCAGCAGGGCCGCAAAGCGGATTTGTTACATCACAAGCCACCGTTATCTCTACATCTTTCACTCTGGGATCTAGCTGCGATACATCTATATGGGCTATGCTGCTTAAGACTTTGCCGCCAAATTCGTCTATCACACAGCCATTATCATCATAAAACTTTACACCTAAGGCTTGGGCCATCCCTACTCCGCCATCGTTTGTCGCACTGCCGCCTATGCCAATGATTATGCGCCTGCAGCCTTTGTCCATTGCTGCCTTTATAAGTTGCCCAGTACCATAAGTTGTAGTATGCATCGGATTGCGTTTATCGTCCGGAACCAAGGGCAGGCCTGAAGCTGCCGCCATTTCAATAATAGCCGTAATGCCATCGCTTAGTACACCAAAAAATGCTTTCACATCATCTCCAAGTGGACCTATGACATTCTGCTCATAAATTCGTCCACCACTTGCCGCTATTATGGCCTCCACAGTGCCTTCTCCTCCGTCTGCCACAGGTATTTTTTTTATCACAGCGTCCGGATCAGCAGCGTATATACCATTCTCTATAGCATCAGCTACAGCAACGGCGCTTAAACTCCCTTTAAATGAATCAGGAGCTATTACGAATTTCATATTCTTTCTCCTTAATTCGATATATTTTCTACAACGGCCTTGTATACATCAGCCGCTTTATCAGGCCAAGCATCACATATTATTTGAGCAAGCTCACTATTCGGTACGTTTATGCGGAGTTCCATAAGCATCATACTATTTTCTATAACCTTACAATGTACTATATATTCCTCTTCGTTTTTCTTCTCATAAAACGCTGGCATATCGCTTTCTCCTGGCAAATCGACATGCTTACCCTTAACATAATTATCTATAACACTCATTATCCAATTCGGCATATTATCAGATAGGCGCAAAACTATATCACTGCCTTTGTCATTTATGGCATAAAAATATCTTCCTTGAGATTTGATGCAATCTATAAGGCCCTCTTTAACTAATTGGCCTAGCAATTGCTGCAAATCAAAATAGTTCATAACATTCGCGCCCACCATAAAATGGGTCATCTGAGAATTCGGAATAGGAATATGCATTTTATCAAGGAAATATAATATTGCCAGCCTGTTTACACCTGCTTGAGACTCATCTATATACATAAGCGCACCCGTTCTTTATAGTTCTTCATAATTGTATTTTCTTATATAGATTGTATCATCGGACATATACTATGACAAGCATAAATTACGAATTCTAGATACCATAGATATTTTCTTGAAAAACTGCATATAAAATCTCATACAAAATCAGCCCATAAGTGGTAATATATTATAGAGGTGATGATATGAATTATCCATTCAGCAGGATTATACTCATCGTGCTAGACAGCGCGGGTATAGGGGCTTTGCCCGACGCCGCGCTATATGGCGACGAGGGTTCAGATACCATAGGCCATATATGTAAGTTTACAGGCATTGAGCTTCCAAACATGGACAGCCTCGGCCTTGGCAACATAAAGCCGCTAGACCATAATCCCCCAGCCGTCGGGCCAAAGGGCTTCTATGGCAAAATGGCCGAGCAGTCAGCAGGCAAGGATACCACGACAGGGCATTGGGAAATCGCGGGTTTATGGCTGGAAAGGCCGTTCCCAACCTATCCGAACGGCTTTCCGCCTGAAGTTATAGATGAGTTTGAAAAAAGAATAGGCACGAAGATATTGGGCAATAAGCCGGCTTCGGGGACAGAGATAATAAAGGAGCTTGGCGAGCAGCATATGAAAACCGGCTACCCGATAGTCTACACATCGGCCGACAGCGTTTTTCAGATAGCCGCGCATGAAGAAGTGATACCGCTTGAAAGGCTGTATGAAGTATGCCGCATAGCCCGCCAGGTAATGACCGGCGAGCATGCCGTAGCGCGCGTAATAGCGCGGCCTTTTATCGGCACACCCGGCAATTTCGTAAGGACAGAGCACAGGCGCGATTTCTCGCTTGAACCAACAGGCGAAACCATGCTCGATAAGCTAAAAGCGAAAGGACTAGGCATATATGCCATAGGCAAAATAGAGGATATATTCGCCGGCCGCGGCATAACCAAGAGCATACACACCGGCAACAACCACGACGGCATAGCGGCCACGATCGATTGCATGGCAGACGCAGATGCCGGCCTCATATTTACCAATCTCGTCGACTTCGATATGCTTTACGGCCACCGCAACGATGTCTACGGCTATGCCAGAGCGCTCAGGGAATTCGACGACGCCCTCCCTGCTATAATGGCCGGCATGAATGATAATGACCTTCTCATAATCACCGCCGACCACGGCTGCGACCCAACGACGCCAAGCACAGACCATTCGCGCGAATATGTGCCGCTGTTGGTTTATACACCGTCTAACCAGGATACTTACACGCTTGGAGTAAGAAAGACTTTTGCAGATATTGCTCAAACCGTGGCGGAAAATTTTAACTTGACGCCTTTTGAACATGGCAAGAGTTTCCTCAAAAATGTGTATAGGCAGGTGTGAAAAATGGATATGGTGAGCATTATAAAGAAGAAGCGCGATGGATATGAGCTATCAACTAGCGAGATAAACTACGCTATAAGCGGCTATACGGCCGGCACCATACCCGATTATCAGATATCGGCGCTTCTAATGGCCGTCTACTTCAAAGGAATGAACGAAAAAGAGACGCTCGACCTTACCGCGGCCATGGCCCGCTCGGGCAAAATAGCAGACTTATCGGCTATAGATGGCATAAAGGTCGATAAGCACAGCACAGGCGGCGTAGCCGATACAACAACGCTGGTGCTAGCGCCGCTCGTCGCGGCATGCGGCGCACCTGTAGCCAAGATGGCCGGAAGGGGTCTTGGGCATACAGGGGGAACTATAGACAAGCTCGAGGCCATACCGGGCATGAGGGCTTCTCTTTCAATGGAAGAATTCGTAAGAAACGTAAATGAAATAGGCATAGCCGTTATAAGCCAAACCGAAGACCTGGCTCCCGCGGACAAAAAGCTGTACGCGTTGCGCGATGTAACGGCCACAGTCGATGTACTGCCCCTTATAGCCAGCTCTATAATGAGCAAAAAGTTAGCCGGCGGGGCTGACGCCATTGTGCTCGACGTCAAAGTTGGTGAAGGCGCATTCATGAAGGATTATGACAGCGCGAGGCAGCTTGCTGAGATAATGGTGAAAATCGGAAAAGGAGCCGGCAAAAGAACGGTTGCCGTTATCACGGACATGAGCCAGCCATTGGGTCTGGCCATAGGAAACTCTCTCGAGGTGATAGAAGCATGTGAAACTCTGAAAGGCCGCGGCCATAGCGATTTAGTCGAGGTATGCATGGCTTTGGGCAGCTATATGCTCATACTTGCAAATGTCGCCGCAACCAAAAAGGAAGCACAAAAAATGCTTCAAGATGCCCTGGTATCAGGCAAAGGCTTCGAAAAGCTAAAGCAAATGGTAAAGGCCCAAGGCGCGGATTCAAGGGCATTGGACGATTATTCACTTTTGCCGCAAGCCACTATAAAACATGAGATAAGGGCCAAAAACGACGGCTTCGTATCAGCCCTGCATGCCGAAAGCTTGGGCGTATCAGCGATGAAACTAGGAGCAGGGCGCAAGACCAAAGATGACAAAATAGACCTGTCTGTAGGTATAATGCTGAATAAAAAGGTGGGCGATTCGCTGCGCGAAGGCGAAACGGTAGCGACAGTGCATGCCAATGACGGGCAAAGGCTAGCCGATGTGCTGCCTGATATAGAGGCTGCCATAGAGATATCCGATGAGGCCGTTGCTAAACCGCCCCTCATATACGGCGTAATAGATAGACATTCCTGCGATTCATAATTTGTAAAAGCTTCCCTATGCAAGCGATACAAAACCCCAGGTACTGGTGAAATATTGTAGTTTTGTATCGCTTGTAGACGCGCCATAATATAAACTACGAATTATAAAGGTGCTACATTGGACAGTAATACCTCATCACAGGTTGAATTTTATAATTCCCATATAAATAATATCCATATAATCCTAAATACCCCGAGTTTTAACTTATTCTAACGTATCAACAATGAGCTTTAGCGTATCTATTGACACCCTCCCTTTTAAAGTGTACCTGATACCATCCGCAACTAGAATTGCGCATTTCTCTTTTTCATGGTTTTCTACTCCCTCTTCTTCAATAATGTTTACTTTATATCCTTGTGCTGATGTATAATTCTCAACGAATTTAAACATTCCTAAATAATCCGTTTCCCATCCATTCTTCAACTGATCTTCGCTAAGAATTATATCAATGGTTAAAGAAATTGGGGAATAATAATCCTTGCCATGTTCATATATATATCTATTTTCTTCTGCAATATATCGGTAATTACATGTGTCACCCAAAATATAATTGTTTACTGTAACAATAGCAAAATCCTTATTATCTGTTCTGATACTAACTTGCATATAAGGATTATCTGCTGACAATTTCGAATCTAGCAAATGAATTCCCAGCTTGTCTTTGATAGTATAATAATCTTTAAACTCCTTCTCCAACCTGCCATACTCATCAGTATCACCCACTAATTTATTGGCCTGTATTACATGCATAGAATCCAATTCGGGCAATACGGTATCATTCACATTGATTTTATTCATTATATAATATCCGGCAAAAACAGTTGTGCTCCCCATAATGAGGATAGCTATACAAGCAGCGACAATATTCTTTAATGCTCTATACGGTCTTTTTTGTACTAACTTATCCTTAATTTTGTTCTTCATATCATCATTCATTTTTATCATACTGAGCTCTGTATCAATTTTCTGCTTAATACTATTCATCATAGCCAACCTCCATTAAAATGTTTTTTAATTTTTTTCTTGCTCTATTTAAACGTTGAATAGTGGCATTTTCTGATTTTCCTATAATCGATGCTATTTCTTTCATCGACAATTCCTGATAATAATACAAAGCAATAATTTCCCTATCATTTGCATTAAGTTCCATAATCGCTCTTGATATGCTGTCTTTTTCCAAAAAATCCTCAATCGGATTCTCTGTAGCAACTAGCATATTTTCCTCAAAGTTGTTCCGGGCATTACGAAACCACTGTGTCCGTATTATGTTTTTACAGCAATTTATCGCTATACGCGTTATCCAAGTCTTTTCACTCGACTTATATCTAAAGGAATCATACGATTTCATAACTTTAATAAATGTGTCCTGTACGGCATCCTCTGCAAGATGATAATCTTTCAAATATAAATAACACATACGAAAAATAGCATCACCGTATTTATTCATAAGTCGTTCTAAATATTGTTCTGCCGGCATTCTGTGCTCTCCTTTCATCTATTAGACACATTCTATTTAATGAATATTACGTTTCTTATCACATGAAATTATTCCTTCTGCAACTTCTTAAGCCACAGGCGGCTATAAGCAGGCATTTGAACAGCGATGACATTATAACTTGCAGACCCTATGGCCCTAAATTGCTCTATTTGCAAAGATCTATGATCATACTACATGTACCTATATTAAAGATTGCCGATCCCTATCAAACCAAGCTCCAATTGACTAATATGCTTGATTCGCTAGCTATGTCATATTGAATTATACCACTAATAAAGCAACTGTCTGCTCCTTGCGAAATATAATCTTCGCAAAAATAATAAGATGAGTAAAGATACCCTATACACCGTCCGTGATTAATATCTTCGTCTTGTTCAACATCAACTGCATTTGTATATTTGATTTTTCAACATAATATGCATTCTGCCGATCTTGATCACAGGCCGAATAACATTGCTTCACTTATAAATTCACCTACTACAGGCTAATCATATACGAGGGGTATTGTGCTATTGAGAAATCATTCATGCTCCTGTATGATAATAGAAAAGGCAGGGTATCATACCCTGCCTATATCCTTCCTATAGTGCATATCCTTGAATTTTATCTTCTGTACGCTTTCATATGCCCTGTTCAAAGCTGCATCAAGGACATCGGCCATGGCCGTAACGCTGAGCACTCGACCGCCCGCCGTATAATATACATCGCCTTCTTTTTTTGTGCCGGCGTGGAACACCATGACGTCCGGGTCGTCTATATCATCCAATCCCATTATAGGATAACCCGTTGCATAGTGCACAGGGTATCCGCCTGAGGCCAGGACGACGCACGCCGCCGCTTTGTCATACCATTCGACCTTTACCTCGTCCAGTCGTTGGTCTATTATGGCCTCCATTATACCGACCAGATCACTTTTTAGAAGCGGAAGTACCGCCTGTGCCTCAGGGTCTCCGAAGCGCGCATTGTATTCCAGCACCTTAGGCCCGTCATGGGTCAGCATCAGGCCGAAGTACAGCACGCCCTTGAATGATCGGCCTTCTGTGGCCATCGCTGCTATGGTCGGGTATATTATCTCTCGCTCCACCCTCTGTTTTACTTCGGGGGTATAATAAGGGCTTGGAGCTATAGCGCCCATGCCGCCGGTATTAGGCCCTTTATTGCCGTCATAGGCACGCTTATGACCCTGCGCGCTTATCATCGGTATAACCGTTTTGCCATCGCTGAATGCTAGCACCAATACCTCATGCCCGGTTAGGTTATGCTAATTATTTGGGTTTATCAGTAACTTCTTCGGTTTTTTCGTAATAATCAACTTTACCTTTATATTTATATTCCCATGTCCCATATTGAACCGATTCCGTAATGTATTCTACAGTTTTTCTTTTATTATCCCAATCAATGTAAACTGTTGTTTTTGGATAATATATGGCTTTTACTGGTTCTCCGTCAATTACTTCACCATTGCTTGATTTAAATTTAGAGAAATACACTTTGAAGAATTCTTTTTGGAATTCCTCATTGTTAATTAACTGTTCAGTTTTTGCTAAAATATCATTTGTCTCACTATCTGTTACATTATTTTTCAGTGTGTATATAATATAAAGTCCTGAAGCATCATATTCTGCCTTGATCTTTTCAATTTCGCTATTCGCTCTAAGAATATCTTTTCTAAATTCCTTAAAAGAACTTATGCCCAAGCTATAGGTAATAGCACAACTTATCAAAAATGGGGCCAAAATTATAACTAAAAGCAGAACTAGAAATATATTTTTAACTTTCATAAACATTCCTCCTAGTATACTCCCAGTTAATTATACTTGTAGCTGTTACCTGTCCTTTATCCATCAAAATTTCTCTAGCGCGTGGACCACGAATTCGTTAGCGTAGTTGGCTCAACGCGCTAGAAATATTTCAAGAGAAAGCGAAGGCTTTATATCGTCACCGCTGTCAACTTTGGTATCTTACGAATTAGAGCTTTCAATATAGCAGCATAATTTCGTTTAATCTTTTATCTCCATATATTGCTTAAGTTCGATAGATTCACTATAGTTGCTTTTATCGTTTTTATTGTATGTACTTATAATGACTAAAACTTTTTCTTTCGGCTTTCCAAGTATAGGATAAAGAAAATTATCTTGAAATTCTACAAAAAATGTTCCTTTATTACCCGTACCATGTTCAGACATCGAACCTATAGTACCCATTGCCGTTCCATAGCTAAAGCTTATATCTTTACCATTTAAATCTTCAATGTTACTCATATAAGCGGCTGTCATTGAGGCTTTCTCGGCGCTGTTTGCCCCATTACACTTTATAGTTACGACCCAGTGCTGTCCTTCGCCATAGAACAGGTACTGTTTATCATTTTCCGTTTTGCTCTGATCACTGCATGCTGATAAAATCAATACCATGCTTAACATAATTATAAATACAATTCTTCTCATAAAAGCTTATACCACCCCTCGTGATTAAAAGCAAATCTTGCAAAATAAATTCTTTTGCTTCTCTTTTATGGCTACTGTTTTCACTTCAATGAATCCTCAGGAAAAATAGTTGTAGATTGACCAAGCTTAATAGCTTGTAGTCGTATTTGGTGTATCCGAGTTCTTCGTCCATTTCAGCATCAAGGCCATCTTCCATAAACTCAGCTATGGTTTCTTTGAACAAGTTTTAGATATCATTCATGCTGCTGATATTGCTAATTTGCAATAGTTCACGGATTTTTGTTCTTCGTTCTATTTCCTCTGGGATACGATCCTTTTTGGGCATCATTAAAACCTCCATATCGGTACTTTTATTTTACACCTTTATGGAGGTTTACACAAACACAAAATTTGAGGCTGACTCGAAATTGCCTTTGCTTCAACTTATCCCAATATCGTTTCTCATACTATTGATAAGATTTCTACGGCATAATTCAATGCTATTGTTTAACGGATCGTCAGCATCCCCCACATTACGACCAGATATAAATGTATTGTGAATAACTACTTCGAATTCTACAAGAGCGTTTCTTACATTTTGGCCTGCATAGAGGTCAAAAAGCGCTTTATCAGATTTGTAAAAAGATATATATTTATCTCGCGCATTAAAATAATTATCACGAATTTCAGATATTTTTTTCTTACAATATTCTCTATTTAATATTTGCATATTAATATGGTTTTCTCGCTCATATTCTATATTTGTACTGCCTAATTGTTTTTTATAATCCTCAATCTGGTAGTTCAGAATTTTAATCACGGCATCAAAAGCTTCAAGAGAGTAATTGGGAGGATATTCAACCCATTTTAAAACATCATTTGGCGATAAATTTGGGAAGAGGTTGATTATCATGATTAGTTCCCTATAAATTTCACTTAAGCGCTCTCTTTTTGATTGGTACCTTTTTTGCCACATCTCTAATTTGTTTTTGATTTTCTCAATATACGTATTTGTAATCAGCGTAACCATAGAAACTGTTAGTGATGCCCCTGCACTAATAAGAGCTACAATTAATGTTTCTGACATTGCAACATCTCCTTTTTGTTTTAGTCAACCCGATTTGCAAAGGTAATTTTTTTCTTCAATTATACCATTCAGGTACATAAATGTAGAAACATTTACAACTGCTTGAAAATATCAAGCAGTTGTATTATACTCATATATGTGTAAAATACATATATATGAGGTGATTTTATGCATGATGACAAAAGCAATGGCCACTGTGAAAACGAAAGGCACCATGAAGAGTGCGGGCATGGCAAAAGGCGTCCAGGTTCTATAAAAGGATTCCGCGAAGCCTGCGTCTTGCTTTTGCTCGCTCAAAATTCTACGTACGGTTACCAGCTTGTTGATGATTTACAGCATTTTGGCATAGACGTAAGTCAGGATGTAGGAGCTCTTTACCGCCTATTAAGGCGATTAGAGGATGAAGGCAAGGTTAAATCAGAATGGGATACCGAAGGCGCGGGCCCAGCACGCCGTTCATACGAGATAACAGAGACCGGCAGACAAGCACTTGCGCAATGGACAGATATACTAACATCATCTAAACAGAGAATCGAAAAATTTATAAGTGAATATAAAAGAATAACAGGCAGCGACCAAGGAGGGATTTAAATGGCTATAGGTGGCGGAAGAGGCATGGGCCTAGGGCGCATGTACTATGGGGACAAAGCGGAAATAACGCCCCAGACATGGCAAAATTTCAAGCGCATAAGCCGGTATTTCCTCAAATATTGGCCTCAGATGCTGCTTTTGGTGTTCTGCGTAGCGGCCAGCTCCGCCATAGGGCTTATACCGACGTTATTGGTGCGCCAAATAGTCGATGTCGCCCTCCCTAAACGTGATTTAGTTTTGCTTGCGTGGCTGAGCATAGGCTCGCTCGGAGCAAACGGTTTGAGCGGCCTAATGTCGGTTATCATTACTTATCTAAGTTCGCTTGTAGGCTATCGTGTCGTTTATAATATACGCACACAAATGTATAAGCATCTGCAACAATTGCCGCTCAAATTTTTCTCAAACGTAAGCACCGGCGAAGTTTTATCCCGCCTCAACAACGATGTAAGCGGTATTGAAAGCGTTTCGGTAAATACATTCGTCAATCTTTTGACCAATATTTTCCAGGTTATGTTTATAGCGGTCACCTTGTTTACCATGAACTGGAAGATGGCGTTGCTAGGCATAGGCATGATACCGCTTTTTGTCATACCGACGCGGCTGGTAGGCAAGGTGCGCTGGCGCATAGCCTCTAAAACGCAGGAAAAATACGCCGATATAAGCAGCTTCATACAAGAGCATCTAGGCATAAGCGGCGTTATACTTTCCAAAGTATTTGTGCGGCAGGATGAGGAAACCCGTCAATTCAGCGAAAAAAGCAAGCAGCTGGCCGAGCTTCAGATAAGAGAAGGCCTCGTCGGTCGCTGGTTTTTCATGGCCGTGCGCATATTTTCAAGCATCGGGCCAGCTTTGATCTATTGGTACGGCGGCTACCTTTTAACCAAAGAAACGCTATCGCTAGGCACTATAATAGCTTTCGTCACATTTTTGAATCAGCTTTATGGGCCGGTAACTCAGCTTTCCAATACACAAGTCGACGTCACGCGCTCCATGGCCCTTTTTGACAGGATATTCGAATACCTCGACATACCGGTAGAAGAGCCAGTTAAGGACAAGCTTATAGAAATGCCGCCTATAAAAGGGCATATAAAATATAACCACGTATATTTCAGCTATGAACCGGGAAGGCCTGTGCTGCAAGACATAGACTTCGAAGTGCTGCCAGGCCAGCTCACAGCGCTGGTAGGGCCAAGCGGCGCAGGCAAAACCACCATAACCTATCTTTTACCGCGCCTATATGACCCAGATAGCGGCAATATAGAAATAGACGGCATAAATACCAGGCTGGTCACCATGGATTCACTGCGCCGTCAAATAGGCGTCGTCACGCAAGACATATTCCTCTTTAACAGCACCATAAGAGAAAACCTGTTATATGGCAAACCCGATGCCACACAGGAAGAAATAGAAGCAGCCTGCAAAGCCGCATATATACATGACCTCATAATGTCGCTGCCAAAACAATATGACACAGTAGTCGGCGAGCGCGGCATAAAACTGTCCGGCGGCGAGAAGCAGCGCCTGGCCATAGCAAGGGTAATACTCAAAGACCCGCGCATATTGATACTAGATGAAGCGACGTCATCGCTGGATTCGCAATCTGAAAGCCTTATACAAAAAGCTATAGAACCCCTTCTTAAACAGCGCACCAGCATAGTTATAGCCCATAGGCTTTCCACTATATTGGCAGCCGACCAGATATTGGTAATCGAGCATGGAAAAATAATAGAGCGCGGCACGCATGCCGAGCTCTTAAAACAAAACGGCCTCTATACCAAGCTGTATAATGAACAATTCAAGATAAAAAACCACGCTGCAAGCTGATATTATTTGTCGAGCACCTGGTATATGCCGCATTTTAAATACAGCGATTCAGGATAAGATATGAGGTAAGGATGGTCTTTAGCCTGGGTACGAAACTCCACCTGCCTCAAAAGCCTGCCGGCATCCTGCGCTGCCTCGGCGATTACCTGCTGAAACATGTCGGGCAGCATATAGTGTGAGCAAGAGCACGTTACCAAAAAGCCGCCCGGCTTTATTATCCTCATCGCCCTGAGATTTATGTCTTTATATCCTCTTTTCGCCCCCGCAAGCGCCTTTTTTGATTTGGCAAAAGCAGGAGGGTCTAAAATAACAGCGTCGAACTGCCTGCTTTCTTTTTGATATTCATGCAATACGTCAAACGCGTTGCCGCATATATATTCTATCCTATCTTCAAAACCGTTCAGCTCGGCATTGCACTTTGCCTGAGCCAGCGCTTCATCGGATATGTCCACCGCGATTACGCTTTTGGCCCCGTATTTGCAGGCATGCAAGGCAAATGCACCTGTATGGCAAAAGCAGTCGAGCACCTCGGCATCAGCTACTACAGGCGCTATAGCCGCACGGTTTTCTTTTTGGTCAAGAAAATAGCCTGTCTTTTGGCCATTTTCTAAATCCACTATTATTCGCACGCCATTTTCCACAATCTCTACTTCGGTATCAAAGTTTCCTTTAAGAAAGCCTTTTTTCTGCTTCAAGCCTTCTAGTTCCCTTATTTGGACATCATCGCGCTCATATATGCCTTTTGGCTTTATCACCTCATCGAGTGCCTCGGCTATTACGTCCTTAAATTTTTCCATACCGAGCGTAAGAATCTGCACAACCAAATAATCGCTGAATTTGTCCACTATGAGGCCGGGCAAAAAATCCGCTTCGGCAAATACTACGCGGCAGCACGACGTATCGGCAAAGCGCTGCCTGTATGCCCACGCGTCCGATATCCTGCGGACAAAGAAAGCTTTATCTACAGGCTCCCGGCGATAGGACATAATGCGAATTCTTATCTTAGAGCGCGGATTTATGTAACCCCTTCCTATAAACCGGCGCTTAAAGTCGTAAACATCCACTATGTCGCCGGGCGCATATGAACCCTCTATGACATCTATTTCATTATCATAAACCCAAGGGTCGCCTTTAGCGACCCTTGCTTGTTCTCCCATTTTTAATATAACGTTAGCTATGACAATACCTCCTTAATCCAGCCGTTTAGAATTCACGACAAATACCGTCACATCGCCGTTCACTACAGCTTGGCATGATAGACGATAATTCATAAGTGCCTTGGCACCTAATGTATTTTTCTCTTTTTCATTCATCTCAGAGAGATTCTCTTTGCCTTTCTGCACTATGCACCTGCATGTAGTACAAGCGCCTTGGCCGCCGCATTCGTGTCTCATTTCAATACCATTGTCCATAGCTATCTGAAGCAGCGTTTTGCCAGCAGGCGCTTCGACCTCTTTGCCATAGGGCATAAATGTAATTTTCGGCATAAGTTTACATCCTTTCTTTTTTGATAATTATTATATCATAAGAAAGACCAAATGCTATAAATAAAAATATGACGCCACAGATATTTTTCTGCGGCGTCATATTTTTGCACAAACTATTATGGTTTATAAATACTTAGTCAAGTTTTTCTTGCGTATTTCTTGAAGTAATTTCTTTATATCCTGCGCTCTGTCCTTAGGACAGATTAGCGTCACATCGTCGGTATCGACAACTATCATGTCTTCTAAGCCGAGAAGCGCCAGTAACTTATTATTGCTGCCGTGGATTATACACTTTTTGGTATCAACGCTCAGTATATTGCCTTGTATTATATTGCCGTTTTCATCCGGTTCTGCCAAACGCTCAAGGGCCGTCCAGCTTCCTACGTCATCCCAACCGAAATCGCCAGGAATAACGTATACGCAATCAGCCTTCTCCATAACACCATAGTCTATAGATACGCTGTCTAGTTTTTCGTATTCCTCATAAAGTATTCTTTCAGCTTCATCAGAATCCATCACTTCTTTTATGCGCATGAGCGCATCGTATAGCCTCGGCATATGAAGCTCGATATTTTCCAATATCGTAGAAGCCTTCCACACAAACATTCCGCTGTTCCACAAGTACTCGCCGTTTTCTACGTAACGCTCTGCTGTTTCTTTATCGGGCTTCTCGACAAAAGCTTCTACTTCGTGCACAGGTTTCATCCCACGGGCAGTCATTCTCTTGCCCATTTTTATATAACCATAGCCGGTTTCCGGATGATCAGGCCTTATTCCTATTGTCACAATATTTGTATTATGCTGAGCCACTTGGACAGCTCTTTCCAAAGTCCTGATAAATTCGTCCTCATCCTTTATCGCATGGTCTGATGGCAGCACTATCATTATAGCGTCTTCGCCGCAGCGCTTTTCAACATGCAAAGCAGCAAGACCTATACACGGAGCCGTGTTTCGCGACATCGGCTCTACTAATATATTTTCGGTAGGGACTTCTGGTAGTTGATTGCTTATTATAGACGCATAGTCCGGGTTAGTCACTATGAATATATTTTCATAATCTACCAGCCGATGTATGCGTTTCACCGTAGCCTGAATCATCGTGTCTTCGCCGGTCAGCTTTAAGAGCTGCTTTGGAAGCTTAACCCTGCTTTTGGGCCAAAATCTTTCACCCTTCCCGCCGGCCATTATTACAGCAGTGAGCATACTGCATACACCTCCCTTATCTTGATTTATTTCACCTAATTATATATCCATTAGATACTGTTACTCTTGGCAACTCTTCTAATTCTAGATGAGCTGCTCCTACATAAGCTAATAAGAAAGATACTATAGACTCAGCACCCTGATTCTTGTTAATACCATATGGTGTAAGCCCATCATAGCATCCGCCAGTCTCAGAATCATACAGCACCATACCAGCGCGGTTTTTGCCCCAGAACCACTCCCAGCAGAGTTTAGCTACATCCTTAAACAAATCTTGATCAGTCGTATCATAAGCTTCTATACAAGCCCACATAGTAGACACTGCATCAACGCACTGCTGATCATATAAAGCCTTCTTGCCATTTCTTGCATACCAGCCATCATTGCCAATTATGTCTATATAACCGCTAGGCGTGAGCTGATCTATCAAAAACATTAAGCTATCCAGGCCAACGCGCAAAAACTCTTTATTATTTGTAGCATCGCCTATAGCTATTAATGCATGCGGCAATATCCCATTGCAATAAGTCATATAATCTTCAAACCAATGCCAGCCCATGCGCTCATGTACTTCATACATACGGCATAACGTTTCGCCTATGCGCATAGCATGAGCCTTCAACTGTTCGTCCCAACCCGAATATTGCGCATATCTAACTATAGCTAAAGCAGTATATGCCATTGCTCTTGGAGCCGTAAGGTCATTTACTCGCTCTAATCCCTTTTTAAACATTTCAAACGCTACATCACTAATACCAAATATTGATCTACCTGTAGCATTGCTGCATGCCAACATACAACGCCCAAAACAATCCTGCGATATATTATTATCTACGAAGCGGCGCGCATAGTCCATAAAATTGCGCCACCAACCATCATGGCGTTGGGCATGCTGCATGAACGCCACATACGTCTCAGCCAGTGCCATTTGAGAGTGCGATATCAAGTGATCGCTCATAGCAGTTATATCAGCCAGTGCAAGCGCCATAATAAGCGCTCTGCTGTTGTCGTCAGTGGAGTAGCCGTGGTTCCTGTCTGGAATAGAGTATCGACTATGTTGTAACATACCGGTGTCATCGGTCATGCGATAGACATGATCCAACTTTATAGTATTTACCATAGCTATGCCTCCTTACTTAATTTTAGCTCGAACGAAGACGCTATATCTAGCATGAGGTCGCTATAGCTTTTGCCGACAACCGGCCACTGCATATGCTTGCCGTATCCATATGCCCTCCTTTCTAATTTGTGGCGCAATTTGTCATCAGCCAAAAGCTTGCAAATAGCTCTTCCCATAGAACCAGCATCGTTAAAGGGCACTAATATTCCTCTATTATCCGCTAATATATCCAACGCATAGGTATAAGGAGTAGAAACTATAGCCTTGCCTGCACCCAAGGCATATGAAAGCGTTCCGCTAACCGCTTGTTCTTTACCGGGATAAGGCGTTATATACACATCAGTCGCGGCCAAATAATCATTTAGCTCCGATAAGCTCAGAAAATGGTTAATGAATCGCACATTCTTGTTAAGTCCCAAGCCAGCCACTCTTTTTTCCAGTCCCTCTCTGTATGATTCTCCCGACCTCTTTTTTAAATTAGGATGAGTTTGGCCTAATATCAGGTAAATAGCATCGGGGTACTTTTTAACCACGTATTGCATAGCATCGATAGCATACTCCAATCCCTTGCCCGGTCCTATTAAGCCAAATGTCGAGATAATCTTCCTTCCACCTAAAGCATATTTCGACTTAACATAATCTGGAGAAAGCCTTCTGAATACCGGTATGCCATGAGGTATGACCTTTATTTTATCCTCTTCTACATCGTAAACATCGTGCAGAATCTCCCCAGCGTGCGCTGTCATAACAACTACAGCATCTGCTCTTGCGCACAAATGCTTTAATATGCTGCGCTGTGACATAGTAGGGCTGTTCAAAACAGTGTGGCATGTTACAGCAAATGGCTTTTCGAGCAGTTTTACAAGCTCTAATATGTATTGGCCATCGCTGCCGCCAAATATACCATATTCATGCTCTATCATCACAGCTTCAACATCGCTATTGTTTATATGGTTCGCTGCTTTTATATAGTCTTTTCTGTCATATTGATTTATATGAAACCATATATTGGAGCTGGGGACATATGGGTCAATGCCGTCTTCAATAGCCACGACACGACATTGCCATTCGCCTGCTTTCTCGACATTTTTCACCACATCTGCAGTGAATGTTGCTATGCCACATTTGCGCGGCGGAAATGTGCTAATAAAAGCTAGTTGACGCATAACAAACATCACCCCTCCTCTGACTTTGTTCCCGTTTTGTCCAAGAACCTATTAAATTTTAATATCAATTGCTAAGCTCGCCTAAAAGTCATACGCCTCACGTTCAAAATCACGTAAGCGCTTATCGTGGCATTGATCTGAATCTTATTATTTAGCACAACATTTAATCAAAAACTGAGATGTATAATTATTGAAAAATCCCCTAGTAAGTAACAAGGCCTTTTGCTAAGCCCGAATAAATCAAAGCGTTTACAATAATTATTATATATTATATAATTGGCTAAGTCAATATCTGGATATCTCACCCTTACAGAGACTATAAATACTTAAAGCACAAACAACTTTTGGAGGTTAAAATATGAGCAATTTCTATGACATCATCAATAAACAAGCAGATGAGTTAAAGTCCATGGGGGATTTTAATCTAATAATAGGCATACCATTTTACAATGAAAGCGAATCTATAATACCCATAATTAATGCCGCTATAAACGGTGTCATTTCCTATCCGGTTAAAATAAATGCCGCAATTATATGCGCTGGTGACCCGGCTGGCCAATGTGTAGTAGACGCTATAAACGAACGGACAATCCATGCCGACGTGCCTATTAAGGCATTTTTAATGCAAGAAGGCATCAACGGGAAGGGCTGGAGTACGCGAGCGATATTGGAAATCGCCAAGCGCTTACACGCCGACGTCGCAATGTTAGAAGCTGACTTAATATGCGCTGAGGAACATCAAACATATGGCATGAGCCCGCAATGGATAACTCAATTATTAGATCCGATCTATAATGATTCATATAGCGTAGCATTAGCATCTTTTAGTTATAATCCCATGGATAATCCTATCTCATCGCTTATAGCAGGCCCTTTGTTTGCTTCGGTATATGGATATAGATTAGACGATCCGATGAGCGGGATATGGGCTATAACTGCTGATGTTGTAGAAGAAGCGACGGAACAAATGAATAGGCAGTGGAATAGCCGGATAGGAGGCTACGGTATAGATGCTTTTATGTCGTGCGTTGAAATAACATCACAGCAAAATATATGCAGAATAATGCTTGGCCCTAAACCACATAAACACTCCACCAGTAAAAGGGACGTAGTATTTATAGATATAGTGACCACACTCTTTGAACGAATTAAACAAGACGAATCATTTTGGCGTAAAGAACCATTCTTTTTAAAAGGGCTAGATACTTACGGCATATATGTTGGCAAAATACCAAGCATTGCATATGAGAGCCCAACTGATATGCTTTATTCATTTAAATCGGATTTCTCTCAATATTATAATTTGTTATCAGCCATATTACCTGAAAAACTTACTGAACAATTAGAGCGCATATCCGAAGCTGACCAACCATCCGAGCTAGCCTGGGATCACGAACTATGGGCGCGCCTTACTTACCATGTGCTTATATCGTATTGTTATCCTGGCAATTTATCGCCAGAAGATGCCATTACCGCCTATGCTATACTGTATAAAGGATACATAGCAAGTCTTACGCATCGGTTGGAAACCTATCTGCAACAGCATCATAATGCCGAATGGATACTAAATGCTGTTATAGATAGGCATGTAACCGCCTTTATATTGCACAGAGAAGACTTTTTAATAGGCTGGGAAGACATGCGCACACGTACCTTACCATTTCTCCCAAAAATCGGATATATGGAATTCATTCCTTATTCGCCAATCTTACTTCCGCATGAGGTAAGCGATCGCCCTGGCCACAGTGTTAATACTATAGGCATCTACAATGAGTTATTACAACAGTATATAGACGAGTTTCACAATTGGATTACAGATGCTTTAAATATAGATGAAAGTGCTGGTTCATGGAAAGTAGGCCAAGCTATGTCACTTTTCATGGATAATCTTGAAAATATTATAGATGAAATTTTCCCCGGTAATCTTGAAAGCATAGATGGCCTGCAACAATTTTTAAACGCTTTGACAACTATTTTCCCTCACGGCCAGGTCTTAACGCTTAAACCCAATATAGCCCAACTTATATTAGAAACTTTCCCGCCAGTAAATTTGATGCTGTTTAAACAATGTGCCAATCTATCAGAATTATTGAACATAATGAATCCAAATGACGCCTTATCCTTGGCGATTTTAACTGAAGATGACCTGCGCCTTCAGCTGAATAACTGGCTCATAAAAAATGGCCGTCCTGAATATATGGGGTGGGCTAACTTAAAAATCTTCGCTGTGGAATCTGAAAAGTTTCCGACGCTTAGGTACACCGCATTAGATAAATTAAATGGCCGAGTAATAGCCCACCCTATACCGAAAGGAATCGGTGGGCGCCTGCCGCGCCTTCGCTACTTCACTCGTATAGCAAAGCACATGGCCGAGGCAGAACATTTAGCATCCATATGGTCGCATTTTTTAGCTCAGCGGCATGGTTTCGGCGAAAAAATAGTAAACTCGATAAGCGGGCACTGGGGTAAGGATATGCTCTCAGCATATAGCATAACAGAAGATTGGCATCAGGAGAGGGTGGCGGAATGTATGGCTATAATGTCCGAAGCCACACAAAACGAATCCCACGCCAAGTTATTAAAGCAGGCATCCGCCGGATACCGCCTTGGCCTTACTATGCCTGATGGCACTTTTATGCCGTGTTCGGCATGGAGTTGGGCTAGCTATTGTTTTAAGGGCGGCCGCGGCATACCTTCCCCTATGAGCATTCATGTTGAAAAAAACGCCTTCGCGCGCCGTTTATTAGAAACCATATGCATAGCCTTGGGCATAGACAAAACCGTCGTGTTGCAAGAAGCGATAGATTTAATGGCCGCGGGAAGGGCTTATGAAAGCGTTGCCCCTTCATTGTTCTATATGAGCGACAATATCACTGAAGATATAGTCTATCCATCCGTCGAGGTATCGTCGCCAGCAAAACCGCTTAAAAGATATATAAATAATCCCATAATAGAACCAATAGAAGGCAGTTGGTGGGAATCTGTATACACACTAAATGCCGCCGCCCTTCGCATAGGGGAATACGTTTATTTAATGTATCGTGCAGTTGGCAGTGATGGTATATCGCGCTTAGGACTGGCTATAACCAAGGGATTTGAAATAATAGAAAGGCTACCAGAGCCAATATTTGTACCCGAGATGCCGGAAGAACGACGCGGATGCGAGGACCCACGCTTGGTAATGATAGGTGACAGGATATATATGACCTATACAGCATTTGACGGCATTGTGGCTCAAATAGCAGTGGCCTCTATAAGCGTGGATGATTTCTTAGCGCGCCGGTTTGACAAATGGCAGCGCCATGGCATGGCTTTCCCTGGCTTTACGGATAAAGACGCTGTCATATTCCCCGAAAAGGTAAACGGTCTTTATCCTATATATCATAGAACAGAACCAAGCATATGGATATCGTATACGCCATCTCTCGAATGCCCTTGGCCCAGGCAAGGGCATAAAATAATAATGGGCCCGCGCTCGGGGCTTATGTGGGATGCTCGTAAGGTAGGAGCTGGAAGTCAGCCTATAAAAACAGAATATGGGTGGCTAATGATATACCACGGCATAGATAATCACCTTGTTTATAGATTGGGTTCTATGCTGGCAGATATAAATGATCCTAGCCGTATATTATATCGTTCGCCCAATCCGGTATTATCACCTGAAACCAGTTATGAAATAGGAGAAAAAGGGAAAAGTTGGGTACCTAATGTTGTATTTACTTGCGGAGCTGTACCTATGACATCCAAAGAAATCCTAGGGAAAGATGATGAGATAATAGTATACTACGGCGCAGCAGATTCAGTTTTATGTGCTGCTTCTGGCCGCGTTGGAGACTTAATGGGGCTGGCTTAATAGCCAGCCCCATGATCAGTGCCTCCGCGTTTAAGGCGATTTTTTATCATACTCCACCCCATATGCAGCTCATCGCTCTTAAATACTGCCGCAGCCGCTATATACACCAAAGCTCCAACTGCTATATCTATGCAAATGCGCAACGCTTGCGCAACGAATCCACCAATCAAAATACTGCTTAGCAGCATATCGGAGAAATATACTGCAAACCCCATAATCAAAGAAGCAGTACCTAGCTTAAGAAAGCTGATCGCTATATTCTTCCCCCCTATACCGCCCGCCTTCTTTTTCATTTGAAAAAGCAAACTAATAGAAGTTAAAGTGACAGATATAGAAGTGGCTAAGGCCAATCCACCTAATCCCATAAAGCGAACGAGCAATATATTCAAACATACATTTATAACAACCGCTATTATTCCGTTTATTGTCGGCGTGCGCGTATCCTGCATAGCATAAAAAGCCCTGCTAGTAAGGTCTCTTACCCCTAATGCTACAAGTTCAAATGAATAAAATAGCAAAGCGGTCGCCGTCATATCAGTAGCTTTAGCATCAAAAGCACCGCGTTCAAATAACATTTTTATTATCGGCTGCCGCAGCACTATAAGCCCTGTCATCATAGGCAGGGTGATCATAATTATCACGCGTATACCGACATTAAGTGTTTTTTTAAAACTCTCCAAATTGCGCCGCGTAGCAAAACCAGACATGGCCGGATAAAGGACGGTAGTTATAGCCGATGTAAAAATACCTGTTACTATACCGTTGACGCGGTTGCCGAAGTCCAGCGCCGATACGCTTCCAGCAGGCAAGCCCGAGGCCAGCATCTTATCCACTAACGTGTTTATTTGGCCTACCATGGTACCTAGTACCACTGGTATAACTAAAACGAGAACTTTCCTTAAACCAGGATCATTAAAATTTATTACCGGCCTATATTTATATCCTGATTTAAAAACCGCAGGCCACTGTATGAATAGCTGTGCTACTACTGCAAGCACAGTCGCAGCAGCAAGGCCCTCTATCCCCCAGCCGCTAAAAAATAAAAGCTCTCCTATTATAATTATGTTAAACGGTATACCCACCATCGCAGGTATAGCAAACTGGTTATGCGCTTGCAAATATCCTGTAGCAAGCGAAGCCAGGGCATTAAACACCACAAGAGGAAACATTATGCGGCTTAGCTTTACAGTTAGAGAAAATGCTTCCCCTTTAAAACCCGGTGCTACAATCTTTACAAGCATCGGAGCAAACACTACTCCTGCCGCTGTTAAAGCCAAGCATATAATTATGACCACATTGAATATGTTGCTCACATACCGATTAGTTTCCTCTTTGCTCCTAGTATGCATATACTCGGTTAAGACAGGTATAAATGTCGTACCTAGCGCAGCCGCCACAGTAGATAAAATAACTATCGGTATGGTTTGGCCCATTTTATAGGCATCGGTCTGTACGCTAGCGCCAAAACGCGCTGCTATAGCCATTTCGCGGCCAAAACCGAGAAGTTTGCTAAGCAGCGTAAAAATCATTATGGAAGCAGCGGCACGTGCCGCTTTGCCAGCAGCACCTGTATTATTATCGCCCATTTATCTTTGAATTATGCCGGGCAGATAAATGCAGAAGCAAATGCTCTGCCAAATTCTACCGCATCGTTTATCTCTTGTTCAGACGGCACTAACCTGGCTTTGTACGCTGGTTGAACTATAGAAAATCCCAATCCTTTTAACCTGTCCTCTATCAAATTAGGCGCCTCGCCGCTCCAACCATATGAGCCGAAAGCCGCAGCTGGCTTGTTGCGGTTTGTAATAGCTGATACTTTAGCCAAAACATTCCAAACATATTCAACGCTGTCGCGGTTTATAGTGGGAGAGCCTATAAGCACACCGTCAGCATCAGCTATAGCTCGAGCCATATCAGCTATATTCTCCTGCTTTATCTCTAATAATTCCACGTCAAAACCTGGATTTTCCTTTATGCCATCGGCTATGGCCTGCGCTAGTGCCGCAGTATTGCCATAAGCTGACACATACTCTATAACCACACGTTTCTTATCATCAGCGCGAGCAGGAACTTCACTCCATTGACGATATAGCTCAACGTACTTCCAAGGATCCTCTCTTAAAACAGGTCCATGGCTAGGACATATGATTTCTATTTCTAAATCTTTTATTTTAGCTACAGCTTCTAACACATATTTTTTAAAAGGGCTCATTATCACATCATAATAATAGCGAAAAGCCGGCAAATAATCATCTTTTACTTCATCATTGAATATAGCGTCGCTGCAATAATGGAAGCCAAACACATCGCCAGAAAACAATATTTTTTCTTCAGGCACATACGTAAATATTGAGTCAGGCCAATGGAGATTAGGGGCAGAAATAAACTTCAAAGTATGATGTCCGAGATTTATTTCATCGCCTGTACCCACTATAATGTGCGGAAAATCTTTATTGGTTATTTCTTTTAAAAATTGATAGGCAGCCCTCGAGCATACCACTGTAGCCCTTGGAGCTTTATCCAATAGATCGCCTAAAGCACCGGAATGATCAGGTTCTGTATGATCTAGAACTATATAGTCTATGCTAGATAAATCTATCTGCTTGCCGAGCAAATCCAAATAATCCTTTTCGAAACGGCGCTTAACAGTCTCTATAAGGGCTATTTTATCATCTTGAATTATATAAGAATTATAAGTAGTTCCCCACTGGGTTCTCATAACAATATCAAATATTCTAAGGTCGGGATCTTTTGCACCGGCCCAATATATTGAATCCTTTATTTTTACTATATCATTCATAGCAAATCTCCTTTGTAAAAATTTTCACATACCTATTATACATTATAGAGCCTCAAAATTCCATACAGTTAAAGACGAGTATCTCACTGAATAAGCATAACTTCTACAGACACGATATAATATGAATTACTGCAATTCGTAATTTATATTATTATATTGTGTATGCAAGCGGCGCAAAGCTATAATATTTCATCAGTATATGGGGTTTTGCGCTGCTTGCAGATAGAAGCCTTTACAAATTACGAATTGCAGATGAATTAAAGTATAATTGCATAAGACTTTGACGACTATAAATTTTATGATAATATATTTTTATATAATAGCAAAGGAGTTATGAAATGAATATAAATTGGAATGAAATGCGCAATGAAGTAAATGAGCTTTTAGATTCTAAAGGTTTTAAAGAGACCCTCAATAATAAATGGAAATTAGCAGCTCTTTTACATACTGAAGCAGTAGAACTTCAACTAGCCGATACATCTGAGGAACAAGAGCTAGAGCTGGCGGATTTGTTCATACGCGCTTTAAACCTAGTAATAGCCAATAATCTTTCTTTAGAACAATGCGATTTTTCAAATATGTCTTGGCTTGACGCATTGACCCAAGATAAGGGGTTCCGCGCCATAGACTGCCTTAATTACGCTATAGTCCAATACACCGAGGCCATCAAAAAGCATAAAGGCATAACAGCGGAAAACCAGGCTATTGTTATGATATTACAAGCCTTACTCAAATATGCTGAAGCCCTTGGATTAGATGTCAAATCCATATTCAGAAAAAAAATGGATATAAATTGGCAGCGGCCTTATCGATACGGCACAAGCGCAATCGAGTAACCCGCTGATAGCAAGAGACCGGCTTTTAAGCCGGTCTCTTGGCTCCTTGCACTATTTATCTTTATCCTCTTGCTTCATCGACTCCATAAATCCATCTAATGCAGCTTTTACAGCATGATGTACCGTTCCTTCCGGATACTCTCCATTTTCGTCAATTTCTCCCGCCGGTACACCAGTGAGCAGCTCTATCCCTTCGTCTATAGTCTTAACCGCGTATATATGGAACATGCCATTCCGCACAGCTTCTATAACTTCATCCTTAAGATTGAGATCCTGCAAATTCCTGTATGGAATCATTACACCTTGCGTACCTGTCAAACCGCGCGCCTTGCATAGTTTAAAGAAACCCTCTATTTTATGCGTAGCGCCACCTATAGGCTGTATCTCGCCGTGTTGGTTGACAGAGCCCGTTACCGCTATGTCTTGTCTCAACGGTATTCCGCTTATGGCCGATAGCAAAGCATAAAGTTCAGTACTAGAAGCTGAATCCCCATCTACTCCGCCATATGATTGTTCAAAACATATACGCGCCGACATACTAAGCGGCCGCTTTCTGGCATATTTTTCGCCCATATAACCTACTATTATTAAAACGCCCTTATCATGAATATTGCCACTAAGTTTGCTTTCTCGTTCTATATTCACTACACCTTCGCGGCCTGAATAAGCTGAAGCAGTGACGCGGCTGGGCTTGCCAAAAGTATAATCCCCCATATCTATGATCGAAAGCCCATTTATGGTCCCCACACGCTTACCATCAACATCTATCATTATCTGATCATCTAAAGTTTTTTCCAACATTCGCTGTTCATATTTGTCAAAACGGCGTTCTTTTTCATATATAGCTTTTTTTACATGCTCACCGGTTATAATATCGCTGTTATCTAGCTTTGCCCAAAGATCGGCTTCATGCAAAACCTCTGTTATCTCATTAAAGCGCGTTGACAGCTTTTTTTGACTTTCAGCCATGCGCGAGCTAAACTCTAGTATCCGTGCTACAGCAGTCCGGTCAAATGGCCGGAACTCATGCTGTTTGCCGTATGAACTTATGAAATCTGCCATGCGCGATATATTATTTTGTTCCAAGGGCATATCAGCATCAAAATCCACCAATACCTTGAAGTATTTCTCAAAATCCTCATCATAAACATATAGCATTTGATATATTAAAGGATTGCCTATAATCACTATTTTGACCGAGCAAGGTATCGGCTCCGGCCGCATTGAACTCATAGAAACCAAGCCTAGTCTATCCTGCGGATTTTCTATCGTTATTTCATCGGTCTTAAGCATTCGCTTTATCCCATCCCAAACAAGCGGGCTAGACAGTACATCCTTCGCCTCCACTATGAGATAACCACCGTTAGCTTTATGTAAAGCACCGGGCTTTATATGCATAAAATCGGTTACAGCTACGCCGAACTCGCTAACATATTCCATGGCCCCCATTATGTTATTGTAAGTCGGATTGAACTCAGCTACTACAGGAGCCCCTTCAGTTTTGCTATTATCAACCAAAAGATTCACGCGAAAGCGCGTGAAATAATCGCTACGCCTTCTCTTCATAAAGGCTGCATACATATCATCTTTCGAAGCATCGCTAGGGACTAGAAATTCTTGAAGATTATTTAGCATCTCTTCTTGCATATTTTCTATATACCCTATAGCCTTAGGATATTCATAATAAGTCTCTTTTAATTCTTCTATCACATGGCCTATAGCGAATAACCCTACCTGTTTGTTAAGCTGATCCATCTCCTCGCGATATTGTTTTTCCATCATCTGTATGCGCTTTAAGGTATCAGCTATTATTATCTGCAGTTCTGCTAAGCGCTCCTCTATCTCATGGCGCGCTTGATCGCTTAGCGCTTCAAATTCTTCCTGGCTCATTTTCTTGCCATTTATAAGGGGAATAGTTATAACGCCAGCTGGCCCCATCTCAATAGCAAATCCTCTGCGCTTAGCTATCTCGTTCAGCTCTTCCATAGCTTTGACGCGCATGTCTTGATATTTTTTTGTAATCGCATTTCTGCGCTCATCGTATTCATCGCTTTCAAAAGCCCGCGGTATTTGTACTCTCAATCGCTCTACTACATCGTCAACATCTTTTTGAAATTTAACCCCCACACCCGCCTTAAAGCTAAGCGCTATAGGTCTAGTGGGATTTTCAAAATTAAAAACATAACACCAGTCCATAGGCGTAGGCCTGCTCTTAGCCGCTTCTTTAACAGCAAAGGTGGCATAACTTGTACGTCCAGTCCCAGTTAAACCTGAAATATATATATTATAATTTTTGCTGTCCATTTGAAGGCCAAATGACATGGCCCTTTCTGCACGTTCCTGACCTATTATCCCCTCTTGAGGCTTTAAATCATGCGTAGTACGAAAAGAAAATATAGATGGATCTATTGATTTTTTTAACTGTTCTGGCTTTACCTCGTAAGCCATAAATATCCCCCTCCACTCAAAAATTTTCTCTATGAAGCCGATGCATCCATCGGCTTATGTTTATTATACTCCATTGCCTTCAATTCTGCTCTTTTTATTTTACCGCTTACCGTTTTAGGAATATGACTTACGAATTCGATGGCACGCGGATATTTATAAGGAGCAGTATTTGCTTTTACAAATTCTTGCAGTTCCTTGGTCAGCGGTATAGACGGTTCGTAGCCGGGCGCCAATACAACATAAGCCTTTACGATTTCTCCTCTAACCTCATCTGGGCTAGCTACTACCGCTGCTTCGGCAACTGCCGGGTGCTTTAAAAGCTCGCTTTCCACTTCAAATGGCCCTATGCGATAGCCAGAACTTATTATAACGTCATCTGCCCTGCCTATAAACCAGAAATAGCCGTTTTCGTCCATATATCCCTTATCGCCGGTAAGATACCAATGGCCTCTAGTCCTCTCAGCATTAGCTTTTGGATCATGCCAGTACTCTTTAAATAAGCCGGCCGGTCTTTTAGGATAGATGTTAACCGCTATATCCCCTTCATGGTCAGGCGGCAAGCGATTGCCCTCTTCATCTATTATTGCTATATCCAGGCCAGGCGACGGTATGCCCATTGAACCGGGCTTTATGTCCAAAAATGGAAAATTAGCCACTAATACTATTGATTCCGATTGGCCATAACCATCTCTTATAGTTATACCTGTTGCTTTTTTCCACTTGCGTATAACTTCAGGATTTAACGGTTCCCCTGCCGCCACGCAATGTCTCAATTTCTTGAATTTATATTTCGACAAATCCTCTTGCACGAACATTCGATACGTTGTAGGTGCTGCGCAAAAAGTAGTAATGTCGTATTTCTCTATCATATCCAATACTTTAGCAGGATCAAATTTACCTTTTAAATCCGCCACAAATACAGAAGCGCCTACATTCCAAGGACCAAATATACTGCTCCAGCCAGCCTTTGCCCAACCTGTGTCTGAAAAGTTAAAATGTAAATCTTCTGACTTTAAGTCTAACCAAAGCTGACCCGTTATCCTGTGAGCTAATGGATAAGAATGCGCATGAAGTGTCATTTTAGGCAAGCCGGTAGTACCGGAAGTAAAATACATCATCGCTGGATCATCGCTGCGGCTCTTAACCGCTTTAAACGTGTCTGGCAAAGCCTCCGTTTCGCTTAAAAAGTCTATCCAGCCATCCCTGCTGCCATCCGCTAATATAAATGTTTTCAAGGTGGCACAATGGTCTTTTATCGCTTCAAATTTATAAGCATTATCGACATCGGTTATAACCGCTTCAATATGACCGGCATTCATACGATATTCCAAATCTTCAGGCATCAATAAAGACGTACCGGGTATAGCGATTACGCCGGCCTTAAAACAAGCCAGCATACATTGCCACCATTGAGGAATGCGCGGCAACATTATGAAAACGTTAGCTCCTTTACGTATGTGATGCTTTCTTAATAAATTAGCCGCTTTATTGGATAAACGCTTAAAATCCGAGAAATTATAAGAGAATTCATTGCCATTTTTATCCACAAAAAACATGGCTTGCTTATCAGCAGTATCAGCCCAATGATCCACAACATCAGAAGCAAAATTAAAATATTCCGGTACCTTCAATCTGAATTTCGCAAAATACTCAGGATAATCACATATAAAAAATTTGCCCATAGCCTTGGCAATTTCTTCAAGGAACAGCTTGTCCTGCACACCAAAGGCCTTAGGGGTATCGCTATCTATGTCTATTTCTCCTACTATGCGGTCATTCACTTTGATTGGGACTACTATCTCAGACTGGGTCTCGAAGCTGCATGCAAGATAATTATCTTCGGCATTTACGTCATCCACTATCAAAGTGCGCCCATCCGCAGCTGCCCTGCCACATATACCGCGGCCGACATCTATCCGAACATGCTCGGTTGGCCGCCCCCGATATTGGTCAAGGACTAGTGCTCCATCTTTCATAAAGTAGAACCCTGCCCAATCGTAATAAGGTATTTTATCATGCAGCAATTCCACTATGGCATCGCATACATAATCCATATCGTAACTGGAAGATATTATGCTTTTTATTTCTTCCAACAATTGTTCAAATATGCTATCCATTATCAGTCCTCCACACAAACGATATAGCTTTATTATATCACAATATATATATTAGGGATACAGAAAACCGGCAGCTGCCCATCTGCTATGAATTAGCAGCGGCAACCGCCGGTAACAGATTCATTGACCTAGTATAATAAGCACTTCATGAATTGCATTATCGCTGAATATAGGCAACAAATTGCCATTTAAAAGGCGCCCATCCACTGTGACAGATTTTACTCCTTTGCATACGTGGTTCGGGTTTTCGACCTTTATGCGATACTCAGCACTCCTAAATGCTCTCTTTATAGTATAACCATCCCAATCAGCAGGTATACATGGATCCACAATCAAACCGTCATAATCCGGCCTTACGCCCAATATCCACTGAGATATCGCAACAAAATTCCATGCAGCCGTACCTGTAAGCCACGAATTTTTTGCCTCTCCAAATCTTTTGGCATCCTTGCCAGCTATCATCTGTGAATATACATACGGCTCCATGCGGTGTATATCGCTTCTCTCCTCGACATAAGCCGGAGCTATCTTTTGATAATATTCAAAAGCCCTTCCGCCTCTGCCAACGACAGCCTCGGCTATCATCACCCATGGATTGTTATGGCAAAAAATGCCTGCGTTTTCCTTGTAGCCTGGCGGATAGCTGGATATTTCTCCAAGGTTCACATAATAACGCGTAAAGGCAGGATTCAATAATACTATACCGTATTTGGTATCCAAGTATTTCTTGACCGAATCAAGCGCTTTTATAGCCGAACCATCCTCTAAACCTATACCGGCCATAACACAAAATCCCTGGGTTTCTATAAATATCTTGCCTTCTTCATTATCTTTGCTACCCACTTTATGCCCAAAATCGTCATATGCTCTTAAAAACCACTCGCCATCATAACCGTATTTCATGACAGCTTCTTTCATAGCGTCTATATAGCGCTGAGCTTCGCCCGCTTCATCCGGCAGACCGCGGCGCTTGCAAATTTCTACATATTCTTGACCTATAAATACGAACATAGCAGCTATAAGGACCGATTCGGCCACCTTGCCGTCCTTGTTCGTTGTGGTTTGAAATGACTGATCTGGCTCCGTCGAAAAGCAATTGAGGTTAAGGCAATCGTTCCAATCAGCCCTGCCTATCAACGGGAGCCCATGCGGGCCAAGATTGTCCACCACATGATGGAATGACCTTTTTAAATGTTCAAACATGTCAGCCGATTTAGAAGGGTCATTGTCAAACGGCACGCCCTCATCCAATATTGAAAAATCGCCCGTTTCTTTGATATATGCTGCCGTTGAAAGAATCAACCATAACGGGTCGTCGTTGAAATTGCCGCCTATCTCATCATTTCCCTTTTTGGTAAGCGGCTGATATTGGTGATAAGCCCCGCCATCTTCTAACTGTGTTGCGGCTAAATCGAGTATTCTCTGGCGCGCTCTATCCGGCACTTGATGGACAAAGCCCAATATATCCTGGTTGGAATCCCTAAATCCAATACCCCGACCTATGCCGGATTCGAAATAAGAGGCGCTTCTAGATAGGTTAAACGTCACCATACATTGATATTGATTCCATATATTGACCATACGGTTTAATTTCGGCTCTGCACTATCCAAATGATACTTTGCCAAAAGCCCGTTCCAATACTGTTTTAATTGAGCCAATGCTTTATCTGCCTGCTCTGCGCTCTTAAATCTATCCATCATGGCCAATGCCGGCTTTTTATTTATCACGCCTTTGGCTTCCCACTTCTCTGGCTCGGGGGTTTCTACATACCCCAATACAAATATAAAATCCCTTTCTTCCCCAGGTCGCAGCACCATATCTATGCTATGCGACGCTATAGGCGACCAGCCGTCAGCTACTGAATTATTTGATTTCCCTGCCATTACCGCCTGAGGCGCGTCAAAGCCGTTGTATAACCCTATAAAGCTGTCCCTGTCGGAATCAAAACCTGTTATATCTGCGTTTACCGAATAAAATGAATAATGATTCCGCCTCTCGCGATATTCTGTCTTATGGTATATGGCCGGCCCAACGATTTCCACTTCACCCGTGTTAAAGTTTCGCTGAAAATTGGTCATATCATCATAAGCATTCCACAGGCAGAATTCCACAAATGAAAATAAAGTTATTTTCTTTTCGCGCTTCCCGACATTTTTAACCGTCACGCGATGTATCTCACCATTGAAATCCAAAGGCACAAAAAATAAGGCTTTAGCTTCTATGCCATTCTTCTGGCCAGTTATAGAAGTATAGCCTAGTCCGTGCCTGCATTCATACCTATCCAGGTCCTTCTTAACCGGCATCCATCCGGGGGACCAAAATTCCCCATCATCATATATGTAAAAATACCTTCCTCCATTATCCACCGGCACATTATTATATCTATAGCGAGTAATCCTTCTCAAACGCGCATCCTTATAAAAGCAATACCCCCCTGCTGTATTGGATATGAGTGAAAAGAAATCCTGCGTCCCAAGATAGTTTATCCATGGATAAGGCGTCCGCGGCGTAGTTATAACATATTCCTTATTACTGTCGTCAAAATAGCCGTATTTCATGTGCACAGCCTGCCTTTCAATATTTTTTATTAAGCACTGCCTAATTCTACACTATCAATACGGCTATTACAATATATCTTTAGCATTAGCTATCAAAATTTTTTATGATTAGTTTTACGCGTTTTTATTAGATTGCAGCCATTTCTTTAATTTTGATGAGTCGCTGCTTGCGGCTTGAATATTAGCTTCTTGTATCTGCTCGTAAATTTCTTTTCTATATATAGGTGTGCTCTTCGGCGCAGCGATACCGATGCTTACCTTGTCCTCATCTATTGCCAATATTGTTATCTCTATATCATCGCCTATCTTTATAGACTGCTCTACTTTACGCGTCAACACTAGCATTTGTAAACTAAACCCTTTCCCTTTGTTTTGGAAACACAGGATATCTCACGCTGTAGCCACTATTTTCCATTATGATTTGCATGCCTTTTTTTTCACGGACATTTATTATAACCGGCGCTTTCATATTAGCCGTCATATCGGTTATGTTTTCTGGTACTACTACTATTGCATAGTATATAACGTCATCCTGGCTGGATATGCCCAAACGTTCCGCTATAGCATCATCTATCTCTACAGTGTAATCGGGCATTATGACCTCGGGATTTATCATGGCAAATGCCAAATTCGGCTTATCCACTGATTGCAACCAACAAAAGGGGCTTTCCGGCTCGCCGTCATAGAGCAATACAAATAATTTAGCATCTTCAAATCCTGGTAAACCCTCTTCAAATTCTATTATTCCATTTTCATTTATGTCTATCTCTCCAAAGTGTTTAGTGTTAAGCCGCATATTATTATACTCCTTAGCTTAAAAAGTCTGCAAGCGACGGTTGTATTATCTTAGCCGCAGATAAAAGGGATGCTTGGTAAACCGCTCGCAATTCGCTTATTCTTATAGCCACTGCAGCTATATCTACATCTTCTATATTACCCAACAGTTTATTAAATGTTACATTATCATCAGAAAGCCTGTTTTGTACTAGCTCTGCTCTATTGCTTTTAGCGCCAACCGTCGCTCTTTGTTCCAGCACATTATCCGAAAGACCTTCTATTTCCCCTATTTGAGAAGATAAATCAATCGAAGTATCGCCTTCCAAACCCTTACGTATATTGTCTAAAACATTATAAATGCCTGTAATATTAACATCATTTCCTGTAATGTTTACCTGCAGCGCATTGGCCGGTCCTAAATTATATGATATAGCGCCATCATTGCCATTGTATTTGCCGTCATCGTCAAAGGGCTTAATGGATGTATTAGTGCCCGCAAATATGTAGCGGTCAGCATATTTGTTATTGCCAACTTGAAGCACATGCTGCTTAAGCTGTTCTATCTCCTCTGCAATTTTCTGCTTATCTTCATCGGATAACGTGCCATTTGCACCCTGAACGGCAATTTCCCTAGCCCTTTGCAAAACATTATTAAGCTCGGCTAGTGACGATTCCGTCATATCCAGCCACGACACGGCATCATCGGCATTTTTTGAATATTGCTCATTTCTGGCAAGGTCTATGCGCGCTTTTAAGCTGCGCGATGTGCCTACCGGATCATCAGACGGCTTTAATAGCTTGCGGCCTGTCGCCATCTGTGTTTCATACTTATCCAAGCTAGTTAAATTATTGTTTAGGTCTCTTAACATATTGTTTATCATCATCGAGTTTGTTATGCGCAAATTATGCCACCCCCTTATCTTCCAACAATGCCAACGCGGTTTATGAGCACATCGAGCATTTCATCCATTGCTGTTATAATTCTCGCCGCGGCATTATAAGATTGTTGATACTTTATCATGTTAGTCAGTTCCTCATCCAGTAATACGCCCGATATGGATTGCCGTTTGCTCTCTATCTGGTCTATGAGCGCCTGTTCATTATCCATCATGCGTCCAGCCTGCTGGGCATCTACGCCAAGCGTGGATATAAGAGAATTTATATAATCTTCAAACGACCCATTTTCTGTAAAAACGCCAGTTGTCTTATCCCGAAGCCCTAACAGCGCCAGAGCATTAACGCTATTGCCTGTCTCCCCGCTAACGCCAGACGCAGCTATCTTATTTAAATCGTCAATATTAGCAGAAACCTTCATATCTTTCGCTGTCCAACCTGGCATATCAGCAGATTCAAAGAACAGGCCACCCGGATCGCCGTTAACATCATAACCAGCAGCATGTTGATCGTTGAACGCCTTCACAAAAGTTTTAGCCCATTCATTCCATTTCATCATATAATAGGGTATGCCAACCGTACTGTTTTGCTCTCCAACCGCACCTAGGCCTATGCCATCGCGCATATCTATATACCCTTTAAGCTGTCCTCCGGATATTTTAGAAGTCACGTCTTCACCATTCAAAATCACTTTTAAAAGGCCATCAACATCGCTATCGTTTAACTTTTCGCCCTCAGAACGCGCTTCCGTAGAAAATTGCTGCATATCAAAATGATTGACAAGCTCCACGTCGCCCGTCTTTACTATGAAATGGCCTTCGCTAGTCTCTGTTGTGGTTACGTTTATCATTTTGGATAATTCATCCACTAAAAGATTCCGCCTATCGCGCAAATCATTTGCTCTTGTACCGTTTAATTCATACTTGAATATCTGTTCATTTAAATCTCTTATTTGCTCTATATGCGAATTTATGTCATTTACTGTTATAGACACGCCTTGATTAGCTTGGTTTTGCAAGCCCTCTAATTGCGTATATATGTGCTGTACTGTATCAGCGAGCGTAACAGCATTTTCGCGAACCAATGCGCGCACGCTCACGCTTTCAGGATTTTTGCTCAGTTCCTCAAGGCTGTTGAAAAACTGACTTAACACTGTTGTTATACCAGTGTCAGAAGGCTCATTGAATATAGCCTCTAAATTTTCTAACATATCGTTGCGCACATGCCATTGGCCCAAAAGCTGATTTTCATTCCTGTATTGTATATCCAGGTAGTTGTCGCGAAGCTGTCTTATCTCTTGCACCTGCGCGCCCCCGCCAACTTTCCACCTCCCATATGCTTCGCCCAAGCCAAAGGTCGTAGGCGGCACAATTGCCTCGGTTATAACTTGTTGGCGCGTATAACCTGGTGTGCTAGCATTAGCTATGTTATGAGCAACAACATTCAACGCTTGCTGTTGAACGTTTATAGCACTTTTCCCTATCTGCAATCCATAAAATGTAGACGACATAAATATTACCTCACGCTTTCTGATCCATTATAGTAGGGTTAATCGGCATCTTTTGAGACTTGCCGTCAATGCTATAACCCACCTCGTCAGATGGTTCTAACAAAACACTAAGTGTATAATCTATAAAGTCCATAGAGCTTTTTATAAGCTGACTATTGATCTCATTCGTTTCCTTAAATCCTTTTGTTATAGCATCGAAACGATCTTGTATTTTTCTTAAGGCTAAAGAATCTTCGGAATTCGCAAGCCTCAGTAAGGCCGAAAGATTAAGCTTATCAGCCTCTATATTCATCTCTTCGGCAAGGCCGCATATGCTTTCAACGCGTTTTTCTTCACAAATACCGACCTTCCTGATCAAATCAGCCTGAACCTTTACTATCTCATCTAAGCGCTTTACATCGCCTTTGACTAAAGCCTTAGTCTCTTGTTGATTAAGCTGCAAAATCTCCTCATATAGTTCTGCTTCTTGTTCAAGAAGAGCTATTATATCTTTTATATTCATATTATTTTTATACCGCCTTTATGCTTTTTCATCGAAGCCTACTTCTGAAAGCATACCTTCGGCTATTTTGCCAGCATCTAGCTTATAAACTCCGCTGTCGATAGCGTTTTTTATCTCATTAACTTTCTTCTCACGTATATCAGGCGCCGCTTTAGCTGCCATTACTATGCTTCGGAACAGGCGCGCGCTATTTGACACTGTAACGTCGTCTTTAGCCTCCTGTGCGTTAACGGCATTGTTTACCGGTGAAGCAGCCTGCTTGCTGTATATCTGCCATATGCGCTGAGAATTAGTGCCGGGTTCTATACGCATTTAAAACACCTCTTTAATAAGCTTTACTACTTTTATATCGGCACAAAATTATTTTTTATTTACATTTATAATAAAATAGGGCTTAATTTTGCTTATCCTTATTTTTTAATCTGTCAGCTATATACAATTTGTCTTCTTTCTTGGTCTTTTTAACCTCTACATGGGGAACAAAACTGCTCAAACCGCTTTCTAACTCCTTAGCGCATTGAGAGCAATATCTGCCAGTAGTTATAGGGCGGCCACAGCGTTCACATTCTAATCCTAAACCTGGCTCTTTAAGCGCTAAACGCCCCTCTCTTAAAAACTCAAAAATAGTTTTTTCTTCCACCCCTGTAGCTTCTGAAACTTCTGGAACCGTAGCTCTCGGATGCTCGTATATATACTCTCTCACTATCTTATATTGCTCATCCCGCTCTTCTAAACAAGCCGGACAAATCAAAGTCCCCTCAGATGCAAATAATTTTCCACATCTAATACAATTGCGAAGTTCCATAAAAACCTCCTATTCAAAAATAGCCGTAGCTAAGGTAAACACATATGCAGCCCTGGCCCCGCCCTCTATTAGCACTTTAGCACAAGCATCAGCCGTTGCGCCAGTAGTGAATATATCGTCTATTATTAGAACATTTAAATCTTTTATAACCTTAGCATTTTTCAATACAAAAGCTCCATCAACATTTTTATAACGCTTATAACCGCTTAATTTAGCTTGCGCCGCTGTATCCTTGCACCGGCAAACAGCATCAAAAATAGGCAACTCAAGCTCTACACTCATATTTTTTGCCAATAACGCCGCTTGATTATAGCCGCGCTGACTTAATTTGCCAGGATATAACGGTACAGCTATTAAAGCATCTATATCTGCATGCCATGGCAGGGCTTTAAAAGTATTGGCCATAAGCAGGCCAAATGGCTCGGCCATTTCTTTATGCCCTTTATATTTATATCGGTATATAGCATCATGGACTGAAGGCATGTACTCTAAAACCGCGCCCGCTCTGCGGAACCACCGCTTATGGTTTGCGCATTCATGACATAATTTACTCCCGTTATCCAACAAAGGTTTCCCACATAGTTTGCAAGTAGGCGGCTTTACAAACGGTAAAGCACCCCAGCATTCGTTGCATATATAATACGGTTTAATTAGATCATTACTGCTTCCGCAAAATATGCATTTATCATCCGGAGGATATAACAGATCGCATATCTCCTTGCAAAGTTTTTCCAATCTCATGATAAGCGCCCCGCTTTTATAACAGCCGCTTCAACAGCGGATAATCTTTCTTTCAATCCAGAATACCGTTCTGCAACAAAATTATTGTTTATCATGGCTTTCAGATCTTTCAGCGCACCTACCAAAACCACCAATTCTCTCGCACGCGTAACCGCCGTATATAGCAAATTTCTCGCCATGAGCATCGGCGGCCCGCTTGTAACCGGCATAACCACTACAGGAAATTCGCTGCCTTGGCTTTTATGCACTGATATGGCATAAGCTAGTTGAAGCTCATCTAGCTGCCCAAAATCGTATATGACCTCTTTATCGTCCTCAAATACCACACAGACATACTGTTCTTCAGCATCGATATGCTTTATATACCCTACATCCCCATTAAATACTCCTTGGCCCTGCTCGCTGCCATTTATTTTATGCCATACGATATCATAGTCATTCTTTATTTGCATAACCCTGTCACCTTGTCTGAACGTTATGTCGCCGAAAACGCGCTCCGCTTTGTGCTTCGCGGACGGGTTGAGCCGCTGCTGCAATTGCGCATTTAAATTCCATACACCTGCGATACCCTTTTTCATTGGGGAAAGCACTTGTATATCTTTCATTGGATCATATTGGTAATGGGAAGGCAACCGGCGCGTGCACAGCTCCACTATTGTTTGCATTATCTGATTCTGCCCTTCTTTAATGTCCATGAAAAAATCGCTGCCTTTAACGTTTAGATAAGGCATCTGGCCGTTATTTATTCTGTGAGCATTGGTCACTATCATGCTTTTGCTGCTTTGCCTAAAAACCTCATTTAATTCTACCACCGGAACTATCCCGCTGCTTATTATATCGCCCAATACATTGCCCGGTCCTACCGACGGCAGCTGGTCGGCATCGCCTACCATAACAAGTCGCGTACCTGGACGCATTGCCTTTAACAAATGGTGCATGAGTATTACATCTACCATAGAAATTTCATCAATTATAACTGCATCCGCTTCTAAAGGCTTTTCTTCATTGCGCTGAAAAGTATCGCCTTCTTCTTCTGAAAATGTGTATTCTAACAATCTATGTATAGTAGAAGCGTCATAACCTGTAGCTTGCGTCATCCGCTTTGCGGCTCTGCCGGTCGGCGCAGTTAAAACTACTTTAAGCCCCTGTTCCATCATTAATCGTATTATGCAATTTATAGCCGTGGTTTTACCTGTACCGGGCCCTCCTGTTATCACAATTACCCCTTCGGTCAAAGACATCATAACGGCCTTTCGCTGTTGTTCAGCCAATATTATGCCCTGTTCCTTTTGTATAGACTTAAGCCTTTCCTCCAAACCATTTGCATCATATGTTTGAGCGCTTACTGCCAAGGTATATAGTTTCGCTGCAACACCAGTTTCAGCATAATAAAAAGGAGCCAGATATACTCTGGTATCCTGTTTATCTGTTTCCAAAAATATATCGCGGCTTATAGCCAGTGCCGTAAGGGCCGATGTCACATAATCGGGCTGCACCTCAAGCATAGCAGCGGCTTTTTGCACGAGCATATCTCGAGGCAAGAAAGTATGTCCATTATTGGCAGCTTGTGATAATACATATTTTGTGCCGCATGCTACCCTATAGGGCGACACAGGGTCTATTCCTAAGCTTTGAGCCATACGGTCGGCCGTTTTAAAACCTATGCCATATACATCTTCAGCCATCCGATATGGGTTTTCCAATAAAATACGCTGTGTCTCCTTACCATATTGGTTATATATTTTTACAGCATACGACGGCGTAATGCCATGAGATTGTAAAAATATAATAACTTGCCTTAGCTGTGCTTGTTTGGCGAAAGAAGCAGCTATTTTTTCAGCCTTATTTTTGCCTATGCCAGGTACTTCTTTTAACCTCTCCGGATCGTGTTCCATCACATCAAGCGTCTTTTCTCCGAAGTAAGAAACTAATCTTTTAGCAGTCGAAGGACCCACACCGGCTATCATTCCTGATGCCAAATAGCGTTCTATGCTCTTTAGCTCCGTAGGCTTGTATGATTCATATGATTCAATCTTAAACTGACGGCCATAATCCGGATGTAACGTCCACTGTCCGCGCAGTACCATTTGCTCCCCCACAGATCCATACGGGACATAGCCAACTGCTACAACAATCTTATTTTCCCATGAGACTTCCATTACAGTAAATCCATTGGCTTCATTTGAATATACGATGCTTTCCACTAGGCATTCTATCTCTTCCATATACTTATCCTCTCAATGATTTAGCCTGTTCATCAGCGCCATAAGCCTATCGGTCAAAACGGCTATATCTCCCCTTGTAGCTGGCATATCGCACTGTTCTCGCACGCTGTAAAACGCATCTATTTTCTGCCTTTTTTCTACATAGCGATATATGAAATCTTGACGCACCGCCTTAGCATCCTTAAGATGAGCGCGAACGGTATTTAAAGATTGGAATACCCTCAATGGTTCGCCAAATTCGAAATTTATATATACACCCTCGTTATCATTGCCTATATCAATTATGTAAGCTATATTGACGAATCCGGTCGCACCATCTTTTGCTACTATAGGCTTGCGTACTTTAACAGGCATGAACACTGCCTCAGACGCAAAAGGGAGAGGCAGGTTGTGTTTAGCGCCTAACATTTCAGAATATCTCTTTTTTATACTTATCATATCAACGCCGTAATAGCGCGCTATTGATTTTAACGCCCAATTAATGGTATGCGAACATGATGAAACAATGCCATCGGATGTGATAAAATCAACTGAATCCCCACTACCATCTCGATACCTAGGAACAACAGCCACTATACCTTTTTCTAACAATGAATCGACATCGACCATACGCTTGGCCCCCTTTCCGGCATATCAAAGTTAAGTCAATTATAATGCAAACATATGTTCGCGTCAATAGCGGCTCCATCCTTCTCATATCAATTATACCATCTCTCGTAAACTTTTACAGATAGTGTCTACAATTCGCATCCATACCCAGACAGGCTGCCTATAGCATCCATGCCTTCAACCACGCCTATTTAAGTTTAATCCACCGAGTATACGTACGCAATATTTCAAAGCATATTATAGTTTTGCACTCCTTACAGGCGTAATGTAATATAAATTACAAATTGTAGCTAAAAACGAGAAACTTTGCAAATTATAAATTGCATGTTTATGTAATATCATTAGGATTTTCTGCGATAAATCGGTATTGTTTAATTTTTAACACATTACTAATGAATAATTCAAAATATCACTTTCATTTTTGATTATTTTTTGATATAATAGTATCTGTTATATTATAAAGCAAATTAATATACTGCTCTTTGGAAAGGAGAATTATATGTACAACAACAAAGCTGTAGCGCAATGGGTAGATGAAATGGCCAAACTGACCAAACCCGACAACATAGTATGGCTAGATGGCTCAGAAGAGGAAAAAGAACGTTTAACTAAGCAAGCTCTAGAAACAGGAGAGCTTATAGAATTAAACCAGGAAAAATTACCGGGTTGCTATCTACATAGAACCGCTGTCAATGACGTAGCCCGTGTGGAGGACCGCACATTCATATGCACTAGAAACAAGGACGATGCTGGCCCTACCAATAACTGGATGGATCCTGCAGCTACCTATGAAAAATTAGGCAAACTGTTTGATGGCTCTATGAAAGGCCGCACTATGTATGTCATACCATATATAATGGGTCCTGTAGGCTCACCTTTTAGCAAGGTAGGCATAGAGCTCACCGATAGCATATACGTCGTACTTAACATGCGCATTATGACCCGCATGGGCAAAGTAGCCATGGACCAGCTTGGCGATTCTGCTGATTTTGTAAAAGGCCTTCATTCAAAAGGAACATTAGATCCTAACGAAAGATATATATGCCATTTCCCAGAAGATAATACTATATGGAGTATCAACTCCGGATATGGCGGAAACGTCATACTCAGCAAAAAATGCTTTGCACTTAGGATAGCAAGTTTCTTAGGCCATCAGCAAGGATGGATGGCTGAACATATGATGATAGTCGGGATAGAAGATCCTCAGGGCCATATAGATTATATAGCCGGCGCTTTCCCAAGCGCTTGTGGTAAAACGAACCTCGCCATGTTGGTACCTCCTGAACTCTTCAAAAAGAAAGGCTATAGGGTCTGGACGGTTGGCGATGACATAGCATGGCTGCGAGTAGGTCCTGACGGAAGACTATGGGCTGTCAATCCGGAAGCCGGGTTCTTCGGCGTTGCTCCTGGAACCAATTATAAGAGCAATCCTAATGCTATGGAAACCATAAAGAAGAACACAATATTCACCAACGTGCTGCTTGCGCCCGATGGAACAGTATGGTGGGAAGGTATGGGTGACCCTCCAAAAAGCGGCATAGACTGGAAAGGCAATCCTTGGACACCAGAAAGCGGTGAGAAAGGCGCGCATCCAAATTCCCGCTTTACAGCACCCGCAAGGCAATGCCCGTCAATATCGCCTGAATGGGAAAACCCACAAGGCGTACCGTTAACAGCAATAATATTCGGCGGCCGCCGCGCAAGAGTAGCTCCGTTGGTATACCAATCATTTGATTGGAATCATGGCGTTTATGTAGGCGCAACCATGGCTTCGGAAACGACTGCCGCAGCAGCAGGTAAAGTTGGAGTAGTGCGCCGCGATCCAATGGCAATGTTGCCATTCTGCGGTTATAACATGGCCGATTATTTCGCGTTCTGGCTGGAAATGGGCAAGCGCATACCCAACCCGCCTAAGATATTCAACGTCAACTGGTTCCGCACCGATGACAACGGCAATTTCTTATGGCCAGGTTTTGGCGAGAACTTAAGAGCATTGTTATGGATAATCGACCGTTGCAAAGGCCAAGGCAAGGCCGAAGAAACGCCGATAGGTTATATACCTACTCCGGATGCTATAAACACTGAAGGTTTAGATATATCGCCTGATGTTATAAAAGAACTCTTAACAATAGATAAAGACGCTTGGAAAGAAGAAGTTGAAAGCCAGGCTGAATTCCTGAAGATATTCGGTGATAGGTTACCTGATGAGATACGCAAACAAAATGAAGCTTTAAAGAAACGTTTTGGATTTTAAGTAGCATAAAAAAACCGGGCAATGCCCGGTTTTTTTATGCCTATTCTTTTTGAGCCGCTGTAAACACAAGCTGCTCGTTCTGTTCATCAAAATCGACTACTATTTTGTCTCCTTCTTTGAAATCGCCTTTTAATATCATATTGGATATAACATTTTCTAAATGTCTTCGTATAAAGCGTCTGAGCGGCCGTGCTCCGAATTGTGGATCATACCCCTCTTTGGCTATATAATCCTTAGCTTTATCCGTTACCTCAAGGTCCATGCCCTGTCCGCGCAGTTGTTGACGAAGCTTCTCTAACATGAGATCTGCAATAGCTCTCATGTGTTCTTGCTCAAGACCATGGAATATGATTATTTCATCTATTCTGTTCAAAAATTCAGGTCGGAAGTTCCTCTGAAGCTCTTCATGTATGAGCTTTTCAAGTTCTTCCTTGCTATAACCGGCCTGGAAATATCTCGCCCCTATATTCGACGTCATTATTATAACGGTATTCTTAAAGTCCACCGTCTTGCCGTGACTGTCAGTCAAGCGTCCATCATCTAATATTTGAAGCAATATATTGAACACATCCGGATGAGCTTTTTCAATCTCATCAAACAAGACCACTGAATACGGTTTTCTCCTTACAGCTTCAGTCAATTGGCCGCCTTCTTCATGGCCTACATAGCCCGGCGGCGCACCTATAAGGCGAGATACCGTATGCTTCTCCATATATTCCGACATATCTATACGTATTAAAGCGTCTTCATCGCCAAACAAAAACTCAGCCAAAGCACGTGCCAGCTCGGTTTTACCTACTCCAGTAGGTCCGAGGAATATGAATGAGCCTATAGGCCTGTTCGGATCCTTTAAGCCTGTTCTGGCACGTCTGACCGCTTCAGACACAGCGCGCACCGCTTCGTCCTGACCTACAACGCGTTTATGAAGCTCATCTTCCATGCGCAAAAGCTTCTGAGCCTCTTCTTCCATTAGCTGGTTAACGGGCACTCCGGTCCATGAAGCCACAATGGACGCTATGTGTTGCGCGGTTACAACCGGCGTATGATTCTGGTCCTTATTAGAATGTTCGCTTTGAGCTTCATCAAGCTTGCGCTTGAGTTCTTCTTCCTGTTGTCTATATTGCGCTGCTTTTTCGTATTCTTCATTCTTTACTGCAGCGTCTTTCAGCTTGCGCACGCGCTCTAATTCTAACTCAATGGCTTTCGTATTGTCCGGTGTCGCCAAAGAGTCAACATGCACCGCTGAAGCCGCCTCGTCCAAAAGGTCAATAGCTTTATCCGGTAGATATCTGTCCGTTATATACCTATGCGAAAGCGTAGCAGCGGCAACTAAAGCATCGTCTGATATTTTTACCCTATGATGGGCCTCATACTTATCTTTTAAGCCCCTCAATATCTCTATAGTCTGTTCAACGGTCGGCTCGCCGACCAATACCGGCTGGAAGCGTCTCTCTAAAGCCGCGTCTTTTTCTATATATTTACGATACTCTTCTACCGTCGTAGCACCTATGCAATGCAATTCGCCTCTTGCCAATGCCGGCTTTAGCATATTAGCCGCATCCATAGCGCCTTCCGCCGCACCAGCGCCAAGTATTGTATGAAGTTCATCTATGAACAATATTATTTCATCGCCTGCTTGTTTTATCTCATCCATTACCTTTTTCAGGCGCTCTTCAAATTCACCGCGGTACTTAGTGCCAGCTATCATGCCGCCGAGGTCCAAAGCGATAACGCGTTTGTTCTGCAGGTTTTCTGGCACATCGCCCATCACTATGCGTTGGGCTAATCCTTCTACTATAGCGGTTTTACCCACACCTGGGTCACCAATCAAAACCGGATTATTTTTAGTTCTTCTGCATAGTATGCGTATAACGCGCTTTATCTCATCTTCACGGCCAATAACAGGATCTAGTTTGCCCTCCTGGGCTTCCTGCGTAAGATCGCGACCAAATTCCAATAATGTTGGATATTTGTTCTTCATACCGCCTTTGCCACTATAAGGCTTCATGCCATTAACCTTCTGCAAAATGCTCTCCACTGTTATACTATGCTCGCGGAGCAGTCTCGCGCCTAGGCCTTCTCCCTCACGTATTATACCGAGCAGCAAATGTACCGGCTCTACCAGTTCGTCGCCGAGCTCACGTGCTGCTTTTATGGCTTCTTCCAATGCCATTTTGGCATGCGGCGTCATTTCTATATTCTTTCTAGACGTTTTGCTTCTCTTGCCAGTCAATTTTTCTATCTCGCTTCTGACATCATCTTTATTGAGACCAATTATATCATCCACACCGCTCTCAGGTGACATCAGTGCCAAAAGCAAATGCTCCGTTCCCAGATAATCATGTCCTAGCTCCCTAGCTTCTTCATAAGCTTGTTGTAATACAGCTGTGGCATCTTCTGTAAAAGAAAGTAAAGGATCTTTATCCTGATAGAAAGTAAAGCTCGGCAAGAAATCCCTTATCCAGTCTAAATCACTGCGCCAACCAAAAGATGGCTTATTAATAGCAGTTTTAGCTGCACATTGTTCACAAAGATGTATAGACTCGCTCACGCCATTCACAATCCGTGTCCTGTGTATAGTTGCCGGTCTTTCATGACATATTTCACAAAGCATATATCTTGCCCCCCCTTTTATTCCGACTTAATTCTTATTAACAAAGCTCTGGGTTAACCCAGAGCTTTGTTAATAGTCAATTATTTATTTTGATTTTCCTCTTTTTCAACTTTCAGCTTCACCGATTTGCGCTTTGCCGTCTCAGCTTTAGGTATTGTTATTTCCAAAACGCCGTTCTTAAATGTAGCTTTGGCTTTATCCGGCACTATATCCACTGTTATCGGTATGGTGCGGGTAAATGCACCACTGCGGCGTTCATGTACTATATAATCTTCACTCTCGTCTTTGGTCTCTTCTTCGTATTTACCGCTTATAGTAACATCATTGTCCGTTATTTCTATATCTATGTTCTTTTCATCTATGCCTGGCACATCAGCCTTTATTACTATCTCGTTATCTTTCTCAACTACATCAACGCTAATGCCACTAAATAAATCCGTATCTTCAGGTAAAATATCTTCTACGCTGCCAAGCAGATCGTTGAAGATTCTATCCATGTTGCGTCTTAACGCATTAATCCTTCTATCCATCTCATAGAATGGATCCCGTCTTATGATGTTTGCCATATTATCAACCTCCTTTTATCATTTCTATTATTCTGTATTAGCACTCTCAGTACCTGAGTGCTAACTACATTTATAATATTAGCCACTTTTACAAATAGTTCAAGTTCAATAATAGCAGATTATAAGCGATAATATGGCAAAAACTTATATTATATCACGATATCTCTCTATATGTTATTTTTTAGATTGATTGCGCTCAAAATTAAAGCGAGACCATAATTAACATGGCCTCGCTTTTTTACCTCATAACGGTTCAAAATCCGATTTTGCAGCACCGCATTCAGGACACGTCCAGGTTTCCGGCAATTCTTCAAATGAAGTTCCAGGCGCTATGCCGCGCCCGGGATCACCTTCCGCTGGATCATAGATATAACCGCATATAGTACAAACCCATTTTTGCATATAGGACACCTCCTTGACTTTTATACATTATTATACCACTTTATTTTGTAGCTACACCAGTTTTTCTCGCAGCTTCAGCCACGGCCTTAGCCACATTTACGCTGACCTCTTTATTAAAGGCATAAGGTATTATAAAATTCTCGTTTAGCTCTTCATCCTTTACCGACTCAGCTATAGCATAAGCTGCCGCTATTTTCATTTCATCATTTATTTCTCGTGCTCTCACGTCTAAGGCACCGCGGAATATGCCCGGAAAGGCCAATACATTATTTATCTGATTGGGAAAATCCGAACGGCCAGTACCTACTATTTTAGCGCCAGCGCTTTTTGCTTCATCAGGGAATATCTCAGGAACAGGGTTAGCCATAGCGAATATCATTGGATCAGTTGCCATTGTACGCACCATATCCGCAGTAAGTACACCAGGCGATGATACGCCTATGAACACATCTGCCCCCTTTATCACATCGGCAAGCGTCCCTTTTTTCATATGAAGATTCGTTATATCTGCCATCTGCTTCTTTATATCGTTAAGACCATCTCTTCCTTTATATATAGCACCTTGTCTATCGCAGAGTACAACATCCTTTAAGCCCATTTTCATGAGCAATTTAGCAATAGCCACTCCAGCTGCTCCGGCGCCGTTTATAACAACGCTAAGGCTCTCCATAGTTTTCCCTGTAAGCTTTAAGGCATTAATCATAGCTGCCAATGTTACTACCGCTGTACCATGCTGGTCATCATGAAACACTGGGATATTAAGCTCGGCCTTTAGGCGCTCTTCGACTTCAAAGCATCTAGGCGCCGATATATCTTCTAGATTTATACCCCCGAAACCAGGCGATATTAGCTTAACAGCCTTAACTATTTCATCTACATCCTTGGTGCCAAGGCATATTGGAAACGCATCTACGTTGCCAAACGTTTTAAAGAGTATGGCTTTTCCTTCCATAACAGGAAGAGCAGCTTCCGGGCCTATGTCACCTAATCCTAAAACGGCAGTACCATCTGTAACCACAGCTATGCTATTACATTTTATAGTATATTTATAAGCATCCTCTACATTCTCATGTATTTTCTTGCACGGTTCCGCCACTCCCGGCGTATAAGCAAGGCTTAAATCATATGCGGTTTCCACTTTAACCTTAGGTGTTATTTCAAGTTTCCCCTTGTTCTCCTCATGTAGTTTCAACGCTTCTTCTTGTACACTCATTTGCATATATCCTTTCTACAATTTTATTATCAATGCATTAGCAAAGCTGGCACACTTTGCATATGCAATAACAAAAGTCTTATTTAAATGGCTTGGTTTAATACTTCTTTCAACTTTTCGGCAGACTCGCGGAACAACTTTTCTTCCTCTTCATCTAATCCTATATCAAATATACGCTCTATGCCGTCTGCCCCTACTATGCTAGGGAGGCTCACAGCAACATCGTTTACACCATACTGTCCATTCATAACGCTGCTAACGGTTAATATAGACCTCTCGTTGAAAAGTACCGCCCCCAAAATTCTTTTTACTGCCATAGCTATACCGTAATAAGTAGCACCTTTCATTTCTATTATGTGCGCACCAGCATGTCTAACATTCTCGAGTATCTCATTTTTTTCCGCTTGAATGTCTGCTATGGAACATTCCGCACAAAGCTCATCAAATCTCCTGCCCGCTATATTAGCCCTGCTCCATACAGGTACCTCGCTGTCCCCATGCTCCCCTATTATGTAGGCATGAACATTCGTAACATCTACATCGAGCTTCTGGCTGATTAGATACTTAAACCTAGCCGTATCTAAAGCTGTACCCGTACCGAAAACTTGCGTACGCGGCAACCCAGTAAATTTATAAGCAGCATAGGTCAATATGTCTACAGGATTTGAGACAATTAATAAAACGGCATTAGTTATATATTTTTTTACACCATCCATAATATCCTTCAAAATGCCTATATTGACCTTTGCCAAATCCAATCTGCTTTGGCCAGGTTTACGATTTACGCCTGCCGTTATAACTACAGCATCAGCATCAGCGCAATCTTCATAACTGCCAGTCCTTATAACCATCTGTTTAACATATGGCAAGCCGTGATTCATATCCATAGCTTCTCCTAGAGCCTTTTTAGTGTTTACATCAATAAGCACTATCTCAGATACAAATTCGCTTAACATTAACGAATATGCTATTGTAGAACCTACAAATCCGGTTCCTACAATTACAACTTTATTTTTGCTCCTAGACGTCAAAGTCTATTACCTCCATCGATGCAAAAAATTAACTCATTATTTGAGTCTTAATAATATTAGCACAAATCAATTAAATAGTGAAGTAATTTTTTCATAATATTTGCTAATGCGCAGCTTATAAAAGGCCGCATAAGTCGCATAATAAGTGGCACAGCACTACTCACCCTAAAGGGTGAGCAATTCCACGAAAATATTCGTCAATATTCATCCAAACAGGTGAATATATTTATGGAAAACTGTGTTCTATAATTAAAATGTGCAAAGAAACTATAAAATTTAAACTTGCTAAGCACAAATCATTAATTTAGGAGGTATGTAAAAATGTCTGTGGAAAGAAAACAACAACTATCCGATAGGCAACTTTCTATTCTGGAAAGCGAAATGGACAAGCAAAAGAAAAGCCTGGGATTAGCTTATGCTTTTCTAATAATCGCAGGTGGTTTTGGGATTCATAAATTTTATCTTGGAAAGGTCCGTTGGGGCATAGTATATATAGCGCTGACAATTTTAGGATTAACGGGATGGTACAGCGGATTAGCAACTCTTGTCACCAATCCTTCTGGCTCTGGTGCTTTTGGCATAATCGGGATCATATGTATACTGATTTTAGGTGTACTGTTGCTCATTGATTTGTTTACGCTGCCCAAACAAGTCAGAACAGAAAACGAAAAGGCTGAGGAAAGAATTATAGAGCAGTTATTGGCTAGCACACAAACTGATACTATAAACCTGGATGAGGACAAATAATGATTTTGTATGACATAATTTCACTATGACAATCTCACAGATTATAGGTATTATTGTTACGGCAATTGGCTTGTTTACAACAGATAATAATAAAAGCTGAATAATAAAGTTCCTTTCCGGCAACAATTAACAACAAAGTCGGAAAGGAGCTTTATTTATGAACTTTTTACTTATATATCATGAATTTCGTGAAAAATACTATTGACAAATGCAATAGCTATTAGTAAAATCATTATCGATGAGAAGTAATAATTTTGCTCGCTGCACAAAAAGAGCTATATATATTAAAGGGTGGGAATAATATGATAAAGCTTGAAAGAATTAGTGATCAGCCTATATTAACACCAAGAGAAGATTATGAATGGGAAAAGTCCGCGGTATTCAATGCCGCTGCCGTATATCACAATGGTTTATTTCATCTGCTGTATCGCACTAGTGATAATCCGCCGCATGAAAAATACGGTACCTATATATCGCGTATAGGATACGCAGTATCAATAGATGGCATTCACTTTTATAGATGGGATAAACCGATATTTGAGGGCGAACACGTTCAGGAACAGAGAGGCGTGGAAGACCCGCGAATCGTTAAGATAGATGATATGTTTTATATGACATATACCGGATTTGGCGGAAGATTCGAAGGCGATTATAGGATAATGATGGCCTATTCTAAAGACCTGATAAAATGGGAACGTATGGGCGTTGTATTGGATGAACCTAATAAAGACGCTGCCCTGTTCCCGGAAAAAATAGGCGCCCGCTATGCCATGTTCCACAGAAGGTATCCGAATATATGGATAGCTTTCTCTGATGATTTATTACATTGGACCGATCATACGGAGGTCCTAAAAATCAGAGAAAACAGCTGGGAAAGCTCTAGGGTTGGAATAGCAGGCCCTCCGATAAAGACAGAGCAGGGCTGGGTCGTCATATATCATGCTGCCGATGAAAATAATGTGTATAGGCTTGGAATAGCCCTCTTGGATTTAAATGATCCAACAAAGGTATTATACAGGCAGCCTGAGCCTATCCTTGAACCTGAGCTGCCCTGGGAAATTAATGGCTATATACCGAATGTGGTATTCAGTTGTGGGCAAGCCGAAGTAGGAGACGATATATGGTTATATTATGGCGGTGCAGATACCGTTATAGGAGTAACTAGAACTAGCAAACAAAAGCTAAAATTTGCTTAGTTATAACGCTAAGCGAATAGGCGACCTTAATGCTTTTGCCATTAAGGTCGCTTAAATTATGATTGGAGGTAATAGTGTTTTGAAATTAGGCATAGTTGGCTTACCCAACGTTGGCAAAAGCACATTGTTCAACGCTATAACGAAGGCAGGAGCTGAAGTAGCTAATTATCCTTTTTGTACCATTGAACCAAATGTAGGGGTGGTACCAGTACCAGATGAAAGATTAGAAAAGCTCGCTGAAATCTTTCATCCTGAAAAAGTGACTCCAGCAGTGGTAGAATTTATAGATATCGCAGGCTTAGTTAAAGGAGCCAGCAAAGGAGAAGGCCTGGGCAACAAGTTTCTATCTCACATACGTGAAGTAGATGCAATAGTACACGTCGTAAGATGTTTTGAAGATCCTGATGTCGCTCATGTAGATGGCTCGGTAGACCCTATACGCGATATTGAAACAATAAATATAGAGCTAATATTAGCCGATATGGAAGTACTAGATAGGCGGATTGATAAGACTCAAAAGCTAGCACGCGGCGGTGATAAGCAGGCGCAATGGGAATTAAACGTATTGGAAAAGATAAAGCGTCTGCTAGATGATGGTAAACCAGCTAGAATATGCGACTTGGACAGCTCTGAACAAAATTTTGTGTCCCAGCTTCAGCTTCTTAGTTATAAACCTGTGCTATACGTTGCCAACATAGATGAAGAAAGTATAGCGCATCCTGAAACTAATCCTTATGTGCAAAAGGTTACAGAATATGCCAAAGCTGAAGGCGCAGAGGTTATACCGTTGTGTGCCAAACTTGAGGAAGAAATAGTTCAGCTAGATGATGACGAGAAAAAGCTTTTTATGGAAGAGCTCGGTTTAAAAAAATCCGGTTTAGAAAGACTTATAAAGGCAAGTTATGATTTATTAGGCCTTATGAGTTTTCTTACAGCCGGTCCCAAAGAAGTGCGCGCGTGGACAATAAAACGCGGCACCAAAGCACCTCAAGCCGCCGGAGTAATCCATTCCGATTTTGAAAGAGGGTTCATAAGGGCCGAGATAGTATCATATGAGGACATGTTAGCATGCGGTTCATTAGCCGTGGCCAGAGAAAGAGGGCTTATGCGCTCTGAAGGCAAAGACTATGTTATGCAAGATGGAGACGTAGTGCTATTTCGCTTTAATGTTTAAGCAAATACTTCGCATATATCATTCCATGTGAGCTTTTTGATGATGTCGTTATTTTCATTGATGACATTATCAAAAAGCGTTTTCTTTTTTTCCTGGAGCTTAAGTATTTTTTCCTCGATAGTTCCCTTGGTTATAAGGCGATAAACATTAACCGGGCGCGTCTGTCCTATCCGATAAGCCCTGTCTGTAGCCTGCATTTCTACCATGGGATTCCACCAAGGGTCAAATATTATAACCGTATCAGCGGAAGTAAGGTTCAAGCCAAACCCTCCTGCCTTTATACTTATCAAGAAGGCTTTTATATTATCGTCCTCGTTAAATCGATTTATCACATCTTGCCGGTCTTGCGTTTGGCCATCCAAATAACAGTACGGTATAGATTTTTTATCCAAATGAGCGGCTAGCAGGCGCAGCATTTGGACAAATTGGCTAAAAACTAAAACCTTATGGCCGCCCTCCACCGCCTCATCCAAAAGCTCATCAAATTGTTCTAGCTTGCCTGAGGTGAGTTTTTTTGCCGATGACATGTCTGACGCTATAAGCGCGGGATGATTGCATATTTGCCTCAAACGCGTTAAAGCTGCTAATATATCTATATGTGAGCGCTCAAAACCTTTTTCTCGCACTGCTTCAAAAACACTACTTCTAGCTTGTTCTAGCACTGTAGCATATAACGCAAGTTGATCAGGCGTAAGATGAGCGTAGCTGACCTGTTCTATTTTAGGAGGCAATTCTTTGAGCATCTCCTCCTTTGTACGTCGCAATACAAACGGCCTTATGCGGGCTAATAATACGCCCATGGCAGACGTATCGCCACTTCTCATTATAGGATTATCATAGCGCGCTTTAAACTCGCCTTCGCTGCCTAAGAAGCCTGGCATAAGGAAGTCAAAAATCGACCACAGCTCCATCAGGTTGTTCTCTATAGGTGTGCCAGTAAGTGCTAAGCGATAATTAGAACGTATCGCTTTCACGCTCTTGGCCGTTTTAGTTTTGGGATTCTTTATATATTGTGCCTCATCCAATATACAGTATTCAAAAGACTTGTGCGCTAAAAGCCCAATATTTTTTTGAACAGTAGGATAAGATGCTATTACCAAGTCATATCGCTCGATTTCGCTTATCAGCTGACTGCGCTCTAACGCAGAGCCTTCTATTATTACCGTTTTTAATTGCGGCGTAAATTTTTGTACCTCGCTGTACCAATTATAAATAAGCGTTTTTGGGCATATGACCAACGATGGTTTGTCGCTATCGCTCAGCGATATGAGCGTAAGAGCCTCCAGTGTCTTGCCAAGCCCCATGTCATCCGCCAAAATGCCTCCAAAACCATATTTTTTCAGGAAACGCATCCAATTAACCCCATCTTTCTGATATTGCCTTAAAATAGTGCTAAATGGCTGAGGTATTGGCTCATTTTTTATCAATCGGCCCTTTTTTATCTCTTTTTTAAACTGCGCAAAATTCTCATTCCCTTTTGCTATCCATCTTCTGTTTTTAGCGATAATAGCATCTAATTCCGGAAAATTGAATAGTTTGCTTTTATAATGGCGCCCATTTTCCGATGGCAAATTCAGCAATGAATCGAAAAGCTCTTTCAACTCGTTTCTGTTGGTTATTTCTACGAACTTGCCATTAGTTTCAATAAAGCGGCGATTCTCACGTATATATTGCTCTAGCTGCTGCCGAGTTATATCTATGTCCTTACAATAAAAATCAACATCGAACTCTAATAGATCATAGTCATTCTCCATGGAGAAATCAAAATCTACATCAACTTTAGCCTTTTCCAGCTTTAAACTTCGTAATCCGTCTTCATAGTGTATTTTCCAATTAGATACGACCGCCTCATCAAAATCTTTTATAAGACGGTATATGTTTTCTTGCCCATAAAATTCCATACGGCAATGGTCAGGATTAAATCCATACCAAAATCTGTGCATCAGTCTCGCATTTGCTTCATCTTCCATCTCGCGCTGCCTCGGTATTATAAGCACCTTGTTACCATCTTCCACTCTATACGATTTCGAAGAGGCCGTCTCATCATCGCTCAAAAATATATTTTGTGATATATATTCGCCATATTTGAGATACGCTTCTAGCACTATACTCGATGGAGTATCGCCCTTGCGCAAATACACATGCACTTCTGGCTGAATGTTTAGCATTTCAACATCAGGCAGGGACGGCGCCTCTAATGGCAATTGCTGCCTTAAACGAGGCAATATATCTTCTATAAATTCCGGTATATCGCTAGCCTTTATGTTCATACCATTTGCGTTTTTATAAAGCGCCTTATAAAAAGATAGCGGAACAGTAGGCCATAAACGCATTATTACATTATCTCTTACAGCGTATGCGCCTTTTACACCCACAAAAACCGGTTCGCTCGAACGAGCCGTTATTGTTACGGAAGCATCGTCTTTTTGTTCCACAAATATCTCTGGCTTAAAATATTCACTGGAAAATTCTACAGGAAGGCCACTTTCATACATAAAGACTTTATCAAAAGTAGAAATTAAATCCAACACCTTATCTAGCAAGGCGCCGCTCAACTCAAAGCTGCCGTCTGAATATCTGAATGCTTTATTCAAATATGACAGCAATGTGCTCCAACGCCATGGCAAAAGCGAATGATCGCTATCTTCCAATTTATCGCTCGCATACAGCAACAAATGCTTTTTTTGCCCATCTATTATACGCAGCCTGAGCATATAGTCCTCGTCGCTTAGCGCTGTCGCTTCAAGTGCCTGCTCAAAATCCTTAGACAAGTTAGCCACATTTATGTCAGATGAACGCTCCGCTTTAATCCTGTATGCCTCGCTTATATAATCGATAAAGGCTAATCCGGTAGCTATTATATGCTTACATAAACCGCCATAATGATATGGGCAAGTGCAAGACGCATCTATCACGCTGTTATCCTTAACATCAACCTGCAAGTATACATTGTAGGGCACGCTGCCGTCTACAACGCTTTCTATTGTATAAACGTAAGGCCTCGGCCTATATACGTTTATATCGTGCACAACTTTATTTTTATAATATTGCAAACCCCTCGCAAATGAAACTGAAGTAGCGGAATCTTTTAACGCTTGTTTTGTGAACATCTCGATATTATATACTCCATAAGTATGTATTATTTTTCATTATACACGACATAAAGCATTTCCACAATTCGCAAATTTAACGCATAATATGCAGCAATATTACCATAAAGGCAAAAAGAAAAACCCCGCAAAATAAAGCTGCAGGGTCTTAAAAGGTGGGTTTTATGTCAAGCTTTAAAAGCTCGCTGCCTAATTAATAATTCGCCATTGAGATAAAACAAAGCCGCGGAGTTTCCGCGGCTATTTATCCGTTGGACTCCTCTTTCAACGCCTACGAGGTTAGCTGACGGGCTCGAGCTGAAAGAGTTGCTCTATCCTTCCGGAATACGCCCCTTGTCTCGGTTCCCCCGTTTCTGCGGAACAACACCGCAAAATTAGGCATGCCAATTACTTATTAACTTCTAACAAATGAATTATACAATATTGTGAGCATCAACTCAATGTTGATAATCGTTCATTATAATGCAAATATTGCATTTATATGCGCTTACATATAAATAATAGCCATTTTCTTAATCTTACTGTTTATTTTTTATAATACCGTTCTCATAATGCGGCACAATACTTATCACATCATTTTGCAAACAATATTTTATATCATCTTCAAAGCCTGCTTCTTTTAATCTTTTATAATGATATGTATTGCTTAAAAAGGCATTTATGTCATTTTTGTTAATCTCATACATATACTTGCTGGCAAAAGCTAAATCATCGAGTTCTATATCGTTTCTCCGGCTGCACATATCGAATGCTATCATACCGGCCGTCATTACATCGTCCAATGAAAATTTGCCTTCAGTACCCGCGCACAGTATCACTACATCCTTATTTTGATTGCACAGGTGCTCAGCCACTGCCCTGGCATTTAGCATGCACCCTATGACTACTTCTTCGGCTTCATACGCTCGCCTTATAGCGCGAGTACCATTAGTAGTAGTAATAATAATGGTTTTCCCTTCTACTGTTTCTCTTGTAAATTCTAAAGGCGAGTTGGATAAATGAAAACCATTGATAGCAACATTGCCACGCTCTCCAGCTAACAAAAATGCATTTTTGTCATAGTTCTTAGCCATGTTTACGGCTTCTTCTATCTCCATAACCGGTATAACCTCACGGCAACCATTAGCTAATGCTGTTACGATGGTGCTAGTAGCTCTCAATACATCTATAACAACAGCAGCTTTCCCCTTTAGTTCCTTTTCTAATATGCTGTTTTCTGTCGCAAAAACTCCAAGCTTCATGGATAATCAGCGTACAGATTACTGTACGCGCCTCCTTCCCTTATGCAAAAAATCTAGCCTTTTTATTATACCTTTTTGCGCGGAGTCATGCAAGTTACGCTAATTGCCACAAGCTCTTTATGTATGCCAAAGAGCGTATGCTTTCGGATATAAAGTCGTTAAAGCGGCATTCTAATGATACGCCGCCATTATAGCCAACCTCTTTTAATGCTTTAAAGAACGGTTTAATATCCTCTCCATCTCGCTCTGCCGCCCCTGGATAAAGCCTGTCTCTGTTGGCTATATGGGTATGAACCAAGTAATCATGTGCTTTATAAATTATATCCGCTGATTCATTCTCTAAAAGCATGTGGTATAAATCCGCAAGCAGCTTTATATGGGGGCGCTGCACTCTTTTTGCTAAATCCAAGCCCTCATTCACACTATTTATTATATTTGTTTCGCCTTTGTTTAAAGGCTCTATAGCTATAGTAAGATTATAACGCAGTGCGTAGCGCTCACACATGTTTAGAAAACTCGCTAATTGCTCTAGGGCCATCTCTTTAGAAAATCCATCGGGTACTTTGCGGGCCGCACCGCTACCGAACACAATATATGACGCTCCTATAGCACTAATGCGCGCCATTGCTTTATCGACATATTCCTCCGCTTCCATCATTGACACATTAGGGCCAGTAAGCGATATGTTGCCTGGTATAAAGCTGTTAAATGCATAAACTTTTATGGAAGAAGATTCTACTATTTCCTTTGCTCTTTCAAATTCTTCATTGCTCATACCTGCCACGGCGCCCACGCCTAATTCAGCAAAATCATATGCATTATGATGCAAAGCATCCAATCCTAGCCGCAATTGTTCCACCACATCGCTCGTTTGCTGGGCAAAAGCGCCCAAGGGAAGACAGCATCCAAATCTAACCATTTTTAAACACCTCCGTTTTTGCTATTATATATCAAAAAGTAAAATAATAAAAGCCCCACAAAACATCAAATTACCACATTTGGTTAAGGCTGCTGCATACGACCGCTCATCATCCCGCTAAAAGCCAGCTAAACTGTGATGTATAAAGGTTTCTATAGATCCCGCCCATTTTCATCAACTCATCATGTGTGCCCGCTTCCTTTATCTGACCATCGTCAATCACCATTATGCGGTCGGCATTGCGTATCGTAGAAAGCCTATGCGCTATTACAAAACTAGTACGCCCTTGTAATAGGCGTTCAAGGCCTAGCTGTACTAGCCTTTCAGTATGCGTGTCTATACTAGATGTTGCCTCATCGAGTATGAGTATGCGAGGGTTCGCTAGTAAGGTACGCGCAAATGAGATAAGTTGACGTTGGCCAACAGATAGCCTAGAGCCCCTCTCATGTACTTCCGTCATATAACCGTCTTTAAATTCTCTTATAAAATCATCGGCATGAACTGCTTTAGCCGCCGCAATCACTTCCTCATCGCTAGCATCTAATTTTCCGTAACGGATATTATCCATTATAGTACCGGAAAAAAGAAATGTATCCTGCAGCACTATTCCGATTTGACTGCGCAGTGATTCTAGCGTAACATCGCGCACGTCAAAAGCATCTATAAGTACGCGTCCGCTTTTTACGTCGTAAAAACGCGCTATAAGGTTTATTATGGTGGACTTGCCCGCACCAGTAGGTCCGACCAGTGCTATATTTTCCCCCGGTTTCGCTATAAAGCTTACATCTTTTAACACAGGCTTATCCGGTTCATAATAAAAATAGACGCGGTCAAATTCTACCCATCCCTCTATGGGTGGCAAAACTACAGCATCAGGTTTATCAGCCACTTCCGGCTTAGTATCTAATATTTCAAATATACGCTCAGCAGAAGCCATCGCTATTAGAAGCTGATTATAAAAATTGCTTAGATTAGAAAGCGGTTGCCAAAAGCGCCCTATATAACTGGTAAAGGCCACCAAAGTGCCCACCGTCACCAATCCAGATGATACCATGCTTACCCCTACCACAAAAACTAAGGCATTGCCTATAGCGCCTATTATATTGAGCAAAGGCCAAAAGGCATTATTAACGCGTATCGCGTTCATCTGCGCCGCTTTTATTTCACCATTTAAATCTAAAAATATGCTTTCATTTACGTCTTCTTGAACAAATGCCTGCGTAACGCGCATGCCTGATATGCTTTCTTGCAAATAAGCGTTCATATTTGAATTTTTCTGTCTCACTATTTGCCATCTTTTCCGTATAACATTTCGCAAACCAAAGACCAGTGCTAAAAGCGCCGGCAGCAGTATGAATGATATTAACGTCAGGCGCACGTTCATCGTAAACATTATACCTATTATAGCGGCTAGCATAACAAAGTCATTAAGCACATTTATAAGACCATTGGTCAAAAGATCGTTCAATGAACTGACATCATTTATTAAGCGCATCATTATCTTACCAGCAGGGCGATTATCGAAAAATACAAACGAGAGGCTTTCTATATGCTTAAACAAATCCATGCGCATATTATAAAGTATGCGCTGCCCCATCGTGGTCATAGTAATTATGCGCTTTCTGTTTACAATATAGCTGATAAAGGTTATACCTCCAAACACCAATGTAAGATAAATCATGCCAGGTATGTTGCCTACAGCTATATAATTATCTATAGCCATCTTTATAATTATAGGGCCGGCTAAGCCCGCCATCGTCGAAATGAGCATCAGTACAAACGCAACTGTCAAATGTTTTTTAAAAGGCCCTAAATAGCCGAGAAGGCGCTTGAATTGGTCCTTGTTAAATGGCCGGCGCAGCGGTTCATCGTCGGAAAAACGATTGGTCCTAGCCATTTTGCACCATCCTCTCTATCTCTTGGCGGCTTTTTAAAGCATCGTCCGCAACCAGATCCTTATATTGGTCTTTGAATATCTCATAATAAATACCCTTTGTCTTTAACAGTTCTTCATGCGTTCCACGTTCCGCTATATGCCCTTTGTCCAGTATTATTATCTCGTCAGCGTCCTTCACAGCCGATATTCTGTGCGCTATTATAAACGTAGTCCGACCGGCCATCAAACGCTTGAGCGCTTGTTGTATTTCATGCTCGGTTTCCATATCAACGCTGGAAGTAGCATCATCGAGTATAAGTATGGGAGCGTTTATAAGAAGCGCTCTAGCTATAGCTATACGCTGTTTTTGCCCGCCAGAAAGCCCTACACCGCGCTCGCCTACTATAGTATTATAACCCTCCGGCATTTCCATTATGAAGTTATGTGCACAAGCGGCTTTAGCTGCCCCTATTATCTCGCTCATCGTGGCATTATCCTTACCGTAAGCTATGTTATTGGCTATGGTATCTGAGAATAAAAATGTTTCTTGCATTACTACCGCTACACTGCTGCGTAAAGCTTTTAAATCCCACTCTCTAACATCCACACCGTCTACCAGCACACGCCCCTTCTGCGGGTCATAGAACCGGCATATAAGATTTACTACAGAGGTTTTGCCAGCGCCAGTCGCCCCCATAAACGCTACTCTTTTACCAGCCGGAGCATCTATGTTTATATCTTGAAGGACTATTTCGTCTTCATATTTAAATGTAACATCATCAAACTCGACATCACCGCGAACTTTTTCCGGTTTATATGCATTAGACTTGACCGGAAGCGATATATTGGTATCTAAAAGCTCAAATATCCGCTGCCCTGATGACATAGCTTGGCCAGTCATATTAAGCAGCATCCCCAGCTGGCGCATAGGCCATATAAGAGACCATAGGTAAGCGTTAAAAGCCACTAACATGCCAATAGACATGACACCTTTTATAACCAGCCATCCTCCATAGCAAATAAGCGCTACGGCACTCATCCCGCTTAAAAATTCAAGCAGCGGTCCGAAACGTCCATTCAACAAGCCCGCTTCCATATTTTTTTGATAGACCTCATCGTTTTCAAGCTTAAAACGTTCTATCTCATATCTTTCACGCGCAAAAGCTTTTACTACCCTTATGCCAGTTATGTTTTCTTGTAGAAAGCTATTAAAAGCTGCCATCTGCCTGCGTATATCGCGGTACGCTTGTCTTATGCGTTTATCAAAATTTACAGCTGTAATAGCTAGAAAAGGTGAAAAAGAAAGGCATACTATGGTAAGCTCTGCGTTTATGTTAAACAGCACTATGCTGACACCTATAAACGTCACCATGCTAGAGATAAGCGTAGGAAATCCCCCTACCATAAAAGCGCGGATGCCCTCTAAATCGCCTGTTAAGCGAGACATAAGCTCTCCTGTACGCGCTTTATCATAAAAAGAAAATGAAGCGCCTTGAAGATGGCTATACATAGCATGGCGTATCGAATAAATTACTTTCTGGGAAAGATTTTCAAAAGAATAGCTATGTGTATATTGTAATATAGCTGCCACTACGCTAGCCGCAACTAAGCCTATAGCCAATGGCCAAAGCAGCGCCATCTGCTTGCCTTTTACCACTTTATCTATAAGCAAGCCTGTCAGATAAGGATTTATCATGCCCGAACCTGTCGCGCCTAATAGCGCGGCAATTGTTAAAAAAAATTGGACTTTATAAGGGCGCACATAACCCCATAAACGTTTAAAAATATCCATAAAATGAAAACCCACCTTTTTAAGACGTTTATATCGTCTTTTATATCTTTTTGATATTCTACATTACATAAACAAATATTAAAAGTCCAATAAAATCCAAAAATCGCATATATAAAGCAAAACGGCCGCTTATGAAATCATAAGGGCCGTTTAACTCACTAATTTATGATTTTTTGCCGTTTAACTGTATGGTATCGCGATAACTTCTATCTTAAAGGATTTATCGGTGTACCGTTTTTACGCACTTCAAAATGCAGATGCGGTCCCGTGCTTCGTCCAGTGCTGCCAGAATATGAAATAACTTGACCTTTGGCTACAACTTGCCCCACTTTTACGGCTATTTTACTGTTATGCGCATAATATGTAACAATACCGTTATTATGGTCTATTTTTACCAATTTGCCATAATTTCCATCCCATCCTGCAAATATAACCCGACCGTTATCCGCAGCGTGTACCGGTGTCCCTATAGGTACACCTATATCCACTCCCGTATGGAATTCACTTCCCCTATAGCCAAAAGAAGACGTTATTCTTCCTCTTGCAGGGAGAGCTAAAACCCCGGTACCTATATAAGAGGGAACGGCTTTAGTCCCCTTGGCTATTATCTGGTCCTTTTTTTGTTTAATTACATTCTGAGCTATTATCGTGCGCCTGGCCTCCACACCATTTAGCTTAACTACCTCGGCCGTAACTTGACGCTGCCCATTTGATCCAGTTTGCACAACTTCTGTCTGATTTTTATACATGCTGCTGTTCTCTTTATACACGGTTTCGTATGGTATATCCTCTGTATATTGCACCCTTTCCACCGTTTCAACGCTTATTAATTGTTTCGGAACAGTCAGGTTTATTTTATCACCTATTTGAAGATCATCAAGCGAGGCCATATTAGGATTAGCTTTTTGTATGTCCTCTAAAGATAATTTATAGCGCTTTACTATGGCCCATATGGTATCCCCATCTTTTACCTCATAAACCTTGCTATCCTGTCCGCCTTGTTTAATAATCTCATACGCCTCATCAGCATTTTTTACCTGATTATACTCGGCTAGTTGCTCTACTATTTTGACATCATCAGCGATGCGAACTTCTTTTATGTTTGGATTGGATTTAGCCTTATCGAGATAAGGCTGCATAATCCTGTTTAATACGCTTTGCGCTTCAGCAGCATCTCTTACGATGACTGTTTGTTTGCCGTTTACAACTATAGCTGCAGCCTTCACTTTAAAATGTATATTATCTTTTATGGAATTGAGCACAGTTTGTTCGCTTTCAATAAAAGATGGCTTAACAGCGGCTGGAACAAACGATATGTCGTCATCCGCTACAGCGTCCATATTATAATATTCTTCTATCTGAGTTTCCATTTCGCTCAAGGCTTGTTCTAAATGCTCAGTTGTGGCTACAACGCCCACTTTTTGGCCTTTAAACCTCACTTCTACAGCTGCTGTAGGAGTGTTGGCTATTCTATAAGCTTCGGCTTTTTCCACGACGAAAATACTACCATAACATAAAAGCGCGAAAACGCTCACTGCTGCAATTTTTCTAATCATCGGGTCTTGATGATATATGTTTTTTTCTTGAGCTTTAGCGGTATTATATTTAATTTTAAATATGTAATTATTGTTTTTCAGAAAATTATAAGCATTTACTACGTTTTCATCAAGTTTATGTATTATATGTTTGCCAGCCGAAACATTCAATTTATGTTTAAATCTGCCAAAAACACAATGAATATGTTCCGACCATTTACCAATATTCATAGAATTTTATGCATTTCTCCTTTCTTTGTTACAATTTTTTAAATTTATATTACATTATTATTAATTCGACAAAAATATGAAAAATCCTTCTTTTTTTACAAATACTTATAATAAAGCTGTATGCCGCAAATATGGCATACAGCAAAAATACTTAAATTTGACTGCGAATTATAGTTTGCTCGCGTTTAGGCCCCACTGCAACCATGGCTACTTTTACGCCGCATAACGCTTCGATAAATTCGACATATTTTTTAGCATTAGCAGGCAAATCCTCATACCGCCTTAAGTTAGATATATCCTCATCCCAACCATCTAGCTCTTCATATATAGGCGTACATTTGGCGAGTTCTTCTAATGACGCTGGAAAATCATCTATTCTCACGCCGTTTTTATCATAACCTATACAGACTTTCAATTTAGCAAAACCTCCGAGCGTATCTAATTTGGTGAGCGCTATAGCTGTCAAGCCATTTATGCGCGCTGAATACCTGCCTATAACCGCATCAAACCAGCCACAACGCCTGGGCCTTCCGGTAGTCGTCCCATACTCGTTGCCTTTTTCTCTTAAAGCGTCGCCGATATTGTCTTTTAGCTCCGTCGGAAACGGCCCCTTGCCTACTCGTGTCGTATATGCTTTCATGACGCCAAGCACGCCATCGATGACGGTAGGACCCACACCAGCCCCCACGCACACGCCACCCGCTATTGGGTGAGAAGAGGTTACATATGGATAAGTTCCCATATCGATATCCAAAAGCGTCCCTTGCGCTCCTTCAAATAATACATCTTTGTCATCTTTTATAAGGTTGTAGAGAATAGTTGAAGTATCTGCAACATAAGGTCTCAGACGCTCCGCATAAGCTAAATAATCGCTTAATACTTTATCATAATCCATCGGCGGCTGAGCATATATTTTATCTAAGATGAAATTAACTTCTTCTATAGCTTTTTCCAGTTTATCAGCAAATACTGCTTTATCCATTAAATCGCATATACGAAGCCCCTTACGCGCTATCTTATCGGTATAACAAGGCCCTATACCCTTAAGGGTTGTCCCGATATCATCTGTGCCACGGCTTTTTTCCGACAAAGCATCTAACAATTTATGATAAGGAAATACCAAATGGGCTCTGTCGCTTATCAAAAGATTGCTTAAAGCCACGCCATGCTCTGTCAAATAATCCATTTCTTCCAGCAGAGACTCTGGATCTACAACCACGCCATTGCCTATTATGCATATTTTTTCTTTATATAAAATGCCCGATGGGATCAGATGCAACTTGAACTGGCCTTTTTCGTTTTCTACCGTGTGGCCGGCATTGTTGCCGCCTTGGTAGCGCACCACCACATCGGAGCGTGCTGCCATGTAATCCGTTATTTTACCTTTACCTTCATCGCCCCATTGGGCCCCTACTATAACCATACATGCCATAATTTCGTTACCCCTTTACTCGTTTATTCTTTGCAAAATAGCTCTGGCGACCACAACACCCGATGCCGAAGCTTGAGCTAAACCACGCGTAATACCTGCCCCATCGCCTGCTGCAAAAAGATTATCAATCCTTGTCTCTAATTCATGGCTCAATTCGGCCCTTGCTGAGTAAAATTTTACCTCTACGCCGTACATGAGCGTATGCTTAGAGTAAACTCCCGGCGCTATTTTATCTAGTGCCTGAAGCATTTCTATTATATCCATTAGATGCCTATAAGGCAACACTAGGCTTAGATCCCCCGGAGTAGCATCTTTCAAAGTAGGCTCAACTAAGCCTTTCTTTATCCTCTCGGGAGTAGAACGCCTGCCGCTTAGTAAATCGCCAAGCCTTTGAACCAATACGCCTTCTCCCAACATATTAGCAAGGGAAGCTATATATTTGCCATATTCTATTGGCGCATTAAAAGGCTTTGTAAATTCTTTGCTGACGAGCAAAGCAAAATTGGTATTCTCCGTACGTTTGTCAGTATAGCTATGTCCGTTGACCGTTCTTAAACCGTCGTTATTTTCCACTACTACTTCGCCGTAAGGATTCATACAAAAAGTCCTTACCTTATCGTCAAAGGACCTCGTATAGTATAGCAGCTTGGATTCATATACAGCATCGGTCAGTTCCTTCATAACCACCGCAGGCACTTCTACGCGCACACCGATATCTACGGCATTGTTTACCGTCTTTATACGCAGCTTCTTGGTTTGCTTCTGGAACCATTCCGCCCCTTCTCTCCCCGGGCCAGCTATAACATAATCAGCGTGGTATACATCGCCTTTCTCAGTTTTGACACCTACAACGCGGCCTCGTTCAACGAGTATATCCTTTACTGCAGTCATCGTTAATATATCTATACGGGGCTTTAAATATTCTTCTATATTTTTCAATATACTGTAGCAACGATCCGTACCTAGATGCTTTATCACAGCAGGTATAAATTTCAAGTCTGCTGCCGCGGCCCTGCGCTTTATATCTTCTATTTTATTTTCATCCATAGGATGCGCCTCTTTTGGTGCTCCAAACTTTACATATATTTCGTCTATATAGTTTATAAGTTGGCGGAGCTCTCCCTCGGAAATATATTCGGTAAGCATACCGCCAAACTCTGTAGTAAGCGTCAGCTTGCCATCGCTAAAGGCTCCGGCGCCGCCCCAACCGCTCACTATCGAGCATGGAGTACATTTCGCGCACTGAAGGCTTTTGTTGCCACTCGGACAACTTCTTTCAGCTATAGGCTTGCCTTTTTCCAACATGAGCACTTTTATGCCGGGTTTGTGTTCTATAAGCTCTATAGCAGCAAATATGCCGGCAGGGCCGGCACCTATTATAATCACATCATATTTGTTATCCATATCATTTATCCCCTTCTTTTTACGCGGAATCAAATATGTTGGGGATAATGCACAAAATTATCCTCGTATATAATAGCATTTAATGAAATATTCGTCAATCACATGATATATCAACTGCAATTCTAAGTAAAATCTATCTGCGGTTCGTAATTTATATTACTATATTGTGTATGTAAGCAACACAAAGCTATAATATGCCTTGAAATATTGCAGTATATCAACGCAATTCTAAGTAAAATTTATATTTATCGCCGCGATAATACGAGCGCACGTATTCTACAGGTTCACCCTTGTCATCAAAAGTCACAGCGGTAATCATCACGAGCGGCATTCCCTCTTTTATGCCTAAAACCGGAGCTGTATACTCATCTGATAAAACCGCCTCTAACATTTCTTTGGCAGAAGCTATATGCACTCCAAATTGTTTAGCAAGTATCTCATATAATGAATTGTGTTCTAAATCGATATTTTCCAAATAGTGAAATTTTTTATAACTAAAATGCGTTATTTCTAAGACCATCGGTATATCATTTGCATAACGGAGGCGTTCCAATTTTAATATTGGTTCTTCATCGCTTAAATTGAGTGCTTTGCGAATATGAATGGGACCTGGATTTATAACTTCAGCATTTATCGTCTTAGCACCAGCTTGCATACCCCTCTTATGCATATCCTCGCTAAAGCTAGAGAGTTTCATTATGGGTTGGTCTAATTTGGGCTGGGCAACAAAAGTACCCAGCCCTTTCGCGCGGTAAAGCAACCCTTCTTTTACAAGCTCAGAAAGTGCCTGGCGGGCTGTCATTCGACTTATGCCGTATTGTTCTGACAGGCAGCGTTCTGATGGCACCCTCATCCCTGGCTTTAGTTCGCCATCTTCTATAAGTGCTCTTATATGTTCTTTTATCTGATAATAAATGGGTATAGGCGAATTTTTATCTATATTATTCATATTAAGGCTTTCTATAATATCGCATCTCCCAAACCCAGGGATTTCAAAAACTCTACTGCTTCTCGTATATCTGCTTCCGGATTTTCTCCTGCCTCGCGTTCTATAGTAAAAAATCCCTTATAGCCTATATCATCTAACGCTTTGATATATGCCGGAAAATCCACTGCCCCTTTGCCAAGCGGAGTTTCTTCAAAATAGTCACTTATCCTAAAATCTTCTATGCCTCCTTCAGCAAAGAAACCATATATTAGTTCAGGATCAGTTCTTTTCTTCATTATGCCATCCTTAGCATGTGTGTGCACTATATAGTTTCTCAAGTTATAAACCCCCTGCACAGGGTCATCCCCTGTAACCATAACAAGGTTTGCTGGATCATAATTAACGCGGACGCCTTTGCTGTTTAAGCTATCTAAAAAACGTTTTAACGTTTCAGTTTTCTCAGGCCCCGTTTCAATGGCAAAGTATGCGCCAAGCTGATCGCCGTATTCGCCCAACTCCTCGCAAGCCTCTTGTAGTACTTTGAACCTGTCGTGGTTGGGGTCATCTGGAACTACTCCTATATGTGTAGTCACTACATCCGTCTCCAAATCCTTTGCCAAATCCATTATGCGCTTAGATCTTTCTATCCTAGCCGGATTATCTTCCTTAATGGCAAAGCCATGGCCTCCCATGTCTCCACACAGAGCTGAAACTTTAAGACCATTATCTTTTATATAGCTTAGTAATTCTCTCCTAGCCGAAGCAGACAGATTCTCCGGGGCCATTTCTCCAGATACCGCATATATTTGAACAGCGGCCGCTCCAACTTCTTTAGCCTTTTTTATGCCCTCGCGCACACCTATCCTAAAGGAGTCCACCATTACGCCTATCCTATTCACAAGCTCATCTCCCTTTACTTTATGATGACTTCATGGCCAGTGTTAGCCGATTCGTATATAGCATCCAATATCTTCATTAATTCTACACCATCTTCTCCAGGGCTAATGCATGGGATACCATTAGCCACGCAATCGACAAAATGAGCTATCTCCTTGTCGAATATCGGCTGGAAATCATTTTGATTAACGTCTATAAACGGTTTAGTATCGATAAGAACGTTATTGTGCTCGGAATAAATCTCAAATTCGGGCTCCATCACCACACCCGCTTTGCTGCCATATAATTCTAAGTACAGCTTATCACGCTTTATATGCTGGGCCCAGCTAGTTTCTACAGTAAGCGTTGCACCGTTATCAAAACGCACAAATGCCGTAGCGAGGTCCTCAACGTCGTTGTAGTCGCTGTAATCAGCCGATTTATATTGTTCGATTCCTATTATATTTGATCGCGGCCCGACTAGATCGTATGTAGAACCTATGGCTAATACCGGCTTTGGCTTATCCATCAAATAGCGCACTAAGTCTATAACATGTACGCCTAAATCTATTAGCGGTCCTCCACCTGAACGTTTTTTGTCCGAAAACCAACCGCCAGGATTTCCAGCGCGGCGCAAACAACCAGTCTTTGCATAATATATTTGCCCCATATCGCCATTGTCTATCATGCGCTTTAATATCTGCGTATTTAATCCAAAGCGCCTAACAAAACCCACCATTAACAACTTTCCCATTCTTTTTGCCGTATCTACCATTTCTTGTCCAAGAGCGGCGTTTAGCGCCAACGGTTTTTCACAAAGAACATTTTTCCCAGCCTTAAGAGCCGCTATAGTAGCTGGCGCGTGCACATTATTCCATGTGCAAACGCTCACTGCATCCAGGTCCTCTTGCTTCAACATTTCATTATAATCCGCATACGTATGTGGTATACCATAGCTTTGGGCAAATTGTCTTGCCCTCTCCTCGTTTATATCGCAGTTCGCCACAACCTCTACGTTAACCAGCTTTTTATAAGCTTCCATGTGTGCATGACTTATGCTGCCGTTGCCTATTATTCCTATTTTAACCTTTTTCATACATCTTGCTCGTAATGATTTTTACGAGCATCCTCCTCTCTTTATAACTATTATGTTATCTATACCATATAATGGCATCCAATGCAATTTTCCGGCATTTTTGAGGCAGCTTTTTTATCTAATACAACCGTCAATTGCGGATGAAGCTGAAGCACTGATGCCGGTATATCAGGCGTAATTGAGCCGGTAAGAGCTTTAGCTACTATATCGGCTTTAGCATCGCCAAAGGCTATTAGTATTATGCAGCGGCTGTGCATTATGTTTTTTATACCCATAGTCAATGCCTTCTTAGGAACCTTATCTGCAGAACCAAAAAACACAGCATTGGCCTCTCTAGTCGCTTCGGTCAATTCCACCACATGCGTTGTAGTGGAAAATTGGGTTCCGGGCTCGTTGAAACCTATATGACCGTTCAGCCCTATCCCTAACAATTGCAAATCTATACCGCCGCTTTCATCAATGGCCCTGTCATATCCGCTGCATTCCGCATCCAAATCGCTTGCCATACCGTTTGGTATATGTATGTTTTGCGGCAATATATTCACATGATTAAACAAATAATGATTCATAAAATTTCTAAAAGAGCCGGGATGCGTAGGTTCTAACCCAACGTATTCATCTAAGTTAAAAGTTTTCACCGATTCAAAGCTTATTAAGCCTCTAGTATACAATTTCACCAAGTTATTATACACGCTTATCATAGTGTTGCCTGTAGCCAAGCCCAGAACAGAATCCGGCCGAGCATTTAATCTATCCTTTATAATTTCAGCCGTTCGTAAGCCAGTTTCATCAGGTGTGTCTACTACATAAAGATTCATTTTATCCTCCTTATCATTAAAGTTGTATAGTGGTCTATACCACTATTTTAAAATAAAAGCTGCCAAAAAGCAATAGTTGCTTTTTGGCAGCGAATTTAATCTAATCACGATTTCCAAAGGCCGTGCACATTGCAATATTCGCGAGCTTTTAAGTCATCGCCCTTTACTGCGAAAAACGCTTCCGGCTTATCGCCAGGTTTTAAAAATTGTCTATAGGAAGCTCCATCCACTATGAGCTCTATCCATTCGATATAATGCTCAGGAAGCATTGGATGCGGCACACTGCCCACTTTAACCAATACACCATCATCTGTCTTTTCTATAACAGGTACATGTTTTTCCGTTGCTGAATCAGCTGTTTTTTCATCTAACAACTCCATCGGTTTTCCGCAGCATACCAACGTCCCTCCGCCGACATGCAGCACTTCTACTATGTTGCCGCATACGGAGCATTTGTATACCTCTTTTACTTCTTTTACGCTCATGATAAGTACCTCCTAATCAAAAATTATCGCACAAAAGCTCGAAGAAAGCCTGCGGATGTTTGCATGCAGGACATACCTTCGGAGCCTCAGGGCCTTCATATATGTAGCCACAATTGCGGCATTTCCATTTAGTGGGCCCCTGCTTCACGAATACCTCACCTTTTTCTACATTCTTAAGCAACGCTTCATAACGGTCTTTGTGATGTTTCTCCACTTTTGCTACTTCATGGAAAAAGTCCGCTATATCATCAAACCCTTCTTCTCTCGCTACTTTCTCAAAGTTAGGATACATTTCAGACCATTCATATGTTTCGCCGGCAGCGGCATCTTTCAAATTATCAGCCGTATTGCCTATGCCGTTTAAGAAACGATATATGCGCTTAGCATGCTCCTTTTCATTGCCCGCTGTCTCTTCAAATATACCAGCTATTTGCTCATAACCTTCTTTTTTTGCCTGGCTTGCATAAAAGGTATATTTGTTGCGAGCTTTAGACTCACCAGCAAACGCTTCCCAAAGATTGGCTTCTGTCTTGCTACCTTTTAATTCCATATTATTACCTCCTTGACGCTTTTTTGTTTGGTTTAGTTAAATTATATCACTTCCGCAAATAATTATCAACAAATACCTCTTATATCTGCAATCCGTAATTTATATTATAACTTGCATGTAAGCGGCGCAAATAATATAAAACAGGATTTATATCATTACATAACATACGGCATGCGCTGAATTTGTCGTATTACGAATCGAAGGCTTATATAATTTCCAATATTGCTACATCTCCTGCAGCTATTTCTATAAATGCATCTATAGAGCGGCCAGAAATAAGCTCCATGCTAGAAGGTACGGTAACGCCCACGCTATGTTCATTATGATTCATAACGAATGCATAAGCCGTATCACCTTTGTATCGCGTATACACCTCTACGCCTCGCGGTGGCATTATAAGGGTCTTGACTTGAGCGGTTTGTAGCACATTTTGTATCAAACTATCGTAGAATTCGTCGTCTTCAAAGAATGTACCAACATAATATACAGAGCCGTCACCATAATTATTAACGGTTAATGCAGCGTACTCGTTCAAACCCGTCTCTTCATAATGAGCTAATGCAGTTGCTGCTTCCGGTACAACCCAATCAGCAAAGACGCTTGCGCTATAACGCTTACTTCCCCACGCAACACGATAGTTTGCATAGTTATTGAGAGCTTCGTATTCCTCTATCCTTATGCCTGTCATATCCCTTAGCAGACCTGGCAGCATCATATCATACGGTATATTTTCTTCGTCTTTCACGCCGCTTCGGAAGGTTAAAAGCACCGTTCCGCCTTTTTTTGCAAAGTCATCGAGTTTAGCCGCACTCTCTTTAGTTATGATATACGCTGTCGGCACTATTAAGAGCTTATATTGTGATATATCATCCGAATATAAGTTTACAAAATCGATGTTTATGCCATGCTTGGCCAATGCCTTATAATATTTCATAAGATGGTCAACATAATTAAATGCTTCGCTGTTAGGCTGTATCTTAAACGCCCACCTGTCGCAATATGACAGCGCTATAGCCACATCCGCCTTAGCGTATGAACCCTCTATTTTAGGCGAAAGCTTATGCAGCTCGTATGCTACCTGTGCCGCTTCGCGGTAGCGCCTGTTAGGCAAGCCGTCATGTTGTAAAAGGCCATGCCAGTATTGTTCTTGGCCATAGCGGCTGGTACGCCAGCGGAACCATACAAGGCCGTCTGCTCCGTGTGCCACAGCCTGATAATTTAAGCGGCGCATTTCGCCAGGCCTTAAATTGCGCCCATATTCTGAAGCACCTGTCGGTCCGGCGCTGGTCTCCATTATCCAAAAGTTCTTATGTTTGAGGCTTCTCATTAAGTCATGAGCTGCCGAACCTCTTCTGTAGGAATCCCACCTTTCCTCCCATGTGCTTCTCAGATTATAATAATAATCCCATGAAACGAAATCCAAATCGCGTGCCAATTTATAATAATCTATGTTATCGAAAAATCCCATAAGATTGTGCGTTATGAAGTGATTAGGACATATCTGCCTCAAAACATCAGCTTGCTCTTTTTGAAATGAAACCACCTGATCTGAAAAGAAGCGCATATAATCTAATTGAAGGCTTGGATTGCTCGGCATACGCTGCGGGAGCGGCACTTCATCAAAACTGCGGTATATGTGACTCCAAAAAACCGTTCCCCAACTCGCGTTCAGGCGATCAATAGAGCCAAATCGCTTTTTTAACCAATCATGCCATGCCGCCCTGCAGGTATCACAATAACAATTAGGACCACCGAATTCATTGTCGATCTGCCAACCCACCACAGCCGGATTGTCTTTATAATGCTCGGCCATAGCTTCTGTTATGCGCAGGCCCAGCAAACGATAAGATAAACTGCTAGGGCAATTATCCTTGCGTGCGCCATAAGGTATCTTATGCCCGTTTATATCTACAGCTACGACTTCAGGATATTTTAGCGCCACCCACGGCGGCATAGAACCAGTGGGCGTACCGAGCACAACATTTATGCCATGATCATATAAAATGCCTATTGCTTTATCCAGCCACGTGAAATCGTATGTACCTTCTATCGGCTCCATCTTAGCCCATGCGAATTCTGCTAAGCGCACAGTATTTATACCTGCTTCCTGCATCATCTCCGCATCGGTTTGCCAACGCTCTTCCGGCCAATGCTCCGGATAGTAATCAACGCCTATGTACATAAAAACCACCCCTATTTATTGTAGTAAGATGTCAAGGACATCTTACTACAATAAGCCGATTATAGCAATGATTATTATTTGAAATTAACGATGCTCCAAAAAGCTGGTTTGGGCTTGAATTGCCTGTCAAATAAAAGGGGGTAATTGGTGCGCCCTTTTACAGGGAAATCATTGAGCCATGACTCGCCGTCGCAATATCCCCAGAACGTAATGCGCTCTATCACGTCTTTATAACGCCTGTAAAGAGCGAATAGCTCACCGTATCTGTCAGCTTGGAGCTTTAACATATCTTCTGGCAAACCATCTTTATAGCGGTCTTCATTGTCGCCCCATTTATATATATCCATGTCCAGCTCGCTTATATTGACCTTTACGCCTAATGAAGTAAACTTCTTTATAGTTTCTTCTATTTCCTGAACTGATGGAGAATATAAGTTAACATGCGATTGCATGCCTATGGCATCCACCCTCAAGCCTTTTTCTTTTAGGCCCTTTACGAGATTGTATATAGCGTCCCTCTTGCCAGGTATCTCTGTATTATAGTCGTTATAATACAATTCGGCATTTGGATCAGCCTCATGAGCAAATTTGAATGCCCATTCTATATAATCATCGCCTATTATCTTTCGCCACATATTATCCCTCAGGCCACAAGGCGGCGCATCGTCTATGGCTTCGTTTACAACATCCCAACCCATAACTTTGCCTTTATAATGACCCATTACAGTCTTTATATGCTCTTCCATCCGCTTCAGCAGCACATTGCGGCTGACAAGATTACCACTATCGTCCTTAAATACCCAATCAGGCGTCTGATTATACCATATTAAAGTATGGCCTATGACCTTCATGCCATTTTGCTGAGCAAATTCTACAATTTTATCAGCCGGTTCAAAGTTATAAACGCCTTCTTGAGGATGAATAGGCTCAAATTTCATGGCATTTTCCGGAGTCAATATGTTGAACTGTTTGGCTATAAGCTCTTTATCTGGGCTCTTAGATATAGCATCAGCGCTCACCGCTGTGCCTACATAAAAATAATCTTTATATATTTCTTTTAACGATGGTATATTATTCTCCATGACATTATCCTCCTTTTGTGATGTAACCGCAGGTTCTTCCTTATTCGGCTGTGGAACAGGCACGCTGCTTTTGCCGCAGGCTGTTAACAGAATGACAAGTGCTATAGAAAGCAATAAAATACACTTTTTCATTTGTTCGCCCCCAAGCCAGGTAGCTCATCTAATGTTATAACGTTTTTATCATTGTATACTTTTTCTAGCATTTGGTCATCCGTATATTTATCAGTGGTCATAAAATCCCCCCACCATACCATAAACCATAGCCAATGCGCACCAGTAACCTCTATATCATCGGTATCTGGCAAGCATCCTGTTTCAGTTAAAGCAACAGGCTTTTTACCGCCTACAGTATTATAACATTCTCCAAATTTGGCAGCATGAGATGAATACACCCTCTCCCCAGGATATATATCTTCCCCTGCTATATCGCAATACTGATCGCCTACATACCAGTTTGGATCTTGTCCATTCCATACCCATATTAGATTATCCAATTTGTAATAGTTAGTAAATCTATCATACATCATTTCCCAAAGTTTTTTATACGGCTCCGGACCTTTAGCCCCCCACCAGAACCAACCGCCGGAAGCCTCATGCAGCGGTCTCCACAGTACTGGCACACCTGCTTTTTGCATCTCTTTTAATTTCCCTGCTATAACGTCCATATCGCGCATTACCAGTTTATATTCGTCAGTGCCCGGTATAACAGCCTTGCTTATATCAAAAGTAGTATCTTTTGTATAGAACGCTCTGCCTCCTGCTGGCGCCCACCAATGCCAGCACATAGTAACTATGCCGTTATGATTAACATGCCAGTCTATAGCGCGCTCCACTTGGTCATCGGCCTCACCGCCAGGCAATTGGTTTATCATATCATACCCTTTTATAGCCGGCAGTTTACCAGTAACTTTTTCTATCCTCTGTATTTCCTGTTCGTCAGAATAATAGAGCTGCTGACCAGATAGCATCTTTTTGCCATATATGCTACAGAGATACTTATAAAGCTCTTGCGTTTCAGCATCAGTATTCGGATTTATAAGCTCCGGTTTAACGTCAAAGCTCCATTTCGGATGTATAGAATCCCCATCTATTATAAAGCTGTCCACAAACATCCACCCCCAATCCCCTTCTCTTTTTTGAAATCTTATAATATTCTTGCCTTTACTGAGTTTTATGTTCCCATTGCCTTCGGAATCCTTACCGCTGCATCCCGTAATGGCCAAAATGTGCGCTAACATAGCTACTGACATTATAAAAGCTAATATCCTTTTAATTCCCATCGGAAAATTACCTGTCAAAATATGCAGCCACAAAAACCGCAGGTGAATTCCAATAAATAGCTATCTCATTTGTCGAATAACTGCCCACATCGTCTATATAGCACTTGGCCGGAGGCGTACCTTCTGCTATTTTATTTTCCGCTACTGCGTCCTGGCGCCCGCTGTTAGGCCCACCTGAAAGCATGCCTGGCACAGGCGCTTCTATGCCATCTGCTTCCGACGGCCTGTGATGAGGATGCATAACCGGTTTTGTACCATATCCTGTTATATAACATTGATTGAGTGCATTTCTTCCCAATATATAGTTTAGCTGGTCGTATGCCGCTTCTATATAATCGTCGTTTGGCGATATACTGTTTGCCATTATAAGAAACATAGACCTATTCATGACCTCTCCATTGCTACCCCAATAGTAATCATTTGGCGTTAATGCAACTTTATAGCCGTCATTTTGCCATATTCCTAATAATTTGTCTGCTCCCGAAATGAACTGTGACTTTAAATAGCCATACACAGTTTCATCCCTTTTGTCCTTTGGCAAGCCTAAATAAGAAATAGTGCCATAGCCTCCAACATCGCTCCAGCCAAAACTGACCTTAGAAAAAGAGGCGTCCTGATAATTCGCTTTTATATAAGCATCATACATTTGTTCCCCCGTAGCGCTGTATAACTCAGCAGCGGCCCAAAATCTCTCATCGCGATCGTTTGAGTCGCCATATTCTCCGGAGTTTACACCGGGCGGATTTTTAAAGCTAGAAGCATTTGGATTTGCTTGCAACCATATCCATGCTTTTTTTGCGGCATCTAAAGCTTTATTTGCAAAAGAGATATCTATCGGCTTATAAATTCTGTATGCCATAGCCATAGCTGCTGCAAAATCAGCAGTAGCCGTTGCTGATATCGCATTTATGTATCTCTTGTCCTTATCATCTTCTGGCATTATAAAGCCCGGAAAGTTTAACGTTGCAACCTTATGATACACGCCGCCGCTTTTAACATCCTGCATCTTGAGCATCCATTCGAGCTCATATCTCACTTCATTGAGCACATCAGGGACATTATCATTGCTTTCAGGTGTATTGACGGATTCTGCAAACGCATTCGGCGAAAATTCATAAGCCAGCATTAGATCGGCAACAGTCTTTGCAGCCGGCACCACATATTTGCCATAGTCGCCCGCATCATGCCACCCGCCCGTTACATTTATATGCTCGTCCTGTTCATCATACAAGTAGCCATCGCCAACGTGGCAGGCTCCATGGCCCCATTCGCCGGCATAATCTTTATCAAGGCTCATACCGCAGCGTTGATAATAAAAGGCTTTAAGCAGGGCTTTTTTAACATCATTATAAGGCTTGTCTGCTATTGTAAACTCTAATGATCTAGTATCGCCTCCTGCTATAATGTAATATGTTCCAGGTATTGTCAGCTTCGAGAAATCGCCAATGCCTACTTTATCGCCTGAAGAGACATCATCCTTATAATCACCGATAGCTCCTGTGTATACGGTTTTGCCGCTTTCTTTATCTATTACTTCAAATTTTGATCCTTCGCCTATAAACATGGCATTTTTAGGCCCATTTGTGCTATAACCTATTTGATTCACCGCGATCATCGTCACATTATTTCCCTCTTTCCCGCCAATATCGGCATTCTGTGTTTTCTTAGCCACACTATCTATATCGGTGCCACAGCTCATTAATATAATGGCACATGATATAAAAATAACCAATATAGCGCTATATACTTTCTTCATAATAATGCCTCATTTAAGCTGTGGTTCACCGCAGTATATAGCGGTGAACCACATACTATTTTTTATTTATTGCTTTGAGATGCTTTTATTATGTCTTCCGGCTTTTTCTTGAGCGCATTATCCAGGAGCGTCTGAGCTTGCTGCGCTACTTCGCTTATGGCCACCTGAGGCGTTTTGCTGCCATTTTGTATTTCCGCATTAAATGTATACGAAAGCTGCAATACATCATCAAATGATCCTAGCCAATCCGGTTTGCTTAAGCCTTTATCCATTAGCATTTGTTATATACAAATCTCACACAGCCGGATACCTTAGCAAAATATTCTTTCCACAATATTTGAAAAATAGCAATAAAAAATTCATCTCCCACTTAAAAAGGGGAGATGAATTTCAAATTCTTGTCAAAACGTCTGATTGAAGATAAAATGGAGTTGGCAATAATGGTCCATTACAAAAAAGCGAAAAAGTTTTGTAATTGCCGCCATCACCATACGCTTCCGCTTTGTTAAAGCTAGCGCTGTTTGACGAGCGCCCACATCCGGCTTGCAAGGCTAGCATCACGATACAAACAACGATTATTAAACGCTTGCCACAGCTCATTAATGACACCTTCTATAACACTGCTGTTACTGTTTCGGCCTCTGACCATAATAGGCATTAGCACCATGTTTTCTGAGAAAATGCTTATCCAGCAGCACTTTATCCATGGGCTTCACGCTAGCGGCATTTATCAGCGTAAACGTATGATAAGCCATCATCGCTACTTCTTCGAGCACTACGCTGTTATGGACGGCTTCAGCCGGGTCTTTGCCCCATGCGAACGGGCCATGGCTGTGGACAAGCACTGCCGGTATATCATCCGGATTTATACCCTCAAAGGTTTCAACTATGACATCACCGGTATTCTTCTCATAAGCCGTTTCAATCTCTTTTTGTTTCATTTTGCGCGTGCATGGTATTTCACCATAAAAGTAATCCGCATGAGTCGTACCCAGTGCAGGTATGCCCATACCAGCCTGTGCCCATATAGTAGCCCAGCGCGAATGAGTATGAACGATGCCTCCTATATTTGGAAACGCTTTGTAAAGCACTATATGAGTTGGTGTATCAGAAGACGGATTGAGATCGCCTTCAACCTTGTTACCGTTCAAATCCAGCACTACCATATCTTCTGGTTTAAGCTCATCATAAGGCACCCCGCTAGGTTTTATCACTACAAGGCCACTAGCCCTGTCTATACCGCTCACATTGCCCCATGTATATGTAACCAGCCCTCTTGCTGGTAATTCTTTATTAGCTTCACATACTGCTTGTTTAAGTGATTCTAACACTTCGACTTCCTCCAGTCTTTTTTCTTAAATTATAGCATACCTTACAAGCTATATAAAGATATGGTGAAAAAAGCAAAAACCCCTTTGGTAAAGGGGTTATTTAAAAAGGAGGAAGATTAAAAAATATTGGTTTGTTGCTTTGGTATTGGCTGTGGTGTTCTCACAGTTATTAGTATAGCATCTACAAGCTTCATTTGTGTTAACTCCACGTAAAATAAATGTAAATTATGTGTTTACAATTTCCACTGCCTGTTGTATTAGGAACTTCCTCGCACTGGACTGTACCATACCTTATATCCCTATTCATTCCTGCTTTGATCAAAAACAACAGCAACAATAATAATAACGCCCATTGCAATGGTTTGCCAATAAGAAGATATACCTAACAAACTTAACGCATTGTTTATAATGCCAATAACGCACAACCCGAGAATAGTCTGCCCAATCCCGCCGCGACCGCCGCTCATGCTAGTACCACCCATAGCAACAGCTGCAATGGCATTGAGTTCATAGCCGTTAGCCGCTGCAGGTTGTCCTGCTTGTAATCTAGACGACAATACTGCTCCTGCAAGTGCTGCAAGAATAGCAGATATAATATAAACGCTAAATTTTATTCTTTTTACATTTATGCCACTTAGTTGTGATACGTCCTCATTGCTTCCTATTGCATAAACATATCTTCCAAAACATGTTCTACGCAAAACTACAAAAGCAATAATAAAAATTATCAACATTACAATTACCATAACCGGAATACCGCCAAGATATCCAAGGCCAAGCCAACTGTATGAATCTGGCATACCAAAAACCGGTCTTGCATTAGTATAAACATAAGCAAGCCCTCTTGCTATGCTCATCATACCCAAAGTTGCCACAAACGGTTGAACATGCAAATTAGAAATAATAGAACCGTTAATTAAGCCGCAAATGCCGCCAACTACTATCGCAGAACCAAAAATTACCAAGAGGCTCATTGGGATACCTGCATTTGGATAAAGCTTAATAAGCGAAGATGATATTATTCCTGTTAAAGCAGCCACCGATCCAACAGATAAATCAATTCCGCCAGTTAAGATAACAAATGTCATACCTGTAGCAATTAATGCATTAATAGTAATTTGCATCAATATATTGATTAAATTTCCTACTTCAATAAAGCGCGGGACAAAAATCGCCGAAATTGCAAATAAAATGATCAAGAATAATACCATTGTATAATCTTTAATATTTTTATGCTCTCCAAGAGCAATTTTATTTACCAATCTAAAACATCTCCTTTCTTAACATCTTATTATTCATTATGCATAGTAGGGCTAGCAAGCCTCATTATATCTTTTTCAGTGATATTTTGATTGTCAAGTATTCCAGAAACAACGCCTTCACGCATAACCATAATACGCGTTGAAACGCCAAGAATTTCCGGCATCTCCGAGGATATCATAATGATACTGCCGCCAGCTTCTACAAAAGACTTCATCAAAGCATATATTTCAGCCTTAGCATTAACATCTATACCCCTAGTTGGTTCGTCCATTATAAGTATTTTTGAATTTGCTATCAGCCATTTTGCTATAACTACTTTTTGTTGGTTACCACCAGAAAGATTTTTGGCAAATGCATTTTCATTAGGAGCACGTACATTTAGTTTCCGAATATATTCTTTCGACACATCTACTTCCCATTTCTGATTTATAAAACCATGGTTCGAATTTCTATAAAGGCTTACCAAAGACATATTTTCTTTTATGGGTTTATCCAATAATAACCCTTGATTTCGTCTATCTTCAGGAATTAAGCCAATTCCAGCATCAATTGCCTCAAGCGGAGAATTAAATTTCATTTCCTTGCCAAAAACATAATACCGACCATCATCTAATTTATCAGCACCAAAGATAGCGCGCATGACCTCTGTCCTTCCTGCCCCTATTAGGCCTGCTACTCCAAGAATCTCACCTTTCCTTAAATCGAAAGAAATATTATTAAAAACACCATCGCGGCTCAACTTTTCTGCTTTAAGCACAATATTGTCTTCTTTAATTTTATTTTTATCAGGTTTGTAATAAAATTGAGTTATTTTTCTCCCTACCATTAAGGTGATCATATCATCTTCAGTTATTTCTGAAAGCAAAGCAGTTTTTATAAGTTGACCATCTCTTAAAATAGTTACACGATCAGCAATTGTTGTAATTTCTTTTAATCTATGAGATATATAAATTACCCCTACATTATTAGCTTTTAATCTCTTAATCACTTCAAAGAGTGCCTCTACCTCTTTATCAGAGAGCGAAGACGTCGGTTCATCCATGATAACCAATGAACTATTCTGTGAAACAGCTTTAGCAATTTCTACCATTTGTCTGTCCGCATTGTTGAGATGGCGTATTAATGCTTTAGCATCAATTTTAGTACCAATAGAATTCAAGATTTCCTGTGCTTGAGCATTCATCAATTTTTTATCTATTAATTTGGTTCCTTTTATTTTCGGCTCTCGTCCCAAAAATATATTCTCAGCCACGCTTAAATCTGGTATAACGCTTAATTCTTGATGAATAACGCTAATCCCATTTAGCAATGCTTCTCTAGTATTCATGAAACGCACTTCGTTACCATTTACTTTTAACGTGCCGCTATCTGCCTGATATACTCCGCATATAATCTTAATTAATGTGGATTTACCTGCTCCATTTTCTCCTAAAATTGCATGTACTTCGCCAGGAAAAAATTTAATCGAGATATTAGACAGTGCCTTAACACCAGGAAAAGATTTGCTAACATTAATCAACTCTACTGTAGGATTCTCTTCCATGTTATTATGTGCTTCCTTTCCTTTGAGATAGGATAGTGAGGATAGTTTAAATTGTTAGACCTATCCTCACTATAATGCCTAAGTTAGTTCATTGGGCGTTTGACTTGTCAATAATATACGGCGGAATCGTTATCAGCTTTTGAACAGTTTTACCATTTATAACATCAACTGCCGCTTGTAAAGCTGTTTCACCGATTTTTTTAGGATCTTGAGCCACATCTGCTACCCATAAACTATCCGGCTTTTTAATTTCAGCAATGCCCTCTGGATTACCATCAAATCCAACTATTTTTACCTTTCTGTTAGCTGCTTTTACAGCAGATAATGCACCCATAGCTGCAGGATCTCCAACGCAAAATACAGCATCTAAATCCGCATGCTTTTGAAGCATATTTTGCATAACATCCGCAGCCTTTGCCTGATCACCTGCATAATTTTGAATATCTACAACTTTTATATCTGGAGCATTTTTCGCTAGCCATTCTGTAAAACCCTTTTCTCTGTTAACACATGATTCCACTTCCGAATAGGTGATAACTGCTACATTTCCCTTTTTATCCGGAAGAACCTTAGTAGCAATATACTCTGCAGCTAATTCCCCACCTTTATAGTTATCTGTAGCAACATGACATACAGTATTACCATCGGATGGTATATCCATAGTAAGCACGGGAATATTGGATTTCTCTGCTAATTCGACCATTGATTTGCTACCAGCTGAATTAGTTGGACAAAGAATTATAGCATTTGCTTTTTGAGTAATGAAATCTTGAACTTGGCTTAATTGTTTATTTGCGTCCGAATTAGCATCTTGAACAATAAGTTTTACGCCGAGCTCTTCAGCTTTCTGGGTTAATGCAGCTTCGATGTTATTATAAAAAACATGCTCTCTTGTCAAAAGACTTACACCTATAGTTATTTGCCCGTTATTCGTGGTTGACGTATCATTAGTGTCAGAACTCGTATTGCCATCATTGCTACTTGTAGAGTTATCTGTAGCAGCAGAATTATTTGTACTAGTACCAGGGCCAGAACAAGCAACGAGCGCTGCAGCAAATACAGCCAAGGCCAAAACAATAAGCATTAATTTATAAAATTTATTCATAAAATAAAAACCTCCAATTTATGTTTTAAATATTTATATCAAAGATTTAATCAACAATATTATTAGTTTATAAAGGTGGAGAACGAACAGCACTATATTTTGAATTTGATAAATAATTAAACCATTTGTTTTTACTTATCATTTTTTATTTCCTCAACATTAATGAGCGGTAGCATTTGTTCAAATGTCGCTCTTGTACACATTTGCGTTCCTTCCAGTATTAGTGATCCATGCGCAGCAGCGACACCGTAACGTAGCATTTCAGCATGCGATAAATTATGTTCAATTGCATAACACATACCTGCTACCAAAGAATCGCCAGCTCCTTGTACGCCCTTAACCTCTATGTTTACTCCAGAGCAATAAAATGCTTCATCTTGTGTGACTAACATCGCACCATCTTTCCCCAAGGATACGCAGACTATCGAAACCCCCTGTGCAATTACTTTGCGAGCTACACGTATAATATCTAGTTTTGTATAAACTTTTTCTCCAAACGTTTCTTCAAATTCATCCTTGTTCGGCTTAATCAAATATGGATGAGCCTTAATGGCTTCTAGCAATAACTTATCATGTGCATCAATTATCACTTTTACCTTTTGTACGCTAGCTATCTCAGCAATAATTTTATAAATGTCATCCGGAACCCCCGGGGGCACGCTACCAGTTAGCACAATCAGTGTTGTATCTGATAAAGATTTTTTTATCTTATCTAAAACTTGCTCTATTATTTTGAGGTCTACCACTTCCCCTCGCTCGTTCAATTCACTCATAACGCTCGTTTTTTTATCAAATATCTTTATATTAGTACGAAGATGACCGTTCACATTAACAAAGTCATAACTAACATTTTTACTATTTAGAAAATCCGTTACTATTGAACCATCCGATGTATAGTTCAAACCCAAACAGCGACTATTTCCCCCTATATTTTTTAGGGCTATACTCACGTTTATGCCTTTGCCTGATATGTCATATCTATAATCTTCGACATAATTTGTTCCACCATATGTAAACCCATTAACTGTTACAGTTTTGTCAATACATGGATTTAGCGTAATTGTTGTAACCATATTTTCCCCTATAATTCAAATTTTTATTTTATATTCTTCTCTGTCCAATCAGCCATAGCTTGAAATATAATCCAAACAGATGTTGCTCCTGCATCTGGAACACCAAGAGATTTTGCGCCGTATGATTTAGCGCGCCCAAATCGTGCAATATATTGCTTAGTGCACTCGACCCCTTTCTTTGCACCTTCTGCTGCCATTTGCAGCCCTTTTTTAAGTGATAAACCGTTTTTTACACCCTCTTCCAATCCCATGACAGCTGGCTCAAGAGCGTCAACCATCGTTTTATCGCCAACATTTGCTCTGCCTCTTCTTTTGATTGCTTCTAATGAACGGCGAAATACAGAAGCCAAAATCGAAAGATCTGCATTCTCATGCCTTTCTTGATTAACTACTCCACTAATAAACATCGTACCAAATAACACGCCTGAAGCGCCACCCATAGTATCTAAAAGGGTCATCCCAACTGTTTGAAAAATTTCTTCCACCGTATTAAAGCTTTTGCCTTCTAATTCCTTGCTTACAGCTTTAAAACCAAGTGCCATTCCAAAGCCATGGTCACCATCGCCAATTTTTGAATCAATCTCAGTAAGAAAATTTTCACTGTCTATAACTTTCTGAGCAATATAGAGAAACATGTCTCTTAACTGTTGTATGCTTAATGTATCTTCCATAACCAGTTCCTCCGTGAATTATTTATGGCTGTATATTCTGTCATATCTGCACTTTTTAAAAAATGGAGAATACGCAAATCCGTCATAATACTTTTTAAGCTCTTCATCCATTTTTAGCATTGAAATTGAAAAACCGCCTGTCCCTTGAGGACAAAAAAGCGTATCAATAGATGTATCATGTATAGCTATCCCTTCTTGTGAAAGTTTTTCACAAACTCTTCGATTTACGATGCTTAATTCCAATAAACTGGTAAAGCCAAATCCATTTATCATAACGCTAACTTCATCATCACATGTTATTTTGCTATCATCTAACAAGAATTTCAGCATAGTATCAGCTATTTCATCAGCTGGCACTAATTCGGTTCGCAGGATTCCCGGTTCTCCATTAAACCCCATACCGTATTCTATAAATCCTTCTGGCAAATCACACATAGCTTTACCATTTGGAAGATAACCAGGTGAAGTAGTGACGCTAAATGTAAAAGTGTTTTGATTTGCTTTCTCAATAATGCGTACCGACTCATCCAAATTTAGTCCAGAATCACAAACCGCACCAGCAATTTTAGCCACTATAGCAATGCCTGCCACACCTCGACGTTCATTTCTTAGTTCCCTAGGTGCACTAGCTATATCATCTGTTACAAATATACATTTAGCTTTAATCCCTTCAAGTCCAGCTAATTCGCTAGCCAGTTCAAAATTAAGTACATCGCCAGAATGGTTTGTACATAAATAAATAACACCCTTTTCATAATTTAAAGCTCTTGTAACACCTAGAATTGCCTTAGGAGGAGGCGCTGAATATACATTTCCTAAAGCAGCGCCATCTGCCAATCCTTTGCCGACATACCCAATAACCCACGGCTCATTACCTGAACCCCCACCCACAACAATTGAAACCTTATCCTTCTTATTTTTTAAAACAACCCCATTATATTCCGGCAAGGCTTCAAGAAGATCTGGGCACGTCACAATATAACCATCTATCATTTCTTTGATCATCTTTTCTTGGCTGTTTATAATTTTATTCAAATTAAATTACCTCTCCCTTTTGCACATATTGATTATTGCATTGGATCAACTAAAATCAAGTCCACGCCAGTAGCCTCTATTTGCTCCTTTAAGCGTTGTGAAATATTGTTATCTGTAATCAAACGAGTAATATTTTGAATTGGGCTAACTCGGACCATGGATACATGCCCAAATTTACTGGAATCAGTTATTAGTATGGTTTCACGGGCTGCTTTAATAACGCACTGCTTCACTTGTGCTTCATATACATTAGGTGTAGTTATACCCTTTTCAACAGAAATACTATTGCATCCAATAAACGCTTTATCTACGCAAAGACTATTTATTGTATTTTCAGCAAATCCTCCAACGCACGACATTATTTTATGCCGCACATTACCTCCCACAAATATCAATTCGATATCATCTGCATCTAACAGTTCAAATGCAACATTTAGTGCGTTGGTTATAACCACAATATTGCGTTTATTGCCTTTTTTGATCTCTTTCACCAATTCTAGAGTAGTTGAACCCGCATCTATAAATACAGCGTCTGAATCTGCAATATATTCATATGCTTTTTTTGCAATGGCTCGTTTTTCATTTATATTCTTTTTTTCTTTTTCTTTCTCCTCATACTCGCGAACCGTGGAGATATTTACAGCACCACCTCGTGTTCTTTTTAAGAGTCCTTGATCATCTAGCTCATTTAAAATCTTGCGAACAGTAACTTCCGAAGTATCAAGTAACCGGCTCAATTCTTGAACCGTTACAACAGATTTCTGTTCCACTAAGGAAAGAATTAAATTTCTTTTTTCTATAGGTAACATAACTCTTCCTTCCTTTCATTATGTTTCAATAATATATCATTATATTTCGAATGTCAATATATTTTTCATAAAAAATAAATTATCGAAATTACAATTTGCTTCTTTAAGTCCGCATATGTAAATATATTTATATTTACATTTATGAATAAATCTGCTATAATCAATCGCGTGAAATGAAGAAATTTTGGGGAGGTATGAAAATCATGCAATACAGGAAAATGGATAATCTGGAATGGAAACCTTCTGCTTTAGGCTTTGGCTGCATGCGGCTGCCAATAATAGGCAATGACCACGACAAAATCGATGAACCCCAAGCTATAGAAATGATAAGATATGCTATAGATAACGGCGTCAATTATGTTGACACAGCTTATGGCTATCATGGCGGTAACAGTGAAGTGGTGCTAGGTAAGGCTTTGAAAGACGGCTACCGCGATAAAGTTAAATTAGCCACTAAGCTTCCTGTTTGGCTAGTAAATACATATGATGATATGGACAGGCTCTTAAACGAACAATTGAGGAGATTAGATGTTGATCACATAGACTTTTATCTTTTGCATTCTTTAAGCCTCGAACACTGGAAGCAGATAACCAAGGTTGATGTTTTTGGCTGGCTGGACAAAGTTCATGCAGAGGGCAAAATAGGCTATATGGGCTTCTCTTTCCATGATAACTATGACCTGTTCGAAGAAATAATAAACGCATATGATCACTGGACGTTCTGCCAAATCCAATATAATTATATGGATGAGGATTTCCAGGCCGGAAAAAAAGGCCTAAAATACGCTGCATCCAAAGGTATGGGCGTAGTGGTCATGGAACCTCTAAGAGGCGGCCGCCTGGTAAATAATCTGCCGCCGCAGGTCATCGAAATACTAAACAGTGCGCCGACAAAACGCACGCTTGCTGACTGGGCGCTTCAATGGCTGTGGAATCAGCCTGAGGTATCGCTGGTGCTAAGCGGCATGTCGACCATGGAACAGGTTAAACAAAATATAGAGAGCGCTAACCGCTCAGGTGTCAACACGCTCACGCAAGAAGAACTCGATGTATTAACGAGGGCTAAAGAGCTGTATAGGAAACTCATGCCCGTGCCTTGCACAGGTTGTTACTATTGCATGCCTTGTCCATCAGGTGTGAATATACCTGGCAATTTCGAAATATACAACAATGCCCATATATACGGCGATTTCGAGCGCTTCCAAAAGGCTTACTTCAGCATGAATGAAGGCGAGCGCGCCAGCGCTTGCACTGAATGCGGCACTTGCGAAGGCGTCTGCCCGCAAGGCATAGAAATAACCGAGAGAATGGCCGAGGTAAGGCAATACTTTGAAAAATAATCCCTTAGTGCTATAATTTATTTAAGTTTAAAGCATGAAGGGAGGACGGCCCTTTAAGGCCGGCGTACATGAAGATAGTTATAGCCCAGATAAACCCAATAGTTGGTGATATAAGAGGCAATATACAGAAAATGGTAGATATGGTCGGCAAATCGAAATCATCGGGTGCCGGCCTTATCGTATTCCCAGAAATGGCCGTCATAGGTTATCCCCCAAAGGATCTGTTGCTCAACCCTGACTTTATTGAGGCTTTAGATACCTTGACTGAACAAGAGCTTTTGCCAGCTTCTAAAGATATAGGCGTGTTGTTCGGCACTGTTTTATCCGATAAGGAAAGCGGTTTTTTATATAATTCCGCTTTGTTAGCATACAGCGGTAAAATCATAGGCCGCCAGGACAAAACTTTGTTGCCGACTTATGATGTCTTCGATGAAACGCGCTATTTCAAACATGCTGACAAACGCCAATGCCTTGATTTTGGCGGTTTAAAAATAGGTTTGAGCATTTGCGAGGATATCTGGAACGACAAGGACTTTTGGGACAGGCCGCGCTACCCTATAGATGTAACGGCTGAGCTCGCCGCGCAAAAGCCTGATATATTCATAAATATATCGGCATCGCCCTATCATTACGGTAAGTTTAATCTGCGCTCTGATATGATAAAGAGCATAGCTAAAAAATATGGGATTCCCGTGTTATATGCAAATCAAGTCGGTGCAAACGACGAGCTCATATTCGACGGCGGGAGTTTCTGCATAGACGCTTCCGGCAAAAGGATAGCCCAAGCTAAGCATTTCGATGAGGACATGTTCATCATAGATACAGAACAACTTACAACAACCAGCCAAGCTATTGATCCAACCGAGGATATAAGTTGGGTACATGACGCTCTGGTTCTTGGCATACACGACTACTTCCACAAAATCGGCTCTAGCAAAGCTGTAGTGGCTTTAAGCGGTGGCATAGATTCGGCAGTCGTGTGCTCGCTCGCTGTGGACGCCCTTGGTAAAGAAAACGTATTGGGCTTATCAATGCCGTCCCGATATTCTTCGAAGGGCAGCCTAGACGACGCGAGAGCGTTAGCTGAAAATCTGGGCATAGAACTTAGAACTTATTCCATAGAAGATGCGTTTCAGGCCTGTTTAAGAACATTCAACGGCAACGGCATGCCTCTCAAGGATTTAGCCGAGGAGAATATACAAGCGCGCATACGCGGCTCATTTGTCATGTTCGTAGCTAACCGCGAAAATCGCATGGCCTTGACAACGGGCAATAAATCCGAACTGGCCGTCGGTTATTGCACACTATATGGCGATATGTGTGGCGCTATAGCGCCTATATCCGATGTCCCTAAAACAATGGTTTATGAGCTGGCCCGTTATATAAACAGAAATGGTGAAGTAATACCAGCTAGCACCATAACCAAGCCGCCATCTGCTGAGCTGCGTCCGGATCAGAAGGACGAGGATTCGTTGCCTCCTTACGCTATTTTAGATCCGATACTCCAAGCGTATATTGAGGAGAACAAATCATTCGCCGAAATAGTATCCATGGGCTATGATCCTGAACTCGTTAGAGATATAATGCACAAGGTGGACAAAGCCGAGTTCAAACGCAGGCAAGCGGCGCCAGGGCTTAAAGTAACTACCAAGGCCTTCGGCATAGGGCGCCGTATGCCCATAGCGCAGCGTTGGACCGGTTCAATAATATAAATCTGCGATTCATAATTTAATATTATAAGTGCATCTGTAAGCGATGCAAAGCCTCATATGCCCTGCATCGCCTACTAGGAGAATATCTATAAACTACGAATTAAAATAATGTGGAGGTGTTAAAGATGTCTGTATATGATGTTATAAAAGAAAGAAGGACCATAAGAAAGTTCCAGCAAAAGCCTATACCTCGCGATATAATGACAAAGCTTCTAGACGCGGCTAGAGTCGCTCCTTCAGCTTCAAATATGCAGCCGCTAAAATATTTAGTGCTCGACCAACCGGAACTCGTAGACGACGTGTTCAAAACCACATCATGGGCCAATTACCTTGAAGGCAAGGGAACGCCCTCTAACGCAGAAAAGCCCGTCGTATATGTTATAGTATTAGTCGATAAGGATATACGCGATGACGGCTTCGGCGTAGATATAGGGCTTGCCTTGGAAAACCTCATACTCACTGCATGGGAAGAAGGAATAGGTTGCTGCATACAAGGCTCTATAGACAGGGATAAAATACGCGCTGATTTCAATATACCTGATAAGTATATAATAAGCCACGCTGTGGCTTTAGGCTATCGCGCCGAACAGCCGGTATTAGAAGAAGCCAAAAATGACGATATAAAATATTTTAAAGATGAAAACGGCGTTCTGCACGTGCCTAAGCGCAAGCTTGAGGATATAGTATTCTGGAATAAGTTATAGGTTTAGTCTTTCAGTACGCGCATGTTTCAATTATGGCATGCGCGTATATTTGTGCGTTTTTAATGAAATCATCAACCATTATATGTTCATCGGCTTGGTGCGCCATGTCAGGGCCGCCAGGAAATACCGCGCCGAACGCAACGCCCTTTGCCATAGTCCTCGCGTAAGTAGCTCCGCCCATCGATAATGTATAAGCATCCGCGCCTGTAACATCAGCGTAAGCTTTGAGCAGCTTCTGCACGAGCGAAGAGCTTTCTGGCACATAATGCGGCAGCATGTGGTTCAGCACGCTGACCTTTATGCCAGCCGGCCTGGTTTTTGCCGCTATCATTTCCATTATGTCATCGAATTTTGCCGTGATAGGATATCTAATATCGATAGCAGCGCGGCAGCCCTGCTCCGATACATCTATCAAGCCGAGATTCAGGGTAAGCGGCCCTGAAAGCTCATCAGCCAGCTTTATATCGAGCTTCTCTCCGCTATAATCCATGCCTATGGTTTCAGCTATAAAGTCCACAAACGGATTGCCTATGCCTATATATTGCAAAAACAGCGCTATCGCCGCTATAGCGTTTTTGCCCTCATCGGGCCTGCTGCCATGAGCCATTTTGCCTGTCGCCTTTATAGTGCACCTGTTATCATGAGCAGCTTCTATTGTCATGTTATACTCATCCTTGTAGGCGAAAGCATTCAGACTCTCCTCTATAAATGCCCTCTTTTCCGGCGTTGCCTTTATAACGCATGAACAGCTGCCCGGCACCATATTGACGCGGCTTCCGCCTTTTATGCTCTCAAGCACCATATCGCCCACAACGCTGCTCATATAACCAGCCGCAAGCTCCAATGCCAGCATGCCCTTTTCGCGATTTACCACAGGATACATAGCATCAGGCGAAAAACCCTCATCGGGCATAACCTCATGCTGCGCATAATATTTTACACATGTCCAGTCGTTTTCCTCATTACAGCCCAATATAAGACGCACAGGCCGCTTCAATGCTATACCTGCCTCCTTGACGGCGCGCATGGCATAAAGCGCCGCAACAGCGGGGCCTTTATCATCCGATGTGCCACGGCCATATATAGCGCCATCCTCTATGATAAGCTCAAATGGCGGCTTAGTCCAGCCATCGCCCTCTGGCACTACATCTAGATGAACCAATATGGCTAAAGGGTCCCCGCCTTCACCAAGTTGCACATGCCCAGCATAGCCATCGACGTTTTTTGTATCAAGGCCAAAGCGATGTCCGGTGTCTAAGGTATAGCAAAGCGCTTTATATACCTCAGCACCAAAAGGCTTACCCTCTTCAGGCTGACCGTATACGCTTTTTATGCTGATTAAGTCCTTAAGCGTAGCTAACATCTCATCTTTATACGAAAGCACTAAATCATCTATCTTCAATCTCTTTTACCAGCCTCTCCACTTCATAATAGAGTTTCTCTGCATCTATAGTCTTAATATCTTTATGCTCCATCACGACTTTGCCATCTATTATGACGGTGTCCACATCGCTATCCTTAGCTGAATAAACTATATGCGATACCGGGTCGTACATAGGGCGGGCATGCGGCCCATCTATATCAAGAAGCACGATATCCGCCTTCATGCCGGGCCTTAGCGCGCCTACATCGTTCATACCCAGCGCTGCGGCACCGCCTGCTGTCGCCGTATAAAGCGCCGTATGCGCTGACATGACCGACGGGTCCTCCAGCCTGCCTTTTTCTGTCAGTGCCGCAAATTGCATGTCCTTCATGACGCTCAAGTTATTATTGCTGGCTGCGCCGTCTGTCCCAAAGCCCAGTTTTATACCTTCTTTTATGTACATCGACGCCGGGCAAAAACCGCTGCCTAGCTTCATATTGCTAACTGGATTATATGCCACGCGCACGTCATTGTCCTTCATTATCTCGATATCGTCCTCTTGCGGGTAAACGCAGTGAGCCGCTATCATGCGATTTTGCATAAGCCCTGCTTCGTAAGCCAGCCTTATCGGTGAAATGCCATGCTCTCTTATGCAGCCTTCCACTTCCTGGCGCGTTTCCGACAGGTGCATATGCACACCGGCATGAAGCTTATAAGCTACATTAGCAACTTTTTCCAAATACTCCCGGCTGCATGTATATACAGCGTGAGGTCCGAACATCACGCTTATACGCCCATCGCCTGCGCCATTCCATTCATTATAAAGGCGCACGTTCTCTTCAAGGCGCTCATCGCTGTGCTCATCAGGCCCCTGTAAACCGCGCGCAAGCGATGCCCTAACGCCGCTTTCTGCCGCCGCTTTGGCAGTAGCGTCCATGAAAAAATACATGTCGGCAAACGATGTTACTCCAGCTTTTATCATCTCCAATATACCCAAAAGCGAAGCACAGTATACAATATCATACGTCAGCTTATCCTCTAACGGCCAGATTTTATCGCGCAGCCATTCCATAAGCGGCATATCGTCAGCATAGCCTCTGAACAGCGTCATGCCCACGTGCGTATGGCAATTCAGCATACCTGGCATAGCTATGCGGCCATTACCTTCTATAACATGCTCATCTGACGGTATATTGCCGCCTTGCGTTATGCCCTCTATAATATTGCCCTTTATGGTTATAGCGGCGTCCTTTACAACAGGGTTCTGTTCATCCGCCGTAACAACCGTTACATCCTTTATAATCATGCTCAATCGCTGCTTTCTAAATATGCTTTTTGCTCATCGCTCAAAACATCTATCGAAGCGCCGAGCGACGCCAGCTTCTTTTGCGCCACCAACCTATCTATCTCTTCCGGCACATCGTATACGCGCTTAGCCAGCTCACCTCTATGCTCGGCTAAATAACGCGCCGACAGCGCCTGCAGCGCAAAGCTCATATCCATTATTTCCGCCGGATGACCATCGCCTGAAGCAAGATTTACAAGCCTGCCCTGCGCCAAAAGATTGAGCCAGCGCCCGTCCGATGTTTTATAGCCCGTTATATTATGGCGCAACTCCTTTTTTTCAACAGCCAGCGATTCCAAATCCGGCACATTTATCTCCACGTCGAAATGGCCCGCGTTAGCGAGCAGCACGCCGCTCTTCATGCGCTCCATATGCTCGCGGCGTATGACGTCTTTGCACCCGGTAACGGTTACAAATACATCGCCTATCGGCGCAGCTTCTGGCATCGGCATAACCCTGAAACCATCCATCACAGCCTCTATCGCTTTTATAGGGTCAACCTCACATACGATGACGTTCGCGCCAAGGCCTTTCGCTTTATTCGCAACGCCTTTACCGCACCAGCCATAACCGGCCACAACAACATTTTTACCAGCCACTATGAGATTGGTAGTGCGCATTATCCCATCCCATACCGATTGGCCTGTACCATAACGGTTATCGAACAAATACTTGCAATAAGCATTGTTGACAGCTATCATTGGAAAGGCAAGCGTGCCCTCGCGCTCCCGCGCTTTTAGCCTCAAAACCCCCGTAGTCGTCTCTTCGCATCCGCCTATCACATGCGCTTGCAATTCCTTGCGCTCAGTGTGCAAAAGATGCACCAAATCGCCGCCATCATCTATCACTATGTCCGGGCCTATGTCCAATATCCGATTTAAATCCGCTATATATTGTTCAGGCGACGCGCCGTGATGAGCCGCCACAAACAGGCCGTCCTCCACCAGCGCCGCTGCCACATCATCTTGCGTAGACAACGGATTGCTCCCGCTTATACCCATAAAAGCTCCGCCTGAGGCCAAAACTTTACAAAGATAAGCGGTTTTTGCTTCAAGATGTATCGACAAGGCAATCTTTAATCCTTCAAACGGCTTTGTCCGCTTAAATTCGTCTTCAATATCCCGCAGCAGCGGCATATACATCCTGACCCAATTTATTTTGTCGTGGCCGCTCGCAGCCAGCGATATATCAGTTATATAACTTTCCATGTTCAATCCTCCAATTTCAATGGCTTAAATTTTAAATATTCTGAAGCTGTAAGGCGCATATCTATGCCTTCATGAACGCCGTTTATAGCGACGAATTTGCCAGCATCATGCAAATGCCCATAGACGCATCGCTTAACCCCGTATTCACGCATTATATCGATAAAACCTGAATGCGGGTTGAAAACGGTAGCCGGCGGGTAATGCATGACCACCAAAATCTCACTAGGCCTGAGCCTTTTCCCCTGCTCTAGCGAAAGCCTAAAACGCATAAGTTCGCGCTGATATATTTTAGCATCATTGGGCGTAAAACCCGGATCGCCAGGCAGGATCCAACCACGTGTACCGCATATAGCTATGTCTTTATATGAAATAGCATCGTTGTGCAAAAAGAACATGTCCTTAAAACCGCGCGCTTCTAAAAACGCTTTTAATTTGCTCATAGAATTCCACCAATAATCGTGGTTGCCTTTTATAAAAACCTTTTTGCCGGGCAAACGGTTTAAGTACTCAAAATCCGCGTCGAGTTCATCGACATCAATAGCCCACGATATGTCGCCGGCTATTATAACATAATCATCATCGTTTACTAATGCTGTCCAGTTCTCGGCTATGCGCTGCATATAATTTTCCCATTGTTTGCCGAATATGTCCATCGGCTTGTCGACGCTAAGCGCCAAATGTATATCTGCAATAGCGTATAATGCCACTATGTTCTCTCCTCATCGTTGATATCGCGCAACAGCACTGCCCTGACAGGGCTGCCATCGGCACCTGTTATTTTAAGCGGTAAGCATACAATATAATAGACGCCGCTATCAACATTCCTCAAATCCAGCCCCTCTATTATGCCTATTTCATGGCTGAGCAGTATATGGTGAACGGGCGCTCCTTCAGAATGAAAGGCCTCTATCGAAAGGTAGTCTATACCCACCGATTTTACGCCCCTATTCAACAGCTCCCATGCAGCGTCTTCAGAAAGATAAACAAAATTCTCTGCAAATTCCGGTTCATCCCACAGCCTGCCATTTGCCGTTTTGAAAAGCACTATATCGTTTTCACCTATGCACAGGTCGCTCAGCGCTGCAGCATCTATGACACTGTGCCCAGTCATATCGAATACTTTAGCCCTGCCTATAAAACGCGCCAAATCGACACTAGCCGTATCCTTGCCGTTGGCTATAAAATGGCGCGGCGCATCGATATGTGTCCCTGTATGAAGGCTCATGTGCGCAGCCGATATATTGTTATGATCACCGCGATCCATAGATGCGATTTTATCTATCACGACATTCGGGTCACCCGGCCACACTACAGTATCTTCGCTTATAGGCCTTGTAATATCTATTATTTCGTATTGCATAATCTTCACCCCTCCATTATACAACAAACCTCCCTTTGCAGCAAAGAGAGGTTTGTTGTATATAAATACGAGCTACAGCAGATTGACTTCTTTACCCGTTCGAGCTGACAGGTAAATAGCATCTAACATCTTTTGAACCATTAATCCGTCTTCGGCTGGTGATATTGGCTCTGACCCAGATTTTACGCAATCGAGGAAATGCCTTATTTCGTTTTCAAAATTATTCTCTTCACTAAACGTGGGGTATTTATCTACTAAATAGTCATCCTCTTCCCCATATATAACCAGCGGGTCAAGATTAGCCCCGGCCTTAGTGCCGAATATCTGGCTGTATATGCCGGTATCTTTGCCATTTATAGCCCAGCTCACTTCAAAGGACAGCGCAGCCCCGTTTTCGAACTTTATAAAGCCCGCTGCGGCATCCTCTGTGTTATAAACAGGATTGTCATGGTCAAGCGCGACCCAGCGGCCGACGCCTTTGGTTTTATAATCGCCAAACTTCGCATAAGTAGACGACACCACGCTGACTGGTCTTGGCCTTCCCATAAAATACCATGTTAAATCGATTACGTGAACACCGATATCGATAAGCGGCCCGCCACCCGATTTGGATGCGTCGGTAAACCAGCCCAGCGGCGTACCTCTCCTGCGCAGCCAACCGGCCCTGGCGAAATATATATCGCCAAGCCGTCCGTTATCTATGTATGCTTTCAGCAACTTGCTATCGGGCCTGTAGCGATTGGTAAAGCCCATCATGAATATAACATTGTTACCCCTAGCCGCCCTTAGCATAGCCTCGGCCTGTTCTACATTCATGGCCATTGGTTTTTCACATAATATGTCCTTGCCAGCATTAGCCGCCGCTATAGCCGCTGCGGCATGGGCATTATTCCACGTACAAACCGAAACGGCATCGATTTCGTCCAATTTAAGCATTTCATCGAAATTTGAAAAATAATGCTTAAAGCCAAACCGTTCCGCAACTTCTTTTGCGCGAGCCTCATTTATATCGCATACTGCCACCAATTCGGCGTCATCTTGTTTGAGATAAGCCGGAATATGACAGTTTTGAGCGATATTCCCAGCGCCTATGATGCCTATACCCACCTTTTTATCTCTGCTCATGAAGTATATTCCTCCTGCTTTTTATTTTTATGCAGCAATTTACAGCGATATTATACTACCTGCATTAAGGCTTTGCAATAAGGCCTTTAGTTTATCCATTGATAAGGCAATTGCGGCGTGGCTATAACATATTCTTTATTATCATCGAAATAGCCATATTTCATGTGCACAACCCTCCTCAATATTTTCTTAATCTTTGCCTAATTCTACACCATCAATACGGCTATTTCTATATATCTAAGCGTTATCTATTGCTTAATTATAAGATTAAAACCATTCTGAACTAAATACTTTTCTGGAGCTTCTATATTATTCATTATAAGATTTTGGAAAGTTGCAGAACCATTACCGGTAAATACGAATATTGCCTCACCCAAATGTGGTGTAGAAAATCTCGAGCTAGTAGTTGAGTCAAGCCCTGTTCCATTAATATTTATATTTTGAAATAAAATATTTTGAAATCCTCCCCCAAATCCTATTTGTATTGCATCCCTTTGAGTATTAATAATATCAATATTTGAAAATGTTATATTTTTTATAGCCGTATTATTAGCTTCTAATTCAATGGCGCCAACTTCACCATTATAACAATCATGACTGCTGCCGCATCCTATTATTGTAGTATCTGAAATAGTAACACCCGTATTGTTATCAAAATGGTATCCCGGAAATGTGGTATTCATTCTAATGCCAGAGCCCATGAAACTATCTTTAATGTAATTATATTGGGCTTTATGACCAGAGCCACCGAAAATAGCAATTCCAGCAGCACGCCAGTTGTTTTCTATTGTATTATTCATAAATGAATTATTTGTTTCCATAGGTGCACCCTGTGTGCTATCCGGCCACATAGCTAAGGCATCGTCACCATTATTTCTCAGGCTACAGTTGTAAATACTAGAATTCGAGGTGCCTTGGCAAAAATTTACGCCGTCAGCAAGATTATTCCTTATGCGACAGTTTTCTATGAGCAAGCCATCTGTCGTGGTAACCGGCGTATGAGCATAATCAGCCACCCAAAATCCACACTCAAAGTGATCTTCCCAGATATCGTGAATTCTCGAATTCGTCCCAAAATCGTCCATAAAGCACTTGTATATAGCATTTTGATTGTAACGGGATCTAAGTTTTGAATTTAAATACATATTGCTGAAATCTATAGAACCCGTAACTCTAAGCGATATTCCTCCGCTGGCTTGGTTAGCTGACGTAAACTGGATGTTAGTATACCATATACCTGCACCAGTTATAGTAATATTTGAAATCGGATTGCTTACACTACCAATACACCACATGTTCCCTAAATTAAAAGTACCTGCTGGAATATAAACAGACTTACCAGATGCTGCTGCTGCGCTTACACAAGCATTAAACGCTACTAAATCATCAGTATCATCATTCGGCGTAGCACCATAAGATACTACTGATAAAGAATTAGTGGGTTGAGCAGTTGGCAAAGGCACTGGTTCTACTTCCACGAAATCTATGCCATATTCTATATTGTCATTATTGGTTTTTATAATTTTAAGTATATCGCCAGCTTGCAGCGGAGCAGAAAGTTTCCAATGTACCTCATCAAAGCGGAATGCAGCTTGCCCTCCATTTGGTGCATCTGCTGGCTGATCACTTGAAAAATATTGCCACGACCAATATGACGATAGATTTATGGTCGACACCTTTGTTCCGTTTACATAACAATCAAGAGAGCCATTCATTCCCATACCATCGCTTGTATCAGGCATGGTAAATCGCATATCTATTCCACTTCCGCCGTTAGAAATCGTCCATTGAACATAAGAACCATTACTAGGAAGTGCTACGCACTCTTGATTGGATGCCTCTGCAGCGGTTTGTGAATAATCAAAGGTCGGATCACTTCGTAATACAGCTCCACCACCTATGGACCCATTTTCTGCTTCATATCTTGTATAAGGCATTACAGCCCCACGATTGCCACTACTAACTGTTATAACAGTACTATAAGAATTGTTTGTTTCATCCGTTTCGGCTATAATATTGTTCTTGTCAACTGTTGCACTAAGCACATGGCTTCCAGATACAGCTACCCAGGATACATTTGCATTTATATCGAGTGTCCCACCCGCAGTTATTGGAGTCGTATTGTTTGCTGACATAGCAACTTCTACACCATCGATCTTAAAACTAACAGTACCTGCAGTACCTGTGATTGTCCCTTGGTTTTTAATTTTTGCACTAAATATCACAGTATTGCCTGCAATAACATAAGAAGGTATATAACTAACACCTGTAATAATGAGATCTACACCAGGTTTTGAGTTTATATTAATGGTCATATTGCGGCTGTTATTGGTTTCATTTGATTCTGATGTTATGCTTGTGCTGTCAACTATAGCACTTAATAAATGATCCCCACTATTATCTGCAATCCATGTACCCGTAGCAGTTGTAGTTGCCCCTATAGCTAATGGAACAGTATTGTTTGACGTGGCAAAGACCTGAGCACCATCAATTGAAAAAGAAACTACACCGGGTATCCCTGCTGCAGTACCTTGATTTTTTATAGTCGCTGTAAATGTTATTACATCACCTACTGTAGGAGAAGCAGGGTTACATGTTAAATCAGTTATTACCAAATCAGGCATAGGTGAAGTAGACACTGTTAAGTTTTCTGAATATTGATTGTTATTTTCATTGGATTCGTTTATCCTATTGATATCATCTACCCACGCCATAACAGTATGAGTACCTGAAGCTGCCTGCCATATAGCAGAACCGCTGGAGCCACTGTTCGCTGTAAGTGTTACTGAAGCACCTGGAGGAAGAGAAGCCGTGTAAGTATCTGACCAACTAACTTGTGTGCCATCGATCCAAAAGCTTACACCTATAATAGTACCAGCAGGTGTGGCACCGTCGCCTTGATTCTTTACAACAGCACTAAATGTCACCGCATCGCCTGCCAAAGGTGATGCAGGCGAAGATGTTATATCTGTTACTATAAGATCTGGTGTTCCACCTTCGTTTTCTCCATACACTTCAAACTCAGCTACTTGGCCACCGGTAGCACCTGAATTTGCTGTAAAGTTAAGTCGTACATATCTAGCATAAGTGTTTGAAAAATTAATTGTTACAGCATTGCCCATTGTAGGATCAAAAGTATATACATTAGATGCAACTTTAGTATTATATGTGCTATTATCGTTGCTAGTCAATATAGAAAATGTTTGTGTTCTTATAGACCATATTGATGATGGATTAAGTTTTATAACAATTTTATTTATAGATTGCGAAGCACCTAAATCTACTGTAAGGACATTGGGATATGAATTTGGTGCTCCTTCCCAATATGTTGATGTACTCCCATCATTAGCATTTACTGCCACATAATTTTGTGTATAATTGTTTGCACTAATAGGTTTATTTAAAGCAAGATTTGTTGAAGCCGCTGCAGCAATTGGTACTATAAAAAAAGACTGGGCCAATAAAAACAAAAAAGCCAATGCAATACTAAAATATTTCATCAATCTTCCACTCATAATATTTTAACCTACCTTTCTTTTTTAGCCTTTTATGCTACCTTGTACAAGTCCCTCCATCATATACCTCTGAAAGATGGCGAACAATATAACCGGGGGAACGATAGAAAACACTATTGCCCTTATAACATCCACGTCCGTAGCTATACTGGTTCTAAATTGAAAAAGCCTCACCATCACAGTCTCCTTGCCGCTATTGTTGAGTACAAGGTATGGGAGCAAAAAGTCTGACCATGAGGCATTTATAGCATAAATAACGATAACCGTATTTATGGACGCACTAAGAGGAAATACTATCCGGAAAAATATGCCTATTTCGCTACAACCATCCAGACGCGCAGCTTCTATTAGCGACTGTGGTATGGAATCAAAAAAGTTTTTATATAAAACTACATAAAAAGCGTTTGCTCCCATAGCCATCCAGAGGGGTAAAAATGTGCCTTGTAAACCAATTTTATTTATATTCATGAACAATGGCACGATGCTTGTTGTCGCAGGAATCATAAGACTCCACATCACCAAATCATAAACAAATTTTGAACCTTTAGGTCTAACCTTTGAAATCGCGTAAGCCAACAAACCATTACAAACTATGGCAAAAACTACGCTTCCAGCTACTGAATATAAAGAATTTAGATAATATTTGCCAAATTTCAGCTTTTGCCATGTTTCAGCATATTTGCCAAAGTCGTAATTATGCGGGAAAAAGTTAGGCTCGTTTACAAATTCGTTGAGTGTCTTAAAACCGGATAAAATAATCCATACAATGGGCAATATTGCTATTACCAGTATTATTACTGCAAATATAAAAACAAACCAATAGCCAACTTTTACATTTTGATTTTTTAAATCGAATTCTCTTATCAGAGTATTGCTGCTTTGCTGAACTTTCGCCATCGCCTCATTCCTCCTTTTTTTAAATTTCTTCTTCTTTTACAATTTTGTTATACAAAGCTGTAAATATTATAAGCAAAGCAGCTATAAACACAGATACGGCCGCGGCTTTTGAGTAATCAAATTTTTCAAATGCATATTTATATACTAAAAGCATTAATGAGATGGACGCATCATTCGGCCCTCCATTAGTCATAATAAGCGGTTCATATAACACCTGAAATACAGATATGATTTGAAGCACAAGCATAGTGCGAGCTAAATTATATATATTTGGCACAGTCACACTCCATAACCTCCTCCAAATGCCTGCGCCATCCAATGCCGCCACCTCATACAATTCTGGATCAATACCCTGCAAACCCGCCAAGTATATAAGAGCTGTCGCTCCAGCTCCACGCCACGTCATCGTTATTACTATCAACGGAATAGTCCATCTTGGATTTGTAAGCCAAACTTTTGGTTGTACCCCTACTTTGGCAAGCAACATATTGAGCATACCAGTATCACTTGGCTTAAAGATAAAAAGCCATATCATAGCAACCGCTATACCGGGCACAACATTAGGCAGATACACTCCCACTCTGAATAATCCGCGCAAATGAACTACTTCATTTAATATAACGGCTATTATTATAGGAACTAAGAAGCCTATTAAAAGGGACCAAAACGTATAAAGCACGGTATTTAGCAATGCCGCCTTAAAATCTGGATGATTGAAAACAGCTATGTAGTTGCTCTATAATGATACCAGAAATTAAGACAGACAAAACGGCCAAAATAAGTTAGAATGGAACTATGGAAAAGAGAAGAAATTTTACACCGGAAGAAAAAGCAAAAATAGTGATTGAGGTCTTAAGGG
>Ga0134102_1000080_pt1 | contig 119109 bp, 94 predicted proteins | sample 13_3_2metaG_FD_94447 | JGI IMG/M metagenome (GOLD analysis project Ga0134102, IMG submission 94447) | Switchgrass degrading microbial communities from high solid loading bioreactors in New Hampshire, USA - 13_49_3.3_201_A3 metaG | ecosystem: Engineered > Bioreactor > Semi-continuous > Anaerobic...
GCGCGGCTACACGCCGGAGTCGATCCGCACGTTCTGCGAGCGCATCGGCGTCGCCAAGGCCAACAGCGTCGTGGACATCGCCTTGCTCGAGCACTGCGTCCGTGAGGACCTGAACCGGCGGGCACAGCGCGTGATGGCCGTCCTGCGACCGCTCCGCGTGGTCATCGACAACTACCCCGAGGACAAGGTGGAGTGGCTTGAGGCCGTGAACAACCCCGAGGACCCGTCCATGGGCACGCGAAAGGTGCCGTTCTCGCGGGTGCTCTACATCGAGCGGGACGATTTCATGGAAGACCCGCCGCCGAAGTTCTACCGCCTTGCCCCTGGGCGCGAGGTGAGGTTGAGGTACGCGTACCTCGTCAAGTGCATCGGGGTGGTGAAGGACGAGAAGACGGGCGAGGTTACGGAGCTGCACTGCACGTACGACCCGGACACGCTCGGAGGCTCGGCCCCGGACGGGCGCCGGGTCAAGGCCACGTTGCACTGGGTCTCGGCAGCACATGCGCTTGACGCCGAGGTGCGCCTGTACGACCGGCTTTTCACGAAGGAGGACCCCGGGGCCGAGGAGGATTTCCTCTCGTGTGTGAACCCGGACTCCCTGAAGGTGCTCACCGGGTGCAAGGTCGAGCCGTCGCTGGCAGGAGCGGTGCCTGGCGACCGGTTCCAGTTCGAGCGCCTCGGCTATTTCTGCGTGGATCCGGATTCATCAGAGGCCCGGGGAGGCGCTGCTGGGGACCGCGCATGTGGCGAGAGCGCGGCGAGGCGGCTAGTGTTCAACCGCACCGTGGACCTGAAGGACGAGTGGGCCAAGCTCCAAAAGGCGAGCGGTGCCGCCGGACGGGAAGGCTGAAGCGTCCTGAAAGCGTGTTCCGAAAGTGGCTCGCGGCTCTAGCGACGGCAAGTTCATGCCACAAATCCGCAGCTAGGCGGCACACTAGTTGTCCTGTGAGCGCAGCAGGGGCGGCTTGGAGCGGACTCCTAAGCCAGGCGCGCGGATGAGTGATCTCCGCGGGGTAGTCCGAGTACGCTGTGGGGCGACGGGCTTGTTGGGTGCTGAAGACCGTGAAGTAGCATCGCGATTCAAGAAAAGGCTATTCGAGAGCGGCGTCCCTGTGGTCGAGCTTCGTGTATATGGCAGCCGTGCGCGCGGCGACTTCTCGCCCGAGAGTGACCTCGACGTATTCTTGAGTGTGGGCGAGCTAGCCTACGAAATCAGGGAGACCATCAGCGAACTCGCCTGCGAATGTGGCTTCGATGCGGATAAGGTCATCACGACCGTCGAGTTCACTCCTGACAAGGTTGCCAAAAACACCCTTCGGGGTGACCCCTTCATTCACGCCGTGATGGAGGAAGGGGGCGTTGTATGAGGCCAGATGGGCGAGAAGTCCTCATCAGGTAAAGGCTCGAGCAAGCATACAGCGCCCTGCGTCAGGCCGAAATCCTCGCGAGGGAAGCAGAATGGAGAGGTGTGGCGGGCCTATTATGCGATGTTCTAGGCTTGTCTAGCTCTTCTCCTGGCAGGGGGTCTCGGGGGCATCCACAGGATCCGGATGTGCTTGCCCTTGCGAATCGCGAGTCTGTCCGCGCAGGGCTCTCTCCTCGCGAGATGCCAGGAGTTACTGCGCGATGCCTTCAATCAACGGCAAATGATGGACTACTGAGAGTTCTGCCCCTGCGGATCGCGGGACTGCTCGGCAAACGCCGAGTCATACACTGCACTTTGTGGACGCGCTTGAGCACGCTGTTCCGTGGGTCAGCGAGGTGTTCACCCGTGCCGACTTTCGTCGCTATGGGTGAACACCTACTTTTTCGAGTCTCCGACAAAGGTTGTCGAGCGGGAAATGGCGTGATCGAGGTCACACCTCCACCGACTCCGAGCTTTCGTGCTCACAATGTCTGCGTGGATACTCGGCCTGGGATACCAGCCCGCGCGCCACGAAATAGCACCCGCTCGAGCCGTTCCCTCAAGGCTTCCCTGAACCGTTCCTTAGGTTCCGGACAGGGACACGGCTCACATTCCGGATGGTACAACCGCGGTGCTGGGACGGCCAGGCGAGCCACGGGGAAGCCGTTTTGCGTGAACGTTACACTGCCCGCATGCGCGGGAGCTTCCGCCGTCCGACGGCCCACTCCCGTGGATACTTGCGGGCAACCTGCGAGCACCGGAATCGAGGTCTTTTCCCCTTATCGAAAAACTCCTAAAATCCCGCGGGTAACCGACGGGTAGCCTGCAGGTAACCGCCGGCATGACAAGGCCCCGGAGCAACCCGCCCCGGGGCTTTCGATTTCCAGGTACTTAGCCTGTACGTTTGCCTGTACGGCGCGCTGTGCCGCTCGCCGAAACCCCAAAATAGCTGGTGAGCCATCCGGGACTCGAACCCGGGACACCCGGATTAAAAGTCCGGTGCTCTACCACCTGAGCTAATGGCCCACCTCAAGAATCGTGCTATACAATTCGCGTGATAGCGCGCGGACGCCCGTGCGACACACTACAATACTACCACAACCAAGCTGTGCTATCAAGGGCAGACCGCTGCCAGTACGTGTCAGGAACCGCGTGGCGGTCCCGCTCGGTTTGAGAGTCGCACTCCTAGGTAGTCGGGTCACCCGACACGAAGCATACTGGTTCCGTGGTCCCGTCGCGTGTGGTTTGCAGCAGGCTGCAATGGGATCGGGGGCGCGTAGCGATTCTTGCGGCGGCGAAACGGCCGTGATGTCAGGGCCTCGGGCCAGCCCACTCCAGCCCACCCACCACTGCCAATCGATACAAACGGTCTTTGCTATAATGATGGTAGCGATGTGAGAAAACCTTCGCGCCGCCTAAATGGTGGCCTGCCACTAGCCGTCCCGGCACCGGGACGGCAACAACGACCGGAAAGTTCTTGTGACCAAGGGCGAGGTCCCGCGGCGAAGTCCGGAGCGATTCTTCAAGGCCTGGGCTCCCAGGGTGTTGCGGCTTCTCATAGATACCCAAGCTCGAACTCAGAAACTGCGTCCGGTTTGAATGGTATACACGTGGAGTGCGCTCACAGTGCGCCTGGGCATCGTTTTGGCTTCGGCATTGGTTATCCATAAGCGTGTATCTTGACAGGCTCCCGAAGGGAGGCGAGGAGAATCACACACAAGGCTAGGCCAAGGGCGAGAGACATAGGGATCGACATCGGGGTGCTCCTCCCCGGGAAATTCAATGCCATCACGGACGTGGCTGGAGTCGGCGTCGGTCACGTTACATTGACCAGCGGCGAGGGGAAACTGGTCCCGGGCAAAGGGCCGGTCCGCACTGGCGTCACTGTTGTAACGCCACACGCGGACAACTTGTTCGAGGAGAAGGTGCCGGCCGCTGCGTTCGCGCTCAATGCGTTCGGCAAGGCAATCGGGCTGGAGCAACTCACCGAGCTCGGGAACTTGGAAACGCCCATAGCCCTTACCAACACTTTGAATGCGCCCCTCGTGGCGGACGCGCTCATCGAGTGGGCTATTTCGCGGAACCCGGACATCGGGATTTCCACGAGCACAGTCAACCCCGTGGTGGGCGAGGTGAATGACGGCTATCTGAACGACATCCAGGGGCGCCATGTTCACAGGGAGCATGTCTTTGCGGCAATAGACCTCGCAGTGGAAAACGCACGCGGCGCAGCAGGGAGGACGACAGGGTGGATAGTAGGAGAAGAGACGGCAGAAGGGGCGGCGTCCGAAGCCCACTGGGCGGCGCAGGGGGCGGACAAGACAGCACGACGGACAGCGCCGGGAACGGACGGGATGGGAGCGGCGGTGCGAGCAGAGGAGACAGCGCCCGCAGTCGCATCGGCGCAGGAGCGAGTGGGCGATGTGCAGGCGGATGGCGCAGCCGGAGCTTGTGTCGCTGAGGGCTCCGTGGGAGCGGGGACGGGCGCGTGCTGCATGGGCTGGAAGGGTGGCATCGGCACGTCATCGCGGGTGCTGCCCGAGGCGCGGGGTGGATACACGCTCGGTGCTTTGGTCCTTACGAATTTCGGTGGAATACTCACTGTGAACGGCGCTCCTGTTGGACGCGAACTCGGACGGTACGCCTTCAGCGGCGACTTCCCTTACGGGCCTCAGCCCGGGCCTCGGAGGCAGACTGACGAGACGCGCTTGCTAGACGGAGAGAGGCCTTCTGCTGACGTCCAACACTTAGGCGGCTCTGTGATAGTGGTGCTTGCAACCGACGCGCCGCTTGACCATAGACAACTCGAGCGCCTCGCGAGAAGGGCGGGCCTGGGTCTTGCGCGCACCGGGTTTTTCAGCAGCAACGGCTCTGGTGACTTCTTCATCGCCTTCTCGACCGCTCGGCGCATTCCCCACCGGGCGCCGTTAGCACAGGATCTAAAGGTGTTGAGCAACGACGCCATGTCCGCATTGTTCTTGGCAGCCGTCGAGGCCACCGAGGAAGCGGTCGTAAACTCCATACTTCGAGCTACGACGGTTGTAGGGCGAGATGGGCACGTCGCGGAGGCCATCGACATCGATGATCTCGTCGCTGTCCTGAAAAAGTACAATGCCCTCGGCTGGCACAGAAGACTCGGGCCATGGGGGTGTCAATGAAGGATGGAGACCTTGGGATAGGGAATTAGGAATTCCAGCAGTCCAACGTTTACCTGTGATGTATCAAGCGGGGAAGTTCAACTATGCCGAAAACGACCAGGTTCAGATCCTGGAGATGCCATACGCGGGCGGCGATCTGTCGATGGTCGTCTTACTGCCGAAGCCAGAGTGTGGGCTCGGCAAACTCGAGGCCGCGTTGAGCACCGAGCTTGTCCGGTCCTGGCTTTCCCGGCTTTCCAAGCAGAAAGTGGAGGTGTACCTGCCGCGCTTCAAGGTGGAGAAGAGATTCCTGCTCAATAAGCAGCTAAAGGACCTCGGGATGGTGGATGCATTCGATCAAGACCTGGCCGACTTCTCTGGCATGGCTCCTGTCCGGGAGTTGTACATAAGCACGGTGATCCACAAGGCCTTCGTGGAAGTCAATGAAGAAGGCACCGAGGCGGCCGCGGCCACAGCGGTGGTCATGTCGGGCAAGGGGCTTCTATCGGATGAGCCACACGTCTTCAGAGCGGATCGCCCGTTCGTCTTCCTGATTCGCGATCTCCGATCTGGGTGCATCCTATTCATGGGCAGGCTGGCTGACCCGAAGGGCTGAGCGGTCACGGCCCCGGCGCCTGCCACCCCGACCCCGGCTGCGACACGGGGTTGCCACCAAGGTCGCGGTGGTCGCGGTGCCGGGGCCGATCCTGTCTCGCCGCTTCAACCCGGAAACGGGAACAGGCTCCCCGGCGGCATTGGCTCAAACGGTGTAGGCGGGTGCGGTGCGGGTGATGGTGAGTGTCCCGGCGCGCTGTGCCAGTGCAGCGGCACCTGCGCTTCCATCGCAAGCCGCAGGCGTCTCTCTACGTCAGGCCAGTTTACCACATTCCACCATGCCCTGATGTAATCGGCACGTCGGTTCTGGTAGTCCAGATAGTAGGCGTGCTCCCAGACGTCCAGCACCAGCACGGGTATCGTGCCCCATTGCGTCAGGTCCTCATGCCTCCAGGCCGTCAGGATCTCGAGGCGTCCCCACTGGGGCTGCCAGACGAGCACGCCCCAGCCGGAACCTTCCACATCCAGGGCTGCCCGGGAGAACTGCTCACGAAATGCCTGTACGCTGCCGAAATGTGCGACGATGTGGTCTCTCACCAGCCCGGTTGGCTCGCCGCCCCCCGACGGGCTCATGTTCGTCCAGTATATACTGTGCAGGATGTGCCCTGAGCCATTGAAAGCAAGCTCTCGTTCCCAGTATCGGACCAGCGAGAAATCCATCCGCGCCCTCTCGTCCACGAGCGCTAGCTCGGCGGTGTTAAGCCCTTCGACGTAGCCGGCATGGTGCCGGTCGTGATGGATCCGGAGCTGAGCCTCGCTGATGTAGGGTTCAAGCGCGTTGTACGCGTACGGAAGCGGCGGAAGTCGGTGTCCGCCCGGAGGCACGTTCGGGATTTCACCCCAGGTTTCGGTCTCCGGTTGATTGTCGTCTCGGGTCATCATCATCACCCCTTGTGCCGGGATCCTCGCATTCCTCGAACGACTGACGTTGCTGCGAGGGCCGATGTTTTCGTGCCACGCGACTGTGCATGGTGTCCGTGAGACCGTCGAACTCCTTCAGCAGGTGCCGGTTTGAGTCTCGTACACTTATCTTATGCAGGCCGCTCGGGTTGTGGCCGCGGAAGGATTCTGTGTAGTGGTGTCGAACCCAGAAGTGCCGCACTGGTCCCAGTCCCAGCCAGTACCAGCTAGTCTGGGGGCTACGTGGCTCAGCAGGTCGGCCGGGTAGTAGCGTGGCTCAAGGCCAAGTGGCAGAGTGGCTCATGGGAGGCGTGGCGGCAAGTCAGCGAAAGTCAAGGAGGGTGAAGTCGGCACATGGACATCAGAGAAGAACGTGCAGCAATGGATGAAAGACGTCTCGCTGCGCTAGAAACGCTGTCGTCGGTGGTGAGGTGGCTCAAAGAAACGAAACCGTCCGAGATATTCTACGTCGAGGGAGAGGGCAAGGGAAAGACGCCCGCCCCCACCATGAGCGACGAGCATCTCAGGGTGATCTGGCAGCGGTGGGTCGCCAAGGCAAGCGATGTGATGGAGAGAAGCGCCATGATCCCTGACCTGCTTCTGTCGGACCTCGAGCGCCTGTTCAAGGAAACGAAGAAGGATGCCCAGGAGACAAGAGCATCTTAGGGCAGCCGCCGTCCTCCTGGGGCACGCGGACCCACTCGTCCATAAGCTCATGGACCAGTCAATAGAAAGGCTCGGTCCGCGGCACAGGTACGTCACACATAACGTGGAGTACCTGCGCGCCATCCGTCAGCTGTTCGGCGACGAGGCCGCGCTTGAGGCTACCCTCCATCTCCTTCAGGACTGGGGGGTCATAAGTGAAGAGGATTACGCGTTTGGTGTCGCGAGGCGCGTTCCGCGACGAACGCCGCATGCGGCACGCCGCGCGAACCGAGCCCCGGTGCCCTGACACGGGGCTGCTGGGGTTGGACGACGTTGACACGGGGTCGACGGGGTTGCACGAGGGGTGTTAGAACGCGGTCACGAGGTCTCTGAGAAGAAGTCCACGAGCTAGCGGGATTGAGACGCCTGCGAGTCAGGTCTTTGCAGACCCTGACAGTGGTTGTGACACCGCTTGCATTGCGAGTTCCATGGAAGCACCGAAGCCGGTTACACCGCAACGTCGTTGGGCGCAGGGTCGTCATGCGGTGAGATTCCTGCGACACACGTCGTGATGAGAAAAGGCCATGACGACTGGGAGTGGGGCGAGATGACGGGTACAGGCGAATCGAGGTCGCGAGTGCTCGAGTATGTGGAGCTGAGGTTACCCGACCTGCAGGCGCTTGACCGAGCTACGACGGTGTTCCTCATGAGCGTTAGCCCCATCGAGGTCCACGGGCCCCACCTCCCTGTGGGCACCGACGTGTTCATCTCCGAGGAGCTTCTACGCCGCTATGCGGCCGCGCTTGCCGACCGCCACCCTGAGCTGACCTTCGTGAAGCTGCCGCCGCTCCACTGCGGGTCCGACGCGCTGCCGGTGCCTGGCTCCCTCTCGGTCCCGGCGCCGCATCTGGAGGGGGTGCTCGTGGCGTACGGGCGCGGCCTTGCGAAGCAGGGGTTCCGCTACCTCTTCGTGGCGGACAACCACGGCGGGCCGCGTCACCAGATGGCCGTCGAGGCCGCGGCCCGGGCGCTCTGGCGCAGGCACAGGTTCTATCTCATAGACCCGTTCGGCGTCGACTACCGGCTCATGGTGCAGCACGACCCAGATTTCCTTCGACGCACCGGCCTCGGCCCTGGGACGTGCGGGGACGATGCCGACAACCACGCGGGCACCAACGAGACCTCGCTCATGCTCGCGTGCGACCCAGCGCGCGTGTCAACCGACTTTCACGAAGTCCCGCCGTCTCGTTTGCCGCAGCGCCGCACAGGAGCGGTGGCGCTGGTGTCCGGGCTCGGGCGCCTTCTTCGCGCCCTGGGCGGGCGCGTCATCGGCCGCGACCTCGAGCATCTTGCGAACACCCTCGCTTGGGTCGGGGACCCAGCGATGAAACCCTACATGGGCGACCCCAGCAAGGCCAGCGCGGAGGCCGGGGAGGCCATGCTGGCCGCCCGCGTCGCAATCGGCGTGGACCTTTTCGAACGTGCTCTCGCGAGCGCCCGACGCGCGCCTGTGCACATCACGCCGATGCTCTGGGGCGTGCGCTTCCTGCGCCGCCTGCCTGAGTAGGATCACCGCCGACGGGGTGTCATCGGCTGCAACACTCATGGCGACGATGCCAGCGATCCTTCCTTCCTCTCGGATAGCATCACCGCTGCTAAGTGAGGGTGCGTTAGTTCTCGCCCCTCTTCCAGTAGTTGCCGGGTTGCCGGTGTTGCACTCGGGGACGGCGCCCCAAGCGGGGTGCCTTGACAAAATCCGGCCCGTCTGGCCAGTGGCCGGATCTTGACACCCCTCGTGCAATCACCGGCAACCCCTGCCAAAAGTCGGGAGCATTTCTGCACCCTCACTTAGGGCGTCATCAGCTTCGGCGCCTGCCCTCCTGCGTCTTGTCCTGACAAAGCGTTCAGTTATATGGTGCTACCCCGCTTGAGCGCCGTGCAGCCTCGCGCACGGCGCCGCGCATCCTCGCAACAGCGCGCCTCGCCTCGTTGCGTTGGCTCACGTTGTCGCGCCGTTTAGTCGCATCACGTCGCGTCACGTGACGTCAGGTCGCGTCGCGTCAATGTCGCGAGGGTGCGCTATTATGACGGGTGCAGCGGACGGGGCGGGTCCGTGCCCAGACTCGCATCCAGACTCGCGTCCAGACTCAGAAGGGCGCTCCCTGCCGCTGACACCTTTCTGCAAGGAGGTCGGTCAAGATGCGGAACATGAGTCCCATGGAAGAGAACCTGAGGTTCAACCGGAAATGCCGCGAGGCAGCCGCTTACAAGAAGGCGGTGGAGAAGATCGTGGGCGACCTCTGGGACATCATAGAGTTCGAGGACCCGTACTGCCCACGCAGGGCACTCATCACCCGGAGCGGGAAGGTGATAACCGTGAGGGAGAAGTTCCGCCGTAGGAATTACCAGGACATCCTTGTGGAAACGAAGAGGCTTGATGGGAGTGAAGGATGGGTATGGGACCGCGAGACCCAGGGTCTCCTCTACACGATGGTGCCGGCGGAGATAACCTACTTTATCCCGATGGACCTTCTCGCTAAGGTCACCGTGGTAACCATCCTCCGGAACGCCGCTTGCCGTGGCGGAACGGTCGCGAAGTCAGACGACGAAGACATGTGTTTGCTGGACGCGGAAGCCGACGCGCCCGGGTTCGTCGAGGAACCTCATCTGCCGGGCCTACGGGCCGGCCTTCTGCCGATTCCCCTGGCGCAGATTATCGGGCAGGACGGGGTTCAGGTGGTAGGCTGTCGGGGGCTGCTCGCGGAGATACAGGTGGCGGCAGGTCCGGGTCCCAGTTAGGGACCCGGACCTGCCCTTCTGCAGGCCCCGCTCAACCCGCCGCCCGGCCTGCTCCATTCCGCTCGACCCTGGTCCGTCCCGCTTCGCCCCATCCGTTTCCTATATCATGCATTCAATCCAGAAGACAGACAAGCGGACAGACGCTGGGCACGGCATGGCCGGTCAAGCTCGTTCTGTTCCATCCGTCGCGCGTTCGTGGCGTGGTGTGGCGTGGTGTGGCGCACATGACGTGACGCACAGTGATATGCCGTGCCCCGGCGTGACGCGTCCCGGCGTAGCGTGGGACGTGGCACGCCGCAATGTTCCGATGCCGCGACTCAGCGCAGCGTGACGTGAGGTGACGTGGCGTGGCGCGACGCGACATAGCCCGCCGCGACGCGACCCGGCGCGACACGATTCCGTGTCGCGGCCATGGTGTATTGTTCACTTGCAGAGCCCACTGTTTACTTTTAGAGTCCCGTAGAGCCTGCGGGACGTCTCAGAGCGTTGCAAAGTGCTGCAGGGCGTCTCAGGACAGGACGTCTCAGGCCTGCCGCAGGTGTAGGTCGTCGCGGGTCGTCACAAGTCACCTGTGCGGAGGTGTGTGGCAATGAGCTTCAGGCGAGCAGTTAGTCTCCCACACAGCAGAGCCGGATCTACCGGGGCGCCGTCGCTCAGGGGCCTGCTCGTGGCGGCGTTGGTCTTTGCCGTCATCTCGATAGGCTGGATAAGCTGGGCCGCGGCCCCGGTCCCGGTCTCGTCGGCTGCCGCGGCTGCGGCGGGGCCCGCACCCGATGGCGCGGCGGCGATGTGGCGATTCGTGGCGCGCCAGGTGGGCCCCTCGGTGGTTGAAGTCCGCACTGACACAGGGATAGGCACTGGATTCTTCATAAACCCTGACGGCTACGTCCTCACCGCAGGCCATGTGGTAGCGGGGACCAGGCAGATCGCGGTGGTGCTCGCCGACGGAAGGGCGGCGGCCGCCGAGTTCGTGGGAGCGTCGGACGTGCCGGATGTGGCGCTTCTAAAGGCCGATGCTGTAAACGTGCCCGTGGCGCGCCTGGGAAACTCGGATGCCCTTGAGCCGGGGGAACCGGTGCTGGTATTCGGAAGCCCGTTCGGATTGGACCACACTCTCACGCAGGGCATAGTGAGCGGGCCGATCCGAGAGATCGGTGAGGCTCGTTACATACAGACAGACGCGAGCCTCAACAAGGGGACGAGCGGCGGGCCGCTGGTGAACTCTTCCGGCGAGGTCGTGGGGATCGTCGTTCTCTTGGCCAGGCAGGCGAGCGGCTTGGGGTTTGCAGTCCCGGTGGCAGACGTCGTTCCGCTGCTCAAGGCCTACGCTGTCAGCGCGTCATGGAGCCTGGATGGTCCGGGCACGGTCGCACGATATGCTGTTCCAGAAGGTGAGCCATCGGTCCTGGTGGTGGATGAACCCCGCAATGTCCCTGCCAATGCTGCGGCCGACGTGATCATCGAGGCTCTCAGGTGGGCTGTGGTAGCGGCGGCACTCGTGGCCGTCGGCGGCCTTACGCTGGCGGTGCTGGGGCGGATGAGGACGCGGAGGCGGGCGATGCGGCGCACGCGTGCAGCCAACGGTCGGGGGACCGAGCGGGGCGAACGCAGCGGACGCGCACCCGGCGAAAGCAGGCGCGCATCTAACGAACCGGACGAAGTCGAGGTGCGTCTCACTCGTCCCGCCAGTGTCGCTCGTCCCGCTAGTCCCGGTCCTCCCGCCGGTTCCGTCCGGTCACCCGCATCTGGGTCCGGGTCCGGCTCAGGCTCCGGCTGCGGCTCCGGGTCCGGATCCGGGCCCGGGTTCGGGCCGGGGCTCGCGTCCGCGCCGGCGCCTGTGCCCACGCCCGAGGCGGCGTCCACGCCCGAGGCCGCGCCCGCCGCATCAGAGGACGACATCGAGATCGTCCTAATAAAAGGAGGTTCGCACCGTGGGGAAGATCAACGTTAAGATCATCGACGCTACAGGGAGCAAGGAACAGGAGGCGACCGTTCCTGACGACACCCCTGTCCGCAGGATCATAGCGAAGCTGGTGGAGATGATGAACTTGCCCGCGACAGGCCCCGACGGCCAGCCCATAAGCTACAAATTCCATCACAAGGCCTCGGGCAGGCAGCTCGCTGACGAGGACACCCTTGCGGGTGCGGGGGTGAAGGACGGCGACGTGTTGAGGCTCCAGCCGGAAATCACCGCTGGCTAGCAAAGCCGCCGTCCAGAGGGGAGGCGACGCCAGACGCTGGGTGCCGAGCACCGGGTACTGGCTACCGGGCGGTAGGGCGGCGAGACGCCGACCCGCCACCCGGCGGTGACAACCGCTGCCCGGCGGTGCCGCCGGTCGCGAACCCTATTACGACGTGATGATGCGGCGATGTCGGAGCGCTGACGCGACGGGGCGAGGTAGAGAGAATCCGAGAGGGGGATAGGGGGGATTACCATGGCGTTATGTACGCCGCCGCTCGTGGTGGACCCGGACGCGCCCGAGGATAGATATAGCCGCCTGCGTCTCATCCCGTGGTGGGACCAGGAGAAGCTCAGGCGGGCCAGGGTGATGGTGGTGGGCGCGGGCGCGCTCGGGAACGAACTGTTGAAGAGCCTGGCCCTGCTCGGGGTGGGGCACGTCCTCATTGTGGACCTGGACCGCATCGAAAACTCGAACCTTTCGCGTTCGGTCCTGTACCGGGCCGAGGACGAGGGGGAGTTCAAGGCTGAGGTTGCGGCGAGGCGCGTGCGGGAGATAAACCCCGACGTGCAGGCGAAGGCTGTGGTCGGCAACGTCATCACCGATATCGGCCTGGGCGTCTTCCGCGCAATGGATGTAGTGCTCGGGGGGCTGGACAACCGAGAGGCGAGGGTCGCGATAAACCAGAGCTGCTGGCGCACGGGCACGCCGTGGGTGGATGGAGCCATCGAGGTGCTCATCGGCGTTGCCAGGGTGTTCGTCCCGCCCGACGGCCCGTGCTACGAGTGCACCATGGGGGAGACCGATTACCGGCTGCTCAACCTGAGGAAGTCCTGCACCTTGCTGAGCCGTGGCGAGATGCTGGCAGGGAAGGTCCCCACCACGCCCACGACGGCCTCGGTGATCGCCGGTATCCAGGTGCAGGAGGCGGTGAAGCTGATTCACCGCCGGCAGGACCTGCCCACTCTATCGGGCCGCGGGTTCGTATACAACGGTCTCACCTACGATTCCTATGTGGTCACCTATGCCAGGCGAAACGACTGTCCGGCTCACGACAGCTTCGGCGAGGTCCTGACAACGCCGCTCTCCGCACATGAAACGACCCTCGGCCAGGCGCTCAGCCTCGCGCGAGAACTGCTCGGCCGGGACGCGGTCCTCGAGTTTTCGAGGGAACTGGTCACAGGGTTTACGTGTGAGCGGTGCGGGACCTCGGCGCGGCGCATAGACCAGCTCGGACGGCTTACGGAAAGCGACGCGCGCTGCCCGGGCTGCGGCGGGATGCGACGGCCCGAGTTCACCCACTCGATACAGGGTAATGAGCCGTACCTCGATATGACGCTCAAGGATGCGGGAATCCCTCCTTTCGACATTCTGACCGCCCGGGACGGTCTCAAAATGGTCCACTTCGAGCTCGGAGGGGACCGGGAGGAGGCGCTGGGAGGCGCGGGATGACACGGACGAGCGGGGTGAGCGACGTGGTCATCATCGTGAGCGAGCAGGCTTTCAGATTCATGGAGCAGTTTGCCAGGGGCGACACCTCGCGGGAGCGAGGCGGGGTGCTGGTGGGCCGGCATGCGAACGATATCTCGTCGTTGCTGCGGGCAGCGCGGGGCGAGAGCGGCAGCTGCCATGTAGACGCAGACGCAGATAGAGATGTAGATGCGGACACAAACACAGGTGCTGGCCCGGACAGAGACGCAGACACAGACACAGACGCAGGCGTAGGCACCGATGCAGACGTCGGCGATGCCGGTGGGTGCGCGACGGAAGGCGGCATCGGCTCCGCAGCAGGCCCTGCGAAGGCCTGCCCCGCTGCGTGGAGCGACACGGGGGCGTCGAGGCGGGCCGAGGCGGACGCTGGTATGCCGCGCCAACCAGGCATCCTCGTGGCGGCAGCCATAGAGGCGCGATTCAGCGAGGCCAAGAGAGCAAGCCTGACGTTTACCCACGAGACGTGGCAATATATCTACGAGGTCATGGAACAACGGTATCCGGGACAAAAGATCGTAGGGTGGTTCCACACCCACCCGGGGTTTGGGGTGTTCCTGTCTGGCCACGACATGTTCATCCAGAAGCATTTCTTCGACCAGCCGTGGCAGGTGGCGTACGTCATCGACCCTGTGGCCCAGTCGCGGGGGTTCTTCCGATGGCAAGGCGGAGAGGTGGTCTCGTGTGAGGACTTCCTCATTCTCGGCGGGGACGGAACGCTTGCGACGTTTAAATGCAAGGTCAGGGCTAGGGCCAGGGGGGATGTAGAGGGCGCGATCATGCCCAGGCCTTGGTCTCGGCCCGCGCCTGCGCCCTGGGCTGGCGAGCCCGTGCAGGCTCCTTCCGGCTCCCGTACCCTTGATGGTTCCAGGACTGCCCCGCGTACAGCTCCGTTACCGGTCACGGGAGACGCTAACGCCGGAGGACGGCCGTCAGGCCCGCAGGAGCGCTCCTGCTCCAGGCGGGACGTGGATTACTTACAGCGAGAGGGGCCCTCAGGCCAGGGCGGAAGCCGTCGGCAGGGCGGGTCGCGCGTGGCCATCGCGGAGAGCGGGCGAATCGTGGATTACCGCGCGTCTGGCCCGACGCGGCGAGCCCAGGGGCAGCCCGATGTGCTCCGCCCGAGCCGGCGAGGAGGTGTTGGGGGCGCCCGTTACCCGGATCCAGTGCCGGGACGTCTGATAGCTATAGCCATCTGGCTTGTCTTGGTCGCGGCGCTCGTCTGGTTTCTCTGTTGCCCGCCGGCTGGGCGGTCGGAGCGACCGAGGCTGCGGGAGCAACCTGGGGGAAGTGGGCCATCAGGGCAAGATGGGGTCGCTATCGCAGACAACCTGTCTATCGAGGTGGGCTACCGGGTCCAGCCAGGCGACACTCTATGGGGGATCAGTGCTTACTACTACGGAACGGGCACTCGGTATCGGGAACTAGCATTGAGGAATGGGCTATCCGATCCGGACCGCATCTACTACGGAACAGTGCTGATCGTGCCTCTTTCGGAGTGAGGGATGCCCTGCAACCCTATAACCCCACTGAACGAGCACAGGAAAGGCCTGATATCAGGCTCCGGCCCTGGCACAGGGCGACTTCGGCCTTGCCATGGTGCGGGGGTGAGACGCTTCGCAAGGCGGACGGCCCCGGGGACTTTCTAGCCCGGGGCCGTCAGTCATGCCTCATCCTGACGATACCTCACTTCAATGTCCTTCAAGCCCGCGCCCGGCACCCGTAGAGGGCGCAGCCGTGGTTATCCTGCCAGCAGTCAGCATGATAGACCCGCCCGCAACCCGGGCACTCAACAACTTGCGCCGACCTGCCTATCGTGGTGGTGCAGTACGGGCAAACTTTGCCCACCTCGGACGGCCTGGCCACTCTCGGGCGCCCGGCGCCAGGCTGGACTGGCACGTTCCTACCCCTTGAATGTGCCGGGGCGAGAAGAGGGGACCGCCAAGGTGGTTGAGGACACGAGCGTGAGGTCGGGGATGTCCCCGGGTCTGACCACGCACCAGACAGCGCCAGCCCGATGAATAGGCCGATCAATGCCCCCACAGGTCCGGCTATCGCTCCGCCGATTACGAGCAGAATTAGCGGTAGGAAGCATCCTCCGCATCCGTTGTCAGTTTTGGCCATTCTTCTCCTGAGCCTCCTTCAGTAAGGAAAGGTAACTAGCACCAGCGCCTGCGCTCTCATTGATGTTGGCAGCGAAGGTCGACATCGATGAGAGCCTAGGAGCGCGCTACTGCGCTTGACCCTGCGATGATGCCACCCTGAAGTCGCCACGAAGGGCCTCGCGCGTTCCGGTTCTGTATAGATTATAAACGCATGGCGCGACATTCGCCGACCGCACGCTGGCGTCCCGGTCTTGCACGCAGGTCCCCCGAACCGTTTGCATGTGGCCACATTGTCAAACCGGGTATTGGCACTCGGACCATCCGATGGTAAGATGGAGGTGTCTCCACGCAGCAGAGTCGTCTTGCGCAATGGACTTTCACTTTCGCGGCAACTCCTGGACAGAACACATTTCACGCCCGCTCAGGAGGGTGACGCGGCATGGACGATTTCCTAGCCCATCCCCGGGAGTGGCCCGGGTCGCGCTTTGAGTTCCTTCGTCCGCTGTATCCTGATAAGCGTCCACTTGCGTGCCCCATTCACTCCTCCCGCGACGTGAGGCTGGCGCTGGAAGAGCTTTTCGGTAGCTTTCGAGTGCGAGGTCCCGGGGACAACGCGGGCGAGAGGTCCAGGCAGAGTGCCATAATCGGCGCCATCATCGGGTTGCTTCTTGGGCTCTCACCCATGGGGCCTCTCTTCGGCGTGATAGGGATGGCGATAGGCATTGCCTTAGGAGTAGCGTCAGGCCTTGGAGTCCAAGAGGCCGCGCAGCTGTTCGTCAACAGGCACGCGGCCGCACTCAAAGCGGTGGAGCGGGGTGACTACACCCATGCCATCGCTATCTACCGGAAATGCTTCGAGGAGCTGTTCGAGGGAGGAAACGACGAGCTTTTCCTTCACTACCTTCGCAAGCTCGGCGGCGAGGACGTAGACAAGGAAGGACGGATGCTCGGCGCTGCATACCTTGCAGCATGCGGCTTGCTCAACCAGGTGCAGGCTTGGAGTCCTGGGGCGCACGGCCAGCTGAGGCGGCAAGCGCTCGAAGACTACCGCAGGAGCCTCGAGTACTGCCCTTCCAACCAGGCCGTCCTCCAGACCTACATCAGCCTTCTGGACTTGCGCGACCCGGGCGACGTGTCGAACGCCATCAGGGCTCTCGAGACCTCCCTGCGCTATCTGGAGGAGACCACACCCGATGACGGCCGGGAGGCGCCATGGTGGAACGAGGAGCTAATTGGAATATTCGAGCTCTGGGCTAAGGTGCAGCCACATGACACCGAGAACCTCCGCCGCCTTGCAAACTGTTATTGCCTGTTGGATGAGGGGGACAACGCCGGCCTGGAGCGGGCGCTCGATGTGCTGCGGGCGCTCGAGAGGCTGCAGCCTGACGACGCGGAAGTGACTGTGGCGATACGCACTGTGCAGCGCAGGCTCGACATGCTTGACACTCAGAAGGCGTTTGCCGGCATCAGGGATGAGCTGCGAAACCTTGGCGCCGGGATTTCGGAGGCCGTGGAGAAGCTGCGGGCTGACTGGCGGCAACACCTGGCCGTGGTCGGCCGCGGTATTACCGAGGAAGACATCGAGGACCTCGCCGAGCGGATACACTCTCTGGTCCTCCAGACTATGGACAGGGGGACGAGACAGCGGGCCGAAGTTCGCGAAGTCCAAAGACGCCTTGAGTGCCGGTATCCGCTTTTCCCGAGCCTGTGCAGCGAGGCGCAGGAGTTTCTCGCGGTCGGGGAGTTCCTGTGGGACGTGATGAGGGATCTCCCGTCGAGCCCCGATTGCTCGGCGGTAGCGGTGGAATACTCAAAGGCGCTGGAGGCAGAGATCCGGGCGCTCATAAAGGGCTTCGGCGAGTACCTGGAGCGAAGGGGCGTGCTCGAGACCTTCCTGCGGCCTTACATCGAGCGTGCCGGGCGCAGGACGGCTCTGGTGGATGAGCCTGCACGCGAGAAACACGCGTGCAACGACTACTTCCTGATTGCCGAAGCCCTCTATGCGCTGATGCCTGTGGTGCATCTGGGTCCACGGTGCAAGAGCCGATATCGCCTCACTGTGGTGCAGGTGGCGAACATCCTGAAGTTCCCGGAGGCCAGACTCATGCCGGGCGCCCTCATGGCGCGGTTCAGAGAGTATCTGGAACAGCTCCCCGGGGCGAAACTCTTCCGAGATGCCGACTTCTACAAGGCATTCCTCGAGGACGGGGTGGGCCACAGATACCGCAATGGTGCGGCGCACACCGAGCGTCTCACAAGAGACCTTGTGATGGAGTTTAGGACTGCATTGCTCGAGAAGCCGGGTTACCTCTGGGAGGTCACCAGGGGACGAGCCAGGGAGGGGTGCGGAGCATGAGCACCAATAACATCCAGGTGTCGCTGGCAATGAGCCCCGCAGAGCTGGAAAGGGCGCGGGCTGACGCGAAGAGGTACGCCTTTAGCGCCGCTGCAGCCGGCGCTGCGATCGCGGTGGTGCCCATACCAGTAGCGGACTTCTTCATCATCACTCCGATACAGGCCGGGATGGTGCTGTGGATAGGGCGCAGATACGGGTACCACATCACACCGGCCCGCGCCAAGGAGATATTCGCCGAGCTTGCGGGCGTGGTCGGTCTTGGGTACCTCGCACAACAGGGACTTCTCACGGTCTACAAGTTCATCCCGGTGCTCGGCGGCATGCTGGGAGCGCCGTGGGTGTTCGGGGTGACCGTGGGAATCGGCTCTGTAGCGATCCGATATTTCGAGAGCGGCATGAAGGCCGACAGGAAGGCCTTGAAAGAAGCCTTCAGACAAGGCAAGCAATGGGCCACTGAAGTCTACAAGACCAAGCCATCCTGCTACAAGAAGCCCCAGGTTGTGCCCCTCGCGCGGTGCAACTCGTGCGACTGGCGCGACACGTGCACCGGCTCCTTCAAGCCCGAGCGCGTGGAGGGCTGACGACTGACGCACGCGACCGCGCGACCCGACCCTCTGAAGCTCAGACCGCTGAAACGCAGACCGCCTGCCCCGTCAGCCCCCACGAGCGGGCGCAGGCGCGGGCGCGCTGGAGACGAGCACACTTGTGGTGTCGAGATAGCTCCGCACTGCCTGCTCGAGGGAGTCCACGTCCTCTTCCGTCCAGCCGCCAAGGCACTCCCGGGCGAAGCGGTCGCCGAGGCGGCCCGCGATGGTCCGGCTGTGCTCCTGCAGCCTGGGCAAGACCTCGGCCTCTAAGTGATGCTTGAGAGCATCCCGGAGTCTGGCTACGTTCTCTCGCACCGTTGCCCTGAGTTCATCCTTCTTTCGCAGTTGGGCCGTAAGACCCACCAGCGCTCCGCCGACCACCCCGGCCAAAGCCAGTGGAGGCACGACGGAGACAAGCGCGGAACCGAGCGAAATGTACGCCGCTGCCGGGCCCAGAACCGCCGTGTACGCTGCGAGGCCCACCCCTGCTCCACCTGCAACAGCCGCCCCTTCCAAAGCGGTTCTGAACACATCAGTGGACGCGTCAGGGAGGATGGCTACTATAGATGAGTGAACCGTCTCCGACTCTCTGGTTAGGAAAGCCTGCATCTCCTGAGCAAAGGTTGAGTTAAGCTCCGCAAGTGATGTCTCCCAGGCCGCCTCAAGCTCCCTCTGAGTCTCGTCAATCAGCTGTTGCAGGAACTCATTGGTGGCATCCCCGGAGAACATATATGTTATGGTCTGTCGCACGGAGCTGTCGATCTGTGGGAGCCATCCCTGGCTCAGCTGCGCATCCACCTGCTCGAGTTCTCGACTGAGAAAATCCCTGTATATCCTGGATTCCAGACGGGCGCTCATTCTATCGTCAATAACGACCCGCTTGCGCTCCAGTTCATTTCTGTACTTCGTTACCTGCTCCTTGCTGAATGCCAGCTGGCGAAGGAACGACTCATGGTAAACCCGGTCCTGTCCGAGAAGTGCGACGATTGACGATTTCGCACTATCGAACTTCACCCGGTCCCGCTCTTCCCTGATCTCCTCCTTAAGGAAGCGCACTATATCAGCGAAACCGCTCTCCCGCATGCCAACTTCGTCGCCGCGGACCACCGCGTCGTAAGCTCTCCGTGCGGACAACGGGAACACAGCCCTTACGTAAGCTGCGAATTCCTGTTCCACGTATCGCACGAGACGGTCAGGCGACGAATCGACCTCGTCAATGCGGTTCACTATCGCTACCAGAGGCTTTCCCATTCTCGCAACCCGCGCCATCTCTTCTTTCACGTCGGCCTGGCCGAGATGGTTGGCATTGAGCACCCAGAGCACTACGTCCGATTCACGCGCGAAGTCCCGTGAAAGTTTCTGGTTCGCCTCTGTGAGCGTCGAGAGCCCGGGAGTATCGACGATCCTGATGGACGCAAGGCCAGGCAGGGGTGATTGTATCTGCACGAGGTTGCACCTTGAAAAGAAATCCGCATCCCCCCTGTGCGACTTAAGGGTCTCGTAGATGACGCCGGGCGCGTCCTCTGTGACGGTGCCGTCGGCGTACTTGATGGTTGCCCGGGGACTAGCCCCATGAAATACCTCGATGATGGCAGCAGTCGCCTCGAGCACGTCGGTGGGGGAGATCTCGCCACCGGCGATGGCGTTCATAAGCGTGGATTTGCCTGCCTTGACCTCGCCCATTAGCACGACGCAGAGAGGCTTCTGCAGGTTTCTAATTTGCACGCGGAGGTTCTCAAGCAACTCACTGAAAACCTCTTGTGGGACACGAACAGGCGGGTTACCTCCTGCTTCGAAGATCCGGCGAACCGGTGACGCCGCCATGTGGGCTTCCGAACTGAGCGCCCATTCGCTGAGTGCGGTTGCTACTCCGGGCCGGTTACCTTCCACCACTTGTGTCGGCATCTTTCTTCCTCCCCTCGAGAATGAGCCTGCGCATGGTAATGGCGACGGGCTCAAGCGACGGCGGTTGTTGGGATTCGATGTTCAATAGACACTGCCTGAGCGTGGCCACCTTGTCGGGCGGGCCATGAAGGTCGACATACGATGTCTCTCTGATGTGAGACACGTAATCCCTGACTTCGCCTGTGTGCTTATCCAGGACCGCGACCAAAGCTGCTCGAGCCTCAGCGGTTACGGCGCCGAACTTGGAAGTCAGCTCCTTCTTGATTCGTGGAAGGTGCCAGGACTTAGCGATGGACCCGGTTACCCCTAAGAACGACAGAACCGGTCCTGCAAACAACCCGACTGGCCCGAGCAGGCCAAATCCAAGCAGCGACATGAGGGCCCCTATATTGAATTTACTGTCCGATATGTCAAACGACGATAGTTTGATATCCGGGTCTGCGATTGAAAAGGTCGGCAAGGGGCTAGCTGTGTATGTCACCGGTAGGTGTTGGAATTCACTGATGAACGATCGTTCTGCCCAGACGGCTGCAAACTGCGTCATGGTATGTGCAATCCGAGTAGCGCAGTCCTTGACGGCAATCACCAACTCGTCCTTCCCAGCAATCGCTTGCAGGACGGCCGCCCGGCGGTCGGTGCTGTCAGCGTCGAGGAGTTCCTCGGACGTCGATTCGATCCGGCTGCGCACTCCGGCATAGTATCTTGCCAGGGCAGCCTCGATCATGTCCGCCATACCTTGCCGGGTGGTCGCGAGATCAGCCTCGAATTCTGCCTGGAGCTGACGACGACGAGCGTCGTCGGCCTCCAGTTTGTGCCTGTAGGAGAACGCAACGTTCTTGATGTCTCTCAGGATCAGGCCAGCTCCGGCTATCTTGCTTTCTTGCTGAATCCTGACGGCGTTTCTCCTGAACCGCCTGTCTATCACGACAAGGAGATCCGCAAGCCCGCTCCGGTTGAATAGGTCCCGGTCTCCCGACTCGGCTGCCTTCAGGGCCTGGAGGGCCGAGATGGGCACGATCTCCGAGAAGATGTCCCCGAAAAGCCGGTACGCCTCATCTACCACCTTTCTTGCAGCATCGGGATCGGACGATGTCGCGGTGTCTATACGGTTCAGCACAGCCACTATGTTGCCGGTGCGCCTGCCGACCCGGTCCAGGGCCCTCTGCAGGTCATCCATGAGCTCGCGGGGTTTCCGTGCAGAGACCTTCTGGGCGTCGAGGACCCAGATGACCCCGTCGGCCTTGTGGTAGTAGTCGGACAAGCTCGACCTTATATCGTCCGGAAGGTAGTCCTGCCACAACCCCGGTGTGTCGACCAACTTGAAGTTGGCCAGGAGGCCTGTTCTCGGGCACGGCCAGTGGACCTCACACAGAGGGGAAATGTACAGGTATTTGCTCTTGAGATGATGAAGGAGTTCTTCCCTGGCCTCGGCACTCGAGACCTTGGGTGAGTCTTCGCGGAACTTCTTATAGATGAGGGCCTCGCTCTCCTCTCGCTTTCTTTCCTCTTCTGCGATGAAAGCGCAGGCTTCCTTGAAGGACCATTGCCTTGAAGACCCATCCCGAAACTTGAGGGTAACGGGTGTGCCGGGCCGAGCGGCTTCGTATACGTCTATCTTCCACGTCTTCGGCAGGACGTCCATAGCCGCAAGACGCGAACCTGCGAGAGCGTTGAGAAGCGTGGACTTGCCGAACTTGCCCATGCCGACTATAAAGAGAGAAAATGGTGAACCCAGATCGTCGGCAAGGTGCGCAAGCTGCTGAAGCTTTTCCTTGCTGACCGACACTACTGGTAAGGCCAGCCGCGACCCCTGGGCCTTGCCATCAGGGCCGACAATCGCGTTCTGAAGATCTACGGTGTGATGGAGGAGATGCCTGCCTGTATCCTTCAGTATCGCCCCGAGGAGATGGGACCTCCGGCGCTCGGCGCAGCGAGCGAGTTGCATGTAGAATTGTACGGCCAGGGAGGACGCGGTCCTACCCTTGTGACTCCTCCGCATATGGTCAACGTTGGGCGACATTCTCCGTTTGCGAGCCCTCCCGTCTACTCTCGGATTGATTCTCTTGCACGGTGCAAGGGCTTGTCTACCTGAGGAAATACCAGTAAGCCAGCCCGGCGGCGCTGAGAAGCACACCGATCATTATCGTGAGCGTCCAGCTCAGCTTCCTGGACATGCGCTGTCCAAGCGCCAACGTTTCCACAATGAGGGTGTGGTCTGAGCTGAGATCACTCCTCATATCCCGAACAAGTCTGAGTAAAAGGGAGTGATCGTCCGTCTCCTGTTGCGTCGAGCGTTGAAGCTGGCTCGCAAGGTCCACGAAGGCTTTCGACAAAGCAGCAGTCACAGCCTCGAGTGTTGTCATCCTGCCCACAAGTGGCTGGATGTTCGTGGTGATGAGACCAGTTACTGACTCCTCGACTGCATTAGCTGTACCTGTAATTGTGTCACGGAGAGCGTTCAAGGAGCTCACCGCTGTTTGCAGGCACTTGCCTTGCTCGTCGATGTGCTTCGCCATCTCATCAAGCCTCGTGCGAACGGTCTCAGACGCGCCGACCGATGCTTCCACGCCCGTGCTGATCGTTTCATAAAGACTACTCATACGCGCCTCAAGTCGGGTAACGAGATCCGTCAAGCTCGTGAGATGGTGCGCTACGTCAGGAACCCGGCTGGAGATCTCAGCGACAGTCCTTGTGCTTTCTGTCTGTATCTTCCGGAAAGTCTCTGTCAGCAACTGGTGTTCGCTTGCGACCTCCGCGCTTGCCTCCTTCAGAGCCTCTGCGCATTCTGCCATCTGCCGGAGGGAGGCCGCCACGTCTGTATCGGCCATCAGGGCTTCTATGTTCTTCGAGCCTGTCTCGACCGCCTCGGACACACATGTCAACGCTGCGTCCAATCTCTGGACAACTCCGAGCAGGACGGGCTTAATGGATGTATCGACGACCGATGCTCCGATTTCCCTTACGAGCCTGTCGAACTCCTCCATGAGTACCTGTTCTTCACTCAAGACGCTGTCAGGACGTGCCAAGTAGACCACCTCTCCCATGCCTAGCAACGTATCGTGTCGGTCAAGCCTAGCTTGTAGCATCTTATCTGCGCTTCGGACCGAAGCGCTGGTTCAGATCGGCGATCGCAGCCTCCTTCTGCCCGGTCCTGGTTGCGGTTGTCAGCACGCGGAACCTGACATGCCAGTTGCCTTCGGAGTACACGCCCTCGATCTCGTCGCGGGACATCCGGAACGAGGTTATAGCAGGGGCGCCTTGATGCCAGTAGGTGTCGAAGACAGATGTCACATATGGCACGTCGTGCACCTTGCGAAAGAAGCTCAGTATCCTCTCCCTTGCACCTCCCCAGTCATGGTCGCTGAGCCTCACCTTGTGCTTCGAGCCGGGGGCAGCAGGAGGCGGAAGCAGGCGCTCCCCCTCCTCGGCGAACCGGGCTTTGAAGGTCTCGTGGAACACCTCGCCGGCGGGTGATAACTCTATGAGGTAACCGCGTGCGCCGGAGGTGCGTTCTATCAGGGGTTCGATACGCTCGTCGATTTCCTCGCCAAGTTCGTCCTGACGGACCGGGGCGTCAGCGTCGGACAGGACCGTGAAAGTGGCGCTGTGGCGCATCCACAGAGACATGTCGAACGCGACAGGCATTGGCGGCACGGAGATGATCTCGTTGAACTTCTCGTGCTTGTAGTACACGTCAATGCCTTTCGCTTGTCCGAACAGAACGGCGATGGCGATTTGCGCCTTGTAGCCCCCGGTGGCGTCGATGGCGACGTTGTGTCCGCCGACCTCCTGGACACATCGCGCGATCTCCTTGACGAGGTTGCGAAGCCCGGTGGTGCGAAAGACCTTGGGCCTATCGTCCTGGAGGCCGCGCACTTCGCGGGCGTACGCGGCCCAGGGAGGCGAAAAGTACGCCTGCAAGACTCTGGCCACGGCGCGACCTTGTTCCGTTGCGGAATGGAGCAGAAAAAGAGTGCCGGGCTTCACCCACCCAAGACGGAGCAGGCTTGCCACGGAATTGATCTCCGCGCCGCACAGCTTATCCTCTGGGTCGAACGCACGCAGCAACTGCCCGACCTTGTCCCAATCCCCCGCTCTGTACGCGTCGGCGAGCCGCGACGACCGCTCATCGGTCGGTTGTAGGTTCCCTAAATTCCGGAGCACGCTCGTGCCCACCGTGGATATGAGGTTTGCTGCGGGACGTCTAGCCATTGAGACCATTGCCCCCTATTACTGGTTCTTGCCGGTATCCGGCAGGTGGCTGCTCACGGCCTATACTGTACGCCTTGGTGTCGGCAAAGCTAGCCTTGTGGAGTCGCGCAACCATCCGCGGGCAGATTCGGCTGGCTCCTCCTTGCTACCGATGCGACCCTCCCCGCAGGGTGCCGCAGACAGTCTCGCGCAACGTGCGCTGGTCTTCCTCGGAAATTGTACCGTCCGCGCTGTAGCTTGGTAGCTCTATCACGGTTATTCCTCTTTTCTTGGCGAGTTCCGACACGTTTCTGTCCGTATGATGCCTGTCGATGATGAGGAATCTGGCGGTGTATCGGCCGAGGAAGGCGGGATGTGCGGCGGTGTTTAGCTGGTCAATCGCGCGTTTTCGGTTGGCATCTCTTCCTGTCTTGATCTCGGCGATGCCAACTTGGTTTCCACAGCGCACGGCAAGATCTATATCGACTGCGCTGCCAATCTTGATTGCTACGTCGGCCTCGTCCACGGCGTTCCGTATAGCAGTGAAGACAGCCTGCTCAAACGGCCCTCCGGGCCCGTTTGCGGATTGTCCATGGGCATAACCATTAACCCCAAGGTGTACGTCTAGGTAGTCCCTCAGCGTGATGACCCCGGGTATCTCGACCGTGCAGTCAGGGGCAATCCCCTCACCACCATCATTGAATGAGTAGTAGTATAGCAAGCTTCGGGAGTCTTCGCTGTGTAGGTACACTGCTCTAGCACGACGGCTACGTGCAATGTCGTAGGCAGCGATCATCATTGGCTTCGTCCCGCCGGTCAGGTTGAAAATGGTCTTCGAAGGATCCCAGCCACAGCTCTCGAGTTCCTCGCGGATGGCCTGACGGGCAGGTGCGATATCGTATGGCTGCACTTCTTGTTCAAGAACCTCGACTTGCGGTTCATCGCTTGACGTTCTCCACCGGCAGAGAACCTGTTTCAGCTTGTCCGAGATAGGCTGGGTCTTCTCTGAGAACAGAAGCAGCGCTCTCCTCGGGCGAAGGTACCTTATCGGCAGGAGGTTTGCCATCGGCTGCTCGCCTACGAGTGTCACCAGCATATCAAGGGTTTCTTCACTCACACGGTTCGCCTCCTCGTGCAATGTGACAGCAGGGTTCAGGCCGGTGCCGCACGTCGCCCAGGGCTGGGTGCGAGCGCATCTTGACGGGTTTGTTCATCCTCTATGCACCCCGGCGCAGCTAGACCGCCTATTGTGCGTGGTGGCTTCTCATCTATGACTGTCGACGCTTGCACGCACCGGTTTGGCGGGGTGACGGTGATGCCACACGTCCCGCTTGAATCACAGGGCACTTTGCTCTTGGGTGCTCCACGGGTCAATGAAGGCACATGCTTCTTGAGCAGTTCGGAAGTCGATGCCCTCCACGGAGCAGAACGTGACGAGCAGTGAATCGAGCATCTCACTGAACCTCTTGTACTGGGTCTGAGAGACGAAGATGAACCCGTGCGCAAATATGCTATAATTCCGTCCCCGTGTCTCCGCAAGGAACCGCTGCCAGTGGATTCCCGCGGGAGCAAGCCCGAATGGGTCCTTCAGGGCTTCTAAAAGGACATAGCTGTCTACGAGGCCTATAGGCTGTGGGAGTTGCGATGACGGCTCGTGCTTCAGTTCAGTCCTGATCTCGTTGACGCGAGCTAGGACCGCGGTCAGGTCAAAGCCCTTGAGACAACCGTAATCCGGTTCGGCCGTGTCGAGGCCGTAGGTAGCAAGGCGCCGCTGCGCCATGAGTTCCGCGAGCCGGTAGAGAAGTAGAGCTGCGGTGTCGTAGTTGCCCCGCTCCTCCTGTCTTCTGGCAGCACCGTGGATCGTGAAGGCGAGGACCTTCACGCTGGCGAGGTCCTGGAGAAGCGGGAGAGCTGATGTCCCCGGCTTCGAAGGGATCATCCTTGACAGTCCCTGGAGGTCTGCAAGTTGCGAGCGAAGCAGATCGCTATGGTGGGCTAAAACACTCGCCTTGCCACAGACATCCTGCTCGCGGATTATGCTGACGAGGTCGATCACTCTCGCCAGATGCTTGCAAGCATCCTCGAAATTGAGGTCTTCCCAGGACTTATATGCTGCAGCCAGATGAGCGAGAGCCTCATACTGCCTCGGCTGTGCCGTTCGCTCGGCGAGGCGCTGCAGAATGATTTGCGCACCGGCAAAGTCGTACCTCTGGAAGCGGCTCGCAGCCTCCCGCTCATCGAGGTCACCAAAGACCGCGTATGGGTTGGGGACGAATTCTAGATACTCAGAGCCCGGTTCCGGTCTCCGGTACGGGTCGGGGAGGTAATTTCGGTTCGCGATGTATACGAGTTGCGCTCCGATGAGAGCACCTGCCATCGCTGCGCCGCCGGACATCGACTTCGTCCCGCCGGTGAAGTCCACAGCGATGTCGCGCCTACGCCCCCAGCGGACCCAAGCCTCTCGGATCTCGCGATAAATGTGCAGGGGATTGGCCGGGTCAATGAGCCTCTTGTCCCACTGTCGTGGCGACAGGCCTGTGCTGGCAATGACCCGGTCAAGGAGAGGTTCAGTCGCCTCAGTGCAGAGAAAGAGCACTTTTTCTGGCTGTATGGCCGAGATCGAAAGTATGAGCGGCTCGGGAGACGTCCCCAGCGGTAGGATCAAGCCGTATATGGGAGTCTTCACCTTCGGGGCTTCCCTGGCGATGAACACTTGTTGAATCAGGGGAAACACTCTCTCAGAGTAGAACTGTGCAGCAGCCGCTTGTTGTTCTTTCGTTTCAAGGGGCAGGGAGAGCCACTGCCTGGATATATCCTGGAGTTGCGCCTCTATGCGGTCCACCTCACCCATAGCGCCCCGTCACCCCTTTCATTCGAACGCCGGTCGCTTGCGATATATGACCGGTGCACGACCTACATCAAATCCACCTGAGTCAGGACTGCTCGCAATTCGTGTTCGCGATCCCTGTCTACCTTGAGGCTCTTGAGGATCGCGTTATCTTGTGGGGCTTCCATCGCTGTTCCACTCTTCTATCAGCCAGTTGTGGAGGCTTATCGCGATGTCCGTCTTCATCATCCCCGTCGCCTTTCTCACTTCTCGCAATCCTTATTGCCCATCCCCAAGCCAGTGCTTTGTCCTTTCCCTGGAGATTGGTCCTCCACTGACGAAGGCCGGTGGTAAGATTCTGATAGTACATCTCGGTCTTTCTTGACCTCTGCGGGGGGTCGTGGAGCATGATGTCAAGGAACTCCCGGAGACGCGCGTCGTCATATTTCGCGTCCACGTAGAATTCGAGTACTTTCTGGGCCTCGTTAAGGTCCACCTTGCCCCCGCTGATAAGGCTGGCGAGCTTCTTTCCCTCTTGAACGATGGTTTCCCAATCCACCTTGGCCATCCCCCCGGTGCTCATCAGTAAACGCCCGAAGGCGCGCTCTGATTCAGGCCGTGCTCGGAGTATATCTCGGCGAGCTTTTTGAGCCTGCCCGCGTCGACCATTGCCTTACCGTTGTTGTCTCGCGCAAGAGCGCTATTGGTCGCCGTGTTCACCCACGATCTCAGTTCCTCACCCACGAGTTCACGGCTTTGTCTGCCAAGGCGCCCGCCCTGCTGACCACTCTGGCCCGTACCATAAAGGACGGCCTTTACGAGGGTGAACCTGACAGAACCAAGCCCAACTGGCTTGCCGGCCCCTAGCTTTACGGGAAACGAATGCCCGGGGTAGCAGCCCATTGCGCAGATTACGGCCCCTGCCTCCCTGAGAGTGCCAGGCATGATGTCGACCTGCACCCGGAACTTCGTCTGCCTTCCCACGACTTCGCGGTGCACCTTTCCCTCCGCCGGCCGCCTGTGGAAATAGAACTTGCGTCCTAGCTTGGCGCCTTCTTTGAAGTAGCACCTGGGAATCCGGTTGCCTCGAGCGGGCTGCCAAAGGTTCGGCGTACCCACAGCACTCCCCGAGCCTTTCGTGACAATTACATCCTGAAATGCTATCCTTCCCTGGTACGATCTTGCACCGAATAGGGAGCAAGCGGGGCACAGATCGTCAACGTCAGAGCACACACCTCCTCCGCTTAACGCGCGGCGCGTCTGTGTCCCTGCGATGCACACGCACGAGTCAGTCAAAGCCTCGAAAATCGACCTGATGGCTCCCTTCAGGGACGACCCAGGGATCACGACGTATCGAGCTGCGGCAGCCCCGTCGCGCCTTTTCGTTTCCGTATGTCGGAGCACGATCTTTCTGTTTCCTTGCACACTCGCAACCATTACGGCTCCGCTTCCCACGTGGACCGGCTGGAGGGCCACACCCTCAAACTCTAATCTCATCGGGTACGCTCCCCCCATGGCGTACCCGGTCATAACTTGATGTCCCGGAGGCTCTGCCCGGCTCACATGAGGCGAAATGGGGACGAAGTCGAAAGGCTCTGGTTCCCGGTCCTGTTCGTCGAACCGGTTCATTCACGTTCACCTCCTGGTCTCTTACACCGCGTTGAGAGACCGGTACCGCACCAGCATGGGTCGGTGCGAACTGCGCTCGAGGTATTCGTACACCGCTGCTTGAACACGCCCCTGGTTTCCGCAGTTCACTCCTGGATAGACAAACGGTCTCGGGTACCGGAGCTCAAGGAGGACTTGCATGCCGTTTTCGTTGTCCCCATGGTGGCGCCGCACGCTCTCGCCAACGAGAACCCGGGTTGAGTGCCTGCAACCGAACACACCATCTCTCACCCACGCTCCTTGCCTCGTCGGGGCATCCTTTTCGTCTTCAACCTCCAAGCAAAGGCGTGCGATGGGGTTGCTGTTGCTGTCTTGCTGCCACGTAAGCTCTGCGGTTGCCGAAAAGACCTTCAGATATGTAAGGTCGCCCGGCATGATGCCAGGCTGCGTCAGCTCGGACAGTCTTGCTCTGGCGGGCAGGTGGATTTCCTCGTCGTTCCATCCTAACCAGAAGATCTCCTCCCCCAGTAGGGCGGCTGCGGGGTCGGCATGCGAGCGGAGCAGTCCATCGGGGCGTGCGATCGCCGCAGCATCGCCCTCGAACTTGTAGACGATGCCGACCCTTGTCGTTTCATCCACGGCTAGTTGCCCCCTCCCCACGCCAGGCCCGCCACCTCACCGGGCCAGCGTGCTGCGGCATTCTCCAGAGCCAGCCGGACCGGCTGATCCCCGTCTACGGACACCGAATAGAGACCCGCCCGTTTGAAGGTGCCTGTCGGTGATTCGAGCCCGTCCTTTCCATGGATTGCGCCGAGGCCGTATCGGTTTAGAGTCTCCTGAGGCGCCACGTTGCCTACGCCCCAGACGTGCCCGTCGGTGTCTACGGGGTATCGGGCCTGGAGGTTCTTGAAGCTGAGGCTCACCCGCCCGAATCCTTTGGACTTCCCGAAACCTATCGGCACAAGGCCATCGGAGATGTCCAGCAGGCTCCCTCCCACGAGGCCGAGCTGCCCTATCGTGAAGTTTCTGATCACAAGCCGCCCATGGAAGATGGCGTCGTACACGACCTCCATCTCGAAGAGTCCGCCCGAAAGTACTGCGCCTGTGACCCGGTCGATCGCTACGCCCTTGCGCTCACCCATAATCGGTTTCGCGGTTTGGTCCGGCATCAGATCAGAAAACAGGATGCGGCTTGCCACTGCAGTGGACCCGAACAACCTGCAGGTGTAGCACACTTTTCTGTAGGCCTGGTCTCCAGGAAGATCCGTCTGGTTTCCTTTATCCAGGCTACAGGAGCCGCGAAACCCGTCAGGGACATCGCTGCTTTTCCTGAGAGGGTCACAGGCGGCGAGAGGATTCTGGGACCGGACCAGGCGCTCGGCATGAGACCTCACGACGCCCTTCAGGCTCGCACCCGGTATGAAGACGGTTTCGGTGCCGCTGGAGACGTCGTAAGTGCGAACGAATTGCATGTCGGGCAAAGTCGGATCCAGGGCGTCTTCGTCACCCGACTTTATGAGGAGCGGGCTTGTCGGCCGTAGCGTAAAGTCGAGGACCAGCTCGCAGAACATCTGGCTATGCATCGAGATGCCCCTCCTTCTTTACCTGCCTTCGGCTAGGCGCGACAGGCTCTCCTCGATGAGCGCCTGTATCTCGGCCTCGCCGAGCAGGTTGGTCTCCTTGCCCATGATGTAGTCGAGATAGGTCTTTGCCTTGTCTGCGTCGGTGGGTGGGTACATCCTCGACACCTTGAGGTCTCTAAGCTCGACTACGCCGAGGCCGCGCGATTTGAACCCGCCGAGCCTTATCATTCCAGCCCTGAGTTCGTGGAGGCCGAGCAGGATAAGCCCAGGTTCGTATCGGTCCCCGCCCTCGTCGAGGTTTTCTGCTACGGCGTCGAAGACGAACTTCGAACCAGGCGTGACAACCTCGAAATCATACTTCTCTTTCACGGTCCCCTTGTCGCGGTCGATGCTGACTCCATCCCGTATCTCCGAGGATGCCGCACTTTCCGAGACGACACGCAGGTCAGCAATATTGAACTTGCCCGCAATCCATGGGGACCCAAACAGGCGGCAGATCCGGCACGAGTTCTCATATACCCGGACCGGCCACCTCTCCTGAGGATCGCCGGCTCTTGCTGCCTCTTCCTTGATTTCCCTAAAACGGTCTTTGGACACACACCGGCATCTGTCATCCAGCGGGTCGCATGCTCCCTTGCCGTTCCACGACTCTGAGGGCCCTGTAGGCCCGCCGGGCTCGAACGCCCGCACAAGCTGCTCGAGCCGTGCCCGGATAACACCTTTGAGGGAAGAACCCGGTATGTAGGGGTTCCCCTGCTCGTCCCTCACTACGGGGAGGTCGGTCTCGACTGGGTCGTACGTGTCAGACCCCGCCCCGACATGGAGAGCGGTCCTGGCTACGAGGACCCCAGAGAAATGCCATCGATTCGAGAACGTATCCCAGAGCATCGGAGCCGTCACCCCCCTGCTTTCCGGGCTATGAGCGCCCGGCGAAGGAAACCCAGGAACCTTGCCATCTCGCCTGCTGCGAGCTTCTTCCGTGTGTCCGGTGGGTACGCTGCGGCGATCCTTTCCAACCGTTCCGCGATATCGCGTTGGTGCTGGAGAACCCTGTCGACCAGCAGTGTGTTGCCTGTTCTCTTCTTCCATGGCGCTACGCCGCGGCCGGCCTGATACGTGAGCCACTGCTCAAACACGACCATGCTTCCACAAGTCTCGGCAACCTTTGCGGCTTTGCCGACCTGTGTCGTGGGGCCTTTGTCGTCCTGCCCATGCTCGTCTGCGATCTCACCTGCAAGCGCGCTGGCTTTTGTCACGTGTAACTCGTCAAGCTGAGCCCGGATCTCTCGTGTGATGATCATTCGCGCTCCCCCTTCAGTGCAAGATCCAGGTGAAAAGCGTGATTCACATCGACCTGACCGAACCCTTCCTCAAGCCGCTCGCCCAACCCCGCAGCAGTTATCGCGCTGAAAAAGGGCACGAGGTCGCTCTCCTCAGCATCCGTCTCATACACGAACACGCTGCCGGCCGCTATACAGCCGCACACAGGCTTCGGCAACCCCCACATGCCTGACCAACCTGATGCCACCTCGCGTTCTACGAAACAGTGCGGCTGACGCAGCTCAAACGAGGGTGCGTCGGGGTAATACCGACGGATAAGGTCGGGGGTGAGGACCATTCCGGGGATTCCTGAGTCGCTCAGGACTATCACCGGCGATCTTGCAGTGATGATGAACAAGCGTCTTCCATCAACCGTTACCAGCTTCTGAAACGGTGCCGTTTCGCTCTCGGGTGAATCCGCTATCCATAGGGTACCCTGTCCCAGCCCCCTGGATTGGCCGGCACCTACGGCTATCGAGAAGCCGTCACCCTCTCTGAAAGGCTCCAGGACGGTTGTAAGGATATCGCGCTGTTCTGGAGTCATGGACCAGAAGCCAGCGAATACCAGTTGAGGGCGCCCGGTGCCGCGCTGACGAAGCGGATCTGGGAGGAACGGCTGGACCAAGTCGATAGAATGGAGGATTCCCTCTTCGGCCGTTTCACTTTGCCGGTTCAGGCCGACTCTGGTCCGCCTGCGCACTTCCGGCTCAACCTTCAGCCAGCGGCCGGGCACCACGTCCGACATCACGGCGTAACCGCGGACCCGTTCCATCCGGCCATCGCAGCCCGGGTATCTGCACCTGAGCCCGTCCGTGGATTCGCGCTGTCCGGAGACGGCAATATCGATAGTGGTGTGATGCTCTCGACCACCTTTGAGGCCCGGACTGTTCTTACACGTGCGGGCGGTTTGAGGAATCACGATAGCATCGAGAACCCGCTTGTGGAGGCGCTCGCCGAAATCATCCTCGTCCCATGCCGGATAGAGTGGGCCGAACCGAACCCCGCCGCGTCCGAAAACGCGGTCCAGGTCAAGGTCGCCTTCGCGAGTTTGTCGTGCAAAGGGGGAAAAGCGTTTGCCCCTCTCAGCATACAGTTTGGTGCCGAGCGACCCTCTCAGGACACTGCCCGGCACATGCTTCTGCGATACACGGTGGCTTTGCGCATCCATTCCGGTTCCTGTTGCTATTGGAGTCTTCGGCTTGAGTGCCACGAAGTACCTGCGGTGCTTCTCAGTTTCGCGCACTGGCCATAACCCCCTCCAGAGCCGCCTCTATGAGGCGCCTCGCACGGTCCTCGGCAGCGTCACCGTAAACCGAGGGTTCGCCCGCAATGGCTATTGCGTTCAGCGCGACTTTCTCGACGGCTCCGAGTCCGCGCCCTTTGCCTCCGCCGATGCGCTGAACGCTCTTCATTGCTACAAGGAGGAGGCCAAGGTCACCCGGGGCGAGATCACCGGTGACGGTTCCCACGTAGCAGAGCCTGGCATCGTCCGAACAGAACCCAGGGATTTCGAAGGTGAACAGCCGTTCTTCCGCAGCCGTCTTGGTCTGCCTTGAAATGCTCACGTGAGTCCTCATGAGCTTGGCGGGAAGGACGGTGTTTTGCCACGAGGTCGCTCGGTCGTCACCCTGTCCATCTTCGCCCCCCACTTTCGTGATGCGTTCGGCGTAGGTCCTTCGCGGTGCCACAGACAGGACAAAGTCGGAAACGACGATGGGCGAAGGAAGCCAGGGATTGCCGAAGATGCGGCACGCCACGCATGCCCGGGGTGCGGGGTCCGGACCTGCGGTGTCTGGCTTGCACATCTCCTCGGGTTTTGGTGGCCTGCACGATGATTTCAAGGACTCGACGGAGTTGGCAAGCGATTCAAGCTGAGCCCTCACTCGTCCCCTGAAGGACGTGGCAGGTATGACCGCCCGGCCTTTCCAGTCCACCTCGAAGCTCTTATCGGCCGAGAGCACATCGCTGCTCCTGCCGATGAATACAGGTGATCGTGGGTAGATGGCTATGTCCAGCCTGAACTTCACCGCTCATCACCGCCCCCCTTTAGCTGCGTTGCTTTCATTATCTGAACAAGCTCTGTGAATGGCTCTACGGTCTCACAGCCTGTGGGGGCGTTCCAAGGAAGGTTGCCACCAAACAGACACTGCCAGCGACCGTGGTCGCGGTCCTCAAGCAGTTCGAACGCCTTCCAGCGCTCTGTCCCGCGGGCACGTCCCTTTTGATAGAGATAGTGAAGTATGGCACCGTGAGGGCTGCAGTTGCGGAACGCCACAGCCAGGCTCTGCACGAGGGACTGGTGCTGGCGTAGCTCGTTAGCTATGTCTAGCAGGAAGCTAAGCTGACTTTCGTCCAGCGGTTGCATTACCGAACGTATGACAAAGCACCGGTTTTCCGCGTTATCGCGGTTCTTCAGCTTGCCGAGAGGCACCACCATGCGCGTGAGCTCGCGTGTGTACGCGTCCCAACCTGAGGGGAGGTTATCCAGGGAATTCGCAATGACGAACGCGACTGTACCCTTGGGCGATGGTTCCTTCGAGTTTCGCACCTTTCCTTTGGCTTCCTTCATCGCTTGTTCTTCAGCCCATTCCGATACGACCCGAATCGGCGCTTTGGAGTCGCATATCACGACTCCGAACGAGAACGATACCGGCTTGCGGTTGGCATCGGAGGGGAAAGGACAGACGGTTGCCGAGGTCGCAGGCATCTTGAATTCGGCGTCGGTCAATTCCAGGAGGTGCCTGGTCAAAGGAAGAGCGAGTGTGCCAGCGGTGATGAAGGACATGTCGTCACCGCCCAGAGTAAGTACCTCGAACGGTATGTGCTCGTACTGTGCGCCACGTCTTAGATCCTCCACAATGCTCATAGCCAGAGCAAGCCCCGCCGCCGCTTTCGTGATTGCGGCTACCCTCTGGGACCACTGAATTGTCGCGGGGATGCTGTCTAGCTTCTGTACCATGCCCCCGAAGTTGTTCCCGTCCCCGAAGATGACGGCGTTATGCTTGTAGCGGGCGTTTTCCGCCGGGAGATCATCCAGGGAGGACGCAAGTTCGTCGGTGTCGCCGTGCGCCTTGCCATCTTGCGTTTCGGTATTTCGTGTCTGTAGCAACTCCCGGGCGCTAATTCCGAGACGAGACAACAGCTTTGAGATCCGTCTCCTGGCCCATTTTTCCGAGGTTTCGATCTTTCGATTGCACGGGTCGCATATCCACCCCAAGCCGTCTTGGTCTGTGAAGCGCTCTGAGGCCGGACGCAGTCTGCATTTGTCGCATCGCGCTTCAAACGGTAGGATCTCGATAGCTGCAACTTCGGCCTTGTTCCTATCCTTCTGCAAGCTGTTCCATGCCTCGCTGCTTATCGATTTCCACTTCTGGACGACATCTCGAAGGGTTGCCGCAGCCTCGCCAACCGCAATCCATACGGGCCCCACATTGTCGTAAAACCGGCGCTTTATCAGATCCCTCCACGTTACACCGTCCGACGCTGGCCCTTCGACCATCGAGAGGAATTCAATGGTGCTTGCAGCGCAGCGGACGACCGCCTCATGACCGTTTTCCTTCACCACGTCTTCCCTAATGGTTTCCCCGATAGTTTGGTCAAGGAGGGCTGAGGCCCCACGGATCTCCTTGAGGCCTGGGGATTCGAAGACGTAATGCTGAATACGCTGCGGGGCGGCGACGATGAACCTCATCTGTATTTCCGCCGCTTGTCTAGGGAGATCGAGGCTTCTCGTCTCTCCGCCAAGCCATGCGCGGAGCGAAGGGAGGATCTCCCGAATGGGCTCTGGAATGCCGTCCTGCACGGCACTGATGCCTGCGATGAACGACGCTACGGCAAACGCCCCGGGAACCGTGTGAAGGATGCCGACGATGTGCTTTGACCCCTCCGAGTTGCCAGCTTCCGGCTCGAGGAAGGGCGATGCGAGGACCCCAAGCCTTGCGGTGCTCACTGCATCATGGCGAAGTGGCAGGGCGCCGCGGTCGGACTGATGGTCCTGCTCTCCGTTGGCGAGCGCGTGCCGCACCGTGCATCCTGCGATGAGGCTCCCAACGAGAAGCCGCTCGGGGAGGAGATCCTCCTGGGCACCTGGTCCGGTGCCGGCTCGTAGGGGCAGGATGGGAGGTAGCTTGTTCTCCTCGAGGTGCCTCGTTCGGAAGGCTTTAGCGGGGCTGTCGTAGCTGCGCAGCACGGAGTCGAGGTCTACGAGATCAGCCGGGCCAGCGCTTTGACCGAATGGGTCACGCCACTGGATGTCAGCGACGCCCCCGCCGCTATCTCGCTGGACCGCGAGGCCTAGCCTGAGAGGGAACAGAAGCTCATAGTACTCCTCGCTCCAGAAGCGTGCGAGTGCGTTCGCGAGCTCAAAGGCGGAGTTGTTCGCAGCGGAGCTAACGCCGGAATTGTCGGTGCAGGGGTTGCGTCCGCGAAGCGCTTCAGCCAACCGGTCCGCAACCAGGTCTGCGAGATGCGCGAGGCAAGCTGCGCGCCATGGGCCGCTCGAGCGGTATGTGACGCCGGTAAACCTATCCTTCCAGGAGACCATAATCACCATCCTTTCGCCGCGGCGTTTCCAATAACAAGCACGCATTCCTCCTTCCATGCGAAGGAATTACCGCTGCTCTCAGCAGACTGTCAACAGGACACAGGGCGTGCGCCACCATGTCACACGGAGACGAAGAACCAGAGTATATGGCTGACGCACGGGAACTTGTTACCAGCGCGGGTCGTCCCCGGAAAATGATAACCCATTGGTGCGACACCAGCCTCGCGCAGTGTCGCGACACGCCCGCTGCGTATGTAGCGGGTGATACGGCGGCAAACGCCCGGTCAGCTTTCCGGCTACCCTCCGACCTGCTGACAGACCCGCAAAGCGTCACGTTAACACGATGTAGGGGCCTTATGCACCCATGTGTCCGTGCCCCATGGCCTCGGACTTGAGCCCTATGGATTCCGGTGCGATGTGAGAGTTGACGTGTCTGGTGCAATGGAGCTGGCGACTGAGGTTTCGGGTGCTCCGGTTATGTCGGTGGTGCGTCAATGTTTGCGTCTGCGTGGCCGGGACAGGCATACCGAGGCTCTCCCTGAGTGTGCTGCTAGAAATTGTCTTCGACAGGATCTCGGTGTTTCCTGCCATGTATGGGAATTTTCGAAGGATGGCGGCGGGCCAAGGAGGACTGGTATAGTTCGTGGTCGAGTCCAGGCAGAGATCCCAGTTCAAGCTGAACGTTTTCTGCAGGACTTTCCCGATTCACGTTGAAAGAGTGGGTTGCATGCCGGTTGCCACACGTGCCGCGCTCGAGTATGCGTAAGGAGACGGTTGTCTACAGCCTGAGCTGAACGAGGCGCTGGGCCCAGTTGGAATCCATTCGGAGGAACGATGGTGAAATCGGGCCGCCGTGCGAGGAGCTTACTGGGATGCTTGCGTGCTTTAAGTTCGTGATGCGATGCGAGACGCCGGGGTACTTCCCCGGCCCTGGTGGCGAGCAGTTGCATGCGCTGGTTTTCGATTTGCTTCGAGAGCTTGATGCGGGATGGGCGGAAGAGGTGCACGCAGCGCGCCTGAAGCCGTTTGCCATTGACTGGTTGCGCCGCGCAGGAGAGGACGGCGTCATAGTGTGGTCGCCTTTGAGAGGACGGGGAACGAGCCTGTCCAGCCTCCCCTACCGTGCAGCGGTGAGCGCGGACGCACTGGAGGAAGGCCAGGAATACTCTTTCTCAGTATTCTCGCTATCATATCCTATGTATTGCGCGCTCCAAGAAGTCGCCCCCCCATGGAGCGGTCGTCCGGTATCGGTCGGGGCCGCGCGCTTTGTGGGGACGGACGCCCGGGAAGAAGTTCAGCTCACCACCGACTATGCCGGCCTAGTCCGACATGCCGACGATGGCCCGGAGGTATCAGGGCGAAGGATCACGTTTTCGTTTCTCACTCCAACCAGCTTTCGACGACGAGGCGAGCAAGTGCTTTTTCCCTTGCCTGAGCTGGTGCTGGGAAGTCTCCTTACCCGGTGGAACGCCCTCGCGCCGGAGCCGTGGCCGCGGGACCTTGTGAGGGAGGAAGACCTCCAGTCGAGCATGTTTGTTACCCGCTATCGGTTACGTACCGAGGCGGTCAGGTTCGCCGAGTTCATGTTGCTCGGTTTCGTCGGAGACGTATCCTACACTTTCAGACCGGGTGTGCCGGGAGAGTTGTTGTGGGCACTTGCCACGCTTAGTCTCTACTCTTTCTATGCTGGTATCGGGTACCGGACTACCATGGGGATGGGCAGGGCACGGGGCGGACCGCAATGAACAATCAAGAAGTCGAAATCTGAGAGGGAGGATATCCTTGCTGGGTGGCGAAAGACAGAATACGTGAAGGAGGGACCGCGAACATCGTGCAATGTCAAAAACCCCTGGGGATGTGCGATCAGGCAAATCTGCAGCTAGACAAGAAAACGGGTGCTGTCGACGAGACAGGATCTGGTAACACGTCTGCAGGGATCGGGAGATGTGCGATCTTGGTGTCTAGACCCCGCGCCACAAGCGGCTCCCGGGGCGCGGAGTAGCAACTCCGTCTAATTCCCATCGGGAATTGAAACTGACGTTGGTCCGCATCGGAGGGGTTCCACGGCAGGTCGTAGCAACTCCGTCTAATTCCCATCGGGAATTGAAACCAGGGGTTACGATATCTGTTTCCACCCCTGAGGCATACAGAGTAGCAACTCCGTCTAATTCCCATCGGGAATTGAAACCCCCGGAAGGACGGCCACTCCATCGAATACCGTGGAGAGTAGCAACTCCGTCTAATTCCCATCGGGAATTGAAACCCCCGCATCACGTCGACCAGGCCCCTGCCCACGGGGCTTGTAGCAACTCCGTCTAATTCCCATCGGGAATTGAAACAGGGATAAGTAATCCCCCGCACCGTGACACTGCACGGGGTAGCAACTCCGTCTAATTCCCATCGGGAATTGAAACCCAGGTGGCGGACGTGCTCGTCAACGTGGACCTTCCATGTAGCAACTCCGTCTAATTCCCATCGGGAATTGAAACACAATGAGGGGCCGAACCCCTCGTACGCCCTCAGTGTCGGTAGCAACTCCGTCTAATTCCCATCGGGAATTGAAACTCCGGGAGGCACATCTTTATTCTGAGGCGTATTAGCTGTAGCAACTCCGTCTAATTCCCATCGGGAATTGAAACCATCGGCCGCACGACCCCGTCGCGAGGGCAGGCTATGTAGCAACTCCGTCTAGTTCCCATCGGGAATTGAAACCCCAGGCCAGCAGTGCCGCTGCCTTGATGTCGGGGGTAAGTAGCAACTCCGTCTAATTCCCATCGGGAATTGAAACAGTGCTCTGCGCGGCTTCGTGGAATGGCCAGGCCGAGTAGCAACTCCGTCTAATTCCCATCGGGAATTGAAACTGCGACAAGCTCGGCGCACAGCTTGCCTATGGTGTTGATGCTCGTAGCAACTCCGTCTAATTCCCATCGGGAATTGAAACTTCTTTGCCGGAGGGCCGAGTGCTCTGCGCGGCTTCGTGTAGCAACTCCGTCTAATTCCCATCGGGAATTGAAACCCTATCTCCTTGCGGTGCTCTTTGCCGTTTGGGTCGACGTAGCAACTCCGTCTAATTCCCATCGGGAATTGAAACCGCAAGTCGTAGGAGCTGCGCCTATCAGCGCTCACGCGCGTAGCAACTCCGTCTAATTCCCATCGGGAATTGAAACTCGTGACGAGTTTCCCACGCCAGCTCATAGCCGGTGGGTAGCAACTCCGTCTAATTCCCATCGGGAATTGAAACTCCCGCACCCTCATCAGGATGAACCCAAGCCAGTTTTCGTAGCAACTCCGTCTAATTCCCATCGGGAATTGAAACTATTTCTGAGACGAAAGGGTAGCGCTATACTTGGTGCCACCCGTAGCAACTCCGTCTAATTCCCATCGGGAATTGAAACTTTGTCGTGGTATACTACAGGCCAAGAACGAGCGTGTGTAGCAACTCCGTCTAATTCCCATCGGGAATTGAAACGCTGAGCAGAGTCTCAGCCTCTGCCCAGTTCCCCTTCTCGTAGCAACTCCGTCTAATTCCCATCGGGAATTGAAACCTCGGCCGTTCTTATCGTAATGGCCGGTCCACCACATCGTAGCAACTCCGTCTAATTCCCATCGGGAATTGAAACCTTAGGGGCCATTCTGCGCGTCTGGAGCGATTCTAAAAGTAGCAACTCCGTCTAATTCCCATCGGGAATTGAAACGCATAGCCCCCCAGCTTGTCGGGACGGTGCCCGGTGAAGGTAGCAACTCCGTCTGATTCCCGTCAAGAATTGAGACTTTCTGCCTGCGACCAGGCTCTTCCTGCTGCCGAGCTGGTACCAACCCCGTGCAATTCCCATAGGGAGTCTGTGCCTGTCTCCGACAACGGCTCCGCAAAAGACGGCTGTCGCTCCACGTGGTGGGTTCTTCGGGTTATCGACTACACCCCGCGAACGCAACACGTTGCTTGGCTACTGTCCCGCCCCCGCCCCCGCCCCGGCCAGGGTTACGGCTGCGCATTCGCATCGATGTCGCCTCTCCTTCCCTCCGCCTTGTCGCTTCCGTATGCTAGCATCGACTCGGGCTGCAAAGTGCCCGGCAGCATCGCTGCGCACCGACCGTGGCTGATCTGGTGTGGAGTTGAGGGGGCGATTGTGATGCAACGGAGACGCACACTTGAGTCGGCACAATCGAAGGCAGGAAAGCGCACAGGCGGGCGAGCCGCGGCTACGTCCGCAAGCCGGAAGTCGCCCTTCGTCACGCCAGAGACAGAGGCTAGCCGTGCGGGTGCGTTCGTACCAGGGTCGATCGGCTACGCGCTGGTCTCCGCCGCAGTAAACGCGGTCCTTGACCGACTCGGTTTGCCCGGAGGTGTAACTCAGGCGAACAATGTCCCAGCAGTCCAGGGCCCCGGTGAGCTTCAGGCTCAGTCAACCGCGATCACTGGTGCGACAGGTAGCAAGCTTTCGCGTCGGGCTTCGTCTGGGGGGCGGTCGCCCGCTTCCCACACTTCCTCTACCTCGTCGTCCGTCTCCGGCACCTCGCCCATCGTCGACCCCTCCGAAATCGCCGACATTCTGGGCGACATAGAGCGCGAATGCGAACCTGGCGGGGAAGGGGATGGTGAAGGGCAGGGGGAGGGGGTGCACGAGGGGGAGACCGAAGGGGATGGACGAGGCAAGACGCTACCCGGCCTTGTATTCTGTACTAGCCATTCGTGTGAACCCGATCCGTCAGGAGGCCAACCCTTGTATGCCACGGGGCCTAACGGCGGAGGGCGACCCCGTGGCTGCTATCCGGGTGCTCCCTCGGCATCTCACGGCAAGCAACGCCTTGTAGTGGAACTGGACTCGGAAGACTCAGGCGACCGTCCTACAGAAGCACATGCAGTGTCAAGCGAGTCACGATGTGACAGAGTGACAAGGGACAGAGTGACAAGAGACAAGGCTGTGAAGCCGCAGAACGCTGACGACAACGAGGAAGATACTTCTGACTACCTGCCGATCTCGGCCGTTGCGGAGCTGGTCTACTGTCCGCGCAGCTTCTACTATCGCATGGTTGAGGGCGCTGTGGATGAGAATGCTGCTCTCATCGAAGGCAGGTTACAGGAGGAGAAGCGCGCTGAGCGTCGCCAGGTGCTCGCCGAAGGCCGGAGGCAGGTGCGCTCGGTCCGCCTGGTGTCAAGGAGCCTCGGCCTTGTGGGGATAGCGGATGCTGTTGACGAGGGCGATCGCATCGCTCCTGTGGAGTTCAAGAAGGGAAACATGGGTTACCACCTTTCGCATGACATTCAGGTGTGCCTTCAAGCCATGGCACTGGAGGAAATGCACGATATCGTGGTGCCGATCGGCTACGTCTACTATGCCGGGTCGCGCACGCGCCGCGAGGTGATCATCGATGACGACCTTCGTGCCCTGGCCATCCGTGCTGTCGAAGACGCACGCCGCATCCTTGAGAGCAGAGAGATACCGCTTCCGGCACCGGGCGCCCGCTGCGACGGATGCAGCCTGAGAGATCGGTGCATGCCTTTTGAAACGTCACATCTGAGCCGGCGGTCCAGGCTACCGGATACCCCATCGCCGGACCACGCAGATCACCTGGCGGATCGCCTGGATGACGTCGCCCGCTTGGCGACCCTGGCTCATCCCGTCCCCTCAGGGAATCTCGGTCGAATCCTCTACATAGATGTCCCAGGCGCCTACCTTCGCTGCGACGGTCAGCGGTTTGCGGTTTGCGCAGGAGACAAGGTCCTGAGAGAAGTCCCAGCGATCAACGTAGACGAGATTCTTATGTGTGGCCGTGTAAACTGGACTGCGCCCGCCATGCACCTCGCGTTGAGCCGGGGTGTGCCTATTACCATCATGACCGGAACCGGGCGCCTTCTGGGCCGAACGGTTCCGCCTCTCTCGAAGAACGGTGCTCTGCGGTATGCGCAATACCAACACCTCACCAATGACCGCGTTCAACTTGCCCTTGCGCGCCAGATCGTTGCGGCGAAGATTGCCAACATGAGAACCGTCCTGATGCGCTACAGGCGGTCGATGGTCGGCAGGTCACCTATTGCTCCAGACGCACCGTATGAAGGGGAAGCCACTGCGCGGACGGTCCTGGGGGTGCCTCGTGCATCCCTGAAGACCGATGCAGAGACCAAGGACGGGTCCCACGCCTTAGCCGGAGCTGAGTCGTTCACGGCAGGTGCCGATAAGGCCGTGTCTGCAGCATCAGCATTCACGCAGGCATCAATACCTGTGGCCGCGCTACTTGCAGACGTTGATCAATGCATAGACAGGCTGCGCAACGCCATTTCCGATGCCGAGGCGGCAGCGTCCCTGGACAGCCTTCGCGGCGTCGAAGGCAACGCTGCCCGTGTTTACTTTCACGGCCTGGCGGCGTTTCTCCGGCCGCCTCGTCAGCCCAATCAGCAAGACGACCGCGGACTTCCCGTGTCGGACGCGGGCAGGGCTTTCACGTTCACCTGCCGGAACCGCCGCCCACCGCGGGATCCGGTCAATGCCATGCTCAGCTTCGGCTACGCAATGCTCTGTAACACGGTCCTGTATTCTATCGACGCGGTTGGGCTCGACCCGTACATCGGGTTTTATCACACCGCGAAGTATGCGCGGCCCAGCCTCGCCCTCGACCTGATGGAGGAGTTCCGTGCATGCCTCGTGGATACGCTCGTTCTCACCCTTGTCAACAAAGGGATGGTGACGAGCGAGGATTTCGACGTCGACCCAGGAGGGTGCTATCTTGCTCGACGTGGCCGTGCAATCTTCGTCGCCGCATACCAGGCACGGATGCAGCAGGAGATTACGCACCCGATCTTCAACTATCGCGTCTCGTACCGTCGCATAATCGAGCTTCAGGCGAGACTACTGGCGAAGTACATATCCGGCGAACTTGACCGGTACTACCCTTTCCTTGTCCGATAGCTCGCTTACGGTGGCATCATGGCGCATAGCGGCGGGCCGCCATCGCCGACACACGATGCATCATCGGATGAGGACGTAACCACGCCATTCCCAAGGTTGGGTTGAGAGGGGGATGGGGTTCATGGAAGGACCGGCATTGTACATCATCAGCTACGATGTCCGCGACGACAAGCGGCGAAGGCGCGTCCACAAGACCCTCGAAGCCTATGGCTATCCGGTGCAGTTCAGCGTCTTTGAAGCACAGCTGCGTCGGTCGGACCTCGTTCGGCTACAGTTCGAGCTTGCCGGCAAGCTGGCCGCCGAGGACAGTCTCATCTACTATCCGCTCTGCGAACGGTGCCGTGAGAAGGTCAAGCGAGTGGGCAACACCTTTGACCCATTTGCTGCAGCGGCTCGTATGGTTGTCGCGGACTGATCGCGGCGACATGGTAACATGGTAACGTAACACGGCGGGGTGCAGAAGGTAGAGGTGAGACGGCCGGCACCACCACCGTTACGGCGGGAAACCGTCGCGCGATACCATGATGTGAGGACGCGGGGGGGCGGGGTAGAACCGTGTTCACCGCCAATCTGAACCGTATGGACGCACGCGGGTTGCGCCCGGTTGCTGCCACCCTCAGGGTACTGAAGCCGGCGCGACTCGTTCGCCTGAGCGCTGAGGCGGCGCTTTCGCGCGGCGGTGGCGGCGGTGCAGCTGCAAGCTTCAATGCGGCGCTCGCGCGCGAGATAGCGGACGTGGAAGAAAGCCTGCACCTGCGTGCAGCCGGGGATCGTGAACTACGTACTCTCATTCGCGAAGAGATCGCCGTTCGCAGCGGGCTCGGTCGCGCGTTCGCCGCCGGATGCTGCGATGCTCTGCTGGCCCGGGCGGCTCTCATGAAGGCTGCGCCGCTGTATCGTGTGCGCCATGGAGACCAGCTCCCCGTCGAGACCCTGGAGCGTCTCGTATACGAGGGCTTCGTCCGCGAGATGGTCGACCGTCTCACCGCCGGCCTCGCAAACCAGCACCCGAACGACGCAGCCGGGCTCGAGGACGCCATAGAGCGGCGGCTTCTTGCGCTCTCGAAGGCCGAACGGCGCTCTATTCAGGAAGATCTCGGCCTGCAGGAACTCACCGGACGCACCCTGCGCACCTTCGTCGCTCGTGGCGGCCTCGCCGCCTTGCTTCTCGGCGGCGCGTCAGCCGCCGGATTCGGAGTTTACCTTGCGGCCACCACTGTTGCGCACGCCCTCTTCACGACGGTCCTGGGAGTAACGTTGCCGTTCGTTGCATACACGACCCTGACCGGGGGACTGGCCTTTCTGCTGTCCCCTTTGGGCGCGCTCACGGTTGTCGGCGGGCTGGGCGCCCTGGGATACTGGCGGCTCAGGCGCTCCCTTGACCAGCGGGTGCTGGCGTGGCTTATCGTCATCCTCGTTGAGGAAGGTGCGCGGCTCCCTCAAGGACCCTGAACCGGGAGGTCCCGCGCCAGGGCGAGCCAGTCGAGCCAACCGGGTTGGAAGAGTCACACGAAACAGGAGCTGGAGGAGGGGAGGTCAATGGATAGCCGGGAGAGAAGGCTCATCATCGAAGTGGAGGCGGCGCGGGCCCGTCTACCCGCGCAGCTATTTGTCGACAGAAGCTTTCGAGACGTTGCGCTGAGGCAGATTGCCGCCGGAGCGCGGCAAGTGCAGGCGGCGTTGACGGGGGCAGGTCCATATGTCGCAAGCTGGCGACAGGGACTGCGACTGGCACTGGGACAGAGACAGGCCGAGCTAGGCTCCGGCCGCCGCAGCCGCCATGGCGAGCCGTGCTGGGATCTTACATCCCTCGCGGCCGATCCGTCCAGCCTTTCCCGGGTGCAGGCGCAGTGGGCCGCCTGGCAGCAGCGCTTCCGCGACGCGGGACAGGCAACGCTCATCGTGCCAGCCGGCCTCGTCGGCCTTGCCCACGGCATCGCTATGCCCGACCTGGACATCAGCCTTGTCGGGATCGGCGCCCATAGGTTCTTTCTCTTTCACAGCGGCCTCGTGGTGTGGGGCCTAGAGCAGCTATATCTCCGCTACTACCGGCAGATGGAGCTTGATGCCCCCAGCGGCCCGCCCATGGCCGCTTATCGTAACCACGCTCATCGGGTGCTCATGAAGGTTGCGGGAGGACTCCTGGGTGCGGCGGCGATCGGCGTTGGGATCCACCTGGTCATAGATGTCTTCCAGCCCAGGGCCGTCATCTTCCCCGTGATCGGCTCGCTCCTTGACGGAACACTCGTGGACGACAACATCTGGCTCCTGGGCAACGCGCTGTGGTGCTTCCGGATTGCGCACGACGTGTTCGCCCTCGTTCTTGCGGACGACCTCGACCGGGCGCTCGCGTGGGCCCGTCGGCACCTCGTCAGCGCCTTGTTTCCCGGCTACCGGGCCTCACCTTCGGGGCGGTGAAGGAGTGACATCGCAGGCTAGCTCTCCTCCCGCCCCCATCGCCGCCCTCTCATAAGTCCGGCCACGGCACCTGAAGGTATCCCTCGTCACATGTCGAATCTCCGTACCGGGCAGCCGCAGCTTGCATCATTCGGTGACTGCCTCATGCCTAATAGAACGAGCGCGAAGCGACGGTGAATAGGCAATGGCCGATAGTGTCGAACGCGCCGACACCGGCTCATACCAGGGTGGAGTCGGCAGGGGCAGAGCCCCCAATAGGAGAAGCGTCGGTCGCACGCCGAGGGATGCACAGGCCCGTGGTCTGCCCCACGATCCCGCCCACGACTCGTTCCACAGCACCGTGCCTCGGCCCGAAGAACCGGCCCTTTCGTCGCTGGACGAAGAGTGTGAGTGGCTTCTCCGGAGCGGAAGGCGGCCGGATACGGCTGCTCTTGCCGCAAAGTACGGGGTGAGCCAGCGGACGGCCCAGCGCCGTGTGAAGGCTGTCAGAAAGCGCATTGGGAACGCAGTTAGCATCGGACCAGCTGCCTCAGGCCGGGACCTGCGCCCGGCGCCTTCTTCAGGGTGTCGCGCTGCAGGAGCCGAAAGGCTGGCGGGCTACTACCGCTCCGACGCTGGCGACCAGGCCGACCGCGCCACAGACAAGGTCTGGCGGGCCGTAACCTACATGTGTCGTGTCTGGGTCCGCGGCGTCGTGAGCAGAGAAGAGCTCATTAGTCTCGGTCTCAGAACAAGGAGAGACCGGGGTGGCACGCTCTCCCGGCGCACCATCGAACGCGACCTGAACTGGCTTGTGCGGGAGGGTATTCTCGAGGAGTCCGGGGAGGACTCGGACCAGACTTACTACAGACTGGGCCCGCGCGTCGCGTCTGATTCCGGCCTGTCATGCGAGGAACTGGCGCGTCTTCTGGGGTACCTCGAAGTCAGGATGCAAACGAGCCCGCACCGCACGTTCCTGCGATCGGCATATGCCAGGATCGATTGGAACTCGGCGCTTCGCCGCGACCGGAGCATGTACGACAAGCTGGTGTCCGTGGTGGAGGCCCAATCCGAGTACTGCATCATTCAGGGACGGCTGCCCCAAATGGACGTTCAGGAGGCGAAGCTCCTGCGAGACGTGGAGACCGCCATCCGGGAGAGACGCAAGTTGTCCCTTGTATACGAGCCTCGGAGGAGGCAGGGCGTGGTGAGGTGGGAGCCGCCGGACACGTCTGGCGGGCTGGAGCCGGGGCCCGACACCAACGCCAACGCCAACGCCAACGCAGACGCTGAGGCCGATGCCGGAGAACCCGAGATCGTGTCCCCGCTCGGCATCATCTACTACTGGGTGCTCGATGCCTGGTACCTCGTGTCCGAGGCGGACCCCGAGAGCAGGTGGATGCGGCGCGCCATCCCGCCCCAGTCCTGCGGCGAGGGGCCCCACAGGAACCTGCGGCTATGGAGGCTCGACCGCATAAAATCCCTCTCGGTCACTGACATCCCGTTCACTTACCCGCAGGACTTTAACCTCCACACGTTGTTTGCCGACAGGTGGGGGCTCCAGGGCGGCGACAGGATGCACGTGCGCGTCCGCTTCTACAACGACTTCAACGTGGTGAACCGGGTGCGCGCTGAGACAGCGCACCGCAGAAACAGGGTCCTACACGAGGAGCCCGATGGGACCTGGATCTACGAGGATGACGTCGTTGGCTTCGACGACTTTCGGATGTGGCTGCGGAGCTTCGGGGCCTCGGCCGAAGTGCTCGAGCCGGAGAGTCTGCGGGCCGCCATGCGCGAGAGCGCGCTGAAGATGCTTGAGCGGTATGGCGCACCTGGCGCCGCCGGCGCCGGGCGGTCTGCGGCGGACGAAACCGAAGCCGGGGGCTGACCGAGCGGAAGGGGAGAGCCAGGGTGTCACGGGTGAGGACGGAAGCGCCTGAGCTACGAGCCATCGAACGACTCGGCCGGGTTCTCTTTCTCCTGAGCAAACACCGGGACGGGCTTACTATCGCTGAGCTTGCCAGGCAGTGCGAGACCTCGGAAGAGGTCATCTGCCACGATCTTGCAAAGCTCGAGGAATGGCTGGTCCCCCTCTACCGTCCCGACGGTGAGGACGACGACGCCGTTGCCTCAGGTGGCGCCGCGCCCTCGCCGCATATGTGGTCTCCCGACGCACGATGGGCTGTGACACCGGGCGGCGAGGTGCCCCTTGTGCCGCCGCTTAGGTTCACGCCCGAGGAAGCTCGAGCCTTTCTGGAAGCGTGTGAGGGGACCAGGGACTCCGTGGTGAAGGCTGCGCTGGAGCGGGTACGGCACGCCTTCTTTCCTGTGGGCTTCGAGGCCGGCGAGGAGGGGGGCCAAGCACCGGGCGAGAGGATGGACCCGGGATGGTATCGCCTCGTCAAGGGACTGCGGTCGTTCTACCCGACTCCCGAGATCGAAAGATTCACAAGGGCCTTCGAGGACGCGGCGAAGGCTTGCCGTCACGTGAAAGTAGTCTACCGCCCGAGGCATACTAGCACAAGACGTGCTGCCGGGAACGTGAGCGGCACAGGCACGGAGGCCGGAACCCCTACACCTGCGCCTCCGCCTGCACTTGCGTCTGCGCGGCCCCCCGTGACCGTGGTGGTCGAACCGCTTTGCGTGGTGTTCGAGAACTACAAGGGCAACTGGTACCTGGTCGGGCGTTACCTTGCAGGGCGCTCCGAGCCCCTCGGGACATGTGTGGACGGGCAGGTGGTGACGCTGGCGAGCGAGCGCGTCTCTGCACTGGAGACGCTCCGGACCACGTTCAGGCGCCCGGCGTTCAAGATGACGGAGCACTTCTTGCCTGCTTGGGGAGTGCGTGCAGATGACGAGCCTGTTCCGGTCAAGGTAAGGTTCTACGACGAATTCAACGTGATCGAGAAAGTCGAGAACCGCATGGCCTCGCGTCCCGAGGCGCGGTTGGAGAGGGAGACTGAGAGCACTTATCTTTACACTGACGTCATCGCGGGCCTCGACGAGTTCAGGCGATGGCTGCGGTCGTTCGGCAGCTCCGCAGAGGCTCTGGAGCCGCTCGAGCTGCGGAGCGCCATGCGGCAGACAGCAGAGGCCCTGCTTTCCCTCTATGACGGTCGCGGCCGGCCATGGGATCCTGTTGAGGATTCGTAACTGCGGTGTCGTTCCTGCGGTGTCGTGTCGCAACTGTGGTGTATTCTTCGGTTGCAGGGTCATCTGCGCATCTGCGGGCGGCGCCGGGCCCAGCTTCAGGGCTGACCTCGGCGACGGTTCCGAATGGCTCAACCAGAGACTCTTTCCAGAAGGGAGGGGCGGCCGCCGCCGTTTCCGTGCGGTGCGGGCAAGCGGTGCGGGCAATCTGAGTTTGCGCCTTTGTGCTCGTACGTGCGGCAACGGCGGGCGGACCCGGCCGCCATGGTCCTATGAGCGTACGTTTGCGGAGGCTGGCTGCAGACTACGAGAGAATCCGCGACAGCTTCACCGGCCACCCGTACATCGAGGTGAAGCCGGTGTCCGGCAATCCGCCCGAACGATACGTGGTGACCTACCGCGTTCCTGGTCTCAAGCTCGATGGGCTTTTGCGCCGACCGGTTCCCGCAAACCTCCACAGGGTGGAGATCTACCTCGGGGCGGAGTATCCTCGCGGGAAGCCGGTGTGCAAGATGCTAACGCCCATATTTCACCCGAATTTCGGCTCCTGGATCTGCATCGGCGACCACTGGGCCGCCGGGGAGACCCTGGTTGATGTCATCGTAAAGATAGGGAATATGATCCAGTACCGGGACTACAATACGCGCAGCGCACTGAACCTGCAGGCTGCCCGGTGGGCCGAGGCCAACCGGCACCGCCTTCCCATCGGGAGGCTCGACCTCTACCCGAAAGAGCCCGATATCAGCCTCAGGCCTGCGTTCGGGGGCGACTTTGACGTTGACATAGTGCTGAGGTGAGATGCGTCGCTGCTCACGGCCGTGCCAGTCGTCGTGCTTTTCTTACTGTTGGAGAAGTTTATGACCGCGGGCATTACCTTCGGGGTGGTGAAGGAATGACGAATTGCCCCGGGAATAACCGCACGAGGTATACCGGGCGGCAGGATGTCGGCCGGGGCTGATGGGAGGAGCGACGAGGTGCGACTCGATTCGGGCACGAGAGAGTTGCTGCGTGAGCGGGTTGCCGAGGTGATGGCGAAGCACCGCGTCACCGCGGGGCCATATGCGTACACAAAGCCGTCGCCCAGAGTATACGAGCAGCAGTGGCTGTGGGACTCGTGCTTTCACGCCATAATCCACCTGGACCTCGGCGATGCGGAGCAGGCGCGCCGCGAGATCAAAGCCGCGCTGTCGCGCCAGGTCGCGTCCGGCCCGGACGCCGGAATGGTGCCGCACATGAACTACTTCGACGGCGGAGGCGAGCCGCTCTGGGGGACGCCGGACCGCAGCGGCATCACTCAGCCGCCGATGCTCGCGTTCGCCGTTCGCGAGATCGCCCGCCGAACGAGCGACCTTGGCTTCGTGCGCGGGGTCTTCGAGCCGCTCCGCCGCTACTATTCGTGGCTCGCAGCGCGGCGCGATCCAGACGGCGACGGGCTCGTGTCCATCATCCACCCTTGGGAGTCGGGATGGGACAACTCTCAGCGCTGGGACGAGCTGGCCGGATTCGGAGATGACGAGGAGCGGAACAAGGCCATCCGCAGCGAGATGTGTGCGCGCCTGAAAGGCGTGGGTTTCGACAGCGCCGCGGCTCTCGTGTCCGGCTGGTTTGACGTGGAGCCCGTGGATTTCAACTGCATCTATGCTGAGAACCTCGCCGCGCTTGCTTGGTGCGCGCGCGAGCTTGGGTTCGACGAGTCCGCGGAGGTCCTTGACCAGAAAGCGACGCATGTTCGCGAGGCCATCCGCGACAAGATGAGAGACCCGGCCACCGGCCTCTACTTCGACATCGCCACGGTGGAGGGCGAGGAACGGCCCATTGAACGGCCCATTCGCGTGGAGACTCCGGCCATGTTCTTTCCGCTGTTCGCTGGCATTCCCTGGCCGGAAGAGGCGTCAGCGCTTGTCTCCAAGTTGGCTTCGCCCCGGTCTTTCTGGCCGCAGTACCCCATACCGACGGTGTCCATGGAAGACCCGCGGTTCGCCCCGGATCGCTACTGGCGCGGCACCACGTGGGTGAATATAAACTGGTTCGTGATGCAGGGACTGCTTCGGTACGGCTTCCGCGACGTGGCGGAGGATCTCGCCTGCCGCACCGCGGACCTCGTCCTCCGGAACGGTCTTTGGGAGTACTATGACCCACACACCGGTCGCGGCCTTGGCGCCAAGGACCTCTCATGGTCCGGGCTGGTCCTAGACATGGTAAGGCTCGCGGAAACGTGAACGCTGCACAGGGAGGCAGCGAATCGCGGGCGCCGCGTGACGAGGCGAAAGCTTTCGCTCTCACGGGCTTCCTCGCCGACCTCAGTAGCCTCAGGGGCTGTAGTACTTCTCGAGGTCGCCTTTCCAGCTCTCGTGCTCGTACTCCGGCAACCTCCCTATGCGGCACCTGGGTTTGGCCAGCACCTCCCTAACCTCGAAGGAGGTAAAGAAATGCATGCTGTATGCCGTTTTGACCACGAGGGCTGTGTCGAGGCCCTTGTAGGTGCCAGCACAGGAGATGATCTCGTCGCCTTCGGCCACCGCACCGGCATCGGTGGCTATCATCGCGGCCTCGATAGCGATCTTGGTTCCCGCGCCGAAAACCTCAAGGGTTTTGTCCATGATCGCCTCGGGTGTGGGATAGTCCCACCTTATCGAGCGCGACGGCGGAGCCAAGGGCCTCGAACCCTGAACGATCCTTGCCCCGTTCTTCACTAGGGTCTCGCGGATCCCCGAATATTCGTGGCGCATTAGCCCTATCGGTATGTCGCCCCTTGGCCCCCACGTGGTCGCGGGATAGTGGGTGACAACGACGAGCTGCGCGCCGGTGTCGCGGAGTCCCTCCAGCGCCGCGAGAGCGCTCCTGCCGGTTTCCGAGGCGACCACGACAGTCCGGATGCCGAGCTCTAGGCACTCTTCCCGCACTTGGCGCACCACGCTCTCCGTGTTCACTTCACCGCAGCACCCAAAGTACACGGTGGTTCGCGTCACTGTTTCCGTGCTTGTATTAGCCATCGGCCCATCCCTCCAGACCTGGCGGCGCTAGGATTGCCGGTGCTCGCATGACAGGATGACAGGACGCGGCAGACTCGGCTCTTGGCCATCTCGCATGCGCTCGCCGTCTCGACGAGGTCCAGCGCTGGCGCGCCGTCCGCCGCGCGCCGTCATCTGCTGCCGGCCCGACTGTTCACGACTTCGAGGTTTGTTATCTGGATCCTCCTTTCTGGATCCTCCTCGGCCAGTGCGGATGGTGGCCGGTTCCGACTCCTGCCGCGGCGCGCTACAAGGGGTCTCGCTGCAGAGGATTTCTACGCTAGTGTGCCTGCGCTCTTGTCGCCTCGCGGCCACCTTCCTGCCGCTCCCCGAGCGATGAAGACGGGCAGAGGCACAAAGGCGGGCGGAGGCTCGCCGCATGTGGGATGCGGCCAGTTCTCAGGGGACGAGCCTACGAGTAACGTCCTATTTGTGTGAAGTAGCGCGTCTGTCAGAGGGAAACAGCGTAGTCAGGGAGAATATAACGCAGGAAAGAAGGTGGTTGCGATGGAGGCGGTTACGATGATGCCCGATGCAGTGGTGAGCGTGTTTCGGGTGATCCTGTGGGCAGTGATAGCATGGTGGGCGCTGTGGGCAGGTCTTGCGCTGTTCACCAGGGCCAGGACGGTGTTCGTCTTCCTGCTCCTTACCGGCCTCGTGTGGGCCTACTTCGGCCTGCGGCTCGTGGCGAGCCCCGCGTTTGTCGTGTACATACTGATCCCGCTCATATTCCTTCCGAGCATGGTGCGGATAGTCACGGAGTACCAGCGGGGCGTGCTGTTCAGATTCGGGCGGCAGGTTGGAGTGCTGAAGCCTGGCCTCAATGTGATCTTCCCGTTCGGCATCGACCAGGTGAGGAAGATCGACCTGCGCACGTTCACCATAGACGTGCCTAAGCAGGAGATCATCACGCGCGACAACGTTCCGGTTATGGTGGACGCCGTCGTATACTTCAACGTCTTCGATCCGGTGCTCGCCGTCGTGAAGGTGGCGGACTTCGTCAAGAGCACCACGCTTCTTGGCCAGACCATCCTCCGGTCGGTGCTCGGCCAACACGAGCTCGACGAGATGCTCTCGAAACGCAGCGAGCTCAATGCCACGCTCCAGAGACTTCTCGACGAGGCGACCGACCCGTGGGGCGTGAAGGTCACAGCGGTGGAGATCAAGGCCGTCGAGCTCCCTGAGACAATGAAGCGAGCCATGGCCAAACAGGCCGAGGCGGAACGCGAGCGCCGTGCGAAGGTCATCGCCGCGGACGGCGAGTACCAGGCTTCGGAGAAGCTTGCTGCGGCGGCGCGAGTCATCGCGACGGAGCCATCGGCTCTCCAGCTGCGTTACCTGCAGACCCTCTCCGAGATCGCTGTCGAGCGGAACTCCACTGTCATCTTCCCGTTGCCCATGGAGGTGCTGCGGCTTTTCGAACGGCTGGGCGGGCAGAGGCAAACCCAAGGATCACCAAACAATGACCGAGACTAAAGACACCCGCGGATGACAGGGCTTGGAGGCAATGCAATGGAAGGTGGGTCGGCGCGTGGATGGGGATTGTTGCGGTCCCACCGTCGCCGGGCGGCAGGAGGCGCGTTTTGTATGAGCTCTTTACGTGCAGTGCATTTCGATTATCGCCAGCCGTTCGCGTCGCGCCGAAGCCCCGTCATGGGAAGGCGGGGGGCGGTAGCTACAAGCCACCCTCTCGCGGCTCAAGTCGGGCTGCGCATCCTCATCGAGGGCGGTAATGCGGTGGACGCGGCCGTGGCGACCGCCGCCGCCCTCACGGTGCTTGAGCCGACCTCGAATGGCATCGGCGGCGACGCGTTCGCCATCGTTTGGGACGGAAAGCGCCTACACGGCCTGAATGCCTCGGGACGCTGCCCCAGGGCCTTGGACGTTGGGGTTTTCGAGCGGCTTGGTCTTGACCGTGTGCCTCCGACGGGTTGGCTTCCCGTGACCACCCCCGGAGTTGTGTCGGCGTGGGTTGAGCTCACGAGACGTTTCGGGACGATGCCGCTCTCCAGGCTACTCTCGCCGGCGGCCCAATACGCGGAGGAGGGCCACCCCGTGCCGCCTGTCATCGCAGGCTACTGGAAAGCGGCCGAGCAGCGACTAGGCAAGCTCGAGGAATTCCGCCGGGCGTTTCTGCCGAACGGGCGCGCGCCCCTGCCCGGCGAGGTGTTTCGCCTTCCGGAACAGGCGAAGACCCTCAGGTTGATCGGGGATTCGAATGGAGAGGCTTTCTACCGCGGTGAGATAGCGGAGAGCATAGCGCGCTATGCGGAGGCCACCGGAGGCTACCTCTCGTATGACGACCTCGCTTCGCATGAACCACAGTGGGTGGATCCCATCAGCGTCACCTATCGAGGCTACGACATATGGGAGATCCCGCCGAACGGCCAGGGCATCGTGGCGCTTATCGCCCTTGGGATACTGGAAGGCTTCGACATGCCGTCTATGGGGCGCGCCTCCGCGGAGGAACTGCATGTAGTCATCGAGGGGCTGAGGCTGGCATTCGCCGATGCGTACTCGTTCGTCGCGGACCCCTCTTTCATGCGGGTTACCCCTGAACAATTGCTCAACCCCGCCTATTTGGCTAGCCGCAGAAGGTTAATTCAAATGGGCAAAGCCATGACGGAAGCAGACCCAGGGTGTCCGGGCGGTGGTTGTCATCCCGCCGGTGGTGACCCGCAGGCGACAGGGCGGGCTCGTGACGCCGACCGGCATATCGCCGCACCTGTCGGCGAGCGCGCGACGCCCGAGGCAGGCAGTGGCGCCCGGGCTGATGGCGCCTCAGTCTTCCTCGGTGGGTGGCGAGCATCGGAGCACCACGTCCTTCGTCGCCCCAGGCAGCGCCGCCGGCAGCCTCTGGACGGCGACACCGTGTACCTCTGCACCGCCGATGCCTCTGGAATGATGGTCTCGTACATCCAGTCCAACTACATGGGCTTCGGGTCCGGCATCGTGATCCCGGGGACCGGCATTTCTATGCAGAATCGCGGATGCGGTTTCACCCTTGAGGAGGGGCACCCGAACCGGCTCGCTCCGGGCAAACGCCCGTATCACACCATCATCCCAGCGTTTATAACGCGCGACGGCGTGCCCCTGGCCGCTTTCGGCGTCATGGGTGGCGACATGCAGCCCCAGGGACATGTCCAGGTCATCCTCGGCCTCATTGACCATGCCCTCAATCCGCAGGCGGCTATCGACGCCCCGCGCGTGCGCGTTCTGGAGGGCAAGCAAGTGGCGGTCGAACCTGCGATAGGCCGTGAAGTCGTAGAGGAGCTGGCGAAGCTGGGCCACGAGATCCGTGTGGACGAGGAGCCAGCCGGCTTTGGCGGGGGCCAGGTCATCTGGCGCGACCCCGATACCGGCGTATTCATCTGTGGTTCCGAGCCCCGCAAAGACGGGGCGGCTGTTGCCTGGTGAGCTGAGCACGCGCGGCTGAGCAGGCACAGCGTGATCCCGTATATCTCGCCCGGCAATCCACGCCGCCCTAGCGCGAGAAAGCCTCACTCGGCCTCACTCGGGCCCTTGGGCGCCACCGGGAACGCCCCGAGGGCAGTGAGGGAAAGGGGCGCGTGTTTTTGCGCTGCGCTGCGTGCGTGCGACCGCCCGGAGCAGCTGAGAATGCCCGGCGCCGCGGCCCCGCGCCCCGCCCGATTCGCCACATCAGGCGCTGCTCGAGCTGCAGGCGCCCCCCGCTTGCGGGCTCAGCAAAAGTTTATGCACGCCATTGACTTTCACGTCGGGCTGCTTATAATAGCAATAAGAAGCATTGGCTGCATAAGTATGCACACACATGCTATTTATGGCAGTTTACTCCCACTCTTTCTCGTGCCGCAGGATAGAGGACGCAGGCATCGCGGCACCATCTTTCGAAACCGCTCCTGAGAGCGTCGAGAGAGGCCATAGTCAAGAGAGGCCATAAAGGGTCAGTGCCGGCGCGCTGAAGGGTATCGCGAACTTGCGGCGATCTACCTGCGGAGCAGACCTAGGTAGCCCACGCTGCATAGGCCATAGGCGGCGGCAGACTGGCGCGTAGACTGTAGACTGCAGACGGGTTAGCAAGGCGGCCACCCCGCGAAGGAGCCGGGGAGACACACGTCCGCCGCGGCTGACGCGCAACGGGTTAGCGTAGGCCGGTGCCAGCTGGTGCAGATCGGATGCGCTGGCGCGGGTTAGCGCGGGTGGGCCGGTGCTGACGGCCGGCGCTGGTCGACGCCGGGCGGGCGGCTGCCGGGCGGCGGCTGTCGCGGGTCACCGCGGGCTCGCGTCGCGGCACACCGTGGGGATGGAGGAGCACATGAAGGCGCTGCTGGTGCTAGAGGACGGGTTCTCGCTCGAGGGAAAGGCGTTCGCGGGAAGCGGGGAGGCCTACGGAGAAGTAGTATTCAACACGAGCATGTCCGGGTATCAGGAGATCATCACCGATCCCTCCTACAAAGGGCAGATAGTCACCTTCACGTACCCTCTCATCGGGAACTACGGTGCCAATGAAGCGGATTCCGAGTCGGCGCGCCCCCAGGTTGAGGCAGTGATAATCCGCGAGTACAGCCGCTTTCCGAGCAACTGGAGAGCCACGCGCACCCTCGTCGATTACCTCGAGGCCAACGGGGTGCTTGGGATAGAAGATGTGGATACCCGGGCCCTCACGAGGCACGTCCGTGAGGCAGGGGCGATGCGCGGCGTGGTATCCACCATGGATCTCGACCGCGAGAGCTTGCTCCGCAAGGTTCGCTCATATCCCGGCCTCGTGGGACAGGACATGGTAAGACGGGTGACCTGTGCCCGCGAGTATACGTGGAACACCTCCGGGCGGTGGCGCGTGGTCGCCTTCGACTTCGGGATCAAGCGAAGCATTCTTCGGATGCTCGAGGAGGCGGGGTGCCAGGTGACGGTCGTGCCAGCCTACACCCCGGCCGAGGGTGTCCTCGCGAGGAATCCGGACGGCATCTTCCTCTCGAACGGGCCCGGCGATCCCGCGGGCGTTCCAGGGGTTGCGGACGAGATCGCAAAGCTCGTGGGCCAGAAGCCGATATTCGGGATATGTCTCGGACACCAGATCCTCGGCCTCGCCCTGGGTCTTTCGACCTTCAAGCTGAAGTACGGTCACAGGGGCGCCAATCATCCTGTGAAGAACCTTCTCACGGGCAGGGTGGAGATCACATCCCAGAATCACGGTTTCTGTGTGCACGCCCCCGCTTCACCAGGAGCCATCCGCGTTACGCATATCAACCTCAACGACGGCACCATCGAAGGCATGGAAGCGCCCGGGCTCTCGTGCTTCTCAGTGCAGTATCACCCCGAAGCGTCTCCGGGACCTCATGACTCGCGCTACCTGTTTAGAAGGTTCGTTGATATGATGGACAGAACTCATGGCGGCAGATGTTGCAGCGGTTGCAGCGGTAGTGGTTGCGGCGGCGCGGTCGACCCGGCACAGAGCGAGGGCCGGGGAGTGGCGTAAGGGCGACCGTGCCTGCGAATCGACAGCCGGCGTGACAAGGAAGGGGGCGCGGTCATATGCCGAAGCGACAAGACCTCGAGAGCATCCTCATCATCGGGTCCGGCCCGATAATCATAGGGCAGGCGTGCGAGTTCGACTACTCCGGTTCGCAAGCGTGCAAGGCACTCAAAGAGGAAGGCTATCGCGTGATCCTCGTGAACAGCAACCCTGCCACGATCATGACCGATCCCGAGATGGCCGACAGGACCTACGTGGAGCCCCTCTGCACCGAAGTGCTCGAGCGGATCATCGAGCGCGAGCGACCCTCAGCGATCCTTCCCACGCTGGGCGGCCAGACAGGCCTGAACCTCGCCGTGGAGCTGCATAACCGCGGCATCCTCGAGAAGCACCAGGTCGAGCTCATCGGGGCCGGGTTCGAGGCGATTCAAAAGGCCGAGGACAGGGAACTTTTCAAGGCGGCCATGTCCCGCATCGGCCTGGACGTGCTGCGCAGCCGCCACGTCCGCTCGGTGGAGGCGGCCTTGGAGTTCGCGATGGCGGTCGGGTATCCTATCGTGGTCCGTCCGTCATTCACTCTCGGCGGGACGGGCGGTGGGGTGGCGCGCGACTCCAAGGAGCTCGCCGACATCGTGAGCATGGGCATCAGCCTTAGCCCCGTGCACGAAGTGCTGGTGGAGGAGTCTGCGATGGGCTGGAAAGAATACGAGCTCGAGGTCATGAGGGATGGCGCGGACAACGTGGTGATCGTTTGCTCCATCGAGAACCTCGACCCGATGGGCGTCCACACGGGTGACAGCATCACGGTGGCGCCCGCCCAGACGCTCACCGACGTGGAATACCAGGCAATGCGCAGCGCCGCCATCGCGGTGATGCGAGAGATAGGGGTCCAGACGGGCGGTTCCAACATTCAGTTCGCTGTGCGTCCCGAGGACGGGCGCATGGTGGTCGTGGAGATGAACCCGCGCGTGTCGAGGTCGTCCGCGCTCGCCTCGAAGGCCACGGGCTTCCCCATAGCCAAGATCGCCGCCAAGCTCGCCGTGGGCTACACCCTGGACGAACTCGTGAACGATATCACGCGCGAGACCCCCGCGTCCTTCGAGCCGGCCATAGATTACTGTGTCGTGAAGATCCCCCGCTGGGACTTCTCTAAGTTCCCCGGCGGCGACAGCACGCTCACGACGCAGATGAAGTCGGTGGGGGAGGTCATGGCCATCGGACGGACGTTCAAGGAGGCCCTGCAGAAAGCCATCCGCTCGCTAGACCAGGGCGCGGCCGTGCTCGGTCTCAACGCGGCCGACGATCACGGCGAGAGTTCAGGGCGCGGCGGCCTCGTTGCGGGGACTGCGGCTGTGCCGTCGCCGTGTGCTGGCGCGCCCGAGCCGCGCCTCGGCGTGCTGGGGGCACTTGACCCACGCGGCCGCGAGGCGGCTCTTAGCGAGCTTCGCTCAAGGCTCGCGACGTCGGGTCCTGACCGTATCTTCCAAGTGTACCGCGCTCTTCGAGCGGGAATGGACATCGAGGAGATCCACAGCCTGACGCGCATAGACAGGTGGTTCCTCTGGCATCTGAGAGAGGTGGCGGACGTAGAGGCGGAAATCAAGGCACGGATACGGGTTGGACCGTGCGCGGACGCGGAACACGACGGGGCGGGGGGGACGCGCGAACGGCGGCAAGGCGAGGCGGGCGATGGCAAAGTGGGCAAGGAAGGCCCGGAGGCGGGTGGGGCCTGTGCCGACGACGCTCGTCCGGTGGATGCGTTCGCCGTCCGAGTCCTGGATACCTTGGGACCCGAGTTGATTCGCCGGGCGAAACGGTGCGGGTTCTCTGACCAGCAGCTCGCGCGCTTCACGGGAACCGCGGAGCTCGACGTGAGGCGCTACAGGCTCGAGCACGGAATCCGGCCCGTGTTCAAGCTGGTGGACACGTGCGCGGCCGAGTTCGAGGCACACACCCCGTACTACTACTCCACGTACGAAACGGAGGACGAGGCGCGGCCGTCCCGCAGGCCAAAGGTCATGATCCTCGGCAGCGGGCCAAACAGGATAGGCCAAGGCATAGAGTTCGACTACTGCTGCGTGCAGGCGGCGTTCGCCCTCAAGGAGGAGGGCTACGAGGTGATCATGGTCAACTGCAACCCTGAGACCGTGAGCACCGACTACGACATCTCCGACAGGCTCTACTTCGAGCCGCTCACACTGGAGGACGTCCTGAACATCGCCGACGAGGAGCGTCCTTGGGGGGTCATCGTGCAATTCGGCGGACAGACCCCGCTCAAGCTGGCGCTGGCGCTGGAGGGCGCGGGCCTCAAGATCCTCGGGACGTCGCCGCACAGCATCGACCTCGCCGAGGACCGAGAGAAGTTCTCAGAGCTCGCGGCGGAGCTCGGCCTCCGGCAGCCCCTCCACGGCACCGCGAGGACCTGCGAGGAAGCTCTGACGGTTGCGCGAGGGCTGGGCTACCCCGTTCTGGTTCGCCCTTCATACGTCCTTGGTGGTGCTGCGATGGAGGTCGTCAACGATGACGCGTCCCTCAGGAGCTACGTCGCGCGCGCCATGGAGGTCGCTCCCGGACAGGTGATCCTGATAGACAGCTTCCTGGCCGGGGCCACCGAGGTCGACGTGGATGCGGTCTGCGACGGCGAGGCGGTCGTCATCGGAGGCGTGATGGAGCACATCGAGCATGCCGGCATCCACTCCGGGGACAGCGCGTGCACCATCCCGCCGCTCGGCCTTTCGCCCGAGTGCGTCGAGGAGATCAAGCAGCAAACGAGGTCTCTCGCGCGTGCCCTGGGCGTGGTGGGGCTTCTGAACGTTCAGTTCGCGGTGAAAGACGGGGCGGTCTACATCTTGGAGGCCAATCCCAGGGCGTCGCGCACCGTCCCGTTCGTCAGCAAGGCCGTGGGCGTGCCCCTCGCAAGGGTGGCGACCCGGGTGATGGTCGGGAGGACCCTCGGCGAGCTCGGCCTCGTCGCGGATCCGGCTCCCAGGCACGTGGCAGTCAAAGAGGCCGTGTTCCCGTTCGCCAAGTTTCCCGGGACCGACATCGTGCTCGGGCCCGAGATGCGGTCCACGGGTGAGGTGATGGGGATAGACGAGACCTTCGGCGTGGCCTTCGCCAAGGCGGAGCTGGCGGCGGGGACGCCGCTGCCCAAGGCGGGCACCGTGCTCGTGGTGGCCACCGAGAAGGAGAGGGCATCGGTGGTGCCTGTCGCCCGGGAGCTCGCGTCACTGGGCTTCACGCTGCTCTCGTACGGGCCGACCGCGGAGTACCTCCGCAGCTTGGGAGTAGCGGTGGAGCTTGTAGGGGGCGCTCAAGGAGGTGGCGGCACCGAAGGTGCGGGCTGCCGGGTTGAGGAAGCGGGCGCGCCTGGGACCACTGACAGCGTGAGCAGAGCGGAACGCGGAGGTGGTCTGACGGCTGGCACGACGGAGCCCAGCGGCGTGGCCGCCGCGGTCGAATGTATCAGGAGAGGACAGGTAAACCTCCTCATCAACACCCCATCGGGGCGGGGGCCCTCGTGCGAGGATTACTATGTGAGGCTGGAGGCGCTGAGGCGCGGCGTGCCGGTCATCACCACCATCCGCGCGGCCGCCGCGGCGGTCGAGGGGATCAAGGCCTTGCGCGGCCGACCCCTGCAGGCGAGGAGCCTTCAAGAACACCACGCCGCGAGCTAAGCGAGGCGGCGCGTTGCCTTGCCCTGAAAGAACCGGTATAATCCAAGGGGTGGAACCCGCTCCACCTGCAACCATCGTGGCGCGCGACTTCGACGCGACGCCGTTATTAGCCGTTCGCCGGGCGCGTCCCGTGATGTGAGGTGCGTCCCATGAGTCGCCTGCCCCTTGTCGACCTGCACGTTCACTCCGCACTCTCCGATGGCCACGGTTCCCTCGAAGACATCCGTCGGCACGCCCGTGAGCGGGGGCTCCTTGCAGTGGCCTTGACAGACCACTGCGATCCCATGGACCCGAGACGCGACTACGATTACGCCGGGCGGCTGCGGGCGATACTCGACGCCAGGCGGGCGCTGGAGAACGGCGCCGGCGGGCCGGATGAAACACGCCATGTCTTTGCTGCGAACGCGAAGCAGGTTGGAACCGGCGCGGCATGGGTCGCGAGAGCGGATGAAGGGGGCGCCGCAGAGAGGAGCACGCTCGTCCTAGTGGGCGTGGAGCGCGGCCCGTTCCCGGTTCCTGGCCTACCCAAGGAACTCGACATCGTGATAGGGAGCGTCCATTATCTCACGCGCGCAGTGGCCTCGGCGCGGCGCGGGGATCTCTTCAACGAGGAGTTCTGGACCGCGTACCGCGAGGACGTCCTCGAACTGGCGGCAGACCCCCAGGTGGATGTGCTTGGCCACATTGCGGGGTATCTCCCCATGGAGCCCCTTCTTCACCCCGGGTCCACATTCGACGAGCGCAGAGCCATAGAGCGGGAGATCGCCGCGCGCTTCTTCAACCGATCCTGGTACGAGGCTGTGTTCTCCCGCGCCGCCGCGAGCGGCAAGGCCGTGGAGCTGCACTGCGCCACTCGCACCCCGGACCCTGACGCGGTCAAGCTCGGGCTCAGGCTCGGAGTGAAGTTCTCCATCGGCAGTGACGCGCATTCGCTTGACCGGGTCGGAGACGTGGCGTGGGCCCTGGACCTCCTCGAATCCCTCGGCGCCGCGGAGAGCGACATCTTCCTGCCCAAGAGCCTCAAGCGTGCCCTTGGGGGTGAGGCGGACGGCCGCGGCGGTCGATCTCCTCGTCCGCGCGGCGAAGCGCCTCGCTGACAGCGCAGTAGGCCGGGTACGCGTCCTCATACACCCGGCTGAGCGATCCGTTTGGCTCCACGCGACGGGCAATACGCAAGGTCCGCGCCAGCGCGTCGTCGGCGTCCCGATACAGCCCGCATCCGATGCCCGCGAGGAGCGCTGCTCCAAGTGCCGTCGCCTCCGTGACCTCGGGCACCTCAATGGGGAGCCCGAGGATGCTCGCTTTGATGTCGAGCCAGAGGGCGTTTCGCGCTCCGCCGCCCGTGGCGATCACGGTCGATACCTGCATGCCGATGGCGGCCTCCATGGCTTTGATGGCGGTCCTAAGCTCGAAGCCGAGGCCCTCGAAGACAGCCCGGGCGAAGTCAGCCAGCGTCGCGCTCGGACGCAGCCGTGCGAAGGAGCCGGTCGCTCGCTCGTCGCGGGTCGGCGGGCCGCTTCCGAGAAGGCGCGGAACGAATATGACCCCGCCTGCGCCAGGCTGCGCGGCCTGGGCCAGGTCCATGACTTGCCCGTACGATGCGGAGGTCCCGCAGAACTCGCGCATGAACCACTCCACCGCCCCGCCGGACGCGAGCAGGCCGCCCATGGCGTAGTGCATGCCGTGAACCACGTGGCAGCCGAAGGAGAATCCATTCTCGCAAACGGCCTTGAGGCGGAGGGCGGATGCGTCCTGACACGACGAGAGAATACTCTCAGCCGTGCCGCAGGAGTCGAGGAGAACTCCGGGCCTCGTGGCGCCGACCGCGAGAGCCCCGCACACGTGGTCGTGGCCCCCCATGAACACCGGCACGCCGGCTGGGAGGCCCGTGGCGAGGGCGGTCTCGCGGGTCACGAAGCCTGCGAGGGTGCCGCTAGGGACGGCGCGCGGCAGTATTCGCGCGGGGATCCCTGCTGCTGCGGCTAGGTCGTACGACCAATCCAGCTTCGTCTGGTCGAAGAGCAGGGTCCGCGAGGCCTGAGAGAAATCCACGACGTAGTCCGATGGTCGGGCGGAACCACCAGCACCACCGACACCACTAGCACCGCCGAGATCACCCGCACCGGCGACGGCGGGCCGGCCGCGGGCGCCGCCACCGCCGATGGTGGTGGCGCAGCTTCGCCTTCCTCCGGTCAGCCTGAACGCCACGAAACTCGACACCGGCAGCCAGGCGTCTATGGCTTCCTTTAGACCGCTCACGTTCTCAAAGAGCCACATGATTTTGAGAGCCGAGTATATGGACTTGACGGAAAGCCCTGTTATGGCGCGCGTGCGCTCCTGGCCGATCTCCCTGGCCCACCAGGCTGCCTGGGGCGCGGTGCGCGGATCGAACCATGCGATTATCGGGTAGAGCGGCCGGCCTTCGCGGTCCAGCGGGACGCCGGACTCGCCGACGCTCGCGACCGCGATGCCTACGATCTCAGGAATCTCGGGGCGCGTCCCGCGAGCAGCATGCGCTGCGCACGAAGACTCTGGCTCCGAGCCAGATTCGCGCAGAGGGACACCATCCCCACCGGCCGTGCCAGGCCCTCCGGCGACAGCGCGGGTGGACTCCGCCTGCGGGGCGACCCTCGCGGGCGCGCTACCATGATGAAGCATTTCAACCGCGCCACGCGTGACCGAGACGACCGTCTCCCAAATCGCGTCCGGATCCCACACGACCTGGCCAGGCCCATCGCCGGGCAGGGAAGGAGTGTCTGCGACGCACCTCGCTGCCTCCATGCCCATCTCATCGAACACCACGGCCTTGATGTGAGTCGTTCCGACGTCGATGCCAAGGAGGTAGGGTTTACGATGGGGCTTGCCATGGGACTTGGTGTGGAGCTCGTAACGCACATCGTTGCAGAGACCGCCGTTGCTGGACACGACCATTCATCCGTGGACCTCCTTGATCCGGGCCTTGCCCTGGCTCAGCTAGAGTGTAGAGAGCGGGCTTTTCTTGCGGCCGGATGATCACTGGGACTGGACGAATCAGATGAGACAATGAATGGGGACCGAGGCCCCCAAGGTCGAACCGTTGCCGAAGCTAAGCTCTCGATCGAAGCTGGCCAGTAGCCCGTGTGACTGCGCTGGCGACGCGGTTGCTCACCTCTCAGTGCGGTACGGCGCGCCGCGCGGTCGCCGCAGCCGATCGTTCATAGCGACTCCCGGCGAGCGAGTGAATTCGCGATCTCGCATCGGTTCCCCTGCTTCATTTTGTCCGGTGGTCTGGCTTCGGTCCGGCTTGGGACTGAGATCACCGGAACGGGGGATGGCGGCGCAAGTCCTGGCATGATACAATCGAGCCGGGACCAGGGCGACGCCATACCATCAGGTTCGTCTGGAGGGGGAAGCGTGACGAAGCCGGACAACGTACGGGAGGTTGCGGTAGAGTATGTCGCGCCCGTTGCGCCTTGTCTACGCCTCACGTACTCTGACTACTGCCAAATCCCGCCCGGACAGCAGCGGTACGAGCTAATCGAGGGTGCGCTCAGGGTGGTTCCATCGCCGAGCGTGGCTCATCAGGAGGTCTCGAAGCGTCTCTATAGGGCCCTAGTGGAGTGGATCGAAGACCGCGGTCTCGGCAAGGTGTACTTCGCACCCCTTGATGTCGTTCTCAGTGAATATGACGTGGTGCAGCCGGACCTCCTTTACGTGTCGAGCGAGCGCATCGGAATCGTCAAAGAGGCAAACATCTGGGGTTCTCCAGACCTTGTGGTGGAGGTTCTTTCCCCTGGAACCGCCGGATGGGACCGCAAAATCAAACGCCAGACGTACGCGCGCTTCGGGATACGGGAGCTATGGCTGGTAGACCCCGAGAGCCGAAGCATTGAGGTTGCGACGCTCACAGATGGGGACCTGTCAACCTCGAGCGCGTACGGTCCTGGGTCGACGCTGAGAAGTCCTATCCTGCCTGGGTTTAGCCTGAGTGTAGACATAGTCTTCCCCTGACCCTCACCCCCCACTGTCGCCCTTAGGCAACCCGGCACGTGCGCCCTTAGGGAACTCGGCAGGAAGAACGGGCATCGTGTCGAAGTGTGCAACCGGCACACGCAGGCGCCGCAGGAAACAGCCTATCGCCCTTGATACGCCCGTACGTGTCAATGCCCGCTCGATGACCGCCGCAATATGAACCGCGAGCATGCTGCGCTGACGTAAACCCTTTGATCTTCTCGCATCCGCACTAGTGCCGTACGACAAATCGCAGGCAGGGCCCGCGAAACGAGGTCGCCGCGCCAGCGCTGTCCGAAAGCGCAAAGCTCTCGAGGCATTATTCGCGAGCAACTCCGAGGTTGAGGCGACCGCCGCGCGCGCAGTCAGTGTGCGTGTCTGCACTCCATGTCCGGTCCGTGATGGCGTGTTGAGCTTGTCCAGTTTCGAGCTTGATCATCTACACAAATACGCAAAGGGGGCACCCAGGTGAAGGGCATCGAGGAATTTCGCATTGCCCGCTATGAATTCATCCTGGAAGCCGTGGACAACCTCTTCCTGCCGCCTTACAAGGGGTCCACATTTAGGGGTGGCTTCGGGACGGCTTTCAGGAGGATTGCCTGCTCCGCAGGCAGAGCAGACTGCCGCGACTGCGTACTGAAAGGCCCTTGCCCATACGCGTACGTCTTTGAGACTATGCCGCCGGACGGGTCGGAAGCGCTGACCAAGTTCGAGCACGTGCCCCATCCCTTCGTGCTCGAACCGCCCCTCACCGAGAAGCGTGAATTCGTGCCGGGCGACGAGCCTTGCTTCCATCACAGGACGTAGCTTGACATGGACTCTCACAGGTTCATCGCGCACGCCCGGCGTCTTCGGCCCGCCGCGCAGGACACGCGTTGGGTGGATTGAGAGAGGTACTCGAGCCGTCAGGACGGGCGGGTGAAGTCGGGTGGACTCGCGGGCACCGCGACGTACGAATTCAACGACGCGGCTTCGCTGAGCTTACCGGAAGAAGACGGGATCGAAACTGTCGGCCGTTCATGTCGTTCCCAATTGGATGTCTACCGACTCGACGACGAAAGGACTGAAAGGCGCCGAGGTTCGCGGCCCGTCTCACGAGGGTTCAGATTGTACTCCGCGCCCCGTCGTGCAAGTACTAGTAACCCTAGCGCCGTCAAGAAAAGAGACGAATACTTGTGACACGCCGCTTCGATGACGACACGTGAGTTGTCGGTCGTTTACACTCACCAGAGGTTGACAAACGGTGGCATGAGGCCTAACATATTAGTAAACGCTAATTTATTCCCGCCAGGAAGTGGATCGAATGAAGGACCTCAGCCATTCAGTACGTGCTTTCCGAGCGCTTGGCCAGGAAACGCGGTTCAAGATCATAAGTCTCCTTTCGCGGAAGGAATTCAATGTGCAGGAGCTTGAGGAGTATCTAGGCGTCAGTCAGTCGGCGATCTCACAGCAGCTAAAAATCCTCAAGGACGTGGGTCTGGTAAAGCTTCGAAGGGAGGGGAAGTACACTCTCTGCAGCATCAACCGGTCGTTTCTCGAAGAGGTACACAGGCACATCATCTTGCTTCTTGAGGGTAGACAAGGATTGGGTCTTGCCGAGTAAGGGTCATGACAGCGCTTTTCGTCCGGGCTTTTGGTCTGGGGCGAAAAAGCGGAAGGCGAGAGGAGAAGATACCATGGCATTCGAGTCTGCCAAGGCGATGCTTGGCGAGGTCGTCGTCAAACGGATGTTGGCGTACTTGCAGAATGAACCCGAGAAGAATCTAGTCAAGATCCTTCAGTGGGGGGAAACCATAGCTCGCGAGCCGGTCCACAAGCAATACGCCCGTTCTTGGGCTAAGATGCTTGCTGATGAGAACAACAACTGGCGGAGACTTGTGGTCAATGTACTGAAGCAGGTTTCACCCAGCGTGCGGGACAAGATGGCAATCAACTTCTTTGTCCATGCAGGGATACTCGCGCCTGCCTACCGCGCGAGAGCAGAGAAAGAGCATGGCGTCCACATTCCTTGGGCGATGCTCATCGATCCCACTGAACGGTGCAACCTACGCTGTAGAGGGTGCTGGGCAGCAGAATATGACCGAACGCAGGATATGGACTATGCTACCCTGGATAGGGTCATAAGCGAGGCTGAGGCTCTCGGGATTCGCTTCATCGTCATGTCTGGTGGCGAGCCCATGGTACGGAAGGATGATCTGATCTCCCTTGCGGAGAAGCACGACAATTCCGTGTTCCACGTGTACACAAACGGCACTTTGATAGACAGAGACACCGCGCAGCGCATTGCGAATGTCGGGAACATAACCTTCGCGATAAGCATCGAGGGTTTCGAGGAACAGACGGATGCCAGGCGAGGCAAGGGTGTCTTTAACAAAGTAATGCAGGCCATGGATAATCTCAGGGAAGCCGGTGTCATATTTGGTTTCTCGGCCACATATACCAGGGAGAACGCTAAAGTGGTGGGGAGCGACGAGTTCGTAGATCTCATGGTTGATAAAGGCTGTGCGTTTGGGTGGCTGTTCACATACGTCCCTGTAGGAGGTAGTGTCGATCTCGACTACATGGCGACTCCTGAGCAGCGGGCGTTCATGTACAGGCAGGTGAACAAATGGCGAAGCGAGAAGCCGATCCTCGTCATGGATTTCTGGAATGACGGGGCATTTACAGGGGGATGCATCGCCGGCGGCAGAAACTACTTCCACATCAACGCAGCGGGCGAGGTCGAGCCGTGTGCGTTCGTTCACTTTGCGAACGTCAACATAAAGGACACGTCGCTCGTGCAGGCGCTGAAGTCCCCACTCTTCAAGGCGTACCAGACGGCCCAGCCATTCAACTGCAACCACCTACGCCCGTGCCCGATCATAGATAATCCCGAGGCGCTTGAACGGTTGGTCACTGAGACCGGGGCACACCCAACCCAGAAAGGCGGGCCTAGCGCATCGGCGCTCTGCCAGTCCCTTCATGGATATGCTGACGCGTGGGGAAAGGTTGCAGATGAGATCTGGAGCAAGAACCAGGCACGGTAGGGTACGGCCGTCCGCCGGCCCCGAGTCGGCGGCCCCACGCTACTGACTCGCGGGCTGGCCGGGTTTTCACCACTCACTGATTTCACTGATCCCGACTGAGATGTAGACGCTGTTCGCGCTTGCGGCCATCCTCACCGCCAGGGAGTCGTCACTGCTCACTTGCTGCTGCGGGCCGAGGCGTAAATCCACGCGCTCATGGGAGGCATATGGATGCTTATGCCCCCGGCCTCGGCCCTGGCCCCGGCCGCGGCAGCTGAGTGCTCTCCCACATGGAGAATCGGCCGAAAGCGAGCGGCCGCCCACCGCCTGAGGCCGCTTATCTCGGCCATCCTCCGTCGCACGAGGTCCGGCTCGCACAGCGCGGGCTCCTCGCTGTTGTTCATCACCACCACGATGCAGGAGTTTACATCCCACCGGGCGAAGGCGAACAGCCCGCGCGCAGAGGAATCGCCCAGCAGCGTTGCGTACTCGCCGCGCCGCAGCGCCCGGTAGCGGCGGCGCAGCCTCGTGAGGGTGCGGTAGAGTCTCAACATTTCCCTGTCCCACTCGGAGCGGTCCCACGGCATGCATCGCCTGCAGTCCGGGTCGTGCTCGCCCTCCATCCCGACCTCGTCCCCGTAGTAGATGTATGGCGTGCCTGTGTACGTGAACTGGAAGGTGGTTGCCAGCATCATGCACCGTCGATCGCCACCACACGCGGTGAGAAACCGCTCCCTGTCGTGAGAGCCGAGAAGATTCCACATGGCGCGGTCCACCTGGCGGCGGTACCTCATGCGGAGCGACGCAAGCCCGTCAGCGAACTCCTGTGCGCTGATCCTCCGCTTCGCGAAAAAGTCCACGACCAGGTCGCGCCACGGGTAGTTCATGTAGCAGTCCATCTGGTCGCCACGCACGAACGCGGGCGCGTCATGCAACACCTCGCCAACTATTAGAGCGTCAGGGTTGACGGCGCGCACTCTCTCCCGAAACCTGCGCCAGAAGCGCGGGTCGACCTCGTCCCCGACGTCGAGGCGCCAACCGTCGATACCGAGCGTGCGGGTCCAGTGCTCCGCTACGCCGAGGAGGTAGTCCTGCACCTCCGGGTTATCCGTTGCGAGCTTCGGCATCCTCCACAGATTCGTGGCGAATGTCTCGTAAGTTGCGCGCGGACGCGTCTCGATGGGCATTTTCCATATCCGGAACCAGTTGCAGTAGGGCGACTTCTCCCCGTTTCTGAGGACGTCCTGGAACGCAAAGAAATCAAAGCCTGAGTGGTTGAACACTGCATCGAGAATCACGCGGATGCCTCTCATGTGACACTCGTCCACGAGACGCCGTGCCAGCTCCTCGTCGCCAAGGTGCGGGTCGATGCGGCAGTAGTCGGTTGTGTCGTACTTGTGATTCGTAGGCGACTCGAAGATGGGCGTGAGGTAGAGGCATGACACGCCGAGGCCGACGAGGTGGTCCAAGTGGTCGATGATGCCTTGGAGGTCCCCGCCGAAGAACGACGTGCGCGTGGGCTTCCCGCCCCAGGGTTGGACGCCCGGCGGGTCGTTGGAGGGGTCGCCGTTGGCGAAGCGCTCAACGAATATCTGGTACACGATGGCGTCCTGAGCCCAGTCGGGCGGGTCGTCCGCTCCGTCGTGGAACCACAGATAAGGGTATTGAAACGACCACCTCCACCATTCGGCGGCCGGCGGCTTCCCGCTGAAGCCCTCCTCGCCGTAGAACAGCGTTTCGCGCCCGTCGTCCAGGACGAAGTAGTAGCGGAACCTGCGCGACGCGAGCCTGATGCGCGCCGTCCAGTAATCGAATAGCTCGTCGCGGGCAGTGACACTCATGGAGACGCGCCTGTCGCGGCCGGGCCGGGTGTGCCTATCGCCATACACTACTTCGACGCGAGATAGGTCGCCGCGAGCCGCCCTCAGGACTACCTCGAGTTCGTCATCACCGACGGCGTACGCCGTGGGAGCATCAGGTCTGTGGAAGATGGCGTGCCTATTCAACTGTGATCACTCCGTGTGTCCCGTGTCTACCCCTTCACCGCCCCTCGCGTGAGCCCGGACACGAGCTGCTTCTGTAGGAGCGCGAAGAGCACGATGATAGGTATGGCCCCGATGAGTGCCGCCGCTGAGAACACGCCCCACCTCTTGGCGTACTGGTCCGAGATGAAGACCTGGAGCCCTACAGCCATCGTGAGGCGTTCGTTCGACGATAGCACCACGCGGGCGAGCAAGTATTCAGAGTATGTCCCCATGAAGGTCAGGAAGAAGATGACCGCTATGATAGGCTTGGCAAGCGGCAGCATAATCTTGTAGAACGCTTGGAAAGGCGTGGCCCCGTCCATTGTGGCCGCCTCCTCCAGCGACGTCGGTATGGTGTCGAAATATCCCTTCATGAGCCACACGTTCACGCCCATGGCTCCGCCGAGGTATACGAAGATGAGGCCGGCATGGGTGTTGAGGCCAAGGGCTGGGACGTAGTTGCCGAGCCAGAATAGGAGAAGGTATATCGCCACCATCGCCAGCATCTGCGGGAACATCTGAATGAGGAGGATGGCGAAAAGCCCGGTTCGCCTCCCGTAAAACCTGAACCTTGAGAAGGCGTACGCCGCGAGCGAGGTGATGCTCACCACAAGGACCGATGTGATGAGCGATATCTTCACCGTGTTCCACATCCACAGCGGGAACGGGTGCTGGGGGTTGGTAAAGAGCTCGCGGTAGTTGGCTAGAGAGGGCTCTCTCGGGATGAGCCGTTGTCCGATGATCGTGTTGGCCGGGTCGAACGAACCCGAGATCACCCAAATGATGGGTCCTACTGCAAACCCCATGCACAACCAAATCAGCAGGTGCCGCCACAGGTAGGCCGGCTCGAGGAATCCCCGTAGCGCCCTATGCATTCTCCCGCACCTCCTCGAGCGCGCCGGTGAAGCGGAAGTTGATCCAGCTCAGCGTGCCAACTATGAGGAATATGATCATGGTCACGGCGGCCGCGAGGCCGTAGTCGGTGCCTGCCGCGCTCTCAAAGGCTAGCCGGTACGTGTAGCTTATCAGGATATCCGTCGCGCCTGCCGGCGTTTGCGCGCCGGGGATGGCCGGCCGTCCTTTCGTGACCAGGTAAACGACGTTGAAGTTGTTGAAGTTGAAGGCGAAGCTCGAGATGAGCAAAGGTGCTACGCTCACGAGAAGGAGCGGCAGGGTTATCAGCCGGAACTGCTGCCATCCGGTGGCACCGTCCACCGTGGACGCCTCGTACAGCTCGTGAGGTATGCTCTGCAGTGCTCCGAGGCAGACGAGCATCATGTATGGGAATCCGAGCCAAAGGTTGACTATGATGAGAGCCACCTTTGCCCACAGCGGGTCTTGCAGCCACGGGACGCCGACGCCGATGATGGACTTGAGCACCGAGTTGACGAGGCCCACCTCGGTATTGAAGAGCCCTCGCCAGATTAGGGCCGATATGAAGGCCGGCATCGCGTACGGCAGGATCAGGACGACCCGGTAGAACGTGCGGAACTTCATCCTCGCGTCGTTGAGGATCACTGCGAGCAGAAGGCCCAGCGAGAAGGTGGTGAGCACGCTGAGCGCGGCCCATACGAACGTCCAGACGAATACGCGGAAGAACGGCCCGGAAACCTGGGGGTTGCGCACGAGGTTTCTGAAGTTCCGCCACCCAACCTTCGCCTTGTAGCCGGTGTCCAGCGCCTCGCCTGAGTCCGCCACGAAACTGCCGTCGCGGGCGTAGTAAACCGTCCCATGCTCCACGTCGACAAGGGCGTCACGGTCCTTGTTGTAACGAAACTCGGGGCTGTATGTGGCAAAACTGTCGGGGGTCCGCATCTTGAGAACGTTGTCGCTACCGTCGTCGTCGCCGTCGTCGTCGCCGATGCGGAACTCCAGCTTTTGCAGGTCCGACAGGTACTTGAACACGCTCAGCGCTGGGACGGCCCTGAAGTCGCCGATCCGGTCCAGAACCCCGTCGCCGTCCTCGTCGGCCGGCTTCAGCCCAGAGTCTTCGAGGCGCACAACCTTGTCCCTCACTCCAACGAGCTGCTGTCCGGCGCTGTCGGTGAGGAGGACGGCGAATCTGCCGCCGTCGTCGCGGAAGATCACCGCGGAGTACTGGGGCAAATCCTCCTTGAGGACGTACCTGCTCGTGTAGTGCCGGATGGCCATGTCCTTCGAGAGGATGTGTCCGGTGCCGTAGTTCGTGAGCGCCACGAGGACGGTGTAGCAGAGCGGGTAGACCACCATGACGGCCATGAAGAAGAGGCCAGGGACGAGATAGCGCCATGGGTACGCGCGGCGGGCGAGGAAGACATAGTCTATGAGCCCGCACCCCACGGCGAGCAACGCGAGCAGCCAGTAAAGGCGTTCGCTTGCCAGGATGACTGCGGCCCACACCGCAACCGCGTTGAGCGGCCCGAGCAGCAGGATCTTGGCGAGGGCTCCAGCGGCTGTACCGCTGAAGGCGTCGCCTCGTCGTCCAGGTTTCCCCGTCCCCGCCGGCCCCGTTCCGCCTGGCACTGCGAGCCCCGCGAAGAGGCGCGCAAACCCTTCACCGCTGCCCGCTCCGGTCCGACGGCTGCGGGCCGGAACCGCCTCGCTGGTTCCACCGCTCTTGCCGGGCCCCGCGGGGCCGCCGGAGCTGCTGGTTGTGTTGCCAGCTCGCCCCGTCCCGCCTGCGAGAGAGCTACGACTTGCCAACATGGGTCACCATCCAATGCTGATGTCGCGACGATCCTAGGTCCTAACCATCATCCTAAGCATGTCGCCAGAGGTTCGCGCTACTTTCGGCGGAGGGATCCTGCCTAAGGCTATCGGTGTTGCCCTCCGGGGACGACGCACTTGCGGCGCGCCTCGTTCGAATTCGGCGCTTAAGACCGCCGAATTCTCCACGCCCCGTCGTGCAAGCACCGGCAACCCTGACGCCGTCAAGACTGGACTGCAGCCGCACGGCCGCACATCGTGCCTCGAGGTGGCGCCCAGCCCGTCCGCCGTCGCCGTTCGCCGTGCCGGGCTGCGCACGGGCTGTGGACGGGCGGGCGCCCTCGCGACAGACGATATGAATCACCTGATGATCACTTGATGATCACTTGCTGCCCTTGATGGTGGCGATGATTTGGGCCACCGCGTCGTCCATGGCTTTCTGCGGATCGAGCTTCTGGTTGATTATGAGCTCAAGGCCATTGGTCCACGCTGTCCAGACCGACGCCATCTCCGGAATGGCAGGCATCGGTGTGCCGTCGGCTGCGCTTGCGCCGACTCCCGCTATGTCGGGGTCGGAGGCGACCGCCTTTGACGTGGGCAGGAACGCCGGTGGACGCGGGTCTCTGTCATAGAGCGCCTTCATGGTTTCCTGTGTGGCCACGAAGTCGTTCAGGAACGCCTTTGCGAGCAGCTTGTTCTTGCTGAACGAGCTGACCATGAAGCCCTGCACTCCCACGAACGGGCGGGCTGGCTTCCCGTCGATGGAAGGAATCTTCGCGAAGCCGTAGTTGATCTTGGCATCGCGGATCTCCGCGAACGCCCACGGGCCGGTGATCATCATACCCACCTTGCCCTCTTTGAAGAGGCCCATCATCGTTGGGTAGTCGATGCCAATCGGCATGATGCCGTCCTCGATGAGTTTATCGAAGATCGAAAGGCCCCTGATGGCGCCCTTGTTGTTTAGGCCGACGTCGAGCGGGTTGAGAGTGCCGTCGGGCTTTGTTCCAAACACATAGCCGCCCGTGGCGCTCATAAGCGGGAAGGTATGGTAAGGGTCAGGCTGCGGAATGAGGAAACCGTACTCTTTCTTGTCCTTGTTGGTCAGCTTTTTCGCGATGTTGATGAGTTCGTCGAAAGTCTTGGGCGGATTCGGAACGAGCTTCTTGTTGTATATGAGCCCGACGGCTTCGATGGCATATGGTACGCCATAGAGGGTCTTGCCCCACGTAAACGCGTTAAGAGATACTGGGACGAAATCCTTGGCCTTCGCCCCGAGATCGATGGGCTCGAGGAGCCCGTTCACCACGAGCTGGCCGAGCCAGTCGTGCGCCCCGACGATGATGTCCGGGCCTTCGCCCGCGGGGCCTGCGACACCGAGCTGATCGCGGATGTCGCCGAAGCCAAGCTCACGAATTTCAACGGGGATCCCATACTGCTTCGTGAAGCTCTGGCCGATATCCTTGAGCACCGTCGCACGGAGCTCGTCGGCCCAGATGAGTAGCTTACCTTCCTGGGACGCTGAGACTGTGGTCGCGAGGCCGAAGACCACAAGGAGACACGCAAGCACCAAGACCAGTCTCTTCATTCTGTTCGCGGCTGAATCTTCCCCTGCCCGCGTTGCTGTCGCTGTGGCCGCAAGCGCAAGCGGTGTAAGCGCTGTGTGCGGTCTATGCGTGCCATCCGCGCCCGACTGTCCCCTGGGTCCCCAGGGTCCCCGATGTTCTGGGCGTCTTTCAACGTTCAGCGCGCCCGGCCCTATAGAATAGACTTGCTCGTGCATCCAGCGTTCTCAGCGCATTCGGGGTTCAGGGCGCTTCTGGCATCCCTAGCTTGTTTGGTTTGGCGTCTCCGACGCGTCTGGCCCTCTGGGCGTCCCTAACGGCCCTGGCGCCTACAGCGTCTCCAGCGCTCCCCCCGCGTCGCCGCCACCAGCGCCGCTTTACCGCGCGGGCGGACAAGGGCAGCCACTTTCCCCCTTTCTCCATTATCCATTCATCATCTTGCGATCTTCCGTTTTCCTATTCACCTTTCTTGTTCACCTTTCCTATTCACCCATCTGCCTGGCGTCGCTCCTCAAGCTTTGACTGCTCAAGCCATCGCACAGGCCTCGGTTGAGGTCTGTCGCCTGGCGCCGCGGCTGTTACCAGCCTTCGCGTTTGCCACTGGCGGGCCCCGCCATCACCTCCCCGCGGGTTCCTCAAACGTTTGAGGCACATGTAATCGTTCTCCATGGACCACGGAATTCCTTCTATGCATTGCTGCATTTTGGGAGCTCAGGTGCATGCACCCAGCGTGTCCGAGCGTGTCAAGTCCTTCCCCGCGTCCCCGAGCGCAACACGGGCAACCCTACCCGGCCCATACGCTTGCTTGAGCGGGCAATCACCTAAGGCAGCCGATTTAGCTCCTTGCCTGGCTCTCGAAGAACTTGCGCACCTCTTTCAAGTGCTGCAGGATGGATAGATGCTGCGGGCAGACCTCCTCGCAGGCGCCGCATTCGACGCAGGCCGACGCGTCCGTGCCGGCGCTTTTCAGCGACGCGTACGTCTTCAGTGACTCGTCCAGCGTGCCGTACATGAAGGCGTCGTTGTAAAGTGAGAATATATCCGGGATCTGGACACCGTTCGGGCATGGCGTGCAATAGCGGCACTCGCTGCAGGTGATCTTGATCCTCTGCTTGTAGATTTCGCGGGCTTCCGCAATGAGGTCCAGCTCAGCGGCGGTGAGGGAGAGGGGGAGGGCGTCTTCCGCGACGCGAATGTTCTCTTTGACCTGGTCCATGGTGTTCATGCCGCTCAGGACGACGGTCACCTCGGGATGGTTCCAGACCCAGCGCAGACCCCACTCGGCGGGTGTCCTCTTGATAGGCGACCGGTTCCAGACGGCCTTCACGTCGTCGGGCACAACCCTAGTCAGCCTGCCGCCTCGAAGAGGCTCCATGACGATCACGGCGAGGCCTTTCGACGCTGCGTATTTCAGCCCCTCTGTACCGGCCTGGTAATTGTCGTCCACGTAGTTATAGTGGATCTGCGTGAAACTCCAGTCGTACGAATCAACGATCTCCTTGAAGAGGGGAAGGCTGTCATGGAAGGAGAAGCCTGCGTATTTGATGCGCCCGTCTGCGAGCGCTCGGTCGAGGAAGGCGAGGGCGCCGAGGGCTTTCGCCTTTGACCAGGTTTCCTTGCTGAGCGAGTGCAGCAGGTAAAAGTCCACGTAGTTGGTGTCCAGCTTCGAAAGCTGTTCATCCAGGTAGCGATCGAAGTCGCCGGGGGCCTTGCAGAGCCAGACTGGGGACTTGGTGGCGAGCCTGACCTTCTCGCGGAGTCCGCCACGAAGCGCCTTGCCGACGAGGACCTCCGACTGGCCGTCGTGGTACCTGTAAGCCGTGTCGAGGTAGTTGACGCCTTGATCGATGGCGTAGTGGATCATGGATATGGCCTCGTCCTCGTTGATCCTGGATGTGTCGCCATCCACAACCGGGAGTCTCATGCACCCGAACCCCAAGGCGGAAACGGCGAAATCGTGACGCGCGAACCTCCTGTACTGCACGCTCGGCCTCCCCCTTTCATGGCCTTACGGCTGCCGCCCGCAGGCGGCCCATCTCCATGATAATACCTTCTAGGTCGCCTCAATGCAATGACAGGCTTTGAGGTCTGGCAGGGCTGCCAGGCACACCAACACAACCAGCACACCGGCGTCCGGCAGCGGGTCGGACTGGGCATCTTGGGTTCTCGTCAGAGCATGAGGGTGCGCAGCCCGAGACCCTTTCAGCCTCACAGCCACGCCTCACGGCCACGGCGGAGGGCAACCGCCCGTTGCCGGGCCAGCATTTACGAGCCTTCGCTTGCCCGCCGCGACCGTGCCGCTGCATGCGTTCCGCCGCGTGCATACCGCCGTTGCCTCGTGGCAAGACTGTGGAAAGGGACCTGAAGCAACATCTGGAATCGACTGGAGGCATGAGCATGATCACAGCTGAAGTATCTATCTATCCGATGGAGACCCCGCGGTCTGACGAGATCATAAACTCATCTCTAACGGCTCTGACCGGGCTTGCGGGAGGCGGGCTTTCGTACGATGTTGGGCCCATCAGCACCAGGATATCGGGGAGCGAGAACGAAGTCTGGGATGCCCTGCGCTCCATGTTCGAGCGTGCGTGCGGCCACGGTACGGAGGTGGCGATGGTCGTCACCATAGCGAACTCCACTGTGTGACACCATGTGACCGCCGCAAGGAGTGCATTATTCGTCCTGTGTGTTTCATTCTCCCTTTCGTTCCCTATGTCACGGGCCCCGCAAGACCGCGGGACCCGTTCCCCTACGGCTTCCTCACAGAAAATGCGCCGGCCTAGAGATGTTTCCCGCAGAGAGTGTTCCAACTGACGGACTACATGTCAGGCGCTTCCGGCAACGTGCGTCACACTCTTATGGCGACGCCTGTGATGCATCGCTGTGTGCGCTGCCGACGTGGGTCTATCAGCATCCCAAATCCAGCGCATGGCATCGCCCTCGGCAGCACAGAAAAAAACCACGCACGGGTTGAAGGAGATCTCGTCTCGGCGTCGAAGGAGAAGATACCGGTTACGTAACCGGTTACGTAACCGGTAACAACATGGCACGTAAAGAAGCCGGGTGTGCGCTCGGAGGCTCAGAGCAGCATCGCTGAACGCCAAGCAGCGAGCACTGGTACCGAGCACTGGTACCGGGGACTGGTACGGGGCGTCGCTGCGAAGGCTCTTCCACGACAGAGCAGATTCAACGAAGAAAATGCACCGAGGTGTGATGCAATGGCCAACATCCGCGAGGTAGCGCGGCTGGCCGGGGTGTCAACAGCCACCGTATCGAGGGTCATCAACGAGTCCGGGTTCGTCGCGGAGGAGTTGAAGGAGCGGGTCAGACGGGCGATGGCGGAGCTCAACTACCGCCCGAACAACCTCGCGCGTTCCTTCAGGCAGAATCGCAGTTTCATGATCGCCCTCATGATCTCGGACATCTCCAACCCGTTCTTCACGTCGCTCGTGCGTGGTGTTGAGGACGTGGTCAAAGAGGGCGGCCTGAACCTGCTTCTGTGCAATACAGATGAGGACCCTGAGAAAGAGCGCTCGTATGTGGAGGTCCTCATCGGGAACCGCATCGATGGCGTCATCATGGCCCCTACCGGGAAGGCGCAGGAAAGCGTAGAAGCGTTCGGGCGACACGGCATTCCGGTGGTCTTCATAGACCGGCACCTGCCAGGGATGAAGGTGGACGCGGTGCTCATCGACAACGTGTCTGGGGCCTATGAGGCCACCGCCCACCTCCTGCGTCTCGGCCATCGGCGGGTGGGGATCATCACAGGTCTCGAAAGCGTGTCGACATCGCAGGAACGTGAGGAAGGTTACCGCAGGGCGCTCGCGGATTTCGGCGTTACGCCAGACGAGCGGCTCATCGCCCGCGGCAACTCGCGCATCGAGGGCGGTATACGGCAGACTCAGGCGCTCCTGTCGCTGCCGCCTGACGTGCGACCGACAGCCCTCTTTACTAGCAACAACCTCCTCACCATCGGTGCCATGCTGGCGTTACGCGAGGCGGGGGTAAAGGTGCCTCACGACATGGCGGTGGTCGGCTTCGATGAGTTCGAATCTACGCCGATTATCGATCCACCGCTCACGGTGGTGGCGCAGCCCACTTACGAGATCGGCATGCGCGCGGCCAAGAGGCTCTTCAAGCACCTGCGCGGCGAGGTCCGCGGCGATCACAGGCCGGTGGTGGTGCGACTCAGGCCGCAGCTAATAGTCAGAGAGTCGTGCGGGGCACGGGTCGCGGATCGCGCAATCGGAGCGCCCGAAGCCCTTTAGCTAGGCTAGGGGCAAGGAGCATCGACCGAGATCTGCAAAGGCTTTTGAGTGCCCCGCAGTGCTTCGGCGGCATTGGCGGGGATACCAACGGGGGATGTCGCCCCGCGGATGAGCTGGCACACGGGGGTATGTCATTGCGGTGAGTAGGCGAACTCGAGAGGTGTCGAACGGGGTCAACAGGCACGGGCCGTGCTTCGGCGTTGCCCGCGAGGTCACTTCCGGATCTGGAGACCCCGGCTGACGGTGGCACGATGATAACGCCCGGTTTCCACAGGGCGGCGATCTCAGGGGGTGATGTGAAGGCAGACACGCGTGAACCGAGTACGCGAGGCTTCGATGTAAGGTTGGTTTCGACGCCTTGGTGGTAGGGTGAGGGTGTACAGGGGTGTGCGGACTGTTCTGGTGACGGTTCTGTGGAGTTGTCTGGGCTGATCTAGTGACTGTTCCGGGAACGCCATACGGAAGATACACGCGCGAGTTGATCGACAGCATCCTATGAGAGAAAGGAGACGGTCAGGCGATGATGAAGAGATGGTGTCTCAGGTGGGTTCTCGCAGTAGTTCTTGTGACGTTGGTGCTTGCCTCGACCGTGGCTTACGCCCAGGATATGAACGCGTGGGCGGACGCGGTGAAAGCGAAGAACAAGGGGACCGAAATAACCGTTGCGATGGCAACCCATCCGTCTACTGAAGCATTCCAGAAGATGGCTGCCGAGTTCGAGTCTCTCACTGGCATCAAGGTGAAATGGGACGTCATGGAGGAAATTTACCTGCACGACAAGATCCTCACGGAGCATGCCGCAGGCACCGGCCGCTATGACGTCGTGATGATGGACGTATGTTGGATCGGCGAGTTTGCCGCCAAGCGCGTTGTTGAGCAGCTTGACGGATATCTAAAGGACTCGAAGCAGACGCCTGCATGGTTCGATTACGAAGACATCGTGTCCGCGTACCGTAACGGCCTTGGCGCATACCAGGGCAAGGTGTACGGGATACCGTCAGCTGGTGAGTCAGCGTTCATCGCGTATCGCAAGGATCTCTTTCAGAAGTACGGCTACTCGCCCGACAAGATCAAGACCTATGACGACCTCCTCGCTGCTGCAAAGTTTTTCAATGGCAAGGAACCCGGGCTCTACGGCATCTCGATGAGAGGACGCCGCGGTCACCACATCGACTATGCTTGGTTCCAGTTCCTCTACCCGTACGGTGGTGCAGTGTTCAAACCAGGCACGTATGAGCCGGCGATTAACTCCGCTGAGAGTGTAAAGTCGTTGGAGTTCTATACCGAGCTGATGAAGTATGCGCCTGAGGGCATCGAGAACTTTTCTCATGAAGAGGCGACGACCTCCTTCATGCAGGGTAAGACGGCTCTCTGGTTTGATGCTACCGCTCTCGCTCCCTGGATCGAAGACGCCACAAAGTCGCAGGTAGCCGGGAAGGTCGGCTACATGGCGCCGCCGAAAGGACCGGCAGGGGCATACGCTGCGGTCGCCGGCTGGAACCTCGCTATTTCCACGAAGTCTAGGCACAAAGACGCAGCATGGGCCTTCATAATGTTCATGACGAGCAAGGCGAAGGCGAAGGACTACGTGGAGAAGGGTGGCGTTGTTACGAGGACGTCTATCCTGACGTCGCCGGACTTCGTGAAGAAGTACCCCTACTACCCAGAGATCGTGAAGTCTCTTGAGCTTGCGGACTCCCTGGTTAAGCAAGGCGTAGATTGGAGGCCCAGGATCCCCGAATGGCCGCAGATCGGCGAGATCATTGGGCTTCAGGCCTCGCTTGCTCTGACCGGCCAAGCGACTCCAAAGGCCGCGGCGGATCAAGCGGCAAAAGAGATCCACGACCTCATGGAGACCAAGGGTTACTATAACAAGTAAAGATGAAGTAAGATCCCCGTACAGAGTCCGAAGGACGATTAATGGTAGATGGCGGGGCTCCGGACCGGAGTCATGTAGTGTTCGTCGACCAACGGGCGGGCTCCTCTGGGCCCCGCCCTACCATTGAGCGCATTGAGCGGCGGCCGGCTGCCGGCCGGGCGATCGGCTCCGTGCTCTACACGTTCTGTTCCCAGCCCTAAGAGGCTTGCGCTATGCTGCTCTTGCGACTGTGCGACAGCGGGTGATTCTCGAGGCGAGCCTGCCGCCGACCTTGATTCGGGCCCGATGCGATGGTCCGGTGTATTTGGACGCATTTGCTCTGTGGACGGTGAGGGCAATTGGGTTTCCACGCCACAAAGAAAGACCTCTATCCTTATTTCTGGATCGGCCCCGCGCTCATCACGTTGTTTGTCATCACGATTGTGCCGACGCTGTTTCTTTTCTTTACAAGCCTCCACTATTGGGAACTCGGCTATCCCTGGTCCGCGCGCGTATTTGTGGGGCTCAAGAACTTTGTCAGCATCTTCCGGAACCAGCAGTTCATTCACTCGACGTGTGTTACGTTCATCTACACCACAACGGCCGTGGCAGTGGAGTTCCTACTGGGGTTCGCGCTCGCGTACTTCCTTGCCCGACCGCGCCTCCCTTGGCGTGGGTTTCTGCTGGCGTGCCTCGTCATCCCGATGACGGTGACGCCATCCATTGCGGGTCTCATCTGGCGGTTGTATTTCAATCCGAATTACGGGATTGTCAACTATATCCTGGGGACTCTGTTCGGTATCTCGCCGAACTGGTACAGCTATTCGCTGGCCATGCCCTCGGTCATCTTGGTAGACGTGTGGCAGTGGACGCCATTTGTGGCGCTGATCCTCCTGGCAGGCTTGAGTGCGATTCCACACACGCCCCTCGAGGCGGCGTTGGTCGACGGCGCGTCGTCCTGGCAGACGCTGCGGTACGTGACGCTACCGCTTTTGCGGCCCATAATCCTCATCGCGCTGCTGCTACGCACCATGGACGCTCTGAAAATGTTCGACGTTGTCTTCGCCCTCACCGGTGGAGGGCCAGCCGACGCCACGGAGCTCCTCTCCATGCACGTGTATCGGACCGGGTTCTACCAAAGCGGCATGGTCGGGCTGGCTTCCGCTATGGCGGTGGTGTTGGTCGTGGTTATAACGGTCCTCAGCCAGCTATTCATCCGCCTCCTTGGCGAAAAAGAGGAGGGGGCTAAGGCGTGAGGAAACGGCGCTCCAGTTGGCTTTCGACTGTCGGGAATGTAGCCGGCGCTATCGGCATCGTGGTCTTCTTTCTCTTGCCTTTCGTGTGGATGGTCCTAATGTCTTTCAAAACGAGGCTGCAGACGTTCGTCATACCGCCGGTGGTCTTCTTTAAGCCGACTCTTGAGAATTATCGGGATTTGTTCGCCCGGGGCGTGTTCGGGCATTACTTCGTAAACAGCCTTCTTACTGTGCTTGCGTCTGTGGCGCTGTCCCTTGCGATCGCCGCTCCGGCCGCATACGGATTGGCGCGATTCGCTTTCCGCCGGAAGAGAGACGTCGCGTTCTGGATCCTCAGCATCAGGATGGCTCCCGCCATAGCTGTGGTCATCCCCTATTTCCTTATCGGGAGCCTGTTCAGTATCCTGGATACCAAGCTGGTCCTGGTAATAAGCTATCTCTCCTTCAACATTCCGTTTGCCGTATGGATGCTCCGAGGCTTCATCGAGGAGGTCCCGGTGGAGGTTGATGAGGCGGCTATGATAGATGGGTGCTCCCGCTTGGGTGCCTTTGTGAGGTTGATCTTGCCCCTTACGGCGAACGGGCTTGCGGCGACGAGCATCCTGTGTATCATCCAGTCGTGGAACGAGTTCACGTTCGCTCTGTTCCTTACCACTACGAACGCGCGAACTCTGCCGACCATCGTGACCCAGTTCCTCACGTTCCAGGGCGTCGTATGGGGAGAGATGGCGGCTGCCGCCACCATCACGACCATCCCTGTTGTAGTGTTTGCGCTCCTGGTCCGAAAGCATCTCATAACAGGGCTCACGTTCGGCGCCACGAAGGAGTAGGCCATCCATACCGCTCTTTGAGTGCTTGAGGAGGAGGTCCGCGGATATGAAGCGAATGAACATGGTTAAGCCCGGGGTGCTGCGGCTTGAGGATGTGCCGGCACCGACGCCGGGTGAGGGGGAAGCCCTTGTCGAGGTGAAGGTGGTGGGCGTGTGCGGGTCCGACGTGCATGCGTTCCGCGGGAAACACCCGTTCATCTCGTGCCCGATCGTTCCCGGGCATGAGTTCTCGGGCGTTGTAAGGGGTGTTGGCCCTCTTGGACCTGCATCCGCTGCGATGAACGCACTCGGGCCCACCCACGCAGGGAGGACAGACCGGGTTCTGCATCCCCAGGTTGACGACGTTGGTGGTTCTCGCGGGAATGCCGGGGCGGCTGCGGAGCAACCCGGCCCAGGGACAGAGCCGAAGGCGGGAGAGATGGGAGTCATGCGCGACGCCGCCCTCATCGGCAAGCGGGTCACAGGCCTACCATCGCTAGTATGCGGCACGTGCTATAACTGCAGGCACGGCAGGTATAACATATGCAACTCCTTACGTGTCGTGGGGTGCCAGGCGGACGGTGCGTTGGCCGAGCTTGTGCGCGTCCCGGCCGAATTCCTGGTGCCCCTTCCGGACGGCCTTACCTTTGAGGATGGCGCTATGGTGGAACCCGTAGCAGTCGGCGTACATGCTGTGAGGCGGGCCGGGGCGGGCGTAGGGGGAGCGCGCGTGATGGTTCTGGGCAGCGGGACCATCGGGCTGGTCCTCGTCCAGGTGTTGAAGGCATACGGCGCGCGCGAGGTCATAGTCACCGACCTCAACGAACGGAGGCTTGCGCTTGCCAGCGAGCTTGGCGCGGACTACACGATCAACGTGCGCGACGTGGACCCTGTGGCACGGGTCCACGAGTGGTTCGGGCGTGACGGCATCGACCTTTCGTTTGAGTGTGTCGGCATCGGTCCTACGGTTCGTCAAGCCATCCTGGCGAACCGGAAAGGCACAAAGGTCATCATAGTCGGGGTTTTCGAGGAAGAGGTGCCGGTCCCGATGGGCCTCGTGCAGGACAGGGAAATCGAGCTCGTGGGCACTCTCATGTATACCTTGGACGATTTCATCGAGGCCGCGCGGCTTGTCGCGAGGGGGCTGGTGCACGTGGCGCCGCTCGTGACCCACAGGTTCCGCCTCGAGGAGGCGCAGCAGGCGTTCGAGACGGCGGCGGACCCGGCGAGCGGGGCCATCAAAGTGCTCATTACAGTGTGAAGGATGCAGTGCGAAGGATGCAAAGGGACGGGTGCTCAACGCCGGAAGCCGAGGCTGAAGCGAAAGCAGAGGCAGAACCGGAACCGGAAGCGCAGGCGGGGACGGAGATGGAGGGGGGAGGGGGGAGCTAAAGCGGGAGCGGGAGGCAGGGCGTCCACCGGGAGATGGTGAGGGAAGCGGACGGCGCTGCGCCCAAACCAACCGAGAAACGGCGGCGGCAGTGCAGGTGTTGACAGGCGCGCGCCACGTGGTGGTTTTGGTTGAGTCGTGCTATCTCCGGGCGCGTTTTTGGGGGGAGTAGATGATGCGTTGATTGATGTAGTGGCCATGGGAGAGCTTCTCATAGACTTTGTCTCCGTTGCTACCGGGGTGTCCCTCAAGGACTCACCAGGGTTCACGAAAGCCCCTGGCGGCGCCCCCGCGAATGTCGCAGTAGGAGTGAGACGGCTGGGCCACACGTCCGGTTTCATCGGCAAGGTAGGGAACGATGATTTCGGCGTTTTCTTGTGGGAGACCCTCGCCCGCGAGGGCGTTGACACGCGCGGCGTAAAGTACGAGGACAGGGCCAGGACGATGCTGGCCTTTGTCTCGCTCCGGGACGACGGTGAGCGGGAGTTCATGTTCTACAGGCATCCAAGCGCCGATATGCTTCTCGAGCCAAGCGAGGTGGACGTCGACCTCCTCACGGAGGCTCGGGTATTCCACCATGGGTCTATCTCACTCATCACTGAGCCCTCGCGGTCGGCGACCCTCGCCGCTGCGAGAGCGGCTAGAGCCGCCGGGGCCTTGATCTCCTATGACCCAAACATACGACTCCCGCTGTGGCCCGCGCCCGACGAGGCCCGGGCCGTTATCCTCGCCGCAGCCTCCTCGGCCGATATCATAAAGGTTAGTGAGGAAGAGCTGGCTTTTCTCACAGGCACGGACGACATCGCAGAGGGTGTCGGAAGGTTGCGCACTGCGGCAAGCAGTGCAGCAGGGCCCGCCAAGTGTGCCATCGTGGTAACCCGCGGCAGGAAGGGGTGTGTGCTCGCCTTGGACGACAGCGACCCTGTGAGCGCGCGCGACATCACGCGGCAACGCGAGGTCACGCAACAACGCGACGTCACGCAGCAACACGACGATGCGAGGCGACGACGCCTCGCTGAGCCGCAGGAGCCGCAGGGCAATGCCGCCCAGCATGACGGGAGTGGCTGGCGGGGCGGCGGCAGCGAGCGACACGACAGTGGGCGGCGAGGCCGCGGTGAGCTTTGGCTGGAGGTCCCTGGGTTCAGCGTCCAGACCGTGGACACAACGGGCGCTGGAGATGCCTTCGTGGCAGGTCTTCTCGTGGGCGTGATCGAGGAGGCGACCAGCCGCAAGGCTGCCGCTGCGGCGACAGCGAAGGAGACGACAGCAGGGGAGACGACGACGAAAGAGATGATAGCAAAGGAGACGCTGCGCGCCCTCGGCGAGGCGGAATGGAGGCGGGTGCTCACGCTGGCGAATGCTGTGGGCGCCTTGTGCACTACGAAATACGGCGCCATTCCGGCTCTGCCTACCATGGAGGAAGTGCGGGCGTTTCTGAATGAATGGGAGAAGCGGGGTGCTAAGGATGCAAACGGGTGAGGCTGAAACGCGCAAAGTCCCTGGCAGGATGTCGGCGGCCGTGTTCAAGGAGCCTGGGAGAATCGACGTCGAAGAGCGCGCCGTTCCCACGCCCGGGCCTGGAGAGGTCCTTGTGAAGGTCGAGGCGTGCGGCGTGTGCGGCACCGACTTCCATATCTTCAAGGGCGAAGCCCCGGCCCGCCCGCCTGTGGTCCTGGGGCACGAGTACTGCGGCGAGGTTGTCGCAGTCGGGGAGGGCCTTGACCGCCCGCGTCCAGGGGACCGGGTGGCCGTGGATCCCAATATCGCGTGCGGGCGATGCTACCACTGCAGGATGGGCAAGGTCCACCTGTGCGAGTCCATGGAGGCTCTCGGCGTCACCCTGGACGGGGGACTTGCTGAGTACTCGCTTGCCCCTGCCACGCAGTGCCACGTCCTGCCAGCGGGCATGCCGGCGGCTTGGGGCGCGTTCGTCGAGCCGGTCGCGTGCTGCGTCCACGGGATTGACCTCGCCGGGATCAGGCCCGGCTACAGCGTCGTTGTCATGGGCGGCGGCACGATCGGACTCATCCTGCTACAGCTCGCACGGATAAGCGGTGCGGCGACGCTCATCGTGAGCGAGCCGGTGCGCAAGAAGCGCGAGCTTGCTCTCGAGCTCGGGGCGACCCTCGCTGTGGACCCCCTGTCCTCGGATCTGGAGTCGGAGGTACGCGCGGTTTTGCCCGCGGGGGCCGACGTCGTCATAGAGGCGGTCGGGCGCCCGGAGACCGTCGAGGCCGCACTAGGCATCGCAACTAGAGGGGGATGTGTCCTTCTTTTCGGTGTTTCCCCGGAGGGTGCGAAGGTCACCGTCAGCCCATTTGCGATCTATAAGAAAGAGCTGCGGGTCCAGGGCTCTTATGTCAACCCGTTCACGTTTTCCCGGGCGATATCGCTCCTCGCAAGCGGCGCGGTTAAGGTTGAGCCGCTTGTGGAGCGGGTCGTGTCGCTCGGCGATCTGCCCTTGGTGCTGGCCTCCGGGCCGTCCGCGGGCGGCGCGAAGACGCTCGTCGGCGTAAACGCGGCTCGCGCGTGAGCTTGCGAGCGACGGGCGGACGCATTGCCTCTTGACAGGCTATGCGGGGCCTCATAGAATGGAGGTGAGAATGATTCTCATTACTTGCGGCGTCTGAGAACCACGCCAAAGACCCTAAAGACCTACGAGACGCAGTCCGAACACGTTGAAGGAAACAGAGCAGGGAGTGGGTGACGAGAGATGGGGGAAAGAGATGGCGAGCTGATTCCCCTGGTCCATGTCCGGGCAGGCCAGGAGGTCCAGGTCGTTGAGATCCTCGGCGGGCACGGCCTGGTGGGGCGCCTTGAGGCCCTTGGCATCAGGCCTGGGACGCGGATGAGGAAGATAACCTCGGTGTTCTTGCGCGGGCCAGTCACGGTGGAAGTGCACGACACGAAAGTGGCTATGGGATACGGTATGGCTGGAAAGGTGCTCGTCCGGCCACTTGACCGTATCGGGGATGAAGAAGGTGTCACGCGTGAGGAAGACGGGAAGGGGGCCGCGGCCCAGCACCGCCGTGCCGACGCCGCGGGCGCGCATTGCGAAACGTCGCGGTGAACGTTACGGTGATGAACGTTACGATCAATGAGCAGGGAGGACGGAGCGGATGAGGATCCTGCTGATGGGGAACCCCAACGTCGGCAAGAGTGTCGTTTTTTCCCGTCTCACCGGCACGCAGGTTATCACCTCCAACTACCCGGGCACCACGGTGGAATTCACGAAGGGCACGACGAGGCTGACGACGGGCGAGAGAGCGGAGGTCATCGACGTCCCGGGCACGTACAGTCTCGAGCCCACCTGCAAAGCCGAGGAGGTGGCGGTGAGCCTCCTGGACGGCCTGCGGGAAGGCGACGTCGTCGTGAACGTGGTGGATGCCACCCATCTCGAAAGGAACCTCCACCTGACCCTCGAGCTTCTCGAACGGGGTGTGCCGCTGGTCGTGGCGCTCAACCTATGGGACGAAGCGCGCCACGAGGGGATCACCATCGACGTTAGGAGGCTGGAAGCTCTCCTGGGCGTCCCTGTGGTGCCGACCGTGGCTCTTACGGGCGAGGGCATGGACGTATTGCTGGACAAGGTGGCTAAGGCCAAGGTGCCTCGCGCCAGGGCTGGAGGGCCGAAGCGCACTGCGGACGAGCGTTGGGCCGAGGTCGGCCGCATTACACGCGCGGTTCAAGCCATTGCCCACCGTCACCATTCCGTGAGAGACGCGCTCGAGGATGCCAGCATGCGGCCGGTAACAGGCCTCATTGTGGCAGCAGTGGTCCTCGCCGTGTCGTTCGGGGCTATAAGGCTCATCGGCGAAGGCCTCATCACATATGTCTTCGATCCTGCGTTCGAAAGGCTCGTCCGCCCGCTCGTCACGGCTCTTGACGCAGCGCTGCGGCCGACGGGCTTCGTCCATGACATCCTCATCGGGCACCCCGTCGGCGGGCAGGTGGACTTCGTGGAGTCGCTGGGCCTTCTGACTACAGGTCTGTACGTGCCCATCGCGATGGTGCTGCCGTACGTGCTGGCTTTTTACGTCGTGCTGAGCGTGCTCGAGGACATCGGATACCTGCCGCGGCTCGCCGTGCTCCTGGACAACCTCATGCACATCCTGGGGATGCACGGATATGCCGTCGTCCCCATGATCCTAGGCCTCGGGTGCAACGTCCCCGCTGTTCTGGCCACGCGGGTCCTTGAGAGCAGACGCGAGAAGTTCATCGCCGCGACGATGGTGTCCATCGGTGTACCGTGCATGGCCCAGAGCGCCGTGATCGTAGGGCTCGTGGGACCACACGGCATCTCATACATCGCGTATATCTATGGGACCTTGTTCGTTCTCTGGCTCTCGCTTGGGCTTGTGCTGAACTCTGTTGTGCCGGGCCAGAGCCCGCCGTTGCTCATCGAGATCCCGCCCTACCGGTTTCCGTACCTTCCCGGGCTCTGGAAGAAGATCTGGATGCGCGTGCGGGCGTTCCTCACCGACGCGGTTCCGTATGTCCTGCTCGGCGTCCTTATCGTCAACGTGCTCTACGCGTCCGGCCTCATGAATGTCATAAGCAGCCTGCTAACGCCGGTTGTCACGGGGCTTCTCGGCCTCCCACCCGACGCAGCGGTGGCCCTGCTGATGGGATTTCTCAGGAAGGACGTGGCCGTCGGGATGCTGGGCGCGCTGGGCCTCACCGCGCGCCAGCTCGCGGTGGCGAGCGTGGTTCTGACTGCATACTTTCCCTGCGCAGCGACGTTTGTGGTGCTTCTGCGCGAACTAGGGGGCGCCGATATGGTCAAGGCAGCGGGGATAATGATAGTCGCGGCGCTGGGAGCAGGGACTGCGCTGAACCTCGTGCTGTCGGGAGCGGTCTCGGCCGGGCTCGTGCTTGCGGCCGTCGCCGCTTTGGTCGCCTCGACCTACCTCGTCCGGCGCCGTGAGGGGCGCGACGCGAGTGCGGCAGGTCAATAGCAAGCAATAGCAAGCCCGTGCACCACCGTGGCATGTCCACCGCGGCATGTCATGCCACGCCCTGGCATGACATACCGCGGCATGTGCTATGCCCGGAGCTCTATGCCAGAAGCTCTATGCCAGGAGCTCGCGGGCTTTCTTGCGTTCCTCCGCGAGGATCTGGCCAAGCTCCTTGGAGCGCTCCGCAGCGGCGACCACGGCGTCCATGATCGAGGCCCGGAGGGACCCGCGCTCCAGAGCTTGGAGCCCGGCGATGGCCGTTCCACCGGGCGAGGTCACCATGTCACGCAGACACGCCGGATGTGAGCCTGTTTCGAGGACCATTTTCGCCGCTCCCAGCACGGTTTGGGCTGCCAACTGAAGCGCCACACTGCGGGAGAACCCTACCCTCACCCCGCCATCGGCGAGGGCCTCGATCATCGTATACACGAACGCAGGCCCGCTTCCGCTTAGAGCGGTCACCGAATCCATCAGGTCCTCTTGCACCGTCACAATCTTCCCGAGGGGCGCGAGGAGTTCAGAGAGCTCCGCGACGTCCTTGGGCCCTGCGTGCCTTCCGATTGAAACCGCGATCACACCTTCCATTACAAGGCAAGGTGTATTCGGCATGATGCGCAGAATCCTCGGTCTGCGGGGGAACGCGCTCTCGAGGGACTCCGTGGTCACTCCGGCCACCGGCGACACCACGAGTTGGTCAGCCCTGATGTGTCGGGATATGTCGTCCACCACGCAATCTATGACTTGCGGCTTTACCGTCAAAAAGAGAACGCCTGCTGCGTCGGCCACAGCCTTATTGCTCCTGGCAGCCCTGATACCCGTCTCCTCTACAAGCTGGCTGAGGCGGTCTGCGTCCACGTCACTTGCCACTATGTCCTCGGCCCTTGCCGAACCCGCCTTGATCATCCCCTTGATGAGGACGTTGGCAAGGGTCCCCGAACCTATGAATCCGACAGTTCTTGCCATCTGGCGCGCCTCCATACCTGTGCATCAGCTCTTGTGCATCACCTTTGCACTAACATGCTTGTCAGACTTGCCTTTCTTGTCCCGCTGTGGACTCGCCCCAATCAGAATCCGCCGTCTAGACCGTCTTGCGGACGGGCGTCAGCCACGAATGCGAGTCTGGAACCCGCCCCTGGACTATCGCAAAGAACGCTTCCTTCAACTTCAGTGTGATTGGCCCGGGTCGCCCGTTCCCCACAGGGATTCTGTCAACCGAACGCACTGGGGTGATCTCCGCGGCCGTGCCCGTTAGGAAGACCTCGTCCGCTATGTACAGCATCTCCCTTGGGAGGGGCTCTTCGACAGCTGGAATTCCGAGCTCGCGTGCGAGCGTGAGGACCGTGCTCCGGGTTATGCCGCCCAGTATAGACGAGGCAAGCTGGGGAGTGTAGATGGTGCCGTCGCGCACCACGAAGAGGTTCTCGCCGGTGCCCTCTGATAACAACCCGTCCGTCCCGACGGCGATCGCCTCATGGTATCCGTCGACGATCGCCTGCATCTTCATGAGTTGGGAGTTGATGTAGTTCCCGCAGGCTTTGGCCATCGGAGGAATGGTGTTCGGAGCCATACGGTTCCAGGAAGACACCACGACGTCAACGCCCTGGTCGTCAGCGCCGGACGCGAGATACGTGCCCCACCCCCATACCGCGATGACCGTATGTACGGGGCTTGCGAGCGCATTCAGCCCAAGCTCGTGATATCCTCGAAACACGAGCGGCCTTATGTAGCAGGAGTCAAAACCGTTTCGCGCGACGGTCTCGGTTATCGCGCGGGCCAGGTCTTCCTGGGAGTAGGGTATGTCCATGCGGTATATCTTCGCTGAATCATACAGCCGTCTCACATGGTCGCCCAAGCGAAAGACCGCGGTGCCGGCGGGGGTCTTGTACGCCCTGATCCCTTCGAACACCCCCGAGCCGTAATGCACGACATGGCTCAAAACGTGGATCTTCGCGTCCTCCCACTTGACGAACTCCCCGTCGAACCATATGTAAGTACCTTCCACCCATGCCATTTCGGCCTCACCTCGTTTTGTTAGTTGACAGTTGCAGATACCCTAGATGCCGGGGGCCTCGAGAGCCCCCCGAAACCTGCTCAGCCTAGGATCTCGTCCACTATGAGATCTCCCATCTCAGCGGTGCCGACGAGTGTCGTCCCCTCAGTGAAGATATCCGCGGTGCGATACCCTTTTCGCAGGACCGCCGTCACGGCGGCCTCAAGGGATTCCGCCTCTTTGCCCAGGCCGAAGGAATACCTCAGGAGCAGCCCTGCGGAGAGCACCGCCCCCAGCGGGTTGGCCACGTTCTTTCCCGCGATGTCGGGTGCGGAACCGTGCACCGGTTCGTACAGGCCCGTCCGGCCGCAGCCGAGGCTGGCGGAGGGCAGCATGCCGAGGGAGCCCGCCAGCGTGGCCGCCTCGTCGCTGAGGATGTCCCCGAACATGTTCTCGGTGAGTATCACATCGAACCGACCCGGGTCGCGGACGAGCTGCATCGCGCAGTTGTCTACGTACATGTGGGCGAGCTCGACGTCCGGGTAGTCCTTACCGACCTTCGTGACCACCTCTCGCCAAAGCCGTGAGCTTTCTAACACGTTGGCCTTGTCCACCGAGGTGACCTTCCGTCTCCGCTCAGAAGCCAACCGAAACGCCACCCTTGCGACGCGCTCTATCTCGTCCCAGGTGTAGACGGTCGTATCCACGGCCCTCACCACATCCCGCCCGCTGCCGAGGTCGCGTTCGCAGAAGCGGCCCCTGGGCTGGCCGAAATACGCGCCTCCGGTCAGCTCCCTCACCACCAGCAGGTCGACGCCCTCCACCACGTGGCTCTTGAGAGTCGAGGCCCCGACAAGCTCGGGGAAGACCCGCACCGGGCGCAGGTTCGCGAATACGCCCAGGGATTTGCGCAGGCCTAGAAGCCCGGCCTCCGGACGCCTGTCCCCCGGAAGACCGTCCCATTTTGGGCCGCCCACCGCCCCGAGGAGCACGGCGCCGCACCTCCGGCAGGTCTCGAGAGTCTCCTCAGGCAGGGGCGTGCCGGCCGCGTCCAAGGCCGCTCCTCCCACGAGGCACTCCACGAAGTCAAACCTGCACGCGTGCTTCCTTCCGACCGCAACGAGCGCCTTCCTGGCCTCCCTTATCACTTCCGGCCCTACCCCGTCACCCGGCAGCAGGGCGATCTTGAACCCATCCATCGCCCGACCCAAACGCTACGCCTCCCTTGGTCCTTCACGCAACGCCGCGACACGCCGCCCGGCCCTCGCGTCGTCGGCCGCTCGCGCCGGTCGGCCGGCGCTAACAAGCCAGCATCCAACGTCCAGCACCCAACATCTAACATCGAACATCCAACAGCCAGCTCTCGTCAGCCAGCACAGGGTTTACCGCTCTCTATCCTTTCGCGCACGTAATTGATGATGCCCCCACAATCCACGATCCTTTGCATGAACTCGGGGAGGGGAGCAGCGCGATACTCTTCGCCTCGAGTCACATTCCGGATCAAGCCTTCGCCGGGAGAGACCTCGACGATGTCCCCCGCCTGTATCCGCTCGGCGGCTTTCGGGCACTCCAGGATGGGCAGGCCCACGTTCAGCGCGTTGCGGAAGAATATCCGGGCAAAGGACGCGGCAATGACGCAGGATACGCCAGCAGCCTTGATAGCTATTGGGGCATGCTCCCTGGAGCTTCCGCAGCCGAAGTTCCTGCCGCCCACGATGACGTCACCCGGCCGGACCTCGCTTGCGAACCTCGGATCGGCGTCCTCCATGCAGTGCTTTGCGAGGTCCGCCGGGTCCGAGGTATAGAGGTACCTTGCGGGGATGATCGCGTCAGTGTCCACATGATCTCCGAACTTCCATGCTCTCGCTCTGATGGTCGACGTCATCACTGCATCACCTGCCTGCTCGGCGTTTCCGTCTGCTTACCGCTCAACGTCTCTCGGCGTGTCTCGGCGTCGGTCCATGTTCCTCGGCCCTCGCTGCCGCTCCGCCGGGTCCCATCCTACATGCCGCGGGCGCATGGCGAGGTCGCCGACCTCGCGCGCCGAATTCGAACGATTCGCATTCCAACGTGCCGAGCCGCAAAGAGGCGCTAGCTTTTCCAGCGGAATACTCAGAGATCAGAGTTCGTCGGGGCCCGCTATGCGTCCCATGACTGCGGAGGCCGCCGCCACCGCCGCGTTTGACAAGTATACCTCGCTCTTCGGATGCCCCATCCTGCCCACGAAGTTCCGGTTGGTCGTGGATATCGCCTTCTCTCCCTCGGCGAGGATGCCCATGTGCCCTCCGAGGCACGGGCCACACGTGGGCGTGCTGACTGCCGCGCCCGCCTCGATAAAGATTTGGATGAGCCCCTCGCGTATGGCCTGCAGGTAGATCTCCTGGGTGCCAGGGAAGACCAGGAGCCGCACGCGCGGGTGGACTTTTCGCCCGCGAAGCACCTCTGCCGCAGCTCTCAAATCCTCCATCCGGCCGTTGGTGCAGGAGCCGATCACAGCCTGGTCTATCCACACCTTGCCCGCCTCGCTGATGGGCCTCACGTTTTCGGGCAGGTGAGGGAAGGCCACTTGTGGCTCGAGGCCGCTCACATCGAATTCGTGCACAGCGCTGTAGCGAGCGTCCGGGTCGCTCTCGAAGACCCGGTAACCTCCATTTGACCTCTCGCGCACGTACTCAAGGGTCTTCTCATCCGGCACCATGATGCCGTTTTTCGCGCCGGCCTCCACCGCCATGTTTGCCATGGTGAACCTTGAGTCCATCGAGAGGCTCCGTATCGCTTCTCCGGAGAACTCCATGGCCTTGTAGGCCGCGCCGTCCACGCCTATGCGCCCTATGGTGTGGAGGATGAGGTCCTTTCCGTACACCCAGCGGCCGGGTTTGCCGTGGTACACGAGCTTGATGCTCTCGGGGACCTTCAGCCATATCTCGCCGAGGGTCATGGCAGCGGCCATATCGGTGCTGCCTACCCCGGTGGCGAAGGCACCCAGTGCCCCGTACGTGCACGTGTGAGAATCCGCGCCGATGATGACATCGCCGGGACGCACGAGCCCTTGCTCCGGGAGAAGGCAGTGCTCGATGCCCATCCTTCCTACCTCAAAGTAGTTGGATATCCCTTGTTCTCTGGCGAACTCCCTCAATCTCGCGCACTGCTCGGCAGACCTTATGTCCTTGTTCGGCACGAAGTGATCGGGCACGAGCGCGATCCTGTCAGGATCGAAGACCCGCTTTGCGCCGGTCTTCCTGAACTGCTCGATGGCAACGGGCGCGGTTATGTCGTTCCCCAGGACCATGTCGACCTTTACCGTGATAAGCTCGCCGGGCTCAACGGAGTCTCGTCCAGCGTGGGCGGCTAGGATCTTCTCGGTTATCGTCATCCCCAAGATGCGCCACCCCCTCCACTAGCTTCCCGACGTTCCCAAGGCGTCTTGGACAGGTCGGGAGAGTGCGGCGGCTCCGGCAGGCGCGGCTGCCTTGCTGAAGGTCCGCCGGTTGTGGAGAAGCTTGTTGATGGCCTGCACATACGCCTTGGCGCTGGCCTCTATCACGTCCGTGCTCGTTCCGCGGCCTACGTAGGTGTCTCCGTTGTCCTTTATCCGGACCGTGGCCTCTCCCAGAGCGTCCTTGCCGCCGGTGACCGCGTTTAGGGAGTACGACACGAGATGAGTCTCCAATTTCGCGGCAGCGTCCACCGCTTTGAAGACCGCCTCCACGGGCCCGTCCCCGCATGCGGCCTCTTCCACGGAGCCGTCCACAGTCTTGAGCCTCACCGTGGCAGTGGGCACGGCATGGTTGCCGCTAATCACGTGTATGTATTCCAGCTCGAAGAAGCCCGGTGTCGCAACGAGCTCATCCTCGACGATAGCCTCGATGTCTCTGTCGCTGACCTGCTTCTTCTTGTCCGCAAGCTCGATGAAGCGGTTGAACGCTTTCTCCATCTCGTCCCGGGTCAAAGAGTACCCGAGGGCCTTCGGCTTCTCGCCGAACGCGTGTCGCCCGGAGTGTTTGCCCAGGACCAGCCTGCTTTCGGGGAGGCCCACTGACTCGGGCGTCATGATCTCGTAAGTGGTCCTCTCCTTGAGGATGCCGTCCTGGTGTATGCCGGACTCGTGGGCGAAAGCGTTGTCGCCGACCACAGCCTTGTTGGGCTGCACGAACACCGCCGTAAGCGAGCTCACCAGGCGGCTTGTGCGATAGATGTGGGTCGTATCGATGCCCACAGAGACATCGAAGTAGTCTTTCCTCGTCCTGAGCGCCATGACGACCTCCTCGAGGGCGGCGTTCCCGGCCCTTTCGCCGAGGCCGTTTATGGTGCACTCCACCTGGGTCGCCCCGGCCGTCACAGCGGCCAAGGAGTTCGCGACCGCGAGCCCCAGGTCGTTGTGGCAGTGGACGCTGATGGTTACCCGGTCTATGCCGGCGGTGTTGGCTTTCACGTAAGAAACGAGATCCGCGAATTCCCAGGGCGTGCTGTAGCCGACTGTGTCGGGAATGTTGATCACCGTCGCCCCCGCCTCGATCACCGCCTCGAATATCTCACGCAGGAATCCCCGGTCGCTCCTGGCGGCGTCTTCGGCGGAGAACTCCACGTCGTTTGTGAGGCTCTTGGCGTGCCGCACCGCCTCCACGGCCATTCTCAGGACCTCGTCGGGGCTCTTGCGGAGCTTATACTGCATGTGGACGGGAGATGTGGCGATGAAAGTATGGATCCTGGGCCTCTCGGCGTATCGCAGGGCTTCCCAAGCCTTGTCGATGTCCTTCTCCATTGTTCGGGCCAAGGCCGCGATGGTGGGCCCCTTTATCTGGGAGGCGACCGCTTCCACCGCCGCGAAGTCTCCGGGAGACGCAACCGGGAACCCCGCCTCGATCACATCCACCCGGAGCTTGGCGAGCTGCGTTGCTATCTCGACCTTCTCTTCCACGTTCAAATTGACGCCGGGGGATTGTTCTCCGTCCCTGAGTGTTGTGTCAAAGATGAGTACCTGCCTCATGTCGCTCGCGATCCTCCTTCTTTCTCTTCTAGCTACTCTTCTGATTATCTGATTGCCCCTTCCAAGTGTCGCCGTCGTTCCATAACGTCCGTGATGTCAACGTCCACGACGTCGCACCCATGTCCGTGATCCCGCATCGCGTAACAAAAAACCTCTCCCCCCTGATAGCCATGGGCTTTCGGGCTATCAGGGACGAGAGGATGAGCGGCTCGTGGTACCACCCTGACTTCATCGCCGCCTCGCGGCAGCGACCTCACTGTCTCCGACCTCACCGACGCAGACTGCGACGCTTAAGCCGTCACCATTCTCCGGTCGTCTTCAGTCTTGGTCTCAAGGACACGAGAACTAGGCGGATAACGGGCGCCTCGTGGAAAACGCGGCCCGGCGAAGCCTACTCACCTGTGGGAAACGCGACGCCTACGGCATCGGCCCGCGGACGCTCTTGTTCTGATGCCTTGAATGCGATGCGATGCATTGCGCGGCGTAAGTCGTGCCGGCAGCGGCCGCGAACCTGTCACGATGACCATTCCATCACAGTTTTCGGCTTGCGCGGTTCGAGGGCGAGTTCAACAGGGCCCGGCCACCGGTTCGCACCGGCCACCGGCTCTCTTGGGCCCGGCGCCCTGATTACTGCTCCCTGTCATGACCTTTGACAAGCCCCAGAATCGTGCTGGTCCCAAGTTATTACCGATAGTGTATAAAGATTCATGTGCGGTGTCAAGAGGCGGATTTGCATTTTCCGTGCCGCCGGTCTGTGATAGTGTCGCCCTGTAGGTGGTTTGAGAAAACGGTGCGCTGCAAGCAGTTGAGAGAAATCTGCCCCGCACGCTGCGTAGGAACAGGTCACCTCACGCCCACGGAAGCGCCCCACTCCCCCCTGAGGACAAGGGCCCGTGAGGCTGCGAACGTATCGGTCAGATCAGTTTGGTCGGCGGCAGGGCATCATCCGTCAGAACACCCGCCTGCCGAGCGGGACCTCGCGGTCAGGCTGGATGAGGACCACCTCGGTTTCGTCGCTTAGAGCGACGCCCAGGACGAGGACCTCAGACATGAAATCAGCGATCTGCCGCGGCGGGAAGTTCGTAACGGCGATCACGAGCCTCCCCACTAGTTCGTCGGGCGAGTAAAGCTTGGTGATCTGGGCGCTTGACTTCCGTACGCCGTAGTCGCCGAAGTCGACAAGCAGTTTGTACGCGGGCTTTCGAGCTTTGGTAAACGGCTCGGCCTTGATGATCCTTCCGACTCGCATCTCGACTCTGTTGAAGTCTTCGTAAGTTATCGCGCTCACGTTCTCCATCCACCTTCTCTCCTTTTTGCAACTCAGGTCGTTTTTTATACCATTCAGACGAGAACTCCTACCGTTCGGCCCGAATCTCTTTCCAGTTCACTCCCAGGGGTTCTAGAATGACTCTGAAGACCCCGTACCGTGAACCTCCTCCAGCACCCTACTCGAGTGCGTCGTTGCGGAGCGCGGCTACGGAAAGACGGATGCCTGCAGCACAGTGGAACAGGGCCGGCCGGCTGCGGGACGGGTCCAACACAATAAGGAGGTGCTGTAATTGGTAACCTTCATTGGGTGTATCGTCGTTCTGATCCTCGGTTATCTCTTTTACGGGGCCTTTGTGGAGAGGGTCTTCGGCGTTGACCGCGAGAAGAGCACACCCGCTTATACCCTGAGGGACGGCGTGGATTACGTTCCGATGGACTGGAAGAAGGTCTTTCTCATTCAGTTCCTCAATATCGCGGGCCTGGGCCCCGTGTACGGGGCCATCCAGGGCGCGCTCTGGGGGCCTTCGGCGTTCCTGTGGATCGTACTTGGGGGCATTCTGGTCGGGGGCGCTCACGATTACATCTCAGGCATGCTGTCAGTCAGAGAAAACGGCGCGAGCATGGGTGATGTTATCGGCAAGTATCTCGGGAACAAAGTCCGCTGGTTGATGAATGTGGTTCTCGTGGTACTGCTTATCCTGGTCGGGGTCGTGTTTGCGACGGGCCCGGCGGCTCTTCTCCAGATGATCACGCCTTCTTGGATGACGTACAACTTTTGGGTAGCTGTCATATTCATCTATTACCTCCTTGCCACCCTTCTTCCAATTGACGCTCTAATTGGACGGATCTACCCCTTCTTCGGTGCATGCCTTCTCATAATGGTGATTGGCATCGGCGGGGGGATGATCGTCAAGGGCATGCCTGTGCCACAAATCACCCTCGCGAACCTGCACCCGAAGAACCTGCCGATATGGCCGCTGATGTTCATCTCGATAGCATGCGGCGCGATCAGCGGGTTTCACTTTACCCAGTCACCTATGATGGCCAGATGCATCATGAACGAAGGGTACGGACGCAGGGTGTTCTATGGAGCTATGATAGCCGAAAGCATCGTAGCCCTCACTTGGGCCGCGGCTTCGCTAACATTCTTCGAGGGGACAAGCGGTCTTTCGCAGGCGCTCGGGTCTCTTGGCGGACCAGGCGGTGTTGTGAAGGATATAGCCTTCAAGATGATGGGGACGGTGGGCGGCGTTCTCGCAGTCCTTGGCGTGGTGGTGCTGCCTATCACCACAGGCGATACCGCCTTCCGGGCATGCCGGATGATGATAGGAGAGATCCTGCACCTCGATCCCAAGCCGATAGCGAACAGGCTGAAGATAGCGATACCTATCTTCATCATCGCCATCATCTTGACCCAGGTAAACTTCGACGTCATCTGGCGGTACTTCGCCTGGTGTAACCAGACAGTCGCCATCTTCACGTTGTTCGCGTGTTCCGCATACCTCGCGAAGAACGGCAAGTTCCACTGGGTGACGACCATCCCCGCGGGATTCATGTGTTCGGTTTCGTTTACGTATATCCTTAACCAGCCCATCGGGTTCAATCTGCCGATGAGCATTGCTGCTCCTGTCGGCCTCGTCGCAGCGGCGGCGGTGTTTGTCTACTTCCTGTACTATCTAAAGCTCATCGCCCAGGGCACGGTGGTGTTCGAGCCGGCGTTGAAAGTGGACGGGCAGTAGAGCGGCTGCGGCGAGGATGCGATTCGTAGGTTCAAGGCTTATGAGATCCGGGCATGTGACTCGGGCGAACCAGGCTCCACGGCCGGACGAGCACGAGCCTGGCCACACGACCGGGCGGCCCGCGCGGCCCGGTTCTCTGTAGCTCTATGGCTCTATAGTGCGGGGGCAGCCAAGCGTGACGTATCGCCTGCTGCCAGCTGCCCCCGCCTTTTGGGCAAGAAACGAAGCCAGGGGACGCGCGCGGTGCGCGTCCGGTGCCCTCGGCTTCGGCAGGCGGGCGGGGCGGGCGGCGCACGCCGGCCGCGTCTGCCTGAGGCGACGGCGACCTGCGGCGACGACGGCGAGTCTCTGGCTGCGGGGTGGTGTGCCGGCCAGGGCAACCATACTGTTACAGGCCGAGCGCCTTCTTTAGCTCCTTCACCTGCGACCTAGAGACAGGCACCTTGTTTCCATCCTTGTCCTTCACTGCTACGACATACGTGCCTGAGAACCACGGAATGATCCGCGCGATTCGATCGAGGTTTACGATGAATCGCCGGTGTACTCTAAGGAAACGGGGGCCGAGCCTATGCTCGACGTCCTCCAGCGTCAGCTTGGTTACGTATTCCTTGTCAAAGGTCTTCAACACGACCTTGCCATTCCGGGAACAGACGTACACGAGTTCCGATGAGTCTATGAGTATCGTGGAACCGTTTTGCTCGGCGGGGAGCTTGGCAGGCTGGAATCTCTGCAACAACTCACGGATAAGCGTCTCTGTCAGGTGGTCGACGCTTTGATGGTCGGCCGCTTGGTCTTTGCCTTTGAGCCCCTCGGCCACCTTCTCGATGGATGCCTTGACCCGCTGCAGTTCAAAGGGTTTCAGGACGTAGTCCGCGGCAGACACCTCGAAAGCCTGCACGGCATACTCGTCGTACGCCGTTGCAAACACCACCTTCGGCCGGTTCGGATGCCGCTCGGCGTGTTGCCGCCCCGCGCGTCTGAGAACCTCGGCGATCTCGAGGCCGCTCTTGTCCGGCATCTCAACGTCCAGGAAAACCGCGTCTGGACTCGTCTCGGCGATCACCTCGAGCGCTTCCGCGCCGTTGGCGGCTTCTCCTACTACCTCCACCCCGTCTATCGACTCGAGTAGGAACCTTAGCTCCTCTCTTGCTGGCTTCTCGTCGTCCACGATGACCACCCTAATCACCGACGGGTGCCACCTTCCTTCGGGGGATCCTGAAAGCAACCGTGGTACCGCGGCCTGGCTGGCTTGTGATGGTGAACTCGCACGCGTCTCCGAAGACAGTCCGCAGCCTCTCTCTGACGTTGCTTAGGCCTATGCCTGCGCCACAATCGCTGTGCACACAGGTGCCTGCGAGAAGGGCATTAAGCCTCTCCGGCGGCATCCCGGCACCGTTATCCGCCACGGAGACCTCGACAGCGTCACCCAGCGTGCGGGCGGATATCTTGAGCGTGCCGCCTCCCGGAAGCTTTCCGATCCCGTGCTTGATGCTGTTCTCCACGACGGGCTGGAGCGTAAGCGGGGGAAGCAGCACCCCTTTTACATCGGGTTCCATGTTAGTCTCAACCTTCAGCCGCTCGCCGTATCTCGCCTCCTGAATGGCCAGGTATGACTTTATGTGCTCCAGCTCGTCCTCGAGCGTGACCAATTGGTCGGATTGGCGCAGGTTACGCCTGAAAAACTCGGATAGCTGGATGAGGAGGTCTCTTGCCTTCGTCGGGTCCGTGCGGCAGAACGACACCACCGTGTTCAGGGCGTTGAACAAAAAGTGCGGGTTGATCTGAGCCTGGAGCGCTTTGAGCTCGGCCTGGCTCACGAGCGCGGCCATGGCCTGTAACCGCGCTATCTCGAGCTGTGTGGCAAGGAGCTGGCCTATGCCCTTCCCGAGTTCCACCATGACGGGCGTGATTCGCTTCTTGCCGTCCTGGTACAGCTTCACCGCGCCGATGACCGTTCCGTCAGAGAAGAGGGGCACGACCACCCCGCTGCTCAACGGGCAGTTTTTGTACGGGCACCCGATCATGTCCCTGTCTTCGAGGACACGAAGCGTGCCCTCTTGCAGCGCCATCTTAGTCCCCTTGGTGAGCAACGGGTCACCCGGCTTGTGGTGATCGGTGCCGGCCCCGACGAAAGCTAGGGTCTTCTCGGTGTCCGTGAGGGCCACCGCAGCCACCCCGGATTCCTCCTTGATGATCCCGGCGACCTGTTGGGCTGACTCGAAGTTCAAGCCGCTCCTTAGATACGGCAGCGTCCTCGACGCGATCTTGAGGGCTTTCTGGGCCTGCATGGCCTCGATCTTCTCATGCTCGGCGCGCGTTGCCCGGAGCAGAGCAAGAAACATTCCGACGCCCGCGGCGTTCACGGTAACCATGGGGAACATGATGATCTTCACGAGCTCCAGGGCTTCACTGAACGGTTTGGCGAAGGTCAGGATAATGATCATCTGCAGTATCTCGCCTGCGAAACCCCAGAAGAGGCCGATTCTGCCGTTGATCTCAGCGTCCTTCATCCGCAAGTGTACGATCCCGCCGATGAGCCCCTCTACCGTGGTGGACAGACCGCACGCGAACCCGGTGAACCCGCCTATGAAATACCGGTGAACTCCGCCGATGAACCCCGCGAGGAATCCGACCACGGGCCCTCCGAGGAGGCCTGCTGATATCGCTCCAATCGCGCGAGTGTTGGCAATGGCTCCTCGCACCGGAATTCCCGTGTATGTTCCGATGATGGACAGGATGCCGAAGAACGCCACCAGGATCGCCTTGTCTCTTGTGGTGGCCTGGCGGTTTAGGGCATTCTTGAAGGCTTGCGTCCGCCCCATCAAGCACGCAAGAACCGCTATGACGGACATCTCTTGGAGCAGCAGCACGAACAGCCTCGGCGCCATCGAGCCATCCCCCTTGCTTCGGAGGATTCCGAACTATTGTTTGATTCGCTTTTTCGACGAAGTTTCCTTCAAGCAAGGTGGTACACAGGCATTTTCCCTGCTCCGGCTCAACGCTCCGGCTCAACGAGGAAGGCGAACGGGCGGTACGGAAATGGAAGCCGTCGCGGGCAAGGTCAAGGACAAAAGCAGGAGCAGGGAAGTTGCGATCAGCAATCGTGCCTGCCGCCGTGGACAAGACGGCCCCGTACAGGCGGGCGCTGCCAGCGAGCGGGCCGGTCGCTAGTCGCCGGGCAGGCCTGCTGGCAGGGGACGTCTGTGAGGCGCCTCAGGGATGCGTCAGAAGTCAAGCTGTGTCAGGTACCTCAGGGCGTTGCTTGCAAATGACCGCACGGCAGGGTCGGAAAGCATTTCTCGCGTCAGTATGTCCGCGCCTATGTAGAGAGAGGCTCCCTTTGCTGCCACGGCAACGTTGAAGGGGTCGGGGTGCGTGGGGCTGCCGTCTGCGTCGACCCAAACGGCCAACTCGACCGAGCCCGGAAGGCACCTTGCTATCACACCCTGCGACGCGGGCAGGCGCAAGGGCGTTTCGATCCCCGCCCAGAGCGCATGAGCGGCGGCGCAAGGATCGGGGCCAGGGCCACCGGCAGTCCCGCAAGGGGCCATGGCAACGCCGGAGATGCCCGATGGCTGGCTAGCGACGGTCTGTCGTTCCGGGGCCAGCGCGTCGTCGCCAGCGCGGCCCGCCGTCGCGGGGGCGATAGCGCCGTGCAGCGGCGCGACACCCTGCCATCCTGCGAACGCCACGCCGAGAAGGTCCGCAAGCTGAAAGCCGTGGGATCCGCCCGGCTGCTCGTCGCAGGTCTTCAGGGACGTTTGACCTGTCGCTAGAAGGCGGCCCCCCGCGGCGACGAAGTCCCTCACAGCCTGTGCTTGGTCTGGCGACAAGCGGCGCAGGTTCGACAGGATCAGCACGGCCGGACGGGTCGGACGCATCCCGGCGATGACCGGAAGCCGGCCGAGGTCCTGCTCCGATATCTCCGCTAGGTCAAATCCGAGCGAGGTCACGAATTCGGCGAGGGCGCTCGTGTCATCCTCGTAGTCCCACCGCATGTCTTTGTACCAAGCCTTGTTAGCTTCGGTCGTCAAGATTACGACGAGAGGAGCAGGAGAGTCGCCTGCAAGGCCGCCTTGCGGTCCGGGTGCCGTCGTCGTGGGGGGCTTGGCAGCGGCCATCCAGGGGAGCTCGATCGTAGCGACGTAGGGGAGGTGGTCCGAGGCCAGGGTGCGTGGCACCCGGGCTGCGCCCGGCTCTGCCACTATCTTGATGTCGAATGACGTGAGGATGTAATCTATCCGCCTCGCGGGGTCGTATGCGTCGTACGTGTAGCCGCCTTTCAGATAATCCCTGGAGAATAGGCCTTCTTTTACGAGCTCCGCGCTGTCAACGAGCACCCTGTAAACCTGCTGCGTGTCGTTGAAGTAGCGTAGCAAGGTTGCGACCTCCGAGCTCCCCGTTGGAGGCGCGTTGAGGTCTCCCATAACTATCTTGGGCCCTGCGGCGGTCGAAGCGATCTCCGCGAGCGCGCGGGCCTGAGCCAGCCTGGAGTCGGCATACTCCACGTCGAGGTGGGTCACGAAGACGTTCAGGATCGCGCCACCCCCAGCGCCTCCCAAGTCAATCTGCGCCTCGAGGACCCCTCGCGGCTCGTTCCCGTGGATGTTCGGGAGAGGGTGATTCACAGACGAGACAATCGGATAGCGGCTCAGGACCGCGTTTCCGAACGCGCCCCCGTCGTACCACAAATTCGGACCATACGCATAGTAGTAACCAAGCCTCTCAGCTATGTACCGGGCCTGATCCACCTGCCCGGAGCGCCTCGTTCCTTGGTCCACTTCGCACAAGCCCACGATGTCGGCTCTCTCGTTCCTGATGAGGTCGGCGATCCTGTCGAGATCCAGCTTGAGGTCGGCCCCTACTCCGCTGTGGATGTTGTAGGTCATGACGACAAGGCGCGTGGCTGGCGCCAGGCCCTCGGGTTTCACGGCTGATTCCTCCGTTGCAAGAGCGTCCGCACTCGCTGGGGATGCTACTTTGGCGCCGGCATCGGCTTGGGCGCCACCTTCAGCCCCAGCTCCGGCTTCAGTCTCAGCTTTAGATTCAAGTTCAGGCTTGGGTTCAGCTTCAACTCCAGGCCCAGGCTCAGGCTTGGGTTCAGGCTCAGCCCCAGCGTAGGCAGCATAAGCGTCCTGTGCGGTCGGCTCTTGCAGCGTTTCGAGGCCCGCGGCTGCCGCGATGATCTTGGGCACATCGGTGTTGTCGAGATGGCCTGCGAAGAGCTCCTGGCCCGGTCCCTCGGCGAAGAGAGACACTTCGATGTCCGTATGCCCGTCCGTTCCGAATGCGAACTCCCCACCGGCGCCCGCACCTGCACTCATGCTCAAACGGCCCGTCTCGTGATCCGCAGTCACGACGACGAGCGTATCATTCCTCTCCCGGGCGAAGGCCAAGGCTTGTGCGACGGCGTCATCTAGCGCCCTCATCTCGCCGAATAGAGCCTCGATGTCGTTGTCGTGGCACGCATGGTCCACGAGACCGCCCTCTACTATCAAGAGAAACCTATTATCGGTGGAGGAGAGAAGGCGGATGGCTTTCTGAGTCATCTCCGCGAGGCTGGGTTGACGGCCTGGGTCCCTGTCCCGCTCGTAGTCTAGGTCGGTCGTGGCGAAGAGGCCCAGGAACGGCAGGGAAGAGGCCTCGTCAAAGCCCTTGCGATCCAGGGCAACCGCGTAGCCCAAGTCGCGCGCGAGGTCTATCGGGGCTCTACCTTTGACGAACAACGTCGGAAGGAAATCCGCTGCCCCGCCGCCCATGATGAGGTCGATGCCGGCACCGACCATGGCCTCGGCTATCTTGCGCGTTTCGCGGCGGCTTTCGACGTGTGTGGCAAATGCTGCGGGGGTCGCGTCAGTGACCGAGCACGTGGTGACGATGCCCACGAGCCATCCCGCATCACGCGCGGCCTCGAGGATCGTGCGTACCGGCGTGCCGTCAGGGAGCACAGCGATGGCACTGTTCACGGTCTTGTGCCCGGTCGCGAGGGCTGTAGCGGCGGCCGCGGAGTCAGTGATGTTGCCTCCCCAGGACGTCGTCGTGACCGTGGCTCGCACAGGCATGGACTCCACGACGAGCGGTCCGCCCTTCGCAACCTGTCCCGCGGCGAGCTGGCCAGGGCCCATCCCGTCTCCGATGAAGAGTATGACGTTTCGTGCTGCCTCGCGCCCGGCCGCGCAACACATCGCGCACGACGCACACGGTGATCGCGTTGGCCGCAGCGATGAGGACGAGGAAGCGGCGGCCATGGCGTCTTGGCCCGGGACGCACACCTCGCACGAAAGCGTCAGGAAAGCCACTAGCCCCAACGCTGTGACGAGCAAGAGCGTGACCTGGGACCTTCTACGCAGCACGGTACTCAGCCTCCCGTCTTCCTGCCGTATTCCGCAAGAAGGGCCCACGTGTCTACGATTTGAGGCCCGTGAGGGCGATGCCTTGCACGAAATAACGCTGTGTGAACATGAACAGCACAAGCACCGGCGCTATAGACATGAGCGAAGCCGCGTTGATGAGGTTCTGGAAACTGAAGTACTGTCCCGAGAAATACGGAATCGCCAGCGGTAACGTGCGCAGCCGGTCGGAGTTCACCACTATGAGGGGCCAGATGTATGCACCCCAATGGTTCGTGAACGTGAACAGGGTCAGTGTCGCCACGGCCGGCTTCGTGAGCGGCATCACGACCTGAAGGAAGATGCGGAACTCGCTTGCCCCGTCTATCCTGGCCGCGTCGAGCAGCTCGTCAGGGATGCTCATGATGAACTGGCGCATCATGAAGATGCCGAACGCGCTCGAGAGGCCCACCACGATGAGCCCGGCGTACGTGTTCACGAGGCCGGCCCTCGAGACCATCACGTAGAGCGGAACGATCGTGGCGGGGAATGGCACCATCATTGTGGAGAGGATGATCCAGAATAGGAGCGATCTTCCCGCGAATCGGTACTTGGCAAACCCCATTCCCGTCATGGAGCTGGTTAGAACGGTTGCCACCGTGGGGATGACCGACGTGATGATGCTGTTCAGGTAATACCTCCCGAAGGGGATCATGCTGAATACCTCTCGGAAGTTGGAGAACACGGGCTTTTTCGGGAAGAAGGTTGGCGGGAAGAGCACGACTTCTTGGAGCGACTTGAACGAGGATAGGATGAGCCAGACAAAGGGGGTCGCGGTCGCGACCGCACCGGCCGCGACAAGGACGTACGTGAGGATACGTCCCAAGACCTGCACGAACGTGCGACCGCCTCGCCTGGATGTCTTGGTGCGTCTATCTGCCCCAGCTATGTGGAGGCTGTCTGCTCGGGTCATTCGTAGCTGACCTCCCTTCCGACCAGCTTCCATTGGATTGCCGTTATTACGAGGATTATTGCGAAGAGCACGAAGGACGCCGCGGCCGCGAGGCCGAACTGCAGGTCTCCGAAGGCGCGCTTATAGATGTAGTACACCACAACGTTCGTGGCGTCCAACGGGCCGCCCTGGGTAAGGACGTTGACGAGGCCGAAGACCTGGAAAGAGCTCATGACGCTCGTCACGAGCACGAAGAGTGTGGCGGGCTTCAGGAGCGGAAGTGTGATATGCCTGAACAACGCGAACCCCGAAGCGCCGTCTATCATCGCGGCTTCGTAGTAGGTCTGTGGAATTCCCTGAAGTGCCGCCAGGAAGATGACCATCCGGTAACCCACGCCGGACCATATACCCACGATTACCACTGCAAGCATCGCCGTGCCGATCTCCTGGAGCCAGTCGTGGGTGGGAAGCCGGAGCACTCGCATCAACCAGTTAAGGAGCCCGACATGGGGGTGATATATCCACTGCCATATCACGGCTGAGATGGAGAGGGGCGTTACAACGGGCAGGTAATAAAGAAGCCGGAAAATACCCCGTCCGCGCAGCTTGGTGTTCAAAAGGAGCGCGACCATGAGCGCGAGCGCCAGCTCCACCGGCACAACGCCTGCCGTGTAGACAGCCGTGTTGCGCAGCGAGGTCCAAAAGAGGTCCTCGGTAAGGAGGGCCCGGTAGTTGGCAAGGCCTACCCAGGGATGTGCAGGCCAGATGATGCTCCACTTGTGGAAGCTGATCCAAAACCCCCAGATCATAGGTATGATCGTCACCATCAGGTAAAAGATCACACCGGGGGATATGAAGACGTACGGCGCTACCAGCTTCTGCAGCCGGTGCCAGGTGAACGGACGCCTCCTCACGGCAACCGCTGCGGAAGAACCCGGGTTCATGTTCCGCCATCCTCCTTCCGGAGCCCAGCTCGGTGTGGCCGACGCGAAAGACGCGGTGACGAATGCGAGCCGGGCCAGCCGGCGGACAGACCTGCCCTGGCATGCCTTGCATGCCTTGGTGGCGGTGGCAGGGCTGTTATGTGAGTGGGCCGTGGCCTATCCGCCGACTTGCCTTCGACAGTCTCTCGAGCCTGTTCAACGCAGACCCCTGAGCCTCTTCAACGCATCATCTAGGGCTGAGCAAGAGCCCTCTGCTCCTTCTCAGCCTTGACCGCCTCTTCGGAGAGCCACTTCATGGCCTGTGCCGGGGTCTCGTTCTTAAGAATGACGCGCTCATACGCCTGGCGAGGAAGCTCGTCATCGAGTCGCCGCGTGGTCCACGGGACGGGAACGCTGTTCTTCATGGATTCCATGCACGGTCCGAGCAACGGGTCGTTCTTGTACTCCGGAAGGTCAAGGAGAGCCTTACGCGTGGGCAGGTCCCCGGTCTTCGTGATCCACCGCTTCTGAGCATCCGCCGAAGTGAGGTAGGCGACCCACTTCGAGGCCGCTTCAGAGGGCGCCTTCTTCGACACGACGTAGGCCCACGAGGTAAGAAGCGTCGTTCGCGGTCCGCCCGGCTTTGGCGCGGGGATCTGTGCAATGTTGAACACGAGGTCCGGCACGGTTGACCTGAAGCTACCTATCATGGCGGGGTGGGCAAATACCATCCCGAGCTTGCTCTGGCGGAAGGCATTCCATCTCGACCCCATCTGTCTGTCCTCGACCTTGTACGTGGTGACGAGGTCTGTCGCAAACTTCAGGGCTTCGATCGCCGCCGGGGAATTGAAATCGGGGAGATCGGTTTGGTTGTTCCAGAGTGACGCGCCATTCTGCAGCATGAGAGACGCGAGGACGGGCCCGTACCCGCCGGTGGCCACGCCCATGCACGTCGTCACGCCGTTTGCGTCTCGGCGCGTCATCGCCTTGGCGTACTCGATGAGCTCGGCCCACGTCTGCGGGGGCTTGGCCGGGTCAAGTCCGGCCTCCTTGAAGAGCTGTGGGTTGTAGAAGAGGACTATCGTCTGCGTGTCGATAGGGAAGCCGTAGTAGTTGTCACCCACCTTGAGGCGCTTTATGGCCGACGGCACAAAGTCCGCCTCAATCTGCGCAGCAGTCGCGACCTTCGGGCTGATCGGCTGGAGCACCCCAGTCGCTGCGTACGACGACACTTGGCCCGCTGGGATCTGGAACGTGTCAGGCCCAGAACCCGCTGCAAGGGCGGGGAGAAGCTTCTGGAAATAGTCAGCCTCAGGTATCGACTCGATCTGGATCTCAATGTCTGGGTTCTTCTCCATGAACTCTGCGGCGAATGCTTCCACCATTTCCTTGCGGGCCGGGGAGTGATGCTGCCAGTGCACTATCGTGGTTTTCTTGGCGAGGACCGCCCCGCTTGCAATTCCCAAGACGAGCAGGGCGGCAATGCTGAACGCAAGAACCCGTCGCATCTTTCTGGTCACGGTTCATACCTCCTTGAAAGGCCCAGTGTAATGGCTCTGGTCTGCGGGCCAGGGCGCATGTCCTGATGCATGCTACGCACACCACTTCTTCTCGTTCCCGCAAGTCCGCGTGTTCTGATCAACCCCCTTTCGTTTCGTGGCCGCTTCCCTTTCGTCGCCTCGTCACCGCGCGCAGGCGTTCGAACTTCGAATGGTGCCCGCGTGTTGTTTTCTCGTCCTCAAATGGGATGGGACAGCTCGACAGGCTCGCCGCGCCTCGCCGACTCGTAGGCTGCCAGGGCTATCTCGAGCGCTCTCATGCCGTCGAAGCCGCTTGCCGCGGGAGACCGGCCCTCCCGCACCGACTCTACGAAGTCCGTTACGAGCGCGAGGTCCATATCATCGCCCCAAGGCCTGTAAAGGACGGCGTTCCGCGCATCACTGGCGTGCACGAGGACCTGCGCGAAAACATCCAGCGACACCACGCCGGAGGTCCCCACTATCTCCATGGTCACGTCTCCCCAAGTGGGGTACGCCTTGGGTCTCGACCAGCTTGGGTCGAGCGTCGCGAACACGCCCTTCTCGAACTCTATGCTCAACGTGCCGCAGTCGTCGATCGCGATGTCGTGCATCCTCGTGTCTACCTCAGCGTAGACGCGCCTCGCTTCGTCCGCGAGGAACCACCTCAGGAGATCGGCCACGTGGACCGTGTGATCAAGCACCGCCCCGCCACCGGACAAGGCACGGTCGATGAACCAGCCGCCGGGCATCCTTCCGTGGTTGGTGGCGCTTACCGCGATGATCCTTCCGATCTTGCCTTCGTCGATGAGCTGCTTGGCTCTGACCACAGGAGGCGCATGTCGAACGGGAAACGCTATGCCGAGCTCGACGCCCTTATCACGGCACTCGTTCACCATGACCGACGCGTCGTCCAGCGTGGTCGCTATCGGCTTCTCGCATAGCACGTGCTTGCCGGCCGCGGCGGCCGCAAGGACGTGCTCCTTGTGGAGGGCATTCTCTGAACAGATTATGACAGCGTCGATGTCTGTGACAAGAAGATCGCCAATGCTGCGGTAATACGGTGCCTCGAACTCACGTGATGCTGCCAGCCCGCGCTCCTCCGAGTCATCTGTGATTCCAGCGAGGATCGCGCCAGGAATGGAGCGCACGGCCCGTGCGTAACTGTACGCGTGCATGTGGGCGAAGCTCACGATTCCGATGCGGACCTCGCTGTGCTTGCAGCCTCTGCAGCCTGTCGCGCGCGTCATGATACACTCACCACCTTGCCAGTGAGCGCCGAGCGGGTGGCAGCCAAGCTTATCTCGAGCGCGGCCACGGCGTCTTCCGGGAGGACTCGCGGCGTGCTTTCCCCACGCACATACGCGAGGAAATCGCGGATCTCGCGAAGGTAGGGCTCCCTGCTTTTCAGGGGGCTTTCGGGAACAGCAACGCCGCCCGGCGTTCCGCTTCCCGCTGCGCTCGCGCCTCCACGCGGACTTACCGGAGCAGGTGCGGTTACCACGGATAGCGGGCGGGCTTTTAGACTGTCATACTCGACCATCCCCGCGCTCCCGCATACCTCGAACTTGTAGGAGAACGGCCCCGGGTGAGCCCAGCTTCCTTCGACATGAGCGATGACTCCGTTTTTCATACGCACTACAACGAGGGCGTACTCGAGAGGTCTATCATTGCGTGCTTTGCGGGCGTACACATGATCCACCGGCCCGAAGCACCATCTGAGGAAGTCAAAATCATGAATGGAGAGGTCAAGCAGCAATCCGCCGCTTCGCGTTTCATCTGCGTACCAGTCCGTCCAACCCCTCGGGAACGGCCCCACCCTGGAGAGACGTACTGTGCCGATCTGCCCCAGCTCTCCGGAGGTTATCATTTGATGTACGGTCTCATACTCGGGGAAATAACGCACGACGTGGGCTACGCCGAGCTTCACGCCGCAGGCTCTGCATGTTTCTAGCATGGCCTTTGCATCGTCGATAGATAGAGCCGCGGGCTTCTCGCACAAGACATGCTTTCCTGCGCGCGCAGCCTCTTCCACGGCCTCTCTGTGGAGGTAAGTCGGTAGGCAGACGTCCACCACGTCGACCTCAGGGTCTAGGAGTGCGGCAGCTGGCTCGCCTATGGCGCGAGCCCCGCACGTAGCGGCGAGTTCTTGGGCTTTCGTTGGGTCCTGATCGATGACGTACGCCACGCGGGCTTCTTCACTGCGCTGGTAGCAGCCGGCATGCACTCGCCCCATGGTGCCGGCGCCCCAGATGGCAACTTTGTGCACCGTAACACCCCTCTCGCGTGAATTCCCCGGCTCGCCTGGTGCCCGTCCTTCCTTCAACCAGCGCGCCCTCGTCGACGCACGCTCGTCGTCCCCGGGGCGTCCTGTTGAGTCAAGGCTTGCGGGATGGGACGATAAAAGCCGCGCGGACCCCGAGCCTCCCTCCGCGTCTGCGACGGCAACCCCGTCGTCAGTCGGGTGAAGCGGCGAGCGGATTATTGCGAGGCTCGAACAAATGTCTTTCGTGTCGAGCCGTGCCTAACCGAAGTATATCAATAATACCCAGGAGAGTCAAGCTTGTCCTATGCAGGGCTGGTTGTCCAGCATAAGCGAAATATGGATGGCGATGCATTATAATGTTGAAATGCCAGCCAACGTGTCGTATGATGTGGACAGGAGCCTGTTCGCAGTATTTCTTGTGGTCTCGAACTATGCCACACAACGCCGGATCGGAGAGGTAATGTGCGATGGCCAGCCTTAAGCGGACCGCCGACTCGACCCTCGCCAAGAAGGTCAACACCATGCTTGTGCTGGATGCGGTCAGGAAGTACTCGCCCTTGTCCCGGGCCGACGTGGCGAAGCTCACCAAGCTCAGCCCGTCCACGGTCTCCGCAATAGTATCGGAGCTCGTGAGCGCCGGCCTCGTGACCGAGGCCAAGGGCGCTCCCACCGGCGTCGCCGGGAGGCGGCCCATCCTCTTGAGTCTAAACGCAGGCGCCAGCCTCGCTGCCATCATTGACGTCCAGGTGACGAGGATCCTATACGGGGTAATCGACCTCGCGGGGAATCCCGTCTCCATCATGAAGGAGGAGGCGGACCTCTCGAGCCCTGCCAACACGGTGGATCAGGTCCTCAAAGCGGCCGCGCGGGCCCTCTCGCGTCTTCCGCGGGCGAGCGCCGGTGCCGCCGCCGGTATAGGCGTCGCAGTGCCCGGAATGGTGGATACAAGGACCGGCGTGATCTTGAGGTCGACCAGGCTCCGTTGGGTAAACCTCGCGCTCGCACAGCGACTTGAGCGCGAGTTCGGCCTGCCGGTTCTGGTGGAGCGCGATGTGCGCGCGGCGGCGTGGGGCGAGAGATGCTATGGGCACGCCCGGAACGTGGCCGACTTTGTTTACGTGACGGTGGGCGAGGGCGGATTCGGCGCCGGGCTCGTGATGAACGGAAAACCATACGTCGGCGCTCGAATGCATGCGGGCGAGCTCGGACACATGACCGTGGACATGCGGGGTCAGAGGTGCTCGTGCGGCAACATCGGGTGCCTCGCGGAGGTGGCTTCGTCGGCGATCCGCGAGTGGAAGGCCGGAGGGGCCGGCGATGCGCTCGTCGAATACACTGCTACTGGCCTCGTGAGCCTCATCAATCTGCTCGACCCGGAGCTCGCGGTGCTCGGCGGCGACATCGGTAGCTTGCCCGAATTCGCGGCGCGCGTGGAGGCAGTGGCCAGAGAACGAGCCCTCCTGGCCCCAGGCCAGATGCCTCGCGTTGTCTCGTCGCAGCTCGGAGACATGGGGGTCGCTCTCGGGCTTGCAGGCCTCGTTTTCGATAAGTTCTACTGGGGTGAGGCATTGGCTCACGACCTTCCTGCGGTCGCCGAACGCGCGACTGTGAGCTACCGCTCTTGACGGCGCCGCATCCGCGCTTCGCCTTCTACGCTGCGCGCGACCCCGCGCCTCGTGCGCGCGGTCGCCTCCTGGCAAGCTGCGTCGTGTCGTCGTCCCGTCATGTGCGGGGCTTGCCGAGCGCAGGGCTTGCCGAGCGGCCGCAGTGCAGCGTCGGGTTGCGCGGCGCGGCTGAGGAATCGAGAGGCGGTACGGCGGTGATAAGATGAAATGGCAGTTCAGACTGCTTTTGTTCGGCGCCGCGTGTGTGTTTCTACTCGGGGTCGCGCTCCTCTTGGCGAGCTCGTCGCCGGGGCGTCCAGCCGCGCCGGCCCTCGGGGGCTCGCTGGTGAGCGCGGCCGCAGACGTTGCTGCGCCGGATGGCGCCGAAGCCGCCGAGATCGGGGAGACAGGGGATATAGACGACAGCAAAGCTGGTGATGAAATGACACGTGAACCGGAGCCGTCTCGTGGCCCGGAAGACGCGACTGGCGCCCTTGCGGACTACGTGATATACATCAACTGGGACGGGTTCGCGTACGATTACTATGTATGGGCCAACTCCTCTGGTGGCCCCGGCACGCCCGTGCTCAACTTCCTGGCCTCGCGCGGCGTCCTCTTTACAGCTACCCGCAATGGTTTTCCGAGCATCACCAATCCCATGCAGACCAGCATCGTCACGGGGGCATGGCCCGCCACGCACGGGAACACATACCGCTATTACGACGCGGCCGAGAACATCGTGAAGCAGACTGGCAGGGAGAATGCCGCTGAGACGATCGCGGAAGCGGTCGAGGCCTCGGGAATGTCATGCGCCTCGGTTCAGCAGTTTACGCTGGACGGTCGCGGGGCCTACGCCCGAGACCCGTCTCATCTCTACATCCAGCCTGGCGGGCCCTGGCGTTCGAGAGTCGCCGAAGCCGTCAAGCTCTTGCGTAGGGAACCTGTCAACACTCCAGATGGTCCCGTCGTGGTGCCGGAGATCCCGAGATTTCTTGCCATTTACGCCGATGACCTCGACGCAGCCGGGCACAATTCGGGGATCGGGTACGGCCTGTCCCTGGTCTTCAACTACAACGCGTGGAAGACGAAGATGATCAAGCAGCTCGCGGCCATGGACCGGGATCTTGGTTCACTCGTGGATGCGTTGATGGATCTCGGGATCTTCGAGAGGACCGCCATCGTGCTCACGGCGGACCACGGTATGTCGCCTGTTTCCGGAAAGTCCAGCCTGCCGGATCTTCTGGCCACCCTCTCCCAGCTCGGCTACACATGCGAGTTGCTTGCCCCCGGGGAGCGGGCCAGGGACGGGACCGACCTCGTTCTCGTGAGCTCGGGGCTTGCCGTCCAGTTCTACTTCAGGCGGGACATTACGCTCTCTCAATACGACGCAGTCATCGAAGCCCTGTCGGCCAAGCCGTACTTCGGGGGTTACATGTCCCTGCACGAGCTGAGGAAGGCCGGCGCCCACCCCATGCTCGGGCAGCTCCTGATATGGCCCGAGCCTCCGCATCACTTCAAGACCCAGGGATTGTTCTTCGGAATAGCCGGGCAGCACGATTCCGGCGACGACACATCTCGCCACGTGCTCATGTTGTTGAGCGGAGCGGGCGTGAGGAACGGGGCCGTCGTTGACGGGCCGGTTGAGATAATCGACGTAGCGCCCACCATCTCACGGCTTCTCGGGATAAGGCCGCCCGCGAACGCCACAGGGCGCGTGCTGACCGAGGCGCTGCTGCCTGCGGGCGCTCCAGCGTCAGACCTCCAACGCGAGACACGCAGCGAGGAACGCAGTGGCCCCGGCGCGTTGCCTAGAGCCCAAGAGCTGCCTGGAGGGCGGACCACCCGGCGCGATTACATTTCGGATTGAGGCCCGGGCTGAGGCCGAACCGCGAGGATCGGAGCGTCGCGGGCGAAGTGGTATAATACGTACTATGCGAGTCCAGATGCTCGACCTCCGATCGAAGCCGGGAGTTGGGACGACCCGTGGTGGCCGCAAGGCCGGGGGCCCGACGATCGGGCCGGCTAGAGGCAGAGGAGAGGGAAGAGGGGCCGGCGCGATAGTCCGGGTTGCGACAAAGATGCTCGCCCGTGCCGCCCTCGTAGTCGTTGCCTGCTCGCTGTTGTACTCGTACGCTCTCTGGCGAGAACGTCCTACGGCCGGGTCCTCGGGCGTGCCGCGGCTCTCGCTTGTCCCTCCTACGGCACACGACAGGATACTTGTGGTCGCTCCCCACTGCGACGACGAAACCCTCGGTGCGGGAGGGTTCGTTTTCGACGCCTCGAGGCAAGGCGCTACCGTGTACGTCGCGCTCATGACCAACGGAGACGGGTTCACGCTCGGGGCGCGGAGGGAGTTTCTGTCCCTGCGCACAAACCCGGCACGCCTCGTGGAGTTCGGATACCTTCGACAGGCGGAGTCGTTGCGTGCCCTCGGTGTCTTGGGCGTTCCGGCCAGCCACGTGTTTTTTCTAGGCTATCCCGATAGAGGGCTTGCCGCCATGTGGCACGAGCACTGGGACCAGCGGAATCCCTACGTATCCAAATACACCAGGACCTCGGCCAGCCCGTACGCCAATAGCTACCACAAGAACGCTCCTTACTACGGCGAGGACGTCGTGCGAGCCCTCGAGGACATCATCGTGAAGACGCACCCGACCACCATACTTGCCTCAGCTCCCGTGGACGGACACGCGGACCATTGGGCGACTTACAATTTCGTTGTGTATGCCTGTGAGGACCTACACGAGCGAGGCCTCTTGACGTCCGGGCAGCCGCGCGTCCTGTGGTATGTCGTCCATAGGGGCGAGTGGCCTTATCCCAAGGGACTCAGGCCGGACATGGAGCTATGGCCGCCGCGCGGCCTTGGGATCGAGGATGTCCCGTGGCTGTCGTACCGCCTTTCGAGAGACGCTGTTCTGGCGAAGGCCGACGCCATCAGGAAGTACAGGAGCCAAATGCTCATCATGGCGAGGTACCTGTTAAGTTTCGCCCGCACCACAGAGCTGTTCGCCGAAGCGACCACCGAGCGCGTCCCGTGGGTGACGCATCCCGGGCCCGATGTCGATGGGCGCTTAGCTGACTGGACATCAGCGGTGGGGGCAGCAATGCACGTGCATGCTGAGCCCACCAGCGATTCGCTTCTGAGGCAGTTCGGAGGCGCTGGTGATTTCACCGGGATGGTGGTGGCTCGGGACAAGGCCGACCTCTACATCGGCCTTCTTGTGAGGCGGGCGGCGTCGAGGGAGATTGTGTACCGCCTTCATCTTCATCCAGTTGACGCCGCACGCAGTGGCCATGTGGGTTCGGAGGGCGACATTGACGTTACCTTCAGGCTCGGGCGCACGGCGGCTGTTTCGGTAGAAAGCTCCGCAGGATCTGCTGGCGGTGGCCGGGACCTTTCGGCCGTCGAGGCAGCGAGCCAGGGCAGAGAGATCGAGATGAGAATACCCCTCGAGCTCCTCGGAGATCCCGGGACGCTCTTCGTAGCTGTGGAAAGCAGGTTCCAAGGGATCATGATCGACCAAACCATGTGGCGCGTCCTTGACCTCAGACAGCCTAAGGAGGCAGGAACCCACTAGACCGCAGTCGTGGCGGAGGTGAGATGCCCCTGGGCCATCTTTCCGGGCCTTGCCGCCGATCCTTCGAGGAACGCTGCGCTATGGGAGGATGAAATGACGCCATGACCGTTCTGCCCGAGGTGTTGCTTGGTCTCGAGGAAGAGGTCTTCATAACCGAACCTACGCTGCCTTCCATCGCGTCGCTGTGGTATCTCGCAAAGCTGCTCTGGAGCCGCCCGTTGTACTACTACACGCACTCGGCCTCGAACTTCGCGCGCGGCAAAGACCTCCGTCAAGGCGTGATGAGCGGAGTGGAGGTCTCCACCGCGGTCCATTCGAGCGCGGCTGACCTGGTACGCGACCTCGCCGAGAGGAGGAAGGAGCTCGCCGGGGTTTCCGGAGGGCTCATGGTGGCCACAGGTCACCTTTTTGACATCGACGCACCCACGAACACGTGTGGCTTGCATATACACATAGGGCCGGTGGACGAGAAGGACCTGGAGCGCACATACTCCACCCTGGCCCGGTTCTTGCCGCTTCTGTCGCTCCTCACCGCGAGTTCGCCGCTGCGAGGAGGACGCCGGTTCGGCCAGTCCTACCGCGTGGCGCGATCGTATGCCATAGGCCCGCTGCGCGCGTCCGACAAGAAGTATCGTTTTCAGGACATGATCATTTCGAAGCGCCTCGGGACCATCGAGCTCCGGGTGTTTGACCCGGTATGGGACCTCGAGAGGATCCGAGTGCTTGCCGAATGCATCCAGGGTCTGGTGAGGGCTGCGGCGGAGCCGGGGTGCGCCTTTTCGTGGGACGAGCATACCTACGCGGAGGAGAGACGTGTTGCGGCGACGCGGGGCTACGCGGGAAGCCTGCGGCAGCGTTACGCAGAGCTGCGTGACGTCGTGGACGTGCCCGAGCAGCTGTTTGCCCGGACCGTCTCGGATGAGCTGTATGAATGCTGGCGCCGCTACGGGACGCTTGTCACCTACACAGCCCTAGACCACGCGTACCGGCACGGCGTGTTCGACCCTGGCTCGGCGGCTGCTGCGACCCGTACGCCCGGCGCGTTGGGCCTTATCCGGGGTCTGGCTGGATTCGCATGTTACTATGTTCCCAAGTTGCCGTATATAATCCTCAAGGGACTGAAGGAGCACTGAAGAGATGAGCGTTGGTGCAGTGATGTTGATGGTAGTGGGGGTCGGAGCCGCGTTCGTGGGCGCGCTGGTTCTTTTCTTGAGGCACGTATGGTTTTACCGGGACCCCGTGAGGGTCCCGCCTGACGACCCTGCGGCCATCCTGGCGCCGGCGGACGGCAAGCTCATATACGCCCGCAGGTTCACGGGCGGAAAAGTCTTCGTGGAGAAGCTGGGGAAGACGATTCCCGTGACCGAGTTATCCGGAACTGATTTCGGTGCGGGCGAGTCCGGCTGGATCATAGGGGTATACATGACGCCGCTCGACGTTCATTTCAACTACGCTCCCGTGGCAGGCACCGTGTCGCGTGTGGTTCACACTCCCGCGGCGGTGAACCTGCCGATGTTGGACCTTTTGGAATACGTCAAGCTCACTTACCTGAGGCAAGCCATCGATCTTTTCGGGCGCAGGTACCACCTATCCAACGAGCGCAATACCATATTCATCAACGTGGAGCGGCCGTGCTCGCAAGGCCCCGGGGCTGCGGGTGGCACGGTGGGCGTGCCTGGCGCCAGGCGGACCATGATTGCCGTAGTCGAGATCGCTGATAAATTCGTCAACAAGATACGGTGCTTCGTGAAGGAGGGCGACATCCTGCGGCCCGGTCAGAAGCTGTCGTTCATAGAACGTGGGTCGCAAGTGGACCTCGTGATCCCCGGCGATGATATCGACATCATTGCGAGGGTGGGGCAGCAGGTGTTCGGAGCCCGCACAGTGATAGCGAGGTTCAGGAGCAGGCGGATGACGGGAGAGACGGGAGGGGAAGTGCCAGAAATGGCGGAGGCGGGGCGAAGGATAGAGGGGACTACGGGGACTGCGGCGGCGGGGCCGGCGGAGCCGGCGGGTTAGCGAACGGGGGCCCAGCAAGGGGCTGCAACGACGATGGTGGGAGCGTTGGCGACGGCCGCCCAGCACGAGGCTGAGGCCTGAGCCCATGAGACTCGGACGGGCGCGGGGCGCGGGGGCGTCGGGATGCTACAGGATACGGCGGTGCTGCTGCACCAATACGGATACCTTGTCATATTCGTGGTTCTCGCCATAGAGGGAACGGGAATGCCCGGCATTCCCTTGGAGATCGTGTTCCTCGGAGCGGGTTATTTGATCCAGCACGGCCAGATGAGATTTGAATACGCCGTTGCTGCGGCGGCGCTCGGGAACACTCTTGGCAACCTCCTGGGTTACTTGATGGGCGCTGCTGTACGGGTGATTGCCGGCCGTCGCAGGGATGCCCTTCACCGCCCGCGTGACCGTCAGAGCGGCGGCGGGGGGCGGCGCGGCGGGGGCGCGGACCCGGGCGAGTGCGCCGTTAACGCCCTCAAGGGAAGTGACGAGCGCCGTGCGAGGGATGTGGGCGAGCGCTACACCCGCTGTCTTTCTAAAGGTGCACCGCTCGAGGCATCCGGCCCTTCCTCCAAGCATGAGACACAAAGGCTGCCTCGACGGCTTGCTCGGGAGGGCATCCTGTCCCGAGTCGATCTCTCAGGAGTGGAGGACTGGTTCTGTAAGTACGGCGCCGCCACCGTGTTCATCGGACGCTGGTTTGGGCCCATCAGGACGCCCGCTATACTAGCGTCGGGTTTCATAGGGATTGACATACGGAAATACCTGGTGGCATCAGCCTTGGCTTCCTTCTCATGGTGTCTCACGTGGCAACTCGGCGCATGGAAACTCGGCGAGGCGGTGGTTCGCCTGCTTGAGCCCCACGTGCTCGGGGCGCTCTGGCCGTGGCGGTGGGAGCTGTTGGCAGCCGGGGTGCTCTTTGCCACCGTCGCGCTATTAGCCCTACGACTTATCCCCAGACCAGGTGCGTCCAAGTAATTTTGCTTGATGTGCGAGGCTACAACTGACGGGACAGACATCATCGGGGCGGCAGGATCGTGCGTTCTCCGTGTCGAAAAGTACAATTATGCTTAGGTACTAGCGGTGGCTTCCTCTTGAAAGGATGAGGATAGTTCGTGAGATTGTCTGTGGTCGATACGGAGAGGTGCATCGGCTGCCAGAGCTGCATGTTCGCGTGCGCGAGACGACTCGGGAAAGGCGGCCTCGCTGGCACGTGCATTGGGGTGAGATCCCTACAAGCCCCCCAACTGGTTTGGACAGGGGAGCCTTAGGGTGGTAGAGTAGGAGCGGGGGGTAGCGTAGAGGTGACGCGCAGGAGGTATACGGAGGAGCAGAAGCTTGCGGTAGTGCGGGA
>Ga0134102_1000106_pt1 | contig 101747 bp, 88 predicted proteins | sample 13_3_2metaG_FD_94447 | JGI IMG/M metagenome (GOLD analysis project Ga0134102, IMG submission 94447) | Switchgrass degrading microbial communities from high solid loading bioreactors in New Hampshire, USA - 13_49_3.3_201_A3 metaG | ecosystem: Engineered > Bioreactor > Semi-continuous > Anaerobic...
AGAGGCTCATTGTCAAGAGGACCGTGGAATAAATGCGGAGATTTTGCACATTCTTCACTTTTCAAAGTTCAATAATTCCAAATGTTTCCCTATTTCTTTTTTCATAAGTTATTTAACACTACCCCTTTTTAAAAGAAATCATTCATCCTGAATGACTATTAACACTGATTCGTTTTTACTAAAAAAATAAAAACCTTCCTAACGGAAGGTTTTATTTGCTTTTTAATCTCATTTCCTAAGGTCAGATATGCTCTTTCCTATAGGTTTTATCCAAAACCCCCCTTCCGGTTAGGCAGCCCCTTCCGGTCAGGAATTAATATGTTAACTTTTTAACTTATTATTATTGTATTACTAATTTACTGTCCTGTCAAGTAATTTGGTTTAAATCCCCAACTTTTGTCTTTTCTTAATAATATGAGCTTCTATATCAGCCGCTGCCTGAACAGGATCATCACCCAAAGCAACTTTACCCCCTGTCAATTGCTCAACATCTTCCGTAAGAAGTTTTACAAGATTCGGTGCTCCTGTTATGAAAGGGGTCGGGGATAAATGGGTATATGCTCCATATGCTACAGCAAATATACCGTCAATGGTTGCCTTTTGCTCCATCCATTCAGGTGCGGTAACAGCTATAGGAAGGTCAGATATATCAACATCCATATGATCTGCCAATGCCGTTACCAGCATGGATATTCTTCCGGTATCCGTACAAGTTCCGAAGCTTAATACCGGAGGAATTCCAAGAGCCTTACAAACACTCTTCAAGCCTTCTCCTGCCAACTCAATGGCATCCGTATTACACAATCCGGCCACTTCCAACCCATGATTTCCACAGCCTCCTGCAACCACTAAAATATCCCTCTTTATAAGCTCTTTTGCTATGTTAACCGTATTCCAGTCATGGGGACCGTTTCTCAATGTTGCACAGTTGGCCAGAGCCACTATTCCCTTTATTTGGCCCTTGGCTATTACATCCACCAACACATTCAAATCATTGCCAATTGCCTTCAAAACCGCTTCGGTGGAAAATCCCGCAATGGCCTTGGTTATATGCTTTGGTACCATTGGTTTAATCCTGCCATGTCTTTTCTTGAAATTCTCGATAGCAATATTAATGCAGTTTTCTGCCATTTCATCAGCCTTTGCCGGATAGTATGGCATTGCATGCTGCAGCCCCGGTATTCCGATGATGGTACTTACACTAACCAAAGCAACCTGATATTTTTCAGCATATTGATCAATAGCAGGCAGCGAACAGTTCTCTTCCATAACTAAAGCATCTACCGTACCTGTTGCCAAAAATGGTTCTATTGCAAGCCAATTGCCCATGAGTCCTATAAAAACATCATCTACTTCAAATCTCTGAAGCATTTCCTGACCGGTTTCAATGGAGCCCACAATTCTTATACCTTTTGCTCCTGCCTGTCTCGCCCTTTCCTGATATTCAGGTTTTCTTGCCTTCTGAAGGGCTGCTGCCCCTATCCAGGGCTGATGACCATTAAAAGCAATATTTACGTAGTCAGGGTCCATGATTCCCAAATCCACATTTACTTCATGAGGCATTGGCGTTCCGAATAAGATATCCTGCGTCATTTCCAGGCCTATCTGAGCTGTATAAATGGTAGACAGACCCAAACGAAGAGCTTTCTTTGCCAGCGAAACATAATCACCGTCAACATTGGTCAAACAGCTTGCAATAGAATTTTCTACCTCATGTTGTATCCCTGAGGGGTAAAGGTTTAATTTTCTCCATAAGGTTTTTCTTTTTTTCGGAGCAAATGCTTCCACCATAATGCTTTGTTGGTCGGGATTAACATTCATTTCCCTTTCAAAAAGCTCTGCCAACTGTATAGCCAGTTGATTAGTATCCTGATTTGTATTGATCCCAACCTTTTCACACATGACCTTTAATTTATCAATATCCGTAATTTTGAATGGTGTTTTTCCTTCACCAGTGGCCTTTAGCGTTCTGAACGCTTCAAAAGCATGATGACCATAAGTAGCGGCACCCATAATATTTCTCATAAGCAGATTTCTCATTGCCATTGCATCGGCTCCAATACCGCATACACCTTTATCTGCCCCCGGCTTATCACTAATACGGCATGGACCTTGAGTACATAACTGACAGCTTAATCCCTGCAAACAAAATTTGCAGCGCATTTTCTCCTGTACATCCCATCTGGAAAATACACTGGATAAGCCGTCTTCCTTTATCCTTACAAGCATCTCCTCAACAGAATCGTGATAACTGACTCGTCCTTGTGGCTTCTCCAAAACAATCTGAGACATATTTTTCCTCCTTTAATTGTTTTATATTTTCTTCATTAGTATGCACGTATTCAAAAATAAAATAATAAAAGCACCCGTAAATTATAAAATCTACGGATGCTTTTATTGATTTTATGGTTTCATATAATTATTCACTTGCTTGAGTTTTATTTACTTTGCTTAGGCTAAACGATATTAAAAAGCCGATTATTGCTAATACTACGCATACCAAATACTTTATTTCAAATGCAAAGCCCGGAAAAACCGGTATGATTGAACCCACAACAAAGCCTAATACCGTATAGTAGGTATATCCATATGCCTTTTTAAACAACAAATCTATCAATTTTGCAAATGCAACAATACTAAGAATAAAGCCAATTCCTGTTGGAATAAGTATTTGAAAATTAATGTTTGCCAAACCACCAAGGATGGTCTCATATACGCCTAAATACATAAGTATAAAAGAAGCACTTATACCCGGTATGATGGTTCCGAAACCTAATATGGCCCCGTAAACAATAAACATCAATAATCCGGTTTTCCCTTCCTGAACAGCGTTAGCGGTACTGTTATCCAAAGCAGTTATATATATTGTTAAAGCCAAAGACAACAAAAATATCAGTGAATATATCTTCTTAAATCCCTTACGGTTGGCTTGCTTAACCACCATGGGCAGGGTACCTGCAATAAGACCTATAAAAAGATATTTTACCTCAGCATTGTAGTGCTTAAAAAGAAATTCCATAATTTTGCTGAAGCCAAGTACTCCAAAACAGCCACCTAAAGCTATAGGAAAGAAAAATGCAAAATCGTCCTTCAAATTCTTCAATTTAAATATATTTGCAATGAAACCGGTTATTTTTTCATATATTCCAAATATGACCGCCAGCGATCCTCCGCTGACACCAGGAGCAATGGCTCCAATTCCGATAAATAACCCCTTTACGAAGTTCAAAATAAAATTCATTTCATTCTCCTGTCAATACAAATTTTTCAGCTATCAGCTGTTTTTAACAATTACACTTTCCATTACATCAGCAACATTTTCATTGGCATCTAAAACATTTTCCATGGTATCAAAAATATTTTTCCATTTAATTACTTCCATCACATTTGGTTCCTTGCTGAAAAGTGTTTTTACCGCACCTTGATATAGTTTATCTCCCTCTTCTTCTATCCGGTTAATTTCCACAATAAGCGGTGCCAATTTTTTAGACTTCTTAAAATTCTTAAATTCTATGGTTGCTTCCAAAAGCACATTACAGCTTTTTATAATGAGATCTACCAGTTCCAACGCTTCAGGCCTTACCGTAGTTACAGAAAGCATATGAAACATGATTGCCACTTCGTCAATCGTATCAATGGTTTTCTCAATATATCTGGCTATTTGCAATATGTCCTCACGTTCTATAGGAGTTATGAAAGAAACGTTCAGATGATTATAAATCTGATGGTAAAGCTCATCTCCTTCGTGCTCTATATCATGTATTTCAGCAATTTCTTTAAGTGTCTTATTCTTATCCTTCAATAAGCTTTCAAGCTGCTCTGCTGCCCTTTTGCAAACCTTCGCAGCATCTACAAACAATTCAAAATAATTCACATCTTTTGTCCTCATTTACAATCTTCCTTTCGAAAATGATATGTATGAATCAGAATATAACTAAAAATAGTTTTGCCATGAAATATGCAATAATACCACAGCCGGGGAAAGTCAGAACCCATGCCAAAACCATGTCGCCAACAACTCCCCAGTTTACTGCGGAGAGTCTGCGTGATGCTCCTACTCCCATAATGGCAGTCGTTTTCGTGTGAGTAGTACTTACAGGAATACCTGTAAGTGAAGATAATAATAAGCATAATGAAGCAGCAGTATCTGCAGCAAAGCCTTGATATCTTTCCAGCTTAACCATATCCATTCCTACGGCCTTAATAATTCTATATCCTCCAACAGATGTACCAACCCCCATAACTGTAGAACAAAGCAGTATCAGCCATATAGGAATGATAAAGCTGCCGTCTGCGCTGCGTGATACCATTTCTGAATTATACAAGTATATCCCGAGCAAAAATGTTCCCATAAATTTCTGCCCATCCTGTGCTCCATGCATAAATGCCATACCTGCTGCACCAAAAGCCTGACCTATCCCAAACACAGTATTGGCAGTACGTCTTTTCATTCTGTAAAATAAACCTTCAATTATCTTTGTTGTAGCATAACCCATACCAAAACCTAAAACAGATGAAATTATAAGACCATAGATTACTTTTATCCATTCATCACGATTAACGGAAGAGAATCCTCCAAGAGCAATAGCAGCACCTGTAACTCCAGCAATCAAAGCATGGCTTTCACTTGTCGGAATGCCAAAATACCAGGCTGCAACAGCCCAAAGCACAATAGCAAACATTGCCGCAGCAAGTACTACTAAAGCAAGATGATTTTCATCAGGACGAAATGTAACAATATTACTAATAGTAGCAGCAACCTTAGAATTAACAAGAGTCATGGCAAGTGCTCCCAAGAAGTTGAATACAACAGCCATCCTCACTGCCGACCCAGGTCTGAGAACCCTTGTAGAAACTGCAGTCGCAATTGCATTAGGTGCATCCGTCCAACCATTAACAAAAATTACTCCAAGCATTAAAACAACCACTATTACTAATGTTATCGACAAGGCATACACTCCTTTATGTATATTTTTTAGTACATTCCTTATAATATTTAATTGTGACCATAAATATTATATAACAAGTGACCGGTTTGTCAACAGACATAAAACGAAATTTATCCTCATAAAATTCATTTATACTTCTATCAAAACAAGTATCCCCTTTATAGACTATTTTTATTATTTACATAATTTAATCCATCTGATAAAATCTATACTGTATAGATTTTAACTAAGAGGAGTTACTCTTTTATGGTTTTCATTGTAACCGCACTTATGATAGAAGCAGCCCCTATTATAGAATATTTTAAGCTAAAAAGAGATATGAATAGCCATGAATATGCGATTTATAGAAATGAAAGTATTGCACTGATCATAAGTGGCGTAGGCAAAATAAAAAGTGCCATGGCGACCGTATATTTATATTGCACTTATAAGGCAACAAAGAATGATTATATTCTGAATATTGGTTTTTGCGGTGCAGGAAATGCCCGCTATGAATTGGGAACCATGCTGATCATCAATAAGGTTACCGATATGGATACGGGAAGAGATTTATATCCGGATGTATTTTTTGGTCATTTTCTACCGCAGGAAGCCATTTGCTGCTTTTCTAAACCTGTTCATAAAGAAGATTTTGAAAATAGTACTGATTTTTTTTGCGATATGGAATCCAGCGGAATTATGGAGGCTGCCCGAAAACTTACCTATGCTCATAATGTGGTTATTCTTAAAATCATTTCAGATTACCTGTCACCTGACAATTTGGATAAAAATGTACTGCAGCCGCTGATAAAAAACCAGCTCTGCAATATTAAACGGATTATTGAAGAGCTAATACAACACAACAGCAACATGGATGAGCTTATACTTGATAAAGAAAAGCAAGCTGTTGATATGCTTTCAAAAAACTTGAAATTTACGGAAGCCATGAAACAAATGCTTATGAAAGATATAAAAAAGGCAAAGCTAAAAAATCTGGAGCCGTTGAAAATTCTTGAATCCTTAACGGTAACTACGGTTAATTCTAAATCGGAAGGAAAGAAAATCTTTGAGCAAATCAGGCAGCAACTTAAATAAATGTCCTTTTAACTCCATTTATATAGAAGAACAAGCATATGAATATCCTATTACACAACAGCTTCTGGAAAAGTATACCGGATGTCCTGTTATTCGTATAAAGCATTATAAAGATGTATTTAATCGTACAAACCAGCATTTTCGCATTCAAAAGGAACACCTATCCTTGATTCTTGCAGTAAAGGACAAGCAGTTTTTATATAAAGGGCCGGAAGTTTGTCAAAATTTCGGATATACGAATTTTTATTATACCTCCTTTATACTAAACTGCATTTTTGATTGTGAATACTGTTATCTTCAGGGAATGTACCCATCTGCAAACATCGTTGCCTTTGTTAATATCGAAGATTATAAAAATGCAATTGCTGATATTGCAATAAAAGAACCTGTTTATTTGGCAGCTTCCTATGACACGGATTTAATTGCATTTCACAACATTATTCCCTATATGGATGATTGTTATAATTTTTTTGTCAGACAGCGCAATCTTTTTGTTGAAATCCGAACTAAAAGTGCTAATCAGGCTTTTTATAAAAATTATCCTGCTGCCGACAACATCATTATAGCGTTTTCTCTTGCACCTCAGGAAATCATTGATAGATACGAAAAACACACTCCTTCACTGGAATCACGCATAAAAGCCATTCAAACAGCAACAGCAAACGGCTATAAAGTTCGAATTTGTTTTGATCCGGTATTTATTGGTTCAATCGCCGATGACAAATATGAAGTGTTTTATAGGAAAATTTTTGAGCAAATAAACCCTGATAAAATACTGGATGTCGGGTATGGATTTTTTCGTATGTCCAGGGACTTCTTTAAAAGAATCGAAAAACAAAGAAGCAACTCCCTTCTTTATTTGGAGGACTATTGTGTTGATGACAACATTGTATCCTATTCCAAAGAACTTCAGGAAATAACAAAAGAAAAGCATTTTAAAGCTATAACACAATATATAGATAAGGAGAAAATATATACGCTATGAAAACCGCAATTTTAACCGGGGCTTCCAAGGGAATCGGCCTTGCCCTTGCAAAAAGATTAATTGTATTAGGCTACAAGGTTTATGGACTATCACGTTCATTTGAAAATACCAACTTTTCTCATGAACATTTTATTCCCATTGAATGTGACATCATGAATACCAATCAACTCATAAAAGTAATAAACAGCATAGAATCGCAGGAGCCTGAAATTAACCTTTTGGTAAACAATGCAGGAGTAGGATTCTTTGGCCCCCATGAGCAATTAAAAGTACAGGATATACAAACCATGGTCCGCACAAATCTGGAAGCACCTCTAATTCTGTGCAAGCTTTTGCTGCGGTCCCTGAAAAAAAGTCAGGGAATGATTCTGTCCATTTCCTCAGTAACAGCCAAAAAAATCAGTACCCATGGCTGTGCATATGCTGCTACTAAGGCAGGTCTTACCCACTTTTCCAGCAGCTTGTTTGAAGAAATAAGAAAAACCGGGGTTAAAGTAACAACCATTCACCCGGATATTACAAAAAGCAGCTTTTACGATCATTTGGATTTTACCTATGAAGATTCGGAAGACACCGTGATATTGGAAGAGCAAATTGCCGATGCAGTGGAATATGTATTAAGCAATTCCAGCAACCTTGTAGTCAATGAAATCACCCTGCGTCCGCAAAAAAACCGCATAAGAAGAAAATAGATATTTGCTTACCGGACAAATATCTGCTTCAGCGGAATCGGTATCCCTTTCAAAAGAACAGTTTGTATTGTTTCCTCGTTTTTATAAGCATTTACCATTTTCTTTAAAAAATGCAACGGCGGCTGTTACAGCCGCCGTTGCATTTGCAAAAAACTATATTATTTATTCAACTGGTCTGCCGTATAGATTTTAATATTATCCATACTTATTACCCCACCGGTTAATCTACCGTATTTAAAGTACATACCCTTGATACCAGTTGCACTTGTATCATCCATATTAACAGTTCCACTGAAATAAGTTGTATTGCCGTCAAATGAAGTAACGGTAACATCAACTGTATGATTTGTAAAGTCACAAACTGCTATTACAGTAAACCACGTATTATCAGGTATCGAAGTATCCTGACCATTGATTGTCACTGCACCTGCCTTGGACTGTACTATATGCAATATATATCCGCCGGTACAACCATAGTTAATATTATTTGAATTATAAGTAATATTTCCACCGTGAACTGCAATTTCATTCGGGTCTGTATTTGCTTTGTTGAATTTTACATCAATAGAGAATACCAAACCCTTATCAGATGTATATAAACTGTCAAACGTCTTCGAAGCACCTCTTGAATTTGTATTTCCGCCATACCTTAAATAATTACCTAACTTTTTCTCTGAATCATATTGAATTGTCATATTGTCTTGTGCATCTGGGCTACTCCAATCATTAGCAGAAAGTGTTGAGGTAGTCAATTTGCTAAAGTCTTCTTTGAACAGGTATTCAATCGGGTCAACTTCAGCCACCTTAAATGCTGCTTTGATTGTGATATCTTCATGTAATCTCAGCGTGTACTCCGTAACAAATGATACTGCGTTTCCGTTTTCATCAAACCAACCTGCAAATTCATATCCTTCCTTAGGTGTTGCCTCTATCGTTAAAACGGTATTCATCGGCTTTTGAACCGATAACTCTTTTTCATCCTTAATAGCTACCGTACCTTTACTTTCATCTTCCGAACTTATAGTCAGTTTTCTCATTGGCAGTTCATCCTGCTTTAAAGCTGCAACAGTCAAATTCGCCATTTTGAGGTCAAAAGCTACCCTATTGGCATTTAAGGATAAAAAGTTTAATGCATTTGGCATTTGAGTGATATCGGATGATTGATACATAGGAATATCAACGGTTACTTCATTTCCTCCCGATACGGTAACGGTAGCCTTGCCATAATCCATATCAAGGATATACTTAACGGTTGACCATACTCCTTGAGTTAATTGTCCCACTTCTGTTCCATTGACTGTTATTTTACCTTCACTGTCTACGGTAAACAATGTAACTCCCGTAGTTCCCCAAGGAGCACTTGATGTAATACCATTTACAAACGAGAAGTTCAGTCCACCGCCTGAAGTATAGTTCAAATCTGCCTGAACCAAATATTTACCTGATGATCCTATCTCTTTATCTAATTTCCTATATAAATAGAACGACCCGTTGTTAGCCACTCCATCTTTTACTCCGTCTGCCATTACATTTACATATGAAATATTTCCGTCATGTCCTAATGTTGTATTTTTACCGGAGCTTCCTGATACAACCCAACTATTGCATCCGTTTATATCATCACCATCATTTTTTCCATAATAAACAAAGTTTTCAATATCCGTCTCTTCGCCCTTTATTAGGTATTCAGCAATATCGGTTGGTACATATTTTTTGGCATAAGGAATCATGGTTAACGGATAATTTTGCTCTTGGATATCCTTAAAGCCCCATACATATCCTGCATAGGTTTGACCTTCCTGTAAACGCAGGTTGGTATTAAACCTTACTTCCTGAATACCAGTACCTGTCGTGGTATCAATTTGATCGACTGCATAAGCCACACCTGCCAATTTCCCGTCCGGATTATAAACCGCTATGATACACCGGCCATAATCCGATACCTGCTGTAATACTTGGACAGACATGGTCTTAAATACACCATTTTCATCCATGGTAACATCTTTAATAACCATTGGATACTCATATTGAACAGGTGCTACCGGCATAACCGGCCACGCACTGTTAGGCGGCCAACCAAGGCTTATAATTTCATTCGAAACAGGTACCGGCTGCTCACTGCTTCTGTTTTCTACAAGACCGCGTAAAACATCGGCTTGTACAGGTACATTGGCATCCACAATTTTTTGTGCTTCTTCAAAAAACAGTGATGCCAATTTCTCAACGCCTGCATCGTTAGGATGGGTACCATCTGTACCGGCGCCTCTTGCAGTCATGAAATAATAATTGGTCATTCTTATATCTCTCGTTTCTGCCGTCAAATCGGCAAACCAATCCAAGCAAGGTTTGTTTAAATCAACAAAAGCAACATCCGTTGCACCGTTAGCTATTAAATTTTCTACATACTGCTTACCTGCATCAGAAAAACCACTGAGAGTTGAACTCCATGTGTTTGTAGATGAATCATACTGTGTTGAGTTATGCCTGTCAATAGGACCTACGATAATTAAGTATGCCCCTTTTGAATGCGCTGCTTCATAATATTTAGGCAATGCTGCCAAATAACCAGCCGGACCGTCTTCCTTGTGATTGTGACCATATTCTACAAACATATAGTCACCAGGCTTTATATTATTTTTTACATTATTAAAATGAAGATTGTCCGCAGCATTAAGTCCGCCTTCACCATGGTTTGAAACCGCTATGGTTGATGGCACATATTTGGATAAAGCCTGCCCTACACCAGCATAGTTTTGAAGCGGGAAATACGGGATTGCGGCACTTTGGTCACAAACGGTAGAATCCCCTAATACCCACAGCGTTTTCCCCGGTGTAACTTGCTGAATTGTCAATGCAGCAATTGCTGAATTTTCCCCAACTACAACAACATTCAATAAATCATCAACATAGTTACCCTTTGGATCGGATTTTTCATAATATACTGTCTGTACATCCACAGAAAAATCTACCGTATAGGTTTCACCTGCTTTTATGGTTTTGTCAGTAAAAATGGGATGTCTTTTTTCCGAAAACAGTGTGATTTTGGCATCCTTGCTTTGGTCCAGTCCTGTCACTGTTGCTCGTACCCTGTAGTATGTACCGTTTTGCACCTTCATTGCAAAACGTGTGGGATAATATTTATCCGTACTTCCGATTGCATCATATAAACCGCTCCCACCACCAGCAACCAGTTCTATATTCGTACCCTCGACCATGGAAAAACTGTCTAATCGGTCAGATAATTTATGCCCATTGTTGTCATTTCCAAGGAATCCATAAGTACCACTCTGTATTACATTCATGTCGGGTGTCACAGCAATATACCCTTCTGCTACATCCTCTGCAGAGCCAAAATCAAATTTCCATTCATTCAGCACCGTATCACCCTCAACTATGGGAGTGTATCCTGTATTTTCAGCGGATACGGATACAGGTGCCGGTAATGTTGAAAACATTGCTGTAAATACCATTGAGCTTATTACTACTCCGGTTAAAAAGCGTTTCACAACATTTTTCATTCTCACCACTCCTCTTTAATTAATACTGTAGAAATACAGACATAAATAACTTGATATAGCTATTTAAATACTACCTTTTTATAAATAGTACCTCTATATAAAATTCCGACATAATTAATTAAAAAACAGAGAAAAATATTATGGGTTTGAACGTTCTGTTATTGCACTTTTTAATTTTTTTACATAATCAATAACATACGGGACGCAATCTTTACCATACCTTTCTATTATTTTGACAATTGCACTTCCTACAATTACACCATCAGCAAATTCAGATATCTTAGCTGCTTGCTCAGGGGTAGAAATACCGAATCCTACCGCACAAGGAATATCCTTAACCTGCTTTACAAGCTTTATCATAGCTTCAATATTGTCATCACCAAGCTTATCACGCACACCGGTCACACCCAATGAAGATACGCAGTAAATGAATCCCTCGGCATCACTTGCAATCATCCTTATGCGTTCATTGGATGTGGGAGCAATCATGGATATTAATTGAATACCATATGTTGAACAATAAGGTGCAAATTCATCTTTTTCTTCATATGGTACATCAGGTATTATAATAGCATCCATTCCGGCCTCCCGGCAGTTGTTAAAAAATCTGTCACTGCCGTACGTGAATATGGGATTGGCATACGTCATAAATGCCATAGGTACACTGCATGTTTTACGAATTCTTTGCACCATATCGAATATCTTGTCTGTTGTAACTCCACCCTTGAGAGCACGGCAATCGGCATTCTGAATGGTCTGTCCTTCCGCAACCGGGTCGGAAAAAGGAATTCCCAATTCAATTAAATCCGCTCCGTTCTTTGCCATTTCCAGCACTAATTGCTCAGTCACCTCAATAGAAGGATCTCCTGCAGTTATAAACGGAATAAAAGCTTTACCACCAGAAAACACCTGCTGTATTCTATTCATTGATTTGCACCCCCCTATAACGTGCGATTGCAGCAACATCCTTATCACCTCTGCCTGAAAGACATATGACAATGATCTTATCCCGTTCCATAGTCGGTGCAAGCTTTCTGGCATAGGCTACTGCGTGAGCACTTTCTATTGCAGGAATAATTCCTTCGGTGCGTGACAAATATTCAAACGCCTCAACAGCCTCATCATCTGTAACCGGCACATATTCTGCTCTGCCCATATCATAAAGATAGGCATGCTCAGGACCTACACCCGGATAATCAAGTCCTGCGGAAATGGAATAGACCGGTGCAATCTGTCCATACTCATCCTGACAAAAATAGGACCTCATTCCATGAAAAATTCCAATCTTACCAACCGATATGGTTGCTGCGGTCTTATCCGTACTGATACCATGCCCTGCAGCTTCACATCCGATCAGCCGTATATCTTTATCATCAATAAAATCATAAAACAGCCCCATTGCATTGCTTCCCCCTCCGACACAAGCAAGCAATACATCAGGGAGTCTGCCCTCCGCAGCTAATATCTGCTGTCTAACCTCACGACCTATGATGCTCTGAAAATCTCTTACAATGGTCGGAAACGGATGCGGCCCCATTACGGAACCAAGCACATAGTGAGTGTCACTAATTCGCCTTGTCCATTCCCTCATGGTTTCATTTACGGCATCTTTTAATGTTTGAGTACCAGTGGTTACAGCATGAACTTTTGCCCCCAAAAGTTCCATTCGATAAACATTAAGGGCCTGCCTGTCGGTATCTTCTTTCCCCATAAAAATCTCACATTCCATTCCCATCAATGCGGCAGCAGTTGCTGTTGCAACCCCATGCTGTCCGGCACCCGTTTCGGCAATCACTCTGGTCTTTCCCATACGTTTTGCAAGCAAAACCTGTCCAAGGACATTATTAATCTTATGCGAACCGGTATGATTTAGGTCCTCACGCTTTAAATATATCTTTGCTCCGCCCAAATCTTTTGTCATCTTTTCCGCATAATACAGCAATGACGGTCTGCCTGCATAATTGCGCAGTAACTCATTCAATTCTGCTGAAAATTCCGGATCATTTTTAAAATGGTTATATGCTTCTTCAAGCTCAATTACGGCATTCATCAGTGTCTCAGGAATATATTGTCCACCGTGCCTTCCAAATCTCCCTTTCGCCATAGTAATCTTCTCCTTTGAAATAAATTTGCAATTAAAAAAGCCTCCATCCCTCAAAGGGACAAAAGCTTTAAACTTCTGCGGTACCACCCAAATTGGCGAAAATCGCCCACTCGTTTTGTATACTATCATATACACCCCATTGATAACGGGCAGGGTTCCCGTAAGCTCCTACTCTCTCAATGCTCTCAATTTCGGGCTTCCCTCACAAGTCCATTCAAAATAACCGTTGCAGCCACATTCACACCAATCAGCAGCTCTCTGAATGCAAATCATTATTTCTACTACTCTTGCTCATAGGTTTTAACTATGAAATAATAATAGCATTGAATAATATCTTTGTCAATAATTATAAAAATTTCCTTATCCTTTGTAACCCATTACTTTTGCAAGTAAAACAAATACTTCTCCTCGTGTTATAGGATCATCAAATCTGGTTTCATGAATGCTGATCCCCTTGCTTATTAAATAATCATAGTATTTTTGAGCCCAATGGTTATTCGAATTAAATTCATATTTTATACCCAAATGATTGCATATACCCTTTGCAATGGCTTCTGCAAATTGTTCTCTCTTGTTATCGTCTTTTAGCAGGGCTTCCTCCGACTGATTTGAAATAAATGCATTTTCTACAAGAACCGCCGGCATAACAGTATTTTTAAGCACAGCAAAATTAGCCGTTTTCACACCACGGTCTTTTAAACCAATTTCCTGTATCAAACTTGATTGAATCGCTCTGGCAAGCTTTTCTCCATTGCCTCCGAATTTGTAGCAATAGGTTTCGGTACCGTTTGCAGACGCATCTACTGCACTGTTACAATGAATTGAAATAAAATAGTCGGCATTATTATCATTGGCAATTTTAACTCTGTTAGTCAGGTCATTATTGGTGTTATTTCCTAAGGAAATATCTCCTTCTCTTGTCATTATTACCGTAATTCCAAGCAATTGCAGCTTATTCCTGAGTTTTAATCCGATAGAAAGGTTAACATCGCTTTCCTTTAAACCTGTCGGTCCTACTGCACCGAAATCAGGTCCACCATGTCCCGGATCTATACATATTATCATCAATAACACCCCACTATTATAATTTCAGTCATTAAAATACGCCTTTATTATTAAAAGCAATGCAACCGGTATCCTTAAGAAACTTCTTTTTTAAATAGGTTTGTTTTAAATATTCTTCTTCGGTAATCATTCCTTTGTTTCTCAGTTCCTCTAATTTATTAATCAAATCAATGCAAAGCTGTTGCAAGGTTGCAATGCAATCATTTGAGCCATCCATAGCATTTCCTCCCTACCATTCTATATACATTTATTACCATAATTAACTATTTTATACTATCGCTCTGCTTTTGTAAAGAATATTTTACCGAAAAAATATTGACCGGAACCAACATTTAGCTCCGGTCAATCTATAAAATATTTATTAAGCAGTAAACTGCTTGAACATTTCTTTTTTAGCACTACAAACAGGACAGGCATCCGGTAGATTGTCTTTCACAGTATATCCGCAAATTGGACATACATAAACGGTACCTAATTCCATGTCCTTTCCTTGCTTTGCAGCATCCTGTGCCTCTTTGAAAAGTCGGGCATGTATTTTTTCTGCCTCTAAAGCAAAATGAAAAGCTCTTTCTGCATCCTTTTCATTTTGAAAACGTGCCGCATTCAGGTACACAGGATACATTTGCTCAACTTCATGGAGCTCACCGTCAATCGCTCCTTGAAGATTGTCAACGGTTTTTCCTGCTCCAAAGACCGCACCTGCTGTCACAGTGCTGTCTCCTACCTGATCCTTTAATGCCTTGAAATGGTTAGTTGCATGTGCCTGTTCTGCATAAGCAATGGCTCTGAACAACCTTCCAATATTAGGCATAGACTCCTTATCTGCCATGTCTGCCCATATAAGATATCTCATATGAGCCATGCTTTCACCGCCGTAAGCAGAACGTAGAAAGTCCGCAGTCATAGCATTTTGTACTGACATATAACATCATCCTTTCATATGTATTTTTTACAACTATATTATACTATAAATAAAAAAAATTTACTCATATAATTTAAAAAATCGAAAATACTATGCATGGAGGTGTTTAAAATTGAACGCAAATTTAACTACAAAGGAACGATATTTGCTTGAAGATCAAAAGACTCATGAAGAAATATGCATACAAAAGTACACAAATTATGCAAATATGGCATCTGACCAACAGCTTAAGGACATTTTCAATAATCATGCCAAGGTTGAACAGGAACATTTAAATACCATAAATCAACTACTTGCAGGACAGATTCCGACAACAAATAATCAAAAGCAGCAGCCGACCACCGGCGCTATGCCGCAAAATACCTTTGCTAACTCAAATGTATCTGATAAGGATTTATGCATTGATATGCTTGCCACAGAAAAATATGTTTCAGGTACCTATGACACAGCCATATTTGAATTCAGGGATACACAAATACGCGACATATTGAACCATATACAAAAAGAAGAACAAAAACATGGTGAAGCAATTTTTAAATATATGGAAAGCAAAGGAATGTATACTACTCAATAAAAGAAATTTTGCATTTTTAAGACCTATTTTAAGAGGGTGCCGTATAATAATGATTTTTACGGTACCCTCTTAATTATTCGTCAAATTTTTAACATGACATTTCAGCAAAAGTTTGTTATAATATAGACAATCTTATTTTAAAGCTTGAAGGAGGTTAAATTATGAGTAACCGTATTATACTTAATGAAACATCCTATCATGGAGCAGGAGCCATTCAAAATATTGCTGATGAAGTAAAATCAAGAGGTTTCAAAAAGGCTCTTGTATGCTCCGACCCTGACCTTATTAAATTCGGAGTAACAAAAAAAGTAATCGACGTATTGGACAAAGAAAATTTTGCATATGAAATTTTTTCAGATATAAAGCCTAATCCTACCATTCAAAATGTTCAAAACGGTGTAGCAGCATTTAAGAAAGCAAATGCCGACTATATAATTGCAATTGGCGGAGGTTCTTCTATTGACACCGCCAAAGCAATCGGAATCATTATTAACAATCCGGAATTTGAAGATGTCAGAAGTCTTGAAGGAGTGGCTCCTACCAAAAAGCCTTCTGTTCCCATTATTGCAGTTCCTACCACAGCAGGTACGGCTGCCGAAGTAACCATTAATTATGTTATTACTGATGTTGAGAAAAAACGCAAGTTTGTTTGTGTTGACAGACATGATATACCGGTGGTTGCCATTGTGGACCCGGATATGATGTCTACCATGCCTGCAGGATTAACTGCTGCTACAGGTATGGATGCTTTAACGCATGCTATTGAAGGATATATTACAAAAGGTGCCTGGGAATTAACAGATATGTTCCATTTGAAGGCTATCGAACTTATTGCAAAGCACTTGAGAGGCGCTGTTGCCAACGAAAGAGAAGGCAGAGAGGGAATGGCTCTTGCTCAATATGTTGCAGGAATGGGATTCTCAAATGTAGGGCTTGGCATCGTACACTCTATGGCCCATGCACTTGGTGCTGTCTATGATACACCTCATGGAGTAGCCAATGCCATTTTATTGCCAACAGTTATGGAATTTAATGCAGACGCAACCGGCGACAAATACAAATATATTGCCATTGCTATGGGCGTAAAGAATGTTGAGTCAATGACTCAGGAGCAATATAGAAAGGTTGCTGTCGATGCCGTTAAGAAATTGTCATCAGATGTTGGTATTCCTGCCGACTTAAAATCCATTGCAAAAGAAGAAGATATACCGTTCCTGGCAGAATCCGCATTAAATGATGCCTGCACACCGGGTAATCCGAAGGATGTCACATTAGAGGATATTATTGCATTATATAAATCTTTAATGTAATACTTATATAAAAAGAACTGTTAATAGACCCCCTTTAACAGTTCTTTTTTTATTCATACCAAAGAGTTAACCGACATTTCAAGTTGCTTCAGTGCCTTTTCTAGAATTGCCCTGGGGCAAGCAATATTAATCCGTTGAAATCCCCTGCCCTCCATTCCGAACATTGTACCGCTATCCAACCAAAGCTTTGCACGATTTACAATTAAATCTTCCAGTTCCTCTTCCGTAAGATGAAGTTCGGTAAAATCCAGCCATACCAGATATGTTCCCTGAGGTTCCACCATTTTTATATGAGGCAAACGTTCTTTCAGGAAGCTACGCACAAAATTCAAATTGCCTTCCAGATATTCTTTTAACTCATCCAACCACTGTGCACCATGCCTATATGCAGCCTCACAGGCAATAAGTCCCATGGTGTTAAGTTGACTGTATCCGGTCCTTCTTATTTCATCTTTAAAATTCCTTTTAATCTCCTTATTTGCAATAAAGATATTGGAAACCTGAAGGCCTGCAAGGTTAAAGGTTTTGCTTGGAGCTGTACAGATAATGGAGTTATTCAAAAAATCATCCTTCAGACTTCCGAAAATAAAATGCCTGTGCCCTTTGTATATAAAATCGGCATGTATTTCATCAGAAACTACAATAACACCATGCCTAGTACAGATATCACCTAATCGAATAAGCTCATCCCGAGTCCATACTCTTCCCACCGGATTATGGGGACTGCATAATATAAATAACTTTACATTGTTTTCTATAATTTTTTCTTCAAAATCATCAAAATCTATACTATATACCCCATTTTTATAAACCAGTGCATTGTTAACAAGTTTACGATTATTTGCAATAATACATTCTGTAAATGGGTAATAAACCGGTCTTTGAATCATAACCGAATCACCTTCATTAGTAAGTGCACGAATAGCTGCTGCAATTGCATATACCACGCCCGGTGTTTTCACAAGCCAATTACGCTTTACTTCCCAGTCAAACCGTTTTTTAAACCAGTTATAGATTGCCTCAAAATATTCACTTTTAATTTCTGAATATCCATAAATACCATGCCTTACCGCTTTCATAAGAGCATCCGTTACAGCAGGCGGAGTCCTGAAATCCATATCGGCAACCCATAAAGGGATGACATCTTCCGGCTTGCCCCTTTCAACCGCAAAATCGTATTTTATAGAATTCGTGCCTCTTCTATCAATAACCTCATCAAAGTTATAATTCATGCTACCACATCCTCTTGTAACTACAATAATGCTTGCTCCAAATCAGCAATAATATCATCAATACATTCTATTCCTACGGATATCCTCAACAATCTTTCGTTAATGCCTTTCGCCTCACGTTCCTCTTTTGGAATATCCGCATGAGTCTGAAGCATTGGATATGTAATTAATGTCTCCACTCCCCCTAAGCTCTCCGCATAAAGCACTACCTTCACGCGTTCCAACATCTGTACTGCGGTTTTCTCACTGTCAACCTCAAAAGATATCATGGCACCAAAACCCCTTGCTTGTCTCTTTGAAACCTCATAATCTGGATGCTGCGGCAAACCGACATAATAAACAGACTTCATTTTCGGGTGCGTACACATCCAGTTTGCAAGCTTCATTGCATTTTCCTGCTGTTTTTCCATTCTTACAGCCAAGGTCTTGATACCACGAATCATCAACCAGCTGTCAAAGGGAGCCAGACAGGCACCTGTGGTCTTATAAATAAAACGCAGCTTCTCGGACAATTCCTGCGTTCTTACCACAATAAATCCTGCCAGCGTATCGTTATGGCCGGACAAATATTTCGTACCGCTATGTATTACAATATCAGCCCCCAGACTGATAGGATTCTGAAAATACGGTGTCAGGAAGGTATTATCAACTATCAATAGCAGTTCGTACCTTTTTGCAATTCTTGAAACAGCAGCAATGTCCGTAACCTTCATCATCGGATTGGAAGGAGTCTCAATGAAGATGGCTTTTGTTTCAGGCCTTATATGGTTTACTACCTCGTTAATATCGGATGTATTTACAAAATCGAATGTAATTCCATTTTTCATGGATATATGAGTAAAAAATCGGTGTGACCCCCCTATAAATCATCTGAAGCAATAATATGGTCTCCGGAATGGAACAGCTCCATCACTGTAGTAATTGCTGCCATACCACTGGAAAAAGCAAGTGCATCCACACCATTTTCCAACCTGGTTAATATAATCTCAAGCTGCTCTCTTGTGGGATTCTGTACTCTTGAATAATCATAGCCGGTGCTTTTCCCCACTCCAGGGTGTACAAATGTGGCTGACTGGTATATAGGTACGGTTATTGATCCGGTAGAGTGAGTTTTATCATCACTTCCGTGTATACAAAGTGTAGAAATATCCATCATCACCCCTCCTGTCTGATAAATTATTCCAGTATTATTTGTACGTATACAAATTTCTACTCCTCTTAACAATATACATTATGCCATAGCCTCAAAAAGTATTATTATATAATTCCTATATGTTTAGTTTGTTTTATAGTATATAATAGATTCACCTGGATGTCAATATTTTTCAAAAAAAAAGCAAAGAGACATGGTCTATCTCTTTGGCCTATTTTCTATAAATAAAATTTCACCCAGCTTAGCGCCGGCACATTCTGCCACAATATCACACTTCGCTCTTAATACAAAGAATGTTTTTTCACCGGCAAATTCACTTCCTTCAAGCGATTCAAAATTTGCTTGTCCCTTGGATATTACCAAATCTGCTTCTTTATAGCAATTAATAAATTCATCCGAACATCGATGCAGTATGGTCCCCAAAAAGCTTGCCCCGGTGGTGATTACCTTGGCAATCTGAGTCATTCCTGTTTCCATTGCATCCGCCATGGTGGCATCATTTAAAATCGGACCGTCCTTTACTGCATAAATAACATTCTTATTATATTCTTTTAACTCTTTAACCAACAGTTTATCAAATACAATCTCTCCGCTGTTATCCCCTATAATCATTATATTTTGTGCCGTCTTAAGATACTTCTTGAATGTTTCATAATCACAATGATCAAATTCCTTATTTGTAATTTCTTTCAGCGCCACATTAATATCAAAATCAGGGGTTATACCCATATCAATGATATTCCCGGCAACCGAAACCTTAAAAGCAGTAAGCAGAGGGTCATCCGCTTGTTCCACAATCTGAGCCATTCTGTCATAGAGCTTCATTGCCATTTCATTGGACTCCTTCTTAGCCTGCTCAAAGGGATCCTTCATGCCCATTGCCTCATATGCCTTAAAAAGAATAAGAGTGGAGTTCTCTGCCGGAGTAGCTTCGGTATCAAGCTCAGGAATATATTTCATGGCATAGTTAAAAACCTCGTTGGCTTTCTCCTCAGGAAAACCGCCTATTCTTACTGCCGATAATATTTGCTTTAAATAACATGGAATACAATCTATTTTAACCTTCACTTTTACATCTCCTTATTCAATTGTTTTCTGAACATGGTTATTATTTTATCAAAAAGCCTGCTTCATGTAAACAGCAGATAAATTCTTAAAAAAGTAATAATACTTATATATTGACATCATTATATATTTTTGCTATAGTAATAGATAAAATAATTGAATTATTTTACAAACCGTTGATTAAGAATAGTAGGCATTGCCGTACATTTACAGAGAGTCTCATGATGGTGCGATTGAGACAATGGAAGCATTGTTGAATGGACTTAAGAGGGTAGGAAGAAAGGCTTCGGCTGAGTAATACCTGACGGGATCTCCGCCCGTTATCAATGGAGCATATATGTTAGTATATGAAACGAGAGGGTGATTTCTCACCAAAGAGGGTGGTACCGCAGAAGCTTATAAAGGCTTTTGTCCCAGTAGATTTACTGAGACAAAAGCCTTTTTCAGTATAAATTTATTTTTGAAAGGAGATTCATATTATGAGGAAAATACCACACAGACTTTATCTTACGGAAGACCAGATGCCAAAGCAATGGTACAATCTTCGGGCAGATATGAAGGAACAGCCTGACCCGCTGCTGAATCCATCAACCTTTAAACCGGTGACGGAGGAAGATTTATATCCTGTCTTCTGTGAAAAGCTTGCACATCAGGAAATGGACAGTACTACACGATATGTAGACATCCCCGAAGAAATACAGGAATTTTATAAAATGTATCGTCCTTCCCCGCTGATTCGTGCCTATAACCTGGAAAAATATCTGGATACGCCTGCCCGAATTTATTACAAATTTGAAGGCAATAATACTTCCGGCAGCCATAAGCTAAACTCTGCTATTGCTCAGGTTTATTACGCAAAAGAACAGGGATTGACAAGCCTGACGACAGAAACAGGTGCAGGACAATGGGGGACCGCTTTGGCAGAAGCCTGTTCATATTACAACATCCCCTTGACCGTCTATATGGTAAAATGCTCCTATGAACAAAAACCTTTTCGCAAATCCATCATGCAAACCTTTGATGCAACAATTATTCCCAGCCCCAGCAGCACCACCAATGTAGGACGAAAAATCCTGGAAACCGACCCAAACAGCGGCGGAAGTCTTGGATGCGCAATTTCTGAAGCTGTTGAAAAAGCTGTAACTACGGAAGGTTGCCGCTATGTGCTTGGCTCCGTGTTAAACCAGGTATTGCTCCACCAGTCCATCATCGGCCTGGAATCCAAGATTGCTATGGAAATGCTGGACGAATATCCGGATATCATCATAGGCTCTGCCGGCGGTGGTTCCAACCTGGGAGGATTGATTGCTCCTTTTATGCAGGATAAGCTGCTGGGTAAAGCCAATCCAAGGATTATTGCCGTTGAGCCTGCATCCTGTCCTTCCCTGACCCGCGGACGCTATGCTTATGATTTTTGTGATACGGGAAAAGTAACACCTCTGGCAAGAATGTATACCTTAGGAAACGGATTTATGCCGTCTGCCAATCATGCCGGCGGCTTAAGGTATCATGGTATGGCACCGATTTTATCAAAACTGTATCACGACGGATATATGGAAGCAGTTGCGGTAGAACAGACCAAAGTATTTGAAGCAGCTTGCCTGTTTGCAAAACGCGAAACCATTCTCCCCGCTCCTGAATCGGCTCACGCTATCAGGGTGGCCATTGACGAAGCTTTAAAATGCAAAGAATCCGGAGAAAGCAAGACCATCCTCTTCGGGCTAACAGGTACGGGATACTTTGACATGATGGCTTATAGTGCATATCTGGAAGGTACAATGACCGATTATATTCCAACGGATGAAGACCTTGAAAAAAGCTTTGCAAAATTGCCGAAAATACCGGGGATACAGGAATAGTTGAACAATTGTTACTATTGTTTGATGATATAATTGCAGGCTGTGGTTCAACTCTGTTAGTTTCGTTTAAATTATTCTTTATAATTCGGGCGGACAAAGATGTCCGCCCTTATCACCATGCACAAATATTTATGCCTCTCTCTTTTTATTTACCAGATTTAGAATAACACAAGCAATCAATAAAACAATGGCAAATACAATGGCAATCATGCCTGCGTGGATTCCAAAACGATCAGAAAGCGCACCTGTTATGACAGGCATAAGAATCGCTCCCACACCACCCACCAGAAGCAAGACACCCATAGCCATCGGATACGTTTTTATAACACTCCCCAATGTGGAAATGGTGGTAGGATAAATTCCTGCCATAGAAAACCCAACCCCAATTATTGCAACGGTAATAATGTTTATATTTGTAGTAGAAAGCATAAGCAAATAAAATACAACCGTTCCTATGCTTGTTGCCAAAAGGATGGTCTTCTTTGAAACTCTATCCCCTATAAAAACACAAATCAATCTACCTGCAAGCATCATCACCCATAACAAGGAAGCAAGCATTTGTGCGTATTCTCTTGTCATAATCTCAGCATCTACAAAGTACTTGACTATCCAACCGTTAATTGCAGCTTCTATGCACAAATAAAAGAACAGTATTCCTGCACCAATCCAGAAAAAGCTGCTCTTTATAAATTGGTAGGACACTTTTCTGTCTTCCTTTTTTTGTACGGTATCGTTTATTTTCATCCTTGAAAAAAGGAAAATGGAAATAAGAACAAGAATGATAATGATTCCTACAGACAGCTTCCACCCGGAATTTCCTAATAAGCTTGTACACAGGATAACTAAAAACGGAGCAATCAAGGCTCCTACAGCAAAAATACTGTGTAAAAAATTAAGAGCAGCCGGGCTGCTGTTTGATACCTCATTTACAATAGCATTATTAAAATTGGATATACTTCCGCGGCTTATTCCCGTAAACAGGAATCCTGAAATCAATAAAATCGGATTTCCGGTTAGAATAACCATAAGAAATCCTATAGCAACAAAACTGCATAAAAAAAGGATTGATTTCTTTCTTCCCAAATAAATCGGAAGCAAGCCTGCAATAAAACCTGATATCAGGTTTCCGGTCTGATGCGCTGAAAGCAGTGCACCGCTTAATGTATTATTCAGTCCGTATTCACTACTGATGAGCGGCAATAATGATCCTAAAATCATGCTGTACAAGCCGTTTACAGCAAAAACAAAAAAACAGCATTTTACAATGTATTTTTCATTTTTGCCAAGTTGATTGTAGAAAAACTGTTTTCCCATTAAAAAAAATCCTCCTTAACTGCTGCATATTCAATTCTTGTATTATATCACATTCTTTTTTTATTGCAAAGGAATTAAATGCTGTCCCATTTTTTGTACGGATTGTCAACAAGATTTGAATTACGATATCTGTAGTCTTGTGTAACTTCACTCCCAATAAAATCCGGCTTAACAAACTCTTCTTCTTCGCTTTCCAACTCAATTTCAGCAACAATAAGTCCTTCATTTTCTCCTTTAAACTCGTCAACAACCCAGGTATGGCCTTCATATTCAAATTCATACCGGTATTTTTCAATGATAGGTTTTTTACATAATTTATTCAACATTTCATTTGCATCCTTTACCGGAATGCTATATTCATATTCCAATCTTGAAATGCCCCTATCGGCACCCTTTATCGTAATATATGCCTTCTCTCCGACAGTCCTTATCCTCACCGTAGTACGTGTATCGGTACTCAGATAACCCTGCCTGTATAAAACACCCTTAGATAAATTCTTAAAGGATGAATTTATTACCAGATACTTTCTTTCAATCTCTCTTGCCATTTTTGTCCTCCTACAAACAATAATTCATATTAAGTTTTATACAAATTCATATAAAAATTCAATGCTTTTTCGCAAACTTGATATATTTATTTAATTATAATAAATTCAACAATATATGAAAATAATATTTTATATCCGGATACCTATAATGAAACAAAGGAGAGAATTATAAATGAAGGAAAAGAAAAGAGATAAAAGCATCGTAAAAGAAGCAATAGGGGACCCTGCTTTTTATAACGATCAAATTGACGAAAGCAAGGAACCCCTTAAGAAAACCATGGAAGGAAAAAAAAGCAAAAAACATCATAAATAAGGTATATATTGCATGGAGCCATCACAAAACAGAGTATTTTGCGATGGCTGCCATCAATTCTGAAGTTTAAAATCCAAATACATCTATCTCGGAAATGCTAAAGCTTTTGTCACTTGCGTTCCCATTGACACGTACTTTTACATATCGTGCTTTTACAAGATTTCCATTTGTACAGTACATACTTCCGCTGCTGGAGCTTCCCCTCCATATACGTTTCCAGTTTTCTCCGTCTTCTGATAAATATACATCACAATAAATTTCTTTGCCTGAATGAATATCTGCAATCTTAATTTGAACTGCGCCAACCGTATATGTATTATCAAGCTCTGCAACAAGCTCAGGTGTCGGATCCTCATTGGTTGAATCAGCCTGCCAATAGGTAGAAGCATCACCATCAACGGCATTTGCTGCATTACCTTGTGTGGCATTTGCAGAACGAATACTTATCTTTGAAAGTTCCGGCTCAACAGTTGGTTCCGACTCATCATCCAAAAGCCTTACATTGAAGTCATCAATATACAATTCACCACGTGATCCGATGCCTGTATTAAAGGTAATATTATTAATCTTATTTGCATCCCAATCAACCCTACCGTCGGAGCCATTATAGCTCTGTGTATAATAGCCGGTACGGTAACCGTCGTTAATGTAGCATTCAATAACCTTTTTCGATGGACGTACTATAATTCTGACATCAAAAAGTGCACCCTCCATCAGTTTGTCACTGTTATTTCCTATTGCACCGTCCACCCATTCAATAGCAGTTATTTCACTGCCACCATTGAAGTTCGGTTCCTTGTAAACAATATAGCGGCCTCTTCGTCCGTTCGTTCCGCCGTCCTGCCCTATATGACGGAGTTGAAAAGCACATGGATGCTGTGCATTGTCAGCATGACCTATAGGAGTACCATGGGACAACAGGAACCCGGAATAAGCCGTAGAAGGATAGCTCCATGAAAGCTCGTTAATCCAGCGTATCTTAAAGTTAATTACATAGTCTTCATCAACTTCAGGAAGTGCATGAGATATCATGACTCCTCCTAATCCGCCTTCTTCTCCGGTAGTTCTTGACGTAGTATTATGATAAAGATGAAGCGCCGTATTGCCAAATGGTGCGCGCGTTACTGCAACGTAGTTCTTTTCACCAAAGGACGGAACATAATTGTTGTTTTCTATAGTTAGCGAAGCTTTCCACCCATTCCACTCTTCTCCTTCGCCTATTTTCAGTGCTTCCGTGCCGTCATATGAAATCGGATCCTTCATAAGATAACGGTCGCCGTTTGTCGTAATCTCATAAGGTATACTTATAATGGACTTCATTTTATTGACTCCCATATTCCAGGCAAATAAACGTAAACGGTCGCCATCCTGAATAGCTGACGGCAAATAATTGATGTCTGCAACAATTTCTTCCGTGCCCATGGTTGAATATGTGCCTTCATCTCTTCCTTTGGGCGCTCCCAATACGGGAATTTGCGGAACGCTTCTTGCCGGCACCTCAACAACAGAGGTTTTGATCCCTTTCAGCTTGTTATTCCTGTCATAGTGTGCAACGGCAAGCATTGCCCGTCCGTCGCCCACCGATATATTACTAATCTTAAATCTTGCAGTAAGCGGCTTTCCTGCCAGTTCTGCCGACAATTTATTGATTTCATTGCCCGAATCATTCAATAGAAAGGCATCCGCCTTCATTTCCGGATCATCCTGGGTAGTAATCCCTGAAAAATCTGTCATAACTCCGGTTTTATATTCATAGTTCATCCAGTAACGGTATTCCCCGCGAACCCAAAGAACCCTTGGTCCATGAGTACCGTCTTCATTCTGTTTATAATTATATATAACATTTGGACGTGCATTATTAATTTTTGAATTCTGGGTCAACGGCTCCTGCTTATCAGCAGGCCAGGTAGCTCCCTTATCAGGGCTTTCCCAACGATAAATTTCAAATATATTCCCGTATAACCCTATGGTAGGCTTAGCAAGATACACCACATTGGCATCCTCTGCATTGTGGTCAAGAGTTAAACCGCCACTGTAACACCTTTCCTGAACAGTATTTTCATGGAACCACTTTCCACCATAGGTAAGGAAGGTAGTAACCCACTTCTGTTCATTCTTATCCCAACGTGCGTAGTAGTAATAATGATGGACTCTGTCCTCACTTGTATCCGGAAATGACTCCGGCAGCGACTCATTCTCTCCCGGGGGCTGGTCTGTAATATCCGCATAAACAATACAAGGTTCGCCGTCCTTATTGGCCTTGATATCCCATGTCCAACCTCTGCGTGCTTCATTTTTCGGGTCAAATACCACAAGCTCAGGATACGTGCCTATTAAATTCCATACAACTATGCCCCACTTCTGGTTCTTTCCACCTTCGTTATAGGAATCATGGTTTTCAAAGGGAATGTCCTGTAAACGAACTCCCTTGGCTGTATAAATTCCCTGGTCTTCTATATTAATATACGTATAAAATATTGGATTCTGCGCAGCATTATCCGGATGAGTGTAAGTATAGGTCATATGGATAATACCGTTTTCAAAGTCATAATCGTATTTTGCATAAGGACGCAAAGTTCCTTCCGAACCGCTTTGCTTTCCTGAATCGCTTTTTGCAGCATTGACAATCTGAGTCTGCCCCATAATCACCTTACATTTGCCGTTTTCATCAGGAATACTGAACTGTGCAATCGTGGGCTGCCAGTGAACACCCCTCCAGAACAAATAAATCCTATCCTCGCCTTTCCCACCGGTCTTTTCTCTATTTTGGTTTACTACAAAAGCCGTTGGATAAGTTGCGTTATATGTGGAATACTCACTTCCTGTAGCGGTACGGCAGTAATAATACTGTTCTTCATGCCATTCTGAAATATCCTCCGGATTCTTTGACACTCTGTAGTACATATACGGCTCATTGGTATGCATGGAATACCACGCCATAATGCGGCCGTCCGGAAGTATTATAACCGCAGGATTATTGTGATCATCAGGCTCCAGCCTATCATGAAGCACTACGCGCTTATGTTCTCCTGTTTTATGGTCGTACTGGGATACAACAACACTTCCATTGTCTTCTACCCATCCCATATAAGTGCGGTCATGCTTAAATTTATATCCATTATTGGAAGCATATTCATTTTCAAAGCGGGTTGCAAGCTTATCCCCCGGTTGAATGTGGGTACCGCTTGGTTCAACATACCAGTTCCAGCCACCGTTATTGGTTACAACCGATTCATTCTTCACAAATTCCCTGACCGTAACATTGCAAGTAACGGTTTTTTGCGGAAACTCATGAATGATACCTTGAACCATAGAAGTGCCAATCTTGTTTTCAGCCTGCTTTATCTGTTCCTGATTCCATGTAACTTCAAAATATAGTTTCTGTCTATCCGAAAAAGTCACTTCCGCTTTTTTGGGAAGCTGTGCCTTGCCTCCATAATACATACTGACATTGTCTGCAGAAATACTTTCTATTGTAACTTCTGTATATTGGATATCATAGTTGTTTTCTTCTCCGGAAGGCGTAATAGTAACTTTTTCATTAACATTATTCCTGATATATATTTTATCACCAACCGTAATTAATTTTGGCGCTTCTTCTTCTGTAAGAGTATAAGCATCACCTATCGTAAGATTCCTGATCTCCTTTGTGCCTAAAACCGTGCTGCCAGCTTTATATGTAAGATTTGCCGAAGCAGCCTGTTTTATATTTATAGTAAGTGTGGGAGCATTTTGCTCGTCATAACCATAAAATCCTACCAGCCCGAATGAATTAGCTTCAGGAATATCTTCTCTGTTTGTAAGGTACAAGCCTATTCCTTTGCTGTCCGGATAATAGATAAAATATTCCGAAAGATCCAGTTCTGCCGATACAGGTACACTCAGATTTGTATCCTGATATGCTATGCCTTCGGGCATTATAATTTTTCCTACCATAATACTGCGCTCCGGCATACCCGGTTTACCGTCATTGACCGCTATTTGGTTGAAATCCGTAGCATATACGGTAACTGTAGATGTTCCTCCTGTAATATTCTGCGTTCTGCTGATTGTTAAATGAAGAGTAGCGGATATAATTTTTTGATTTTGTTCAATTGAAAAGCTTGGACTGGAAAAAGCAATATAACCGACACGGTATTGTCCGGCTAATCCATTTAATGTCCATGACAAAGCGTATGGCCTTGTGCTATAGCCGTCCTGGCCTAATGTTCCTGTACCGAGATTAGCCGTATAACTCATTGTAGACGGAAGCGTTATGCTGCCTTCATTGTCTTCTGCAGCAGTTGCAGGTATAAGAGACAAAATCATGAAAAAAGACAATAATATTGCAAAACACCTTTTAAATCTCATGTTTTGACCTCCTCTTATGGAATTTTATGTATTTCACTATAATTGAAAAATACTACATTTTTAATAATTTGTAAATCGTAACATAATTCCGAATCCTCATTTTTTGCCTTCACCAAGCAATAATCAGCCTTTTGCATGATTAACAAAAAGCTGTAATTCCATTCACAAAATCATTTAGATAAATTTACGCATGAATAATTACATTATAGAAATACTATTGTTGTATATGCATTATAATGGAAAGGATGATTTTATGTCTTTACTTCGCTATTTATATAGTCGCATTGCAGATCAGGCTTTTGAAAAACTTGCCGATATGAAAATGGTCAAAATACCTACTTTTGTTGATAATTATTCCTTTACTAAATTTATAGGAATTGCCGAAAGAGCCAAAAACGGAAAACCGTTGTATGAACCGTTGGGCTCTACTCTAAACTTTCGCGACTTTCAGGACCTTATGTTCATGCCTAGTCTATTTCCACTTCCTGACGGAACGCCGCTTGATAAAAAGGTTGTCATAGGCAAGAAGGCCAATAAGCCTATGGAATTGCCCGTACCGTTTATGATTGCCGCCATGGCATATGGTGCATCTGTAAGCATGAAGGTAAAGCTTGCATTAGCCCAAGCCTCTCTTTCCGTAGGTACGGCAGTAAATTCGGGAGAAAGCGGCTTTTTAAAAGAAGAAAGGGAAATTGCAAAGCTTTATGTTGTTCAATATAATCGTGCAGGCTGGGGAAATGAACCAGAACAATTAAAGCAGGCGGATATGATTGAAATAAAACTAAGTCAGGGAGCCAGCGCCGGTGACGGCTTTAAAATAGAAAATGAAATAATCGGAGATGAACTCAGAAAACATCTTAAGCTTGAAGAAGGTCAGGATGCCATTATGCCTGCGCGTTTTCCGGATATCAACAATGAAGACGACTTGAAAAATAAAGTAACCGAGCTCCGCGAGCTGACCGACGGCATACCCATAGCAGTAAAAATTGCTGCGGGAAATATCGAAGCTGATCTGGATAAGCTGCTCTATGCAGGTGTGGATGCTATTGTACTGGACGGTGCACAGGGTGAAACAGCCGGAAGTGCGGAAATCACCATCAATAATTTCGGCATTCCTTCGTTATACGCTCTTATAAGGGCAGTAGAACATTTTGAGAAAAAAGGCGCCAGAGATCATGTATCTCTCATCATGACAGGCGGTTTCAGAGATGCCGGAGATATGCTTAAAGCCATTGCTCTTGGTGCGGATGCCTTCTACATAGGCTATCCTGTGGATATAGCCGCAGCATATACTCAGTTTAACCGTCTTCCGCCCGGCTCCAGCCCTACGGATTTGTACCTTTATGACGGAAAACATACCGAACTGTTTGATGTCAAGGAAGGTGCAGATTGCGCAGGAAACTTCTTAAAGGCATTAGCTGAAGAAATGGATATTGCCCTGCGCTGTCTGGGAAAAGACTCCATTCACAAGCTTTCAAAAGATGACTTAAGTGCAATGACACAAGATATGGCGGAAATAACAGGAGTAAAATTAGCTTACAATATCCACGAAATTCGATAAATAAAAGAGGACTTAATAAGTCCTCTTTTATTTTTATTTATTTAGAATTATTCGTTTTCGGATTTTATACCAAATCTCTTTCTAAACTTCTCAACACGTCCACCTGTATCAACAAGCTTTTGTTTTCCAGTAAAGAAAGGATGGCACTTGGAGCATATTTCAACATGAATATTCTGTTTTGTTGAACCTGTTTCAATAACTTCACCGCAAGCACATTTGATTACTGTTTTTCCGTAATTCGGATGAATTCCTTCTTTCATCTATCTCACCTCTTTCTGCAACAATCAGTAAAAGCGGTTTACCCTCTTTAATAACAGAGAACATTTTACCACAAAAAACTGAGATTTGCAACAATATTTTATCAACTATTTATCAAATGCATTGACAATATTATTCACAAACTCTTCATTATTTTTGGTTGCCATCAAACGATTAATCAATGTTTCGGTTACTTCCGCAGTACCTTGATTGCTTAAAGCTTTTCGAATTGTCCAAATGGCTTCAAGCTCTTTCTGTGATAATAATAATTCTTCTCTTCTTGTACCTGATTTATTAATGTCTATAGCAGGGAAAATTCTTTTTTCAGAAAGGCGTCTGTCAAGGTGCAGCTCCATGTTGCCCGTACCCTTAAATTCTTCAAAAATAACATCATCCATTCTGCTGCCTGTCTCAATTAATGCCGTTGCAAGAATGGTAAGACTACCACCGTTTTCAATATTTCTTGCCGCACCAAAAAATCTCTTTGGTTTATGCAGCGCACCCGGATCAAGACCTCCGGACAATGTTCTTCCTGTAGGAGGAATAGTAAGGTTATATGCACGAGCAAGCCTTGTAATACTGTCCAAAAGGATTACAACATCCTTCTTTTGTTCAACTAATCTCTGAGCCCTTTCCAATACCATTTCGGCAACCTTGATATGGTGTTCGGGAACCTCATCAAATGTTGAATAAATAACATCACCCTTAATTGAACGCTGCATATCTGTTACTTCTTCCGGGCGTTCATCAATTAACAATACAATAAGTTCAATTTCAGGATAATTTATTGTGATACTATTGGCTATTTTTTTCAAAAGAATTGTTTTACCTGCTTTCGGAGGAGCAACAATCATTCCTCTCTGACCCTTTCCAATAGGAGCAATTAAATCAATAAGCCTCATGGCCAGCTCCATAGTCCCTGTTTCGACAGTTATCCTCTGGTTTGGATAGATAGGAGTCAGATTTTCAAAAGCAACACGTTTTGCTGCCACTTCAGGAGGGTCTCCATTTACCGACTGAACATACAATAATGCCTGAAATTTTTCACCTTCTTTAGGTATCCTGCCTTTTCCAACAACAAGGTCACCGGTTTTTAAATTAAATCTTCTAATCTGAGACGGAGATACATAGATATCTTTGTTTCCGGAAAGATAATTTTCACTTCTTAAGAATCCGTATCCATCGGGAAGTACTTCCAATACACCGCCTACAGGATCATCACTTTCAATTTTTTCAAAAGCTGAAAAATAATCATTGCTCTTTGACGGTCTTTTTTCAGTCTCTTCATCTTTTTCAGCCTCTTCATCCATATGTACAACCTGTTTTGTCTCTTTTTCTTCCTGATGTCCAATCCCAGCAGGATGTTCGTCGTTTTGAACTGCATTCGGTGTATCATGCACTTCGGACTGTCTTGATTCCCGAACAGCTTCCAATGGTTGTAACTTGTCCTCTTCAGATAACGGTTTCGAGTCTGTTTCCTCAACCTTTCTTTCTTCTGCAGGTTGATTCTGTTGATTCAGGCTGATGTCATCCTGAACGACATCCTTTTTCCTTCTGCGTGACTGTGTTGTTTTTGCTTTCGGTTTTTGTTTCTCTTCAACCGGTTCCGTTTTTTCTTCTGTCTCAATATTCTGTAATACAGCTTCTTCATCCGTTGCGCTTTGATTTTTTTCAGTATTTTGCAATATTATTTCAATCAATTCGTTCTTTTTTAATTTTGAAATATTTTTGATGCCCAACATTTTTGCTATATATTTCAAATCTTCCAATTTTTTCTTGTGTAAGTCAACTATATTATCCATAATTCACCGCCTTCATTTACTGTATTTATTATAGTTATAACCATCTTAGGGAAATTACATACCAGAAAGAATATAATATGAATAAAACTTTCCAAAGTATAGAACCAACAACACAATTTGAAAAGAAGATCAGTTATACCCTAAAGGGCATTATATCATTCATGTGAATAGATGTCAATACGAATTATATTTCTACTATTGCAAACGGGCAAACAGACAAGATTACCGTCTGTTTACCCGTGCTGGATTACCATTTTGGTTGGTAAGGAAATGAACACTTGGCTGAAATAAGCCTGGCTTTTATTTGTACAAGACAACCGCAGTACCGGCAGGTTGTTTTATATTCCAGGCCCTGACATGACATACATACAGACAACCTGTAACGATATATTTCCTCGCTAACAACACCTTTATTTTGCAGTTTAAGTGGTTTCACATACTTTTCATCGATTTCATCAGGAGTCATCCTCACATTTTCCCTGCACCCTTTACAGTAAGTATTGTCAGGCATTGTTGCTACTGCCTCCTTTAATGTTTATTCCAACTCAAGTGTGACAACCGATTTCGGAGGCATATCTATGGAAAGAAATCCATCTTTTATGCCGGCTCCTCTGAATTCATCAGGCTTAACTTCTTCCGGGCGTTCAAAAGTATTATGCGAATCCATGAACGGTGCTGTCAGTACCATACCTGAAACCTTGTTAACATGGAAACCTCTTAATTCGCAAACAATACTTCTACCCGAATCGGGAACCAAATTACATACGGATATGTGTATCTTGCCTTTTGAATCCATTGAGGCTGAAGCACTTAACGCAGGAATCTTTTCCGACTTATATTCATAATCGTCCATATCAAGGCTTAAGGACAACAACTCCGCCTCCTGATGAACCTTATACATATTGAATACATGATAGGTAGGCGTAAGTATCATTTTTTCCCCTTCTGTTAAAATTACTGACTGGAGAACATTCACCAGCTGGGCAATATTGGCCATTTGGACTCTGTCACAATGCTTATGGAAAATATTCAGGTTAATGCCTGCCACGATTGCATCCCTTATGGTATTCTGCTGATAGAGAAATCCGGGATTGGTACCGGGCTCAACATCATACCATGTACCCCATTCATCTACAATCAGTCCCACTCTTTTTTCAGGGTCATACTTTGTCATTATGGTGTCATGTTTGGTAATCAACTCGTCCATTACCAGTGTATTTTTCATGGTTGAGAACCACTCCGATTCATCAAAACCAAGAGCAGAGCCCTTATTGCTCCAATTATTTGTCGGAATAGTATAATAATGCAAGCTTAACCCATCCATAAAACGCCCTGCTTCACGCATTAATACCTCAGTCCAGTGATAATCGGCACTGTTGGGTCCGCATGCAATCTTATATATCTTATTACCGTTATAATTTCTTACATAAGTTGAGTACCTTCGATACAAATCCGCATAATACTCAGGCCTCATATTGCCGCCGCAGCCCCAGTTTTCATTGCCTACTCCGAAGTATTTCAGCTTCCATGGTTTATCCTGACCGTTAGCCCTTCTGAGATTAGACATAGGTGATTCTCCGTCAAAAGTCATGTACTCAACCCATTCCTGCATTTCCTGGACAGTTCCGCTTCCTACATTACCGCAAATATACGGCTCCGCTCCAATCATTTCACAAAACATAAGGAATTCATGAGTACCAAAATGGTTGTTTTCAACAACACCACCCCAATGGGTATTAATCATTCTTTTTCTTTGCTCATAAGGTCCAACACCATCTTTCCAATGGTATTCATCGGCAAAACAGCCGCCGGGCCATCTTAATACAGGTATTTTTAATTCTTTTAAAGCTTGTACTACATCATCACGTATGCCCTTGGTATTCGGTATGGGGGATTCTTTCCCTACCCAGATACCTTCATAAATACATCTGCCCAAATGCTCGGAAAAATGCCCGTAAATATTTTTACTGATTTTCCCGCACTTAATATCTGCATTAATTACCATCTTAGCCATTGAGACAGTTCCCCTTTCAATTTAACTATTAAAGTAAGCAAACTTTATATCAAGCCAGATATGAATAACATTACAAGCCTTATTGCCATTAATAAACAATATTATATATTAAATATTGGTAAGTATCAATATTGTTAACTATAAATTGAAAAAATCAGCTACTTTAATTTATTAAATCATTCGTATTTATAACATTAACGGGGAAGATTCATCAATTCATTTTTAAGCATGTCTGCAAAAATATTGCTGTAAGTACTTTCATCATTCATCATAGCCAGCCCTCCTGATAATAAATACCCAATCAATGGTTATAATAGAATTAGAAAAATAACGAAAAAAATAAGACCATTAACACAGAGGGCTTTTGGCCTGACTAATAATCTCATTAACACGAAAAATTTAGAACTTCCGTTTTTTCTTACCTTTAGGTGCTGAATTGTATTTTTTTATATCTCTATACATAAAAAGCCCTAATAATCCAAATGCCAGCAATGCAAATACAGGCAAAAGAAATTGCATATTATTCACCTCATTTCATACAAAAAAGCTTATCCATTTGATATTAACATAGAAATACCATAATGACAATTCATATTTAAAAAAACATTCGATTTTTTTATTACCTATAGTTATGTGAATACAATTTATGATATAGTTATAGTATATGAAATGGTTGTCCATTTAAACGAATTTAATTTATTTGATTTATTACATTGGGAGTTGATATGAATGAATTATGGATATGTTCGTGTAGCTGCCGGAATACCGAATGTTAAGGTAGCTGACTGTAAATATAATGTCGGCAGGATTATTAATCTTGTAAATGAAGCTTCAAAAAACAACGTACAAATTATAGTATTTCCTGAATTATGTATAACATCGTATACATGCGGTGACTTATTTCAACAGCAAATACTGCTGCAAAAGGCGGAAGAACAGCTGTCTGAGCTTTTAAAAGTCTCTGCCGGCAAAAATATTGTCATTATTGTAGGTATGCCCGTGCAAGCAGATAACCAGCTTTTTAACTGTGCCGTCGTTTTGCAAAATGGCTGTATTCTTGCAGCCATTCCAAAAACCTACCTGCCTAATTACAGTGAATTCTATGAAAAAAGATGGTTTTCTTCATCTCTTAACGCAATAAGCGATGTCATTTCCCTGTGTGGTCAGAGCATACCTTTTGGAACCAATATTCTGCTGAAATCCGGAAAAGTATGCTTTAGTACGGAAATATGCGAAGACCTCTGGGCACCTATACCTCCAAGCAGCTTTCATTGCCTTTACGGGGCAAATATTATATTCAATCTGTCTGCAAGCAATGAAGTAATTGGCAAAAACCTGTACCGCAACGAACTGATAAAGCAGCAGTCTGCTCGCTGCATTGCCGGTTATGTTTATTCATCGGCCGGCGAAGGTGAATCTACTACCGATGTTGTTTTCTCAGGACATGCAGTCATTGCTGAAAATGGTTCCATCTTATCGGAATCCCAGCGTTTTAGTTCCGATGAGCAAATAATTATCAGTGAAATTGATATTGACAGACTGACAGCCGACAGAGAGAAGTCAACCAGCTTTATGGAGGCTTTGGCACATAATTCAATGCGTCATCATGATTATAGAATTATCAACTTCAGCCTTAATGAAATAAATATTGATATTCTTCATCGCAAAATCGACCCATACCCGTTTGTTCCTCATAACGACCATGAACGTAATCACAGATGTGAAGAAATTTTTTCCATTCAGGTTGCCGGGTTGACAAAAAGGTTAAAGCATACAGGTTCAAAATCTGCCGTTATAGGAATATCCGGAGGGCTGGATTCCACACTGGCTTTGCTTGTAACAGTAAGAGCATTTGATAGGCTGAATATACCAAGAAAAAATATCATCGGTGTTACAATGCCGGGCTTTGGCACCACCGACAGAACATATAACAATGCCATGAAGCTTATGGATTTCTTGGGGGTTACCATAAAAGAAATCAATATAAAGGATGCCTGCATCCAGCACTTTAAAGATATCGGTCATGATGCAAGTATTCATGATGTAACATATGAAAATACCCAGGCACGTGAACGGACACAAATTTTAATGGATTTGGCAAACAAGGAACAAGGACTGGTAATAGGAACCGGTGACCTTTCGGAATTAGCATTAGGTTGGGCAACCTATAATGGGGATCACATGTCCATGTATGGTATAAATTCAGGAATACCAAAAACCTTGGTGCGTTTTCTTGTTTTATGGGCAGCAGAGAATTTTGCAGATGAGAATTCTAAAAACACCTTGTTGGATATTCTTGATACGCCTGTTAGCCCTGAACTTCTGCCTTCAAATGCAAACGGAGAAATTAATCAAAAGACCGAGGATATTGTAGGTCCTTACGATTTACACGATTTTTTCCTGTACTATATGGTCAGATTCGGATTTCGTCCAAAGAAAATCCTATTTCTTGCCGGTATTGCATTTAAGGACAAATATACAAACGATACTATAAAAAAATGGCTGGAAGTGTTCTATAAACGTTTCTTTACTCAACAATTCAAACGTTCATGCCTGCCGGATGGTCCTAAAGTAGGCTCTATTAATCTTTCGCCCCGTGGCGACTGGAGAATGCCAAGCGATGCAAGCTATGATATCTGGATGGAAGAATTAAAAAAATAAGGGGCATATCCAATGATATGTCCCTCTTATACTACTGTATTACACATTTTCATTTCGATCTGGGGTATCTGCCGTAGTGTAAGCATCTTTTGGGCTTTGCTATAGACCTTAATCAATATGAAGAAGTATGCCACTAATATCATAATAGTGACAGTCTTTAATAAATGTGGTTTCATCACACATTCACTCCGTAGATTTTTTATCTAATTATATATATTCTACATTTATTACAAAATTCCTTCTTTCTTTTTGTTAATTTGTACAATAATCAACGATTATTTACTGTTTCTCTTTCCCTGAAAAGCAAAGTTATTGCCCAAAGGCCTCCAAGGCCGACTAAAGTATATATAATCCTGCTAACGGCAGAATCACTTCCTCCAAATATTGTAGCAACCAAATCAATACCAAATAAGCCTACCAAACCCCAGTTTAAAGCTCCAATAATTACTAATATTAATGATATTTTATCCATACAATCAACTCCTTATTTCTTTTACTGATAGTATTTCAAATTTTTATACATTCATACATTATTTCATATAACGAAGAAGGAATATTATATTCTTTGTCGAATTATAATATTTATTGTAGAATTTTGTTGATATACTGCTTGCTATCAACCTACAAAGGAGTCAAGGCAATGAACACTATATATAACCGTAACAATCATAAAATCACCGACCTTATGCTTCTCAGACTGATTTCAATAATTGCAGGAATTTTTACACTAATTATTACAATTGTTTGGATATATACATTTCCTGATTTTAAAGTAAGTATTACTATATGTAGTATATTCTTGTCAATATTTTTAATTATATTCATTCTTACATATATTAGTAAGTTTGTCCAGAAAAATGCCATGATGGTTCTGTACATCATTTGTTATACAGCTACCTTTTCTATTATTCTTAATGCTTATGAAAGCAGCTTTCCGGAACATCATGCATGGCTTCTGGTATTTATCCTGTTTACCGTATCACAGGTTATGAAAAAAACCGCTCACCTGGTATGGTATATTGCAATTACATTATTTCTTTTTATAACTGCTTTATTTCTTACAAAAAACCCCGGTGTCAGCCGAATTAATACCGTTCTGATTTTGGTCATGTACAGTATAATAGCATATGTAAATTTCAAATCCCGAATAAATGCCCAAAATGCTTTATTTGAGAGCGAAAGGGATTATCGGAATCTCATAGAAATATCCCCACTGGCAATAATTGTTCATAAAAACGGTCTGATTGAATTTGCAAACCCAACAGCTGTTGAATTGATCCATTCAAAAGATGCAAACGAATTAATAGGCACATCCATATACGACTATATTCATCCTGACTATTCAAGCCCAGAAACACTTAACCGCTTAAATATAACCAACGATAAAAATCAAAGCAATATTGAAGTAAAACTATGCCTGCCTGATAAAAACATTGTTGATGTGGAAGTAAACAGCACCATTGTAAAATATCAGGGTGAGCCTGCAGTAATGAGTATTATTCATGATATTACCGAACGCAAAAAGAATGATACCACCATTAAAAAAATGGCATATTATGATAAAGTAACCGGTCTGCCTAACCGTTATTCGTTATACAAGTTTTTTTCTGAAAAAGCAAAGCAATTCAATACTCAGGAACTTGGAATAGGAATCATGTTTATTGATTTGGATAAGTTCAAAATAATCAACGATACTTTAGGACATGATATAGGCGACCTTTTACTGAATCAAGTATCACAAAGACTGCACCAATCCATCCGAAAACAGGACATGGTTGCAAGATATGGCGGAGATGAATTTATCATTGCCTTAATTGGCGTCAATAAAGAAAAATGCGCGGAAGTTGCCCAGAAAATCATTTATGACTTCAGCTATCCATTTTATGTAAATGAACACGAAATATTTGTATCACCAAGTATTGGAATAAGCATGTTTCCTACGGATGGTGACAATATTGAAACGTTGATTAAAAATGCCGATGCTGCAATGTATCATATTAAAGAAAAAGGGAAAAATAACTATCAGTTTTTTAATGAGGAGCTAAATCAAATCATTTTACGCAAAATAAAGCTTGAAGGCGGATTAAGAAAGGCGATTGCATATAATGAACTTGTGCTTTATTTTCAACCACAAGTGGACATTAAAACTGAAGTGCTCTGCGGATTAGAAGTGCTTATCAGGTGGAATCATCCTGTTATGGGAATTATTCCACCATCTGAGTTTATATCACTGGCTGAAGAAACCGGACTTATTATTAGCATAGGCGAATGGCTCATTGAAAACGCATGCTTACGGTATAAAAAATTGCGGGAGGCAGGTCTGCCGCAGATTCCGATAGCCATTAATGTTTCCGGTTATCAGTTAAAACATTCCAATTTTGTTGAAACCGTAAGACGATTACTGAAAAAAACCGATTTTGATGCAAACTGCTTAGTAATCGAAATTACAGAAAGTGTAATGCACGATGTTAAAATAGCGTGTCAAGTGGTAAACGATCTAAAAGCCATGGGTGTCAAAACAGCCATTGATGACTTTGGAACCGGTTATTCATCATTAAATTTAATAAAAGATATTCCGATTGACTATCTGAAGATTGATTCATCTTTTATAAACGACATTTGCAGCAACCCCAATACATTTAAACTAACAAAACTAATAACCGAAATCGGTGCACAGCTGGGCTTCAGTATCATTGCAGAAGGCATTGAAACCGAAGAACAAGCTGCCGTTTTGAAGCAAACCAACTGCAGTATCGCACAGGGCTTCCTATACGGCAGACCATTGTCTGAAGCAGACTTTATCAAAAGCTTTCTGTAATGCTACTTAAGCAACATATCAACGATATATACCGTTATTACCGAACCTAATGCAACCTTCATCAATCCCTTTTCAAAATAAGCAAGAATCAGGGCTGTTGCGGTACCGGCCAGGGCAGTATATATATTTGATGTGGAATATAATATACTTGGAAATGTCATGGCACCCAATACGGAAAATGGGATGTAATATAAAAAGGATTTGAATATTTTTGATTTTATTCTCTTTCTAAAAAGCGTTATGGGCAATGCTCTGGGAATATAGGTGACACCGGCCATAATTAATACTGAAATCATTACTTTATTCATACTCCTCTTCCTCCCTGGTAAAGATTACTGCCCCTATAATGGATGAAATAACTGTCGCAGCTATAATACTCCATCCTTCTGATATACGATTCATAACAGGCACCCATTTAAAAACCGAACTAATAAATACGGCCATGGCAATAATCATAACTACCTCTTTTGATTTTTTGGCTGCAGGAATTAAAATAGCGATAAACATGCCATACAATGCGATTCCCATGGAAGCCTGGACAGACTCTGGCAAAATAGATGTGGTTGCAGCCCCCAGCAGTGTTCCAAGAGCCCAACCGATATATGGACCGATTATGAGTCCCAGCATAAACGAAAAATCAATATCCTTTTCCTCCTGGGAAGCAACGGCAAATGTTTCATCCGTTATACCAAAGGCCAAAATGCACCTCTTGAGCATTGTAGTGTTGATTTCGATTTTTTGTGACAGGGACAGCGACATGAGCATATACCGGATATTAATAACAAATGTAGTCAATGCAATTTCAAAATAAGTTGCATTGGCAATAATTAAATTTAACCCTGCAAACTGTCCTGCCGAAGTGAGGTTGGTAAGCGAAATAAATACTGCCATCCACACCGGTATCCCGCCATTTACGGCCATTAATCCAAATGTAAATGACACGGGAATATATCCTAATGCAATTGGCAGTCCTGCGTAAAAGCCTCTTTTTAAATGATGGATTTTATCTTTTCTTCCGGCAGCAAGCTTCTGATTAACAATATACTCCGTACTCTGCAACTCTACACCTTCTTATCATATATTCCAAACGCCATGACATAACAATTTTACTACACTTTGACACTGAATTTCAACATATTATTTAATCAATTATATAGTCTTAGAAATATCTAATTCATTACAATAATAATTTGCCTGCAAAACTATCCTAATAATGCGGTAAAAGCGGACGGCTCTGTCCACCCGTATTCAATATACTATCCCATAAAACACTCTATAATTTCTTCGCAAATAATTTTATTTAAAACAAAAAATGGAACGATCCGAACCGTTCCTATCAGGACGAAAATTTATTAAAAACATTATCTTTTATCAAGAATTATAAATCTATTGTTCCTTAAAATACAAATAAAAGTCACCAGTCTTTCATAAAGTGGATTTACCTTTTCACCAAATTCCTCTTCCAAAATCACACCTATCTCCTGAATGCTTCTTCTGCCGTCGATAGCTTTCCAGACACAGCTGCCGTGCCTGTCAAGACGGATTCTCATAACTTTCGGAGTAGCCATAAACAATCTTACAATCTTATCCAATACGCCTTCTCTTTTAATAATAATTTCAACCAGACCGTCGCTATCGACCTGCCACTGCTTGTCCTCGCTTTTTCTGGGAACAAGCGCCAGAAAATTATCATTCTTTTTTATAATTCTTCTCATATCCTGCTTTCCGTCCTTCTAAGAATGGAATAATGGATTAATGTATAAGTCAGTGCGATAAAGAATAATAATCCTCCAATTTGTCCTATATTGATTCCTAATCCAACGTCCAGATTCAGTACGGCAAAAACTGCCAGCAATATGCCTATAATTCCTTCACCTGCAATCAAGCCTGAAGAAAAAAGTATTCCAGACTCAATTTTATAGTTAGTCTCTTTGTCTTCAACCTCCGAATTATTCAGCTTCCTGTCAAGAATACCTCGTATAATGCCGCCAACCATAATCGGTGCGCTTAAATGAATAGGCAAATACAAGCCAATTGCAATAGGAAGAACAGGCAAACCAAGCAGCTCTATTGCAATACCGATACCTGCCCCTGTAAACACAAGTGCCCATGGCAGATTTCCACCCATTACCCCTTCAATAACAAGCCTCATTAAGGTAGCTTGTGGCGCAGGAAGTTCATTGGAACCGTATCCCCATGCATTATTCAGTAATGTCAGAACTGCACCGATTGCCAGTGCAGATGCTATTGTACCAATCAACTCACCGTACTGCTGCTTTTTAGGTGTAGCTCCAACCAGAAAGCCTGTTTTTAAATCTTGTGAAGTATCTCCTGCTATTGCTGCAATGATACATATTACAGCTCCCACACTTAATGTAGCTATCATACCTGCCTGCCCATCGTTTCCGGTTGCTTTAAATATAAAAGCAGTAATAATCAAAGTAGCAATGGTCATACCTGAAACCGGATTAGAAGAGCTTCCTACCAAACCAACAATCCTTGATGAAACCGTTGCAAAAAAGAAGCCAAATATAGCAATAACCAAAGCTCCAAAAAGTCCTACAGGCACAAAAGGCAGCATCCCCAATGCAAGTATAACTGCCAATGAGCCTATAAGTATGACAGCCATTGATAAATCCCTATCTGTTCTTATATTGCTATTTGCACCTTCACCGCTGGAAAAGCCTCGCATTGAATCTCTAAAAGTTCTGAAAATCAAAGGCAATGACTTTATCAGGCTGAAAATACCTCCAAATGCAACTGCACCTGCTCCCACATATCTTATATAATTGTCCCAGATTCCCCAATGGTCCAATTCACTAATGGGAACGGTGGAAGGATACATGATAATCTCGCCCATACTTCCGATATGAGAAATTAAGGGGATTAATCCAAACCATCCGATTACAGCACCGGCCAACATATAGGCCGAAATCTTAGCCCCGATAATAAAACCAACACCCAACAAAGCAGGCAGTATATCCATACCTATGGCTGCGCTTTTATAACCTGGAATTGTAGTCTCGATTTCACTTGGAAACAACTTGAAACCATCCGTAATAAACTTGTATAAAGCTCCAATTCCCAATCCGATAAACGTCGTCTTGGCTTTTTCCCCTCCCTCTTCACCTGCAAGTAATACCTCAGCACATGCTGTTCCTTCAGGATAGGGAAGTACGCCATGCTCATTAACGATTAATGCTTTTCTTAGAGGAATCATAAACAGTGTACCAAGAATACCACCGCATAAGGATATCAAAGTTATTGCAAGCATACTTGGAGACCCCATATTCCATTCGGCACTCCAGATAAAAAGGGCAGGCAGAGTAAATATCGCTCCTGCAGCCAGGGACTCTCCCGCAGAACCTATTGTTTGTACAATATTATTTTCAAGTATGGAATCTCTCTTTAAAATACCTCGGATAATTCCCATCGAAATAACTGCTGCAGGTATGGAGGCACTTATGGTCATGCCTACCTTAAGACCTAAATATGCATTGGCAGCACCAAATACTACCGCTAAAACAATACCAATAAAAATGGATGTTCCGGTTAACTCCGGCAGAACTTTTTCTGCAGGAATAAACGGCTTAAATTCGTTATGTTTCTTTATTTCTTTTGCCATTCTTCTTCTCCTTTCATTAAATAGTTCAGGAAATTGCAGTTTATTTTACAACAACATTTAAGAAATCTATTTTAACAAAAAACACATACAATAACCTCAATTAATATAGTTACCATATATATTTACAATTATTATGATTTATTCATTTTGCCATTTTATTTTTATATACAAAATCCAACTTCATGGTACTATATTTTTTAATCTTTAATCAGATTTATTCCAACCATTAAAGTTTCTTCATCGATGGCACCCCGATATCCTCGGATTATATATCCTTCCCTATCGATAAATAATGTTGAAGGAATGGATGTAACACCGTATGTATAGGCAGCTTCCTGTTCCATATCAAAATATACTGGAAAAGAATATCCGCTTTCAACAATGAAGCTTTTGGCTTTTTCAATCGTTTCCCTCTTCCCGTCAGTCAAATCGACCATCATAAAGACTACGTCTTCCTTAACTTCTTTATAAATCTTATCAAAATGCGGCATTTCATTTCTGCATGGCTGGCACCAGCTGGCCCAAAAATTGAGGACAACCGGCTTTCCCGTAAAATCTGAAAGCTTCACTTTGACGCCATCAGCATCCAATACCGCAAAATCCGGAGCCTTTATTTTTTCAACCGCGTTATCATTTTCATCCGTCTTATCAATAGTATTCATCTGGTTATTGGGCTTATAAAAATCGGATAAATAATCATAGGCAACCGACGCAGCTCCAATCAATAAGGCAAATGCTACAACACCTATAACGGTCTTCGCTTTTTTATTCATAAATACCTCCTAAAATGTAAGTAATGACAGGAAATAACCTATTAATCCTGTTGCCATCAAAACACCTGTTACAATCAGAAAAGTACCGGAAATATAATTAATTATCCTGTAATTCTTCTTAATAAAATCAAAGGTTGACTTTAGACTGTCTATCAAAACAGCACTCACTATAAAAGGAATTCCAAGTCCTAAAGAAAAGCTTAGCAGCATCAGAATTCCTTTAAAGCTTTCACCACTCTGCGCTGCCATCATAAGTGCCGAACCTAAGAAAGTCCCTACACACGGTGTCCAGCCAATCGAAAAAATAACACCGAATAGCATGGCTGAAAAAAAGCCCGAAATAAGCGAGTTCATACTAATACTCCTGTTAACATTAAGAAACGGTATGCGGATGAATTCCATAAAATTAAGTCCGAACAGAATAACAATGATGCCTGAAATGATATTAACAAAAGTACTGTATTCTCTTAAAAAGCTGCCGACGGTTCCTGCAAATGCTCCCAGGCATACAAATACGGCAGTAAAACCAATAACAAATCCAATGGAATTTCTAAATGCGGCTCCCTTGCTATGCCCCACTGAATCTGCAGAACCTGCAAAATACGATATATAAATAGGCACCATAGGCAGCAGGCAAGGAGAAATAAATGTTATAATTCCTTCCAAAAACAGAATAAAATACTCCACCCCATCGCTCCTTTCTAAATATTATAATATGTTTTTACCCGTGAATATAAAATCGAAACAATTAAATATATCATTCTTATTTGCAAAATTGTTTATAAAAAATAAAAGCGCAAAGCCTTGATATAATTAGCTTTGCATTTTTCCAAATAGCTATTCTGTTTAATGGGTCACGCCGGACTCCTCAAGCATATCAGTGAATTTTGCCAGGGCTTCGTTAGCATATCGCTTTCCAATAAGACCAATGATCATAAAAATGATGCCAACAAGACTGATTACCGCAATATCAAGCAGCAATCCTGAATAATTAATCCCGCCTACGGCTTCACGCATACCGTTTATTGCATAGGTAAACGGAAGAAATTTATAAATCTTTTGAAAAAGCGGAGGTGTGCATTGTATCGGAAATGTTCCTCCGGAGCCGGCCAGCTGAAATACAAGAAATACCACTCCGATTGCCTTTCCAACATTGTTCAGCAGTGCAACCAGTGTATATAGAACAGTTATAAATACAACACTATAAAACATGGAAAGACATATAAACAGTACCGGGTGGACCATTTCAACACGGAGAATGAAAACATCCCCCAGTGAAGCCAACAAGCCCTGGATTAGTGCAATTGTCGCAAATAGCAAGAATTTTCCTATATATTCTTCATTGGGCGTATATGGAAAATCTGCATTGTGTGCTTTGGTTGTAAAAATTGCCAAAACCAATAATCCTCCCACCCAGAGACAAAGTGTTGTGTAAAAAGGTGTAAGGCCTGCCCCGTAATTTTTCATCGAAAATACTTTGGTAGTATTTAGTTCTACTGGAGAAGAGAAAAAATCGCCTTCTACGGAACCGTCATTTTTCATAATATCAGCAAGTTCCATGAGATCCATCTTATCGGAAAGCTCACGTACACTGTTAGCAATTTCATCCAATGAATCCGAATAGGTTTCAAAATCGTTGAGATAATTGCGCAAATCGTTTGCTTTTATTCTATCGCCATCTAATTTATCAAGAAAATCCTTCGTCTTGTCAAGTCCTTTAATACCATGATTAAAAATATCATTTAAATCGCCTGATGCGCTGTTTACATTGGTTAGAAAATTCTGAAGTGTTATTACAAGGTCACCGTCAATTTCCTTAACCAGGCTGTTAAGAAGCTTTTTCGTATCGGAAGCAAGCAAAATTGTACTGTCAATGGTATCATTTAAGCTGTCCGACGCTTCGGAATTTTCAATTTTCGTTGAGAGCTCATTTAAATTATTGGTTAAATTTCTCAACTGGTTAATGCCGGATTCTACATTGGATGAAAAATCATAGAGCTCCATATCCTCCGTTTTAACAAGTATATCGTTTACATTATCAAGAAGATCAGCAAGGTCGCCAACTGATAGTTTTAAGGAGCGTATTGTTGATGTCAGTGCTTTGTCTGTGATATCAAGCGCCTTCCTCAAATACCGTATATGCCTTAAAAGGGTTGAAATATTATCTGTTATGGTATCAAACGTATTTAATATATGATCAAGATTTGTTCTTATATCAGAAAGAAGGTTTTCTGCACTAACATTAAGCTTTAATGCATCAATAGAAATATCCTGACCGTTTTCAAGCCTTGCCTTGATTCTATTAAGTATTCCTATTATGTATGAATATTTATTCCCGTTATTCTGTAATTTGGCAATGAAGCCGTCAATCTTGTGAATAGCTTCTGTTGCACCTTCCTCTTCTATTGTATTTGACAAATTCTCAACCTCTTCTAATGTAGATTTTATATTGGAAACCAATAATTCAATCTTTTTATTAAGCTCATTCGCATCAGAACTTAAACGTGAAATGATTTCTTCTATTTTTTCCAAATCCTCCTCTGTATAGGAAAATGAATTTAGTGCCCTGTTGGCATGGCTAAGTGCATTAGCAATGCTGTTTAGGTGAACTTGCAAATCATGGATTTTATTTTTTACATCCTCTCTATCTGTGTCTGACAAAACATCATATATATGTTCGGCATTACGATCAAGCTTTTCAATTGCATCTGCAAGATTTTCGGCAGCTGATGACATTTCAAGAATCTTTTCTGAAATATTATGCGGATCGGCTTCATATGTATCCTGAATCTTTGTAAGTGTTTCAGAAACATTCCCCATTAGTATTTCTGCGTCTGCCAGACAGTTCTTAATTTCTGCAGCGGATTTCGTAGTTTTATCATTGATTTTTTTGGCATCACGACCTACTTCATCGGTATAATAAATGGCATTCGATAAAGTCTTTCTTAAAAAAATCACATCTTCATTAGCATCATCAAGCAAAATATCGCCGTTTTCGTCAGCCTTATCGAGTAAATTATTAATATGCTTGCTGACATTAGGAAGGTCTACATCAACCAAATTAAGAAAACTCTGAAACTTTACAATTTCATCATAGTGATCGTCAATCTTATACCCAAGGGGATTTAATATTTCAAAAATTTTTTCAACAACCGTTGAAACAAAAGATGAAGATATTGTTTTCTGAATTGTCGTTGCTCCGCTGTCTGTCATTTTAGGAGCAATCGCATTTATCTTTTCATTGACATAATATTCAAGCTCTGGCTTCTTTGGTGCCGGATCAAGTAAGGTTGCCATTTTTGAAGAAAAATCAGACGGTATAATAATGGTGGCATAAACTTCGCCGTTCCTCACTTTTTCCATCCCTTCCATACGGCTTTCAAAAAATGTCCAACCCAGCTTTTTATTCTCTTTGAGCTCAGCAACAAGTTCATCTCCGATATTAATATTAATATCCCTGATTTGTGAACCTGTATCAAGATTTACAATTCCCACTTTTATGCCACCTGTGTTACCATATGGATCCCATGAAGCAAGAATATTGATCCAGGCATACAAGCAAGGAAGCAGGGCAATACCTATGGCAATAACAAGAGCAACCCAATTGTGAACAAGTTTTTTTAAGTCGGATATATATATTCTAAAGCAATTTTTCATAAACAACATATACAACCACCTGCTTTTATTCACTCTTTAAACAATAATTGTACTACTTTTTTTATTCTGTGTAAATATGTTAATATATTATGTTTATAATGAATCCTTATCTTGACTTTTTTGCTTTATCCGTGATATCTTTAAGGAGAGGTGGCATTGTGAAAAATAAAATCATTCCTTACCTGTTAATATTTATTTTCATTATTTCAATCTCCGTTTTTGTAATCTTCCATAAAGAGAAAAAGGAATATGTAGCTTTATGCTTTTACAATACATCCGTTAAACTTACCAATCAGTTTAATGATATAACAAAAAATCTCGGCTATAAAGAAACTCCTTGTTCTTTTACTTTGAGCTCAGATTCCTTATCCATAAATATTTTAAATAAAGACAAACTTAATGTCCATACCAACAGTAAAAGCAACGACACAATTCAAGAAGTTTTGTACAATTACGAGTATCTGAAAGATTTTTATAGAATTCTTACTGTATCTGAAGCAGATTCCGAAATAATATCTTTTGGCAGCAATGATGTAAAATGCAGGGTTTACAATGTGATAATAAGCAAAAATGATTTTAAAAAATTCTGCGATGAGGTCAAAACCGATAATACCTATGATTATATTCACTATAAGGTAAGAGAAATTGCAACTGATATTTCGAAGAAACTTGGAATTGAAATATCCGAATCAGGCATTAACAATATCCTTAATAGCATTACCCCTGAAAAGTCCAATCTGTATCAAAAACTTAAAAATGACATCAACGTAAAATTATATATTTACAAGAATTGTGTTTGTGGATTATATACTTCCATTGACTTTGAAGGTATTGATATGGCTAATGTTATTGTTGACATAAAATTAGGCGATGGCAAAAAGCTGCTTCATCATGCTGATATACATTTTAGCTGCATCATAGACGGCAAAAAATTTTTTCTCAATGCAATTGGCTACGGTAACTTCGATAATGCGGACAGCATGAAACTCCATGTAAAAGGAGCCATTACTTATAACCATGTCAACTTTTTTGATTCAGAGCTTTCTATTGCCGTCAGCAAGAAGGAATATACTACCTCAGGCTTCTATAAAAGCTCCGAAAAATCTCAGAACATTCGCGGTTCAGGCATTATAACGGTAAAACGCAATGGTATATTTTTTGACTATAAAAATTTTAACGGGGATATAGTTTTTCAAGCAACCATAAAATAAGCAGAACTTCCCTGCTTTGGTATGTATAAGTTTTTATTCTCTTATTTCCGTTATGTTATGTAAAATTATTGAAATAAATGATATTTTATGGTATAATTCACAATATTATATGCTACTTTTGAATTGGAGGAAATAAAAAACGGAGCCGGATGAAACGCTCTACCACCATTATCTTAACAACGGTGAAGACAATGCTCTGCGGGAACTCATAGAACGCCATCGTGAAGGACTAACACTATTCCTTTACAGTATCGTTGGAAATATGAAAGATGCAGAAGATTTGATGATGGACTCTTTTGCCATACTTCTCTTTAAGAACAAGCCATTTTTAGGTCGTTTCTCATTCAAAACATGGCTCTTTTCCATTGGGCGCAATCAGGCACTGATGTTTTTACGAAAGAAGCCACCTACTCCAGCCTTCCTTGACGATATTGAAACCCACTTAATCGCTGATTCACCTGATCTAAGCATTCTTAAAGCAGAGCAAAACCGCATGCTTTTCCAGACAATGACCAAGCTGAAACCGGAATATCGGGAAGCTTTAATGCTTTCTTATTTTGAAGAAATGAACTTGAAGCAGCTTTCAACGGTTATGAAAATATCAAAACGCCGTGCATCCGATTTACTGTATCGAGTCAAAATAGCACTTAAAAATATTTTGAAAAGGAGGGCCTCTCCTATGCGGAGCTTGGTTGAACAGATGAAAGAAATTAAAAATCGCGAAGCACTTCTACGGAAAAAGAAATACCGTTGGAATATCAAACTGCTTTCCACACTATCCGTTGTTATATGCCTGTGCCTGGTAGCCAGCACGTATGACTTCCTGCCCTCCATTCATCATTACACCAACCTACAAACGCCAATGTATTACGGCGCTGTGCTTTCAGCCAATCCTGTCATCGGATTTGCAGTCATTATTCTGTTGTCATTTGCGTTGGGTGTGTGTGTAACGCTGTTATGCTTTAAACTTTACAAACAAAAATAAGGATATGTTACTATGAATATTTTAACATTCGATAACATGATCTCTATTTTTCTGATTTTTCTTTTTTCTGCTGTTGGTATATGGATGACCTTTAAGGCAAAAAACACTGTCAACAAAACAGCCGTATATTTTATGGCAATGGGGATTCTTTGTTTTGCTCTGGGAGATATTTATTTTATTTTACATTCTGCGTGGATATTCGTCGTATTTTTCCGTTTCAGACGTAGCATGGATTGATGCCTTTTTCTTCTTTATATCCGCCCATCATCTTTTAAATATGAAAATAGAAAAAACCCCGTGGTACGCATGGGGTATAACAGTTTTAACCATCCTTATCTTTATCATATTGACTGTCCTTTTCGGACATTTTCTGGTAAATTTATTATGGTGCATCCCTATGGCAACCCTTGCATGGTGTGCAGGTGTTGGCCTGAAATGCACACGCAAAGGTACAGGTTGAGAAAAATACATCCCGTATATCTGAGTCTTACTGCATTTCTTGCCTTTGAGCTTTCGATGTTCCTTATCTGGGGCATGGTTTATTCTGTATTGGATGCCCTTTGGGGAATATCCGTATCGGTCGTAGGAATAACCTTTATTCAGGGAGTGACAAACGAATCATGTATGTAGAAAACCTGTTTGTCTGCTTCTCTGTCCCCCTTTGCATAGCACTTCCATTTGTAGAAGGAGGTGCCAGGCACTTTTGTGGATTTCTGCTCTCTGGCATGACTATATGTTTGCTAACTGCCTATGTTAATAGCTTTTTCATGTCCGTAACAGGCCTTTCTGTAGATGATACAGCAATTTTCATTACTCCCATTTGCGAAGAATGTATGAAGCTTATGCCACTACTTTTTTATTTCCTGGTATTTTGCCCCAAAGACAATAGCCTGCTTGCCTCCGCTGTTGCAGTAGGTGTAGGCTTTGCCACTTTTGAAAACTGCTGCTACCTGCTCTCCGGCGAAACCGAAAATCTTTCCTATATCCTTATTCGCGGTTTTGCGGTAGGCGTAATGCACATCATGTGCGCAGTGGGGGTTGGATTTGGATTAATTTTCATGACCAGGGTCCGTCATATGGCGGCTGTTGGAGCCCTCGGCATTCTCGCACTGACAGTAACTTTTCATGCTGTGTGTAACCTACTGGTGTCGGTTCCCGGTATATCGCAGTCGGTGAGCTATTCCTTGCCGTTGCTCACTGCCTTTATTGGCTTTATTGCCTTATCCATTTATAAAAAACAAACAAGCAAATAAATAATAATTCATATTATACTGGCCATAAATTTCTATGGTCAGTTTTTTTAAGGAAAAATTTGATTTTCTAACTTTAACTGTGAAATTTTATCAAAAAATGCAACTAATTAATGGAGACAATATGGAATATGTATGCATTACAAGAGGTGTGTGCATGGGACAATCAAATAAAGCCGTTTTATCGGAAATACAACATCGAGAGAGAATCCTGCGGGAACGCCGGGAAAAATACAGCATTGCCCAGCTATTGCTATATTCTGTTTTTTTGTTTGTAGGGCTTATTTTATTCATAACAAGCCAGGCAAGCACCACACTGCCGCAGGCAACGCCTTATGGCTCCATATTGTTAGCCAATGATGCGGGTGGTTATGTACTGACTGCTATACTGGCGTTTATGGCCGGTGTTATTACTACTGTATTATGCAGTCGGTACAAAAATCAGTGGAAAAACATCAATACAATAATAGGAGGGTGATATGATGAAAAAAAGTACATCACGTAAATTAATTAGCATATTGTTATTTGTAACAATGTTATTCACGTTATATACAAACAGTGTGTTTGCATCAAATAACGAAACGGTTGAGTTGAAAACCCGTCCCATGTCAGAAGAAAAAATCTCCAAAGTCTAAAATGGTGATAATAATGATACTGATAGTGAAGAAGAAAAAGAAGAACAAATAAGACTCCGAAAACTGAAACTAATGAGAATAGAAAATGGAATTAAAAACAGAAAATTTTCACTGTTGAGCAATGATGAATATACCATTTCGGGGGTTGTGTCAAGGCCTGCCTATGTTCCCGCATCAGAGCCCATCAAGGTTATTGTAGCAGCATATACACCACTATTAGAAGAAAACAACATCGTCCTTAAAAGCTATTTGGCAGAAGGTTCGCAGGCATGTACCGAAATAATCATTCCTGCCGGCGAAACATCTGCAAGCTATTCATTGAAGGTTAAAAACTCAGAAGTTATCGTTGGTGCAAGGTGTGTAACCGCCAACCCTTATATCGTCTTAAATGAAATGTATTTTCATTTGGTTGACGGTCTTACTAATAATCGGTATCTGGCAGATGTCATCCGTGCTGAATCTACAGACATCAATCATATTGATATTGAATTACTAAAAGCTGAAAAAACAATTTCAGGTACTCTTACCGTGAAAAATTTACCTAAAAACAGCAGTAGATATTTCTGTATTTCCATTGAATTGTGGGATAATCAAAACTATTATAGTAATTGGTATTATGATTATTTCAAAATTCCAGTCAATTCAGATAATACCGACTTTTCCATTAACGTTCCAAAATACAAAAAAGGAAGAAAATGTATTATATATGATGTAGAACTAATTAATTATTCTTATATATATATTCCACTAAGTGAACCTTATAAAGAAGAATTATCCGGTGATTTAAGCAATGTAGAACTTACCGTTGAAAATCCCTCCAAAGAATTTGAACTGACCGTAACATTCAATTTGCCTATTGCTGCAGATAATGATTATGTGGTTGCTGAATTCAATTTTTATAACAATATTGAAAATATTTACGGCATTTATTATAGAACCGGAAAACATAGCGGTGAAATGATACAATTTTTCGAACAACGTCAAAAAGCCCTTAAAAATAAGGGCTTTTCATTCATAAAAAATGTTTTGGTGGAGATAGAGGGATTTGAACCCTCGACCCCTTGACTGCCAGTCAAGTGCGCTCCCACTGCGCTATACCCCCATATTGCCCGATTTACCGGGCTAATTAAATTCGTTACAAACAATAGCATAACACAAAATTATATAATTTACAATCCTATTTTGTCTTAATTTTATAGATATTATAGGCAAAAGTAATAATTAAATATATTGCAATCAATATGTATAACGCATAAATGGCATAAATATTATAATTATATATTGCCGCACTGCTGACAGCTACAACAATAGCGATCAGCAACAATGTAAGATGCCTGCCTTTTAATGACTTCTCTCGATATGCCTTAATTCCTACCCAAAGAGCCCCTGCTGTTCCTATAATACCCATAGCAATCATCAGTTTTGGCATTGCCAGAATATATCTTGTATTTGTATATCCGCTGTATATCATAGAAAGTAAAATCGATGCTGCAACTGTTAATAATGTTACTAAAAGCAATTTGTTAATTATTGCTTCCTTTTCACGTCTTTTCAAGCGTATCTCTCCTTTACCTGTTCATTCTACAGTAATAATCATACAAGTCCAACCATCTGGTATTTGTCAAATACATTCATATTGATACATTACTATAGATAATACTGCTACACCGGCAGTTTCCGTACGTAATATTCTGGGGCCAAGAGTGACTGTATCTATCCCTGATTCACAAGCCTTTTCTACCTCTTCGTCATCAAAGCCCCCTTCAGGCCCAATAAAGATTCCAATCTTTTTTATTCCGGTTTTATTAACCAAAACATCTTTTAATGGATTCGTCGTTTCTTTCTCATAAGGCATAATCCGTAAATCTGCTTCTTTCATTAACTCTATGGCTCTGTCAAACAACACAGGCGGAGAAACATACGGAATCCTACCTCTGTTAGATTGTTTTGCAGCTTCAACAGCAATTTTTTGCCATCTCTCCAATTTATTCTTTTCGGCTTTCTTATCGTTAATCTTTACTACCGTGCGTTTTGTAATCACGGGCACTATCTCGGATACACCCAACTCGGTTGTTTTTTGAATAATATATTCCATTTTATCCGATTTGGGTAAACCCTGAAAAAGAACGACCTGTATATCCGGTTCACTTTTTGATACCGTTCGTTCAAGAATACGAGCCTTTACCTCTTTCCTGCCAATTTCATCTATGGCTGCCTTATAATCATTACCTTGCCCATCACAAATAATTATAATATCATTCAAAGATAATCTCAATACCTTTGTTATATGATTTACATCCTCGCCGGTAATAAATATATAAGTATCATTGATACTTGAAGGATCAACAAAAAATTTAGGCATAAATTCACCACTTTCAATTTGCGGACATAGTTGCAGTCACTGCCACCCATTCGCCCAAATACAATTCATCCTTTATTGAAAAACCCTGGTACTGCAGTGCTTCCTTAACCTCATCATACCTGTCGCGAATGATTCCGGAAGCTATAAAAATTCCATTTACATCCATATATGGTTTAACCATAGATGAAAGAGATATGATTGCATCAGCAATTATATTAGCAACAATTATGTCAAACTTCCCGCTGACCACATCCAAAAGGTTCCCGATTTTTATTTCCATCCGATCCGTTACTCTATTAATCTCAGCATTCTGACCGGCTACACGAACCGCATTCTCATCGATGTCTACGCCAACACAATTTTGGGCTCCAAGCTTTATGGCCGTAATTCCCAAAATACCGCTTCCACAGCCTACATCCAATACATTAGCCCTTCCTGCAACATACTTTTCAAGAAGTTGAATACACATTCTTGTGGTTTCATGGGTTCCTGTTCCAAAAGCCATGCCCGGATCCATTTCGACAATAACATCACCAGGCTGTTCCATATATTCCTCCCATGTGGGCTTAATGACAACCTTTTCAGCAACTTTTACAGGCTTGTAATACTTTTTCCAACTGTTTGCCCAATCCTTTTCATAAACCTCAGATACCTGTACCTCACCATCACCAATATCAAAAAAAGCTGCAGCGGTTTTAAGTTTCTCTTTCAGATAGGATATTCTTTCACCATAATTGACTTCTTCGGACAAATATGCTCGAATAGTGACTTTATTAGGGTCCACATTTCTCAGTTCATCTTCTAAATAATCCCAATCGCCTGGCTCACGAGTATTTTCAATAACATCTCTGGGGTCTTCAATAAAAAGCCCTCCAACTCCCATATCATACATTATACCGGAAACGGCTTCTGCAGCTTCCGGTGTTGTAACTACTTTAACTTCAATCCACTTCAAAATCGTATGTCCACCACCTTATTAATTAAATCCTAAAGCATTTTTCATCTTATCAAAGAAACCCTTACGCTGTTCATATGTGTCGTTGCCGTCCAGCTCTGCAAATTGTCTCAGAAGTTCCTTCTGCTGCTCACTGAGATTCTTGGGCACTTCAACAATAACCTTTACATACTGGTCGCCTCGCCCGTAGCCTCTTATATTTGGAATACCTTTGCCTTTTAACCGGAATACTGTTGATGACTGTGTACCTTCCGGTATGGTGTACTTGACCTTTCCATCCAACGTAGGTACTTCCAGTTCAGCGCCCAGTGCAGCCTGAACAAAGGTTATAGGCACCTCGCATATAACATCATTGCCCTGCCTTTGAAATAAAGGATGAGGCTTAACATTAATCGTAATATACAAATCTCCCGGCGGTCCTCCCTTAATACCCGGGTCTCCTTCACCTCTTAATGAAATTGTCTGTCCGTCGTCAATTCCGGCCGGAATATTTACACGCAGCTTTTTGGACTTTCTGACAGTACCTTTTCCATGACATACATGACACGGACTTGTTATTATCTTTCCTTCGCCATTACATACATCACAGGTCTTTACATTGACAAACTGTCCAAAAGGTGTACGGTGCTTATATTGAATTTGACCGGTCCCTTTACATGCGGAACAGGTAGTCGGACTTGTTCCCGGCTTCGCTCCCGAACCTCCGCAATTAGAACACTTCTCCATTTTCATAACGGTAATTTCTTTTTCCACACCAAAAGCTGCCTGTTCAAAAGTTAATTCAATGCTATGCCGTATATCTCTGCCCTTTTGAGGTCCGCTTCTACGAGCTGAACCTCCAAAAGCTCCGCCGAAAAAGGTATCAAATATATCACCAAAACCACCTATATCAAAATCGCCAAATCCACCAAATCCACTGTTACCAAAGCCATTAGGGTCAGTTCCTGCATGGCCGTACTGGTCATACATTGCTTTTTTCTGTGGATCGCTCAACACTTCATAAGCCTCATTTATTTCTTTAAACTTTGCTTCAGCTTCCTTGTTCCCAGGATTTAAGTCGGGATGATATTGCTTTGCCAACTTTCTATAGGCTTTCTTTATTTCCGCATCAGATGCACCTTTACTAAGCCCGAGAACCTCGTAATAATCCCTCTTCTCAGCCATCTTTACCACCTTTCACATAAAAGCCTGCTTAAAAACACTCTAATGGATATTATAACATATCTTAGTTGAAATCCATAGGAAAATTTTAAAGGACCAAAGCATTATTCTCGCCTCAGTCCTAAGTAAGATTTTAATAATTATTTATTATCATCATCAACTACTTTATAATCAGCATCGTATACATTTTCTCCGCCAGGTCCCTGCTGTGTATTTCCCTGTGCATTATTGGCGTTAAAACCTGCACCTGCTTGCGCTCCTCCTTGTTGCTGATACAGCTTTTGGGATATTTCATAGAACTTCTGGGTTAATGCTTCGGTTGCCTTTTTAATTTCATCAATATTTGTTCCTTTTAATGCTTCTTTCACTTTATCAATCTCTGCCTGAACCTGAGCCTTTTCATCGGCACTAATCTTATCTCCCAAATCATTAAGAGCCTTTTGGGTCTGATATACCATTGAATCCGCATTGTTTCTGGTATCAATTTCTTCTTTCTTTTTCTTATCCTCAGCGGCGTATTTTTCTGCTTCTTTAACAGCTCTTTCGATTTCTTCTTCACTTAAATTCGTACTTGCGGTAATTGTAATTTTCTGCTCGTTTCCGGTTCCCAAATCTTTTGCCGATACATGCACGATACCATTTGCATCAATATCAAAGGTAACTTCAATCTGTGGTACTCCTCTCGGTGCCGGTGGAATACCTGTAAGATTAAATCTTCCAAGCGTCTTGTTGTCTGCAGCCATTTCTCTTTCGCCTTGAAGAACATGTATTTCAACACTGGTCTGTCCGTCTGCCGCAGTGGAGAAAATCTGGCTCTTTTTAGTAGGAATGGTTGTATTTCTTTCAATAAGTTTGGTGAACACGCCACCCAGAGTCTCAATACCTAATGAAAGCGGTGTTACATCCAGCAAAAGAAGGTCTTTGACTTCGCCGCCAAGAACACCTGCCTGAATAGCCGCACCAATTGCTACGCACTCATCAGGGTTAATTCCCTTATGAGGCTCCTTATTAATTAATCTTCTTACCGCTTCCTGCACCGCAGGTATTCTTGTAGAACCACCCACAAGCAATACTTTATCAATGTCACTGGGGCTCAATCCCGCATCACTTAAAGCCCTTCTGGTAGGCTCCATGGTTTTTTCAACCAAATCAGCAGTCAATTCTTCAAACTTAGCCCTTGTCAATGTAACGTCCAAATGCTTAGGACCACTGGCATCTGCAGTTATAAAAGGAAGATTGATATTTGTTGTAGTAACGCCTGAAAGCTCAATCTTTGCTTTTTCTGCTGCTTCCTTTAATCTTTGAAGTGCCATCTTGTCATTTCTCAAATCAATTCCATGTTCTTTCTTAAATTCATCTGCAAGATAATTGATTATCCGATCGTCAAAGTCATCCCCGCCAAGACGGTTATTACCACTTGTTGCAAGAACTTCAAAAACGCCGTCTCCAATTTCAAGAATGGATACATCAAATGTTCCTCCACCAAGGTCATAAACCATTATCTTTTGGTCATGGTCCTTATCCAAACCATAGGCCAGTGCTGCGGCTGTCGGTTCATTAATAATTCTGAGAACTTCAAGACCTGCAATCTTACCTGCATCTTTTGTAGCCTGTCTCTGAGAATCGCTGAAATATGCCGGCACGGTTATAACTGCCTGTGTTACCGTTTCTCCCAAATAGCTTTCTGCATCAGCCTTCAGTTTTTGAAGAATCATTGCAGAAATTTCCTGGGGAGTATATTGCTTATCATCTATTGTAACTTTTCTGTCTGTTCCCATATCTCTTTTTATAGATATAATGGTTCTATCAGGATTGGTGATTGCTTGTCTTTTAGCCACCTGTCCTACCAGTCTCTCTCCTGCTTTGGTAAAAGCAACAACAGAAGGAGTTGTTCTGGCACCTTCAGCATTTGCTATAACAACAGGTTCCCCACCTTCCATTACAGCTACACAAGAATTTGTTGTACCTAAATCAATTCCAATAATTTTTCCCATGTCAAAATAACCTCCTAATGTATAAAAGTATAGATGTTTTTATTTCATGTAATACGCCTATAAAAAATAAAGTTACCTATATGTCTATGTCATCATGGTCAGTTTGCAACCTTAACCATGCTGTGTCTGATCACCTTATTTTTTAACTTATATCCCTTCTGAAACTCTTCAACAATTTCATTTTCTCCGACCTGTTCATCTTCTACATGCATTACCGCATTATGAAGCTCAGGATCAAAGGTTGTTCCCACCGACTTTATCTCTTCCACACCAAGCTTTAACAAAGTATCATTAAACTGCTTATAAATCATTTCTACGCCTTCCAGTAACTTGGAAGAATCTGTTGATTCCTTGCATGCTGCAACAGCCCTTTCCAGATTGTCCAACACAGGCAATATCTGCAGAACTGTATCACAGACTGCGTCAACATATAAGGATTCACGTTCCCTTAAGGTTCTCTTTCTGTAATTATCAAACTCGGCCACAGAACGCTGAAGTGCTTCATAATATTCATCGCACTTCTTTTTCTTTTCCTCCAACTCTTCTTTTAGCTTAACGAGTTCCGAATTTTCATCATTATTTGCTTCATCCTTTTCCTTCATCTCTACATTTTCTCCTTCTTTCGCTTCTCCCTGCGTTTCCTGCTTTGTTTCATTCGTTACTTCATCCATTATTTCTTCCTTTATCTCTTGATTTATTTCTTCCATATTTTTATGTTTTTCCTTGTCACCCATTAAATCACATCCTTTGCGCTCTTTCTGCTGTTATTCATCTTATTTCAGTTATATATTACTACCATCCTCATTGAAGCATTTCATTAATATTGTATTCAAATTGCGGGTCAAAACATCCAACGAGGATACAACCTTCGAATAATTCATTCTTGTGGGGCCGATAATTCCTATTGTACCTACTATCTTGCTTCCTATAGAATATGTTGACATAACCACACTGCAACCTTTCATTTCTTCAAACTGGTTCTCACTACCAATAACAATATTTATTCTGTCCTTGTTTTTATTATTTGAAACCAGTAATTTATAAAGGTTCTTTTTCTCTTCCAAAAAGCTTAACAGCTCTCTCGCCTTATCAATGTGGTTATACTCCGGAAAATTAAAAATATTTGTGGTTCCTCCAAGATAAACTTCCGCTCTGTCAATATCCGAAATGCAATCAGCAATAGTATTTAAAATAGGAACAACCAACTCCTCGTTAGAAGATATCTCCTTTTGAATTTCTTGTATTTTCGGAAGATTAATTTCTTCGATGGTTAATCCTCCAAGCTTCTCGTTTAATATTTTAGAAAGCTTCATACAAAAATCAGAATCTATTATTTTAGACAGCCTGATGGTCTTATTCTTTACAACACCCGCATTTGTTACTACTACCATCAAGGCATTATATATGTCAATGGGAATAAGCTGCAGGTGCTTAATAGAGCTTTTGCTCAACTCAGGCGTAAGTGCCACCGTAGTGTACTTTGTATACTGAGAAATTACATTCGATGCCTGTTGTATAAGATGATCCAGTTCCTGAATTTTAAGCTCCATTGCCTGTCTCATTCTTTGTAATTCTTCTATGGTAAACTTATGTCTCTTCATGAGCTGATCAACATAAAGTCTATATCCTAAATCAGATGGAATCCTTCCTGCAGAGGTATGAGGCTGCTCCAAATACCCCATCTCTTCAAGGTCTGCCATTTCATTTCTTATTGTGGCAGAGCTAATTCCCAATTCATGTTTTTTGGCAATGGTACGAGAACCTACCGGCTCGGCTGTTCCAATGTAGTCATCAATGATAGCCTGCAGAATTTTACGTTTTCTTTCGCCTAATTCCACATTAATCACCCCACATTTGTTAGCACTCATTTAAAGCGAGTGCTAAAATCTATTTTAAAAATATCACTTGAGCATTTCTTTGTCAAGAGTTTATCCAAAAAAAATATATATTATCCAATACACATATTTATATAAATTCAACAAATATTTGATTGGATACATCGATTCCTTTTCTTGTAAGCTTATATCTGCCACTATCAATTTCCATAAGACCTAACTTCATAAATTTATCTATTTCTTTTCCATATACCGATAACAGGTCTTTCTTAAAGCATTTGAAAAAATCTTCCCGACTTATTCCTTTTATAAGTCTTAAACCAAGTATCATGTACTCGGATATCTTTTCTTTCTCGGTCAATTCCATACACTCTGCAATAGGCCTGACGCCTGAATGAATCATTTTTATGTAATCCTGAGGCAAAGCAATGTTGGAAAACCTCTTATCCTTCAAATACGAATGGGCTCCGGCACCAATTCCGATATATTCTTCACACTTCCAATATCGCAGATTGTGCCGGCATTCAAAACCTGCTTTGGAAAAATTGGAAATCTCATAATTATGATATCCATATTGGGCTAACATTTCAACAGCCATATGGTACATCAATCTGTCGGATATTTCATCCGGCAGGATGAGCCTGCCGGCATCATAATCATCATATAATGGGGTGTTTTCTTCAATGATAAGGCTATAGGCTGAAATATGTTCTGGGGACATTTTAACAACTTCACATAATGTATTTTTCCATTTTTCAATATCCTGATCAGGAAGTGAAAACATTAAATCTACATTGATATTTTCAAAGCCTAAATTCCTTGCAGTATTATAATTTTCAACAAACTGCTCTCTCGTATGAATCCTGCCCAAGCGAACCAACTCATCATTATGCCATGACTGCAAACCAATGCTTAAACGGTTTATCCCCGACTCTTTTATAGCTTTTAGCATAGGTAAAGATAATGTTCCGGGATTGGCCTCTATGGTAATCTCGCAATTTGGTGCAATATTGTACCATTTACAGCATGCCGCCATTATTTTGCTTATATATTCAGGAGGCAAACATGTGGGGGTGCCGCCCCCGATAAAGATTGTATCAATAACAGCATCAACAAACTCCTTATAAATTTCTAATTCCTTAATAAGGGCTTTAACATACTGTTCTTTCAGATGATTCATTGTTGAGTATGAGTTGAAGTCGCAATAATTGCACTTCCTCAGACAAAAAGGTATATGGATATATAATCCCAGTGTTTTCATCAGGTTGCTCCTTACGAACAAATTTTCCGCTTCAGTTCTGTCATGAAAACAGTCTGAACATACTATAAATCAATCTAATTTCAATACGGACATAAATGCTTCCTGCGGTACCTCTACCGAGCCTACCTGACGCATTCTCTTCTTTCCTTCCTTTTGTTTCTCCAGCAATTTCTTCTTTCTGGTGATGTCCCCACCGTAACACTTTGCAAGCACATCCTTACGAAGTGCTTTTACGGTCTCACGGGCAATGACTTTGTTGCCGATTGCAGCCTGTATGGGTATCTCAAATAGCTGCCTTGGTATAGATTCTTTAAGTTTTTCCGCAATTCTTCTTCCTCTGGCATAAGCCTTGTCTCTGTGCACAATAAACGATAACGCATCAACGATTTCCCCGTTCAGCAGCATATCCAGCTTCACCAAATCGGATTTCTGATAACCAATCATTTCATAATCAAAGGAAGCATAACCTTTTGTCCGGGACTTTAGTGCATCAAAAAAGTCATAAATAATTTCATTTAACGGAAGCTCATAGATTAAAACCACTCTTCCTTCATCGATATAAGTCATTTCTTTATAAGTACCTCTTCGATCCTGGCAAAGTTCCATAATATTGCCCACATATTCTGTAGGAGTCATAATGGATGCTTTTACAACAGGCTCTTCCATATATTCAATGGAAGCTGCAGGAGGAAGATTTGTAGGATTATCAATATAAACTGTCTCTCCATTTGTTTTTACTACCTTATAGATAACACTTGGTGCTGTAGTTACCAGATCAAGATTATACTCACGCTCCAAACGCTCCTGTATAATTTCCATATGCAGTAAACCGAGAAAACCGCAACGGAATCCAAAGCCCAATGCAACAGACGTTTCCGCTTCAAATGTCAGTGAAGCATCGTTTAATTGAAGCTTTTCCAAAGCTTCTCTTAAATCTTCATATTTTGCACCATCTGCAGGATATATACCGCAGAATACCATGGAATTTACTTTTCTGTATCCCGGCAACGGCTCTCTGGCAGGATTATCTGCAGTGGTTATGGTATCACCTACCCGAGTATCTTTCACATTTTTAATACTGGCTGCTATAAAACCAACCTCTCCTGCACACAGTTCATCGGAATTTACAAAACCGGAAGGATGCAAATATCCCACTTCAGTAACCTCAAATTCTTTCCCTGTAGCCATCAGCCTCATTGTCATTCCGGGGGCAATTCTTCCTTCTTTAATTCTTACATAAACAATAACGCCCTTGTAGCTGTCATAATACGAGTCAAATATTAACGCCCTCAGCGGAGCATTCTCTTCTCCCTGAGGTGCAGGTATTTTATGAATAATCTGTTCCAAAACATCTTCTATACCGATTCCCTGCTTTGCAGAAATCAACGGGGCATCTTCTGCTTCTATTCCTATAATATCCTCGATTTCTTTTTTTACATGATCAGGCTGCGCACTTGGCAAATCAATTTTATTGATAACAGGTACGATTTCAAGATCATGCTCCAATGCCAGATAAGTATTTGCCAACGTCTGAGCCTCTATTCCCTGTGCGGCATCCACCACAAGAATTGCTCCCTCACAGGCTGCAAGGCTTCTTGAAACCTCATAATTAAAATCCACATGACCGGGTGTATCGATTAGATTTAAAATATATTCTTCTCCGTCTTTTGCTTTGTACACAAGTCTGACGGCTCTTGCCTTAATGGTAATTCCTCTTTCTCTTTCAAGGTCCATATTGTCAAGAACCTGATCTTCCATTTCTCTTTGGGTCAAAACACCTGTCATTTCAAGCATTCTGTCGGCAAGTGTGGATTTGCCGTGATCTATATGAGCAATGATTGAAAAATTTCTGATTCTCTCCTGTCTTCTTTTGGACATGAAAAATTTTTCCTCCTTTAAATATTATGCCAACAAATATTACTTGTATTATATATAATGCTTTAAAGATTATGTGCATTTTCCGCTTCATATTTTCAATGTATAATTATAGCATACCGTATTTGTCTTTGTCAGCATAAATTTAAAGGAGGAAACAAAGGTTTAATTAATGTCTATTTTGTAGCCTTTTCTTTTTCCTTGTGTGACTTTAGGAAGAACAATTTTTAAAATTCCATTATTGTAGGATGCCTTAACTTCTTCATTTTTTACTCCGTCTACATAGAAGCTTCTGCTGATTCTTCCTGTCCTTCTTTCCTTTCTGATATAGTTTTCTCTTTCTTCATTGAATTCTTCATTATGATTTGCGGATATTGTCAAATAATTATCTCTTAATTCGACTTCTATTGCCTCCTTATCTACTCCCGGCATTTCGGCTTCTACAATATATTCGGAATCAGTTTCCTTAATATCTGCCTTGATTCCTGAAGTGGTTGCAGTAAAGAAATCATTATTGAAAAAGCTGCTTATAAAATCATTGCCAAAGAAGCTGTTAAACAAATCATTCTGTCTTCTTCTGAAAGGAACCAAATCAAACATATATAACAACCTCCTTAATCATTTATTTATTTTGTAATTAAATTGTAAAACAAAGGTCAAAGAAAGTCAAAGTCAAATTAGAGGCATTTTATTTGTTATTTGTTAAAACAAACCAAATAATTGAATTTAGACAATTGTTATTTGCTGTTCTTTGATTTTATTGCTGTTTTTAAAATATTTTGCCGGCAGCCGCAACAGGCCAATGACGTCAACTTTTTTGTAGCATTTTTGCTTAAATATCTGTTTGCATTCGCAGTGTTTTAGCTATCCATATTTGAATATATATCCCAGGTAGGGGCGGACGACTCTGTCCGTCCGAAATGTTTCTGCAGGGGCAGTTGATCTGTGTTGCTTTGTTCAAACATTACTAAAGAATTGTCCCCCTGTGACATTACCAACCGCAGAAATGCTTTTTAAGAGGCTTCTGAATGTTACTGGCAAAAAAAACGGGTACATTTTATGTTATGTACCCGTTTTTTTCATGCTACCGTATTTTTTAAAGTTCCTATTCCTTCTACAATTACCTCTACCGTATCCCCCGACTCCATTGGTCCTATGCCGGACGGTGTTCCTGTTGTAATAACGTCCCCCGGCAGTAGAGTCATAATTTGTGAAATAAAGCTGACCAGTTCTTCAATCTTCCATATAAAATATGAAGTATTGGAATGCTGTTTTTCTTCTCCGTTAAGCAAAAGCCGTATGTCAACATGATTGGCATCAATTTCATCGGTTATCCATGGCCCAATCGGCGCAAAGGTATCAAAGCTTTTTGCCCTGGTCCATTGACCGTCCAATGACTGCAAATCCCTTGCCGTTACGTCATTTAAACATGTGTATCCTAATATAAAATCCTTAACCTGCTCTGCCGATATGTCTTTTGCCTGTTTTTTAATTACCACAGCAATTTCAGCTTCATAATCCACCCGTTTTGACATAACAGGCTTAATAATTTGATCGCCGGGACCAATTACAGCAGTTGACGGCTTTATAAAGATTTTTGGCGTGGCAGGAATATCTTCTTTCATTTCTTTTGCATGGTCATTATAATTTAATCCCACCGCCACAATCTTAGAGGGTGTGCATGGAGCAAGCAGTTTCACACTTTCCAGATCATACTCTACATCGGTTACATGATATTCGCCAAATAAATCCCCTTCAAGTTTCGTAACTTTACTTTCCTTTATTAATCCATAGGATATTACATTGTCCTTCATAAACCTCGCATATTTCATTCATCTGCCCCCATTTTTTCATAATTAATTTATACAAGAACTGATTCAATGAAGTTCCACAACTCTTCCTTTCCTTCTCCGGTTTCGGCGGAAAAGGGAATTAGTACATCGTCTCCGGTAATCTCCAGCGTGTTTTTAACAATTTCCAGCTTACCTTCTCTTTCACTCTTAGAAAGCTTGTCGATTTTAGTTGCAACCACAACTGCACGATAACCGTAATGACGTATCCAGTTCATCATTGTAACATCATCATCGGTTGGTTTATGCCTGCTGTCTACCAGAAGCACTACCTGACGCAGCTGTTCCCGACTGCCAAGATATTCCTCAATCATTTTGCCCCATTTTTGTTTTTCTGCTTTTGAAACTTTCGCAAAACCGTATCCCGGAAAATCAACGAAATAAAACAAATTTTCAACATTGTAAAAGTTTATTGTATTGGTTTTACCAGGCTTGGAACTTACCCTTGCCAGGCTTTTTCGGTTGACCATCTTGTTGATTAGCGATGATTTTCCTACATTTGATCTGCCTGCAAAAGCAATTTCAGCTTTGCCATCTTGTGGGTACTGAGCCGCCGAAACTGCTGAAACAGTTATATTCACATTATTAACTATCATAGTACTTGCCACCCTTTACTGTTTAATAATAGTCATATCCTCATTGATATCCGATGGTATAGGCTGAATAGGCTGCTTGTCTTCTTCATCATTCTTCAGATAAAATTCAGGCTTCTTTGCCTTCTTGCTGCTTAACGCCATTTTCAGTACCGTATCCATATGACTTGCAGGAACAAATTTTATCTTTTTCTTTACATTCTCAGGTATTTCATCCAGATCCCTTTTGTTTTCTTCAGGAATTATAATTGTATAGATACCAGCACGATATGCTGCCAGTGCCTTTTCCTTTAGCCCGCCGATAGGCAAAACCCTGCCTCTTAATGTTATCTCTCCTGTCATGGCAACATCTTTACGTACAGGATATCCCGTTAATGCAGAAATCAAAGCGGTTGCCATGGTAATTCCTGCGGAAGGACCGTCCTTTGGAGTAGCACCTTCAGGTACATGAATATGAATGTCAAGATTTTTATGAAAGTCCTTATCGATTCCAAATTCATTGGCTTTCGACCTTATAAAGCTGATAGCGGCTCTTGCAGACTCTTTCATAACATCTCCCAGCGAGCCTGTCAATTCGACTTTTCCGCTGCCATCCATAACATTGACTTCAATGGAAAGAGTCTCTCCACCTACAGGTGTCCATGCAAGCCCTGTTGCTATGCCAACCTCATCCTTCTCCTTAATTTTCTCATACCTATATTTTTTGGTTCCTAAGAACTTCTCAAGATTCCTTGAATTAATGGTTACGGATTTTTGATTGTTTTCAATGATAATTCGTGCAGCCTTTCGGCAAATGGTAGCAATCTGTCTTTCCAGATTTCTGACCCCTGCCTCTCTTGTATAATAATTAATAATATCTCTAATGGTCTTCTCATCAATCTTTATATTCTGCTTTTTAAGCCCGTGCTTTTCCAACTGCTTAGGAAGCAAATACCTTATAGCAATATTCAGCTTTTCTTCTTCCGTATATCCGGACAAGCTGATTACTTCCATCCTGTCAAGCAGTGGCCTTGGAATTGTGTCAAGCGTATTGGCGGTTGTAAGAAACAAAACTTCCGAAAGGTCAAAGGACACCTCCAGATAATGATCCCTGAAAGAGTGGTTTTGTTCTGCATCCAAAACTTCAAGCATTGCTGCTGCAGGATCTCCTCTAAAATCACTGCTCATTTTATCAATTTCATCCAGGAGGATCAAAGCATTTTTTGAGCCGGCCTGTTTCAACGCATTGATTATCCTTCCGGGCATTGAGCCAACATAAGTTCTTCTGTGTCCTCTTATTTCTGCCTCATCTCTCACTCCACCAAGAGACATCCGTACATATTTTCTGTTTAATGCCTTGGCAATGGATTTTGCTATAGAGGTCTTACCCACACCAGGCGGTCCGACAAGACAAAGTATCGAACCGTGAATTCCTCGTGCAAGCTTTCTGATTGCAAGATATTCCAATATCCTCTCCTTGACCTTTTCCAATCCATAGTGCTCTTCCTCCAGAATTTTCTGGGCTATGGAAAGGTCAAGTCTTTCCTCCGTGGTCTTGTTCCACGGCAAGTCCAGTATCCAGTCCAAGTAGGTGCGAATAACAGAGCCTTCTGCAGAACCAGGAGGCATCTTCAAAAGTCTGTCCACTTCTTTCAATGCTTTTTTCTCAGCTTCCTCCGACAAGCCGCCGGCAGCTATCCTTTTCTTATATTCTTCAACTTCTGCAGTAATTCCGTCCCTGTCTCCCAACTCAATCTGAATTGCTTTTAACTGCTCCCTTAGATAGTACTCCTTCTGATTCCTATCGATCTGTTTTTTAACTCTTGTGTTAATTTCTCTTTCAACTTCAAGGATTTCCTTTTCTTTCGTCAATATCATCAGCAGTTTTTCCAAACGAAGCTTGACATCAAACTGATTCAGGATTTCCTGTCGGTCTTCCTGCTTTAATGCAATATTTGCCGCTATAATATCCGCCAGCTGTCCCGGGTCCTCAATGGCCATTACATTTACAAGGGTCTCTGAAGATACTTTGTTGCTAAGCTGAAAATACTCCTCAAATTCCGAGTGCACCCTTCTTATAAGGGCTTCCATTTCTACTTTATCATATTCAGGTTCAATTACCACTTTTTCTGTTACTTCACTCATAATAAACGGTTCTAACTGGGTTATTTGGGATATTTCCGCCCTGCTTATGCCCTCTACCAGAACTCTTATGGTATTTCCGGGAAGCTTTAAAAGCTGCTTAATTCTTGAAATTGTACCAACGCGGTATATATCCTCTTCTTTGGGATCATCTGTTTTAACATCCTTTTGTGTTACAAGAAAAATTAATTGATTATTTATCATTGCATCTTCCAAAGCTTCTATGGATTTCGGTCTGCCTACATCAAAATGAAGGATCATATATGGAAAAACCGTCAATCCTCTCAGGGGAAGCAAAGGAAGCACTTGCTTTTTTATCATCTTTTTTCCTTCTGTCATTGTATCAACTCCCAGATATAATCTTTAGTGTAACAGTTTTATAGAAATCTGACTCCTGTCTTGTACTTCACATTATATCTATACATCCTTAATTTTTCAATATTTATTATTCGCTTTCATTTGTTTCTATTCTAATCCGGTTGCAGTCAATACTGCCGCACTGTTTTGTTGCAGCATGGAAGATGCAGGCTTTTTATCCTCTTTCACACCGAATACAATATCGAGGATTTCATGAATATCTTCCACAGGTATTACCTTAATATCATCCATATTATCAAATAATTCCTGCCAATTTTCTTTTGGAATCAACACCTTTTTTATTCCGGCGAGTCTCGCAGCTTCAACCTTAGCCACAACACCGCCGACAGGTTTTACTTTTCCCCTGATGGAAATTTCTCCCGTCATGGCTAATGTGCTGTCAACGGGGATATTTTTCATGGCTGAATAAACAGCCGTCATAATCGCAGTACCTGCCGAAGGTCCGTCAATTGGTATGCCTCCCGGAAAGTTCAGATGAATATTATAATTATCCGGGTCTTCTCCGCAAAACTTCTTAATAACCGTCAGCATATTCTGAACAGATGCTCGTGCCGTGCTGTTTCTTTTTAATTTTTGTCCTCTGCCGTCCATTTCTTCCTCTTCAATAATTCCTGTTACTGTCAGGTTGCCTTTGCCGGGTTCGCATGGAACAGCCGATACTTCAATTTCCATCACAAGGCCCTGGCTTCTTCCGCATACCGCAAGACCGTTAATACAGCCTATCTGATAACCGGGAACCACCTTTTTTTCGATTCTGGGACTGTATTGTCCAAATTCAATAACCCATTCGATATCCTTCCTTTTTATCTCCGAGGTACCGTTTACTAAAGCCACTCCTCCTGCAATTTGTATGATATTCACTGCATCCCTGCCATTGGCAGCGTATTTTGCCACTAATTTTTCGCAGCCTTCCTCAAGCTGAAATCCTCCTTTTTGTGCTGCCTTTTTGGCAATAGCTGCTACTTCATCTACCGTCAGCGGCCGGAAAAATATTTCCACACAACGCGAACGTATGGCAGGAGGTATATCCTCCGGTGTTCTGGTGGTAGCGCCCACCAACCTGAAATCTGCCGGCAGCCCGTTTTGGAAAATATCGTGAATATGTAAAGGGATATTATGATCTTCAGAGCTATAATATGCACTCTCCAGGAATACTTTGCGGTCTTCAAGCACCTTTAACAGCTTATTGATCTGAATGGGATGAAGCTCTCCGATTTCATCCAGAAATAAGATTCCTCCATGAGCTTTGGTTACTGCACCGGGTTTAGGCTGCGGTATTCCTGCCTGTCCATAAGCTCCTGCTCCCTGATAGATAGGATCATGTACAGAACCTATAAGAGGGTCGGCTATACCGCGCTCATCAAATCTAAGGGTTGTTGCATCCACCTCAACAAACTTGGAATTTTTATTGAACGGTGAAATATCCATCTTTTTTGCTTCTTCAAGCACCACTCTTGCAGCTGCCGTTTTTCCTACCCCCGGAGGGCCATAGATAATAACATGTTGGGGATTGGGTCCGCATAATGCAGCCTTCAGTGCTTTTAACCCCTGCTCTTGTCCGACAATATCCTGAAATGAAGTGGGTCTTGTTTTTTCTGAAAGTGGTTCAGACAGCTTGATCTCTCTCATTTTTCTTAATTTTTCCAGTTCTTTTTTTGATTCCCTTTCCACCGCGCTTTTATTCCCTTGTTGAGATTTTAATAGGTTCAGGAAATAGATACCAATAACTACTGAAAAGAAAAACTGTATCAGTAAAATTGTGCTGTTTAACAAGTTGATTCCTCCTTAGATGCATATTATTAATATAGTATATTATTTGTTTCAGCCGATTTTTTATCCTGTAAACATAAGGAAAAGCACATAAACAGAAGTTTATGTGCTTTCATGCATCTTCATGCTTCAATTTTCTTTTTCATATCCCCAAGTATCTTTTTTTCGATTCTTGAAACCTGAACCTGTGATATGCCAAGCATTTGAGCTATCTGCATCTGGGTCTTTTCCTTGAAATACCTTAAGATGATGATTTGTTTTTCCCTTGGCTTCAGGGTGTCCAAAACCTGTCTCAATGCAATTTTATTAATAATGGCATTTTCATTATTACTGCCCTCTTCAATTCTGTCAATTAAAAAAATCGGCGAACTCTCTCCTTCATGTAAGGTAGCATACAAAGACTCCGGAGCATAGCTGGCATCCATAGCCAGTACAAGATCTTCCACTTCAATATTCAGCTTTTCTGCAAGTTCTTTTACGGTTGGTTCTCTTCCAAGTTCTTTGCTTAATATCTCTTTCACTACCTTTGCTTTATTGGCTGTCTCTTTTAAGGATCTGCTTACCTTGATAATTCCGTCATCTCTCAGGAACCTTTTAATCTCACCCATTATCATTGGTACTGCATAAGTTGAAAAACGCACATCAAAATTCATATCAAACTTTTGTATAGCTTTTATTAATCCGATACAGCCAATCTGGAATAAGTCCTCTGCTTCATAGCCTCTGTTCTGAAACTTCTTAACGATACTCCAAACCAACCCCATATTATTCTTTAATAAAGCTTCCTGGGCCTGTTTATCACCCTGCTTTGCCTTCGCAATAAGCTCCATTACTTCCCGGTCAGCAGCCTGTTCCAACTCAACCACCTCAATTCCGCTTTGACTCATGGAAGGCACTACTGTCTGGAACTATTTATTTTCTTAATCATTTTTACTTTTGTCCCCTGCCCGGGAACGGATTCTACCTGAACTTCATCCATAAAGGTCTCCATTACCGTAAAACCCATTCCGGAACGCTCCATCTCCGGATGTGTTGTATACAAAGGTTGTCTTGCCAGCTCAACATCCTCAATACCCTTACCTTTATCTTCAACAATAATCTCAACAATATCGTCTTTTAGCTTACAGTAAAGAGTTACATAGCCTGAAGTATTTTCATATCCATGTATGATGGCATTGGTTACTGCCTCAGATACTGCTGTTTTAATATCTGCAAGCTCTTCAACCGTAGGGTCCAACTGAGACACAAACGCTGCCACAACCACCCTTGCAAAACTCTCATTACTGGATTTATTGAGAAATTCGACTTTCATCTCATTTTGTATAGTCATTACCCAACCCCCTCACATATTATCCATTGCTGACTGCACACTCTTAAAAATCGGAATAATTTTATGCAGTCCTGATATATTAATGATTCTTTCAACCTGGGGATTTGGATTTGTTATGGCAACCTTTCCATCCAACCCCTTAATTTGCTTATACCTTCCGATAATTACCCCTATGCCTGAGCTGTCCATAAATTGTAAGTTTTCAAAATCAAAAATAAGCTTATTTATGTTATTTTTATTGATTTCCTTGTCAATTTGTTCTCTTGTTTCCACAGCAGTATGATGGTCTAGCTCACCTTCAATTCTTACAATTAATGTCCTATTGCTTTTTTTGAAACTAATCCGCAAGTATATCCCTCCTTATTTTCTTTTGTACATACCCATAATATATTCTACAATGATATGGAATATCCTTCCATGAATAAAATCTTTTTTTGTTGAATATTGGTTTGTTTCTGACAAGAAGCGACAAACGGCAATGGGGCTTATAAAAGCAACCCATTGCCGTCATTTGCGGTTCTCTTATTGCCTATTCAGTTCTCTTAACCGATTCCTTGCATACCGCGCATATTCACTGTCAGGATAATCATTAATTAATTTATTAAAACATAGGGCAGCATTTTCTTTGTCGTTGATTGCTTTATAGCTTTTGCCAAGCAAATACCACGCATATTGAGTTAAGGTATTGTTTTGCCCGGTATCAATATATGCATGAAGATAATTGATAGCGTTGGAATAATCCCCTGTATTAAATGCCGAATATCCTTTGTTGTATAATTCTGTAGGATTTTGTTGATTTACTGCAATACTTGCCTGCTCTTTCTCATTAAGCTTTTGTACCAATGATTCATATTTTTGACGTTCAACTTCTTTAAAGCTAAATCCGCTTAACTGGTCCAGCATTGCCCGTGCTTCATTTGTATTTCCGCTCTCTATATCATTTTCTATGGTTATCAGGTCTCTTAACTTTCTTAAATATTCCAGCTCCGTATTGATTTCATCTACTGTTTGCTGCAGTCCCTTAATATCTTCCATTAATTCACTGTTTTCATTAACCAAAGCATTATCCACTGTAAGCTTCTGCCCTGATTGATTTGCACTATCTTTGGAAAAAGCACCAAAAGCCCAGAATACCAAGCTGGTTAGAATTACTCCGGCACTGAAAAAAATAAAAATGGCTTTATAAATACCGGTTGAGCCAACAAATTTGAGCTTTGGTAATTTAATATTGATTATTTTTCTCTGTACCTCTACTTTTTTGGATTGACTGGAAGCAGTTATATGCTGCAGGTACAATGCTGCTCGCGGCAGAATACTTCCACTGTCGATTACCTCCATCAGCAGTTCCTCGGCCTTACTGTACTCCTGATTTATTATATATGCCAGACTTAATAACAGTTTTGCTTCATTGAAATCGGGATAAAGAGAAAGGGCCTTTCTAAGCTCAATGATTGCAATATCATCACTTTTGGTTGATAGACTTCTGATGGCTTGATTATACAATTTTACGCTTTCTTCAATATTACCGGATACCGAACCGTCAGGCATTTTTGGTAATTTATCCGGTTCAATAGGATTGTAACGTTTTATTTCCTTTGATATATCAATCACAATGTCCTTCCCCCCATCCCCTGATGCTTCAAAAAGTCTATATATATATTCAACATAAAAACAAATAATCCTTCTTTATTGGCTAAATGATTTGTAGAATTTTCTCACATATCCTACCAGATACAGTGAACCGCAGCATAAAACTGCTTCTCCATCTTTCATATTCTGCATTGCAAGCATAACAGCTTTCTTGTAATCATTTTCTACAACAACATTTTTACAGTATTTGCTTGCAACTTTGCCTAATTCATTGCCATCCAGCGCCCTGCTGCTGACAGGCATGGTAGCGACAACAGAATGTGCCGTTGGAGCAATTTCCGCAACAGATTTTTCATACTCTTTGTCAGCAAGCATACCGATAACTAAAATAATCCTTCTGTCTTTTATATAGTTGTCGATAAAACTTTTCAATGCCTGTATTCCTGCAAAATTGTGAGCACCGTCAATAATAAATAAAGGATTTTGCGATAACACTTCAAGTCTGCCGGGCCATTGAACTTTACTTAAACCTTTCATAATGCTGTCTTTTGAAACAGCTACACCATGGTACTCCCTTAAGGCTTCAATCGCCGTTATAGCTGTTACGGCATTTAAAACCTGATGCCTGCCAATGATGGATAATCTTAAGTTTTTATACTGCTTGTAGCTGAACTCAATACCCTGAAGCGAATCAGACAAATGAAATACTTCTGAACAATCAGCCTTCAAAACTTCTGCATGTCTTTGCTGTGATACATTTCTAATGACTTCCATCACCTCAGGAGCCTGCTCAGGATATACCACTACAATACCATTCTCTTTGATAATCCCGCACTTTTCAAAGGCTATCTTGTCCAATGTATTGCCCAAATACTCCATATGGTCCATGCTTATTGCCGTTATGACCGACACAAGAGGGCAGTCAATGATGTTTGTTGCATCAAAGCGCCCGCCCATGCCAACCTCCAACACGACATAATCACATTTTTGTTCAAAATAATATTGAAAAGCAAGTGCAGTAATAATCTCAAACTCGGTAGGGTGATTTAATCCTTTATCCACCATTATTTGTACGAATTCTTTAATACGACCGGTGAGGCTTGCCAGCGCTTCCTTTGTAATGTATTCACCATTGATTTGAATTCGTTCTCTAAAATCCTCAATATATGGGGAAGTATACATTCCTACCCGATAACCCTGCTCCTGCAGAATTCTTGTAATCATAGCAGTTGTTGAGCCTTTTCCATTTGTACCTGCAATATGAATATATTTCAGCTGCTTATGTGGATTCCCCATCAACTCCAGTAAATTTGCAATGTTCTGCAATCCAAGCTTCGAACCGAATCGCATAGTACCATGAATATATTCCAAAGCCTCATCATAATTCATAATTATTCTCCTGACTTCAAGCTATTAAGACTCTCCAATACTTTTTCCAGCATTGCCGCATACTTTGCTCTTTTTTGTTTTTCCTCTTCAACCACATGAGCCGGGGCTTTCGAAACAAATCCCGCATTGCTCAGCTTACCGTCAACTCTCTGAAGCTCTTTTTCAAGATTCTGCTTTTCCTTTTCCAACCTTTCTATTTCTTTTTGTCTGTCTACAAGGTCATCTAACGGCATAAACATTTTTGCCCCTTCTACTACTACAGATACTGCATTTTCAGGAATTCCTGCTTCTTCAGCCATAACCTGCACATCCGATGCGCCTGCCATTTTTTCAAAGAAAACCTTTCCTTTTTCAAATACTGCATGATTATTGGTTACAATAAACAGCTTCGCCTTTTTGGAGGGTGCTACATTCATTTCTGCTCTTACATTTCTTATGCTTTTGATGGCGTCCATAATTAAGTACATTTGTTTCTCTTCGTCATCAAAAACATACTCCTTATCGAATTCAGGCCATTGGGAAATCATAATGCTTTGGCCTTCATGAGGCAAATGCTGCCATATTTCTTCTGTTATAAACGGCATAAAGGGATGAAGCAGTTTCAATGTATTTGAAAGAACATAGGTCAGTACATACTGTGCTTCCGTCTTGCTTTCAAATTCCTTATCATATAACCGTGGTTTTACTAATTCGATATACCAGTCACAGAACTCATCCCAGATAAAATCATAGAGTTTCTGTACGGCGATACCAAGTTCAAACTTTTCAAGATTTTCGGTTACCTCTTTAACCAGCTTATTGTATCTGCTGACAATCCACTTGTCCTCAAGCTGCAGCCCGTTTTTGTCGGGAAGCTTGTTCTCATCAACATCGAGATTCATTAAAACAAAACGGGAAGCATTCCAAATCTTATTGGCAAAATTCCTGCTTGCTTCAACTCTCTCCCAGTAAAATCTCATATCATTTCCCGGGGAATTACCGGTTGCAAGGGTAAACCTGAGTGCATCAGCACCGTATTTCTCAATAACCTCAAGAGGATCAATTCCGTTGCCTAATGATTTGCTCATCTTTCTGCCCTGTGAATCACGTACGATACCGTGAATAAATACATGCTTAAACGGCTCCTTGCCCATATGCTCCATTCCTGAAAAAATCATTCTGGCAACCCAGAAGAAAATAATATCGTAGCCTGTAACCAATACACTGGTGGGATAAAAATATTTCAAATCCTCCGTTTCTTCAGGCCAGCCCAGGGTTGAGAAAGGCCACAAAGCCGAACTGAACCATGTATCCAAAACATCTTCATCCTGCTCCAATTTGCCTCCGCATTTGGTACACTGAGTGATATCTTCTTTTGAAACAATGGTTTCTCCGCAGTCCTGACAATAATATGCAGGAATCCTATGCCCCCACCACAATTGTCTGGAAATACACCAATCATGAACATTTTCCATCCAATTTAAATAAATTTTACTGAAACGGTCGGGTACAAATTTAATGGTCCCATTCTTAACAACTTCTATAGCCGCCTTGGCAAGAGGCTCCATTTTAACGAACCATTGCTTTGATATAATTGGCTCAACGGTTGTTCCACACCGGTAGCACTGTCCTACATTATGAACATGGTCCTTGACTTGCAGCAGCAAACCGGCTTTGTCAAGATCCTCAACAATAGCTTTTCTTGCCTCGTATCTGTCCATTCCTTCATACTTGCCGCCGTAGCTGTTTATGGTTCCATCGTCATTCATAACCTTAATCTGTTCAAGATTGTGTCTTAATCCAACTTCAAAGTCATTCGGATCATGGGCAGGTGTAATTTTTACCGCACCTGTTCCAAACTCTTTATCTACATATTCATCAGCAATGACAGGTATCTCACGGTTAACCAACGGCAGAATCAATGTCTTGCCAACCAAGTGCTTATACCTCTCATCATCAGGATGTACTGCAACCGCGGTATCTCCCAACATAGTCTCAGGTCTTGTGGTTGCTATGGTAATATACTCATCGCTGTCTTTTACATAGTATTTAATATACCAAAAATGTCCTGCTTTTTCTTCATATTCCACCTCTGCATCCGAAAGTGCGGTAATACAACTGGGACACCAGTTAATAATTCTGTTTCCCTGATAAATCAGTCCTTTGTTGTATAAGTTTACAAAAACTTCTTTTACCGCCTTGGAGCAGCCCTCATCCATAGTAAAACGCTCTCTTGACCAGTCACATGAACTGCCAAGTTTCTTTAACTGATTGGTTATACGGTTTCCGTAAGTATGCTTCCACTCCCATACACGCTCAAGAAATTTCTCTCTTCCCAAATCATAGCGTGTTAATCCTTCTTCTTTGCGCAGCATTTCTTCAACCTTAATCTGAGTTGCAATACCTGCATGATCCGTACCCGGCAACCACAACGTGCTGTAACCCTGCATTCTCTTCCATCGAATCAATATATCCTGCAGTGTCTCATCCAGTGCGTGGCCCATATGAAGCTGTCCGGTAACATTTGGCGGCGGTATAACAATTGTAAAGGGTTCTTTTTCAGGGTCAACCTCTGCCCTGAAATAGCCTTTTTCCATCCATTCATTATACAATCTTTCCTCAACCTGTTTAGGATCATAAGTTTTTGCAATATTTTTCTTATCCTCCATTGATACTTCCTCCTATCGCAAATCTAAATTTTATTCTGACAAGCAATATCACTTTTCGTAGGGACGATTATTCTATTCATATAAAAAATAAAAACCCTCATCCTTTCTATCAGCATACAAAGGACGAGGGATTTCCCGCGGTACCACCTTACTTTTCATAAGAATACTTATGAACACTTAATGGCTTTAACGGAACCACCGTTATAACCTACTAGTTTCTTTATTAACAAGAAAGTTTCAGTTATAATGCTCCAGAGCGACCTTCAGCACCTTCTCCCGGAAAATCTTTCAGCCAACGGATTTTCCTCTCTTAGAGGTCTACAGTGCTTACTCCTCTCTGTCATTGCAAGACAATGTTTTATTACGATTTAGGTTACTACAAAACTATCGCCGTTGTCAAGTAGGCAGCATGAAATTTTTACAGGACTTTTCCCATCACATATTCGTTACCCATGCTTTCAAGCCTGACCCTCAGGATTTTGCCCTGAACATCTTCCTTTGTTTCAGCTATTACAGGAATATAATTAACGGTCAACCCTTCATAGTACCCTTCTTTTTCTTTAACCGGTTGTTCAAATAAAACATCCATTTCTCTTCCTATATATTTTTCAAAAAACAATACATGATTTTCTTTTACAAGCTCCAGCATTAGCTTGCTTCTTCTTTCTTTTTCGGCAGGAGGCACTTGATCAGGCATTAAAGCAGCAGGGGTTCCCTTTCTTGGCGAATACTTAAACACATGCACCTGGCTAAACCCTATTTCCTTCACAAATTGCATGGACTGCTCAAAATCTTCTTTGGTTTCCCCGGGGAATCCAACCATAATATCCGTTGTAATTGCCACATCCGGGAAATTACAACGCAGCCTGTCCACAACCTGCCGATAATCTTCTGTATTATACTTCCTGTTCATCCTTTTTAATGTCCGGTCACATCCGCTTTGAAGAGAAATATGATAATGTGGGCAAAGCTTAGGAAGCTTCAAAGCTGTATTAACAAATTCCTCATTAATTGTCATGGGCTCAATAGAGCTCAGTCTTAATCGCTCTATTCCTTCTATCTCATGTACTTGCTGAAGAATTTTTAATAAATTAGTATCTTTTAAATCTTTACCATATGAGGCCACATGTATACCAGCGAACACAATTTCCTTAAATCCGTTTTCGGATAACCGCTTTACTTCCTCAAGAATATCCTCCGGTTTTCTTGAGCGGACAGGACCTCTGGCATAAGGAATAATGCAGTAAGAACAGAATTGATTACAGCCTTCCTGTATTTTTAAGAATGCCCTGGTCCTTCCTTTATATGAGGTTACTCTCATATCTTCAAACTCTCTGCTTGCCATAATATTGTCTACTGCATTAATCTGGTCATCCTGTTCCTCAAGCTGATGAACGAATTCAACAATTCGGCTTCTGTCCTTGGTTCCGATAATAAGGTTGACTCCTTCAATCCTGCTAACCTCCTCTGCGGCAGTCTGCGCATAACAGCCAACCACAGCCACAATAGAATGCTCATTTAACCTCTTTGCCCTTCTAATCATCTGCCTCGATTTTCTGTCACCCAGATTGGTAACCGTACATGTATTAATAACATATACATCGGCATACTCGTCAAAGTCAACAACCGTATAGCCTGCCTTTTCGAACAGCTCGGCCATAGCTTCCGTTTCATATTGGTTTACCTTGCATCCTAATGTATAAAAAGCAACTTTTTTCATTATTTCATTCTCCATTTACCTATAATTAATATTATTCTTTGATCTTATTGTTAAATTATTATTTAATTGGGTAATAATAATATGTACATTATATTAAATATCTGCTAAATTAACAAGATTCAATTGACTAGCAATTAAAAAAAGAGTATTATTATAGTACAGAAAAATATTCCCATTTATTTGGGAATAACATATTAATTTTAATAATGGAGGTTTTAACATGAAAACATTTAATATTATGCTTCATTCAATAAGTGATGTAAAGAACTTTGTAAATCTTGTCAACAAATATGACTTTGATATTGACCTCACCTCGGGAAGATATGTTGTGGATGCAAAATCAATCATGGGTATTTTCAGCCTTGATTTAAGCAAACCTATTAAGGTTGAAGTACATAGCGATAACTGTGATGATTTTATGAATGATATCAAGCCGTTTATGCATGAATAATGTTTTATGTCTCCCTCAAAAACCCGGAACAAATTTTACTGTTCCGGGTTTTAATGTATAATAATAAATATAAATAATGCTTTACCATCACTCACATTATTACTTAACCGGCGGAAACCTAAAATGCCCTATAATATGCTTATTCCAGGAAACCAGGCAATCATCTTCCGAAGCTCTTCTCCTTGCATTATGTATTACATAAGGAACCCCTTGCCAATTTCGTTTATCGGAAACAATAGCAACATGATCCGGTATATCCGTAATGACAATATCTCCTCCCTGCCACTCCTTAAGATTTTCCGGATCTCCGGGGATGATTTCGGTAGTAAGAGAAGTAGCATGTCTCTGAAAAAACACGAACTGATTCTTTACCCTTCTGAAATCTATATTGGGGTCCGGTGTTCCTGCAACTCTCGGATAGCTTTTTGTATTTTGTAAAATATCCTGATCCATTAAGGTTTTCAAATCATAACCGGCATTTTTTAGTGCTCTCCACACAACATCCGTACAAACCCCTTCACCATCAGGTGGATATCCTCCGGCATAATAAGCATCTTTGTATTTTGTCTTATTCTTAACCTCCTGTCTTGCTCCCTGCACGATATCATCGGCATCCAGAATACCATCACCATCCTTGTCGCTGTTTGCAACAATCCGTTCAACAGCAACGCCAACCCGAATAACTCCTGTTTTAGCGTAAAAAACAACTGCAGCAGCAAAAATAATCATCATTATACTAATTAATTTCCATTGTTTCACATTTATCACCTGGATACATTGGCCTATATTGTCCAATGTTAATCAATAATTTATTTCTTTAACCGCCCACTCGCCCTTTGGCTCTTTCTCCAAAAGGATAAAAACAGTTATGTCTTTTGCTGTACCTTTAACTTTTATATGGTACTTTCCCCTGCCGTAACCATTATTTATTTGCAGACTTCCTGTTGGGAACATACCATACCCTGTAATCCCACCAACTTCTGAAATAATAGCACTGTTGTTTTCAATGTAATAAATTGCAGTCTTATAAGATCCGTTTATTTTAAATAATTGTGTTATACCAACAAATAAAACCATCATATATATTGCAATAGCAATGAATACACCAACAATGACTTTAACCGTTAATACTATTTTACTTCTTTTTATCTCATCAACAGAACCAGTGCTTTTATCAATAATTCTATTTACATGGGACTGAATATAAGGGATTGCTGCCCAATAAAGAAAAAACAAAATCACTGTTGTCTTTTTAGAAATCGGATTATCTAATAATTGATCAGATTCAATCAATGCAATCTGATTGCTTATTTGTTTCAAATAATTAATAATAAAAACAAACCAAAGCACTGCTAAGCCAAAAAAAGCAATAAATGCAATGACAGTAAAAATCATTAACTCTGATGTAATCATTATGATAATTAATATCATTGCAAATATGTAGCTGACCAATAGATTCATTAAATTTTTCATATTTTTTCTTACATCAAAAACCTCTGTCCCTAAATAACTATTAATATCTCTCATTATATAAAACATCCAAAAAAAGAGATAAACCCCTCCGGTAAGGAAAGTTAAAAGATACACTGTAATTGGTGACCGCTTTTTCATATAATCCTCCACAAATCAAAATGTTTTGCTTCGTTACAAATAGTCATTGCGCAACTTAAACTTTTTAATATTCTTATGCTTTATCCCATATTTTTCTATAATAAATCTACCTAACGGAAATCCTTCAGAATTTCTAAAACTACTGTATATCTTATGCTTGCTGTTGTCTTTCATTATTATGAAATATCCGGTTTCTTTGAACTTGTTGGCTTCTTTTCCTATATTAACATATACTTTTCCAATTTCTTTAACAAATGTAATTTCAATCTCCTTTATATTATTTATCGGTATTCCTTTATATTCAATCCAAAATAAATATGATAATATCTTATTGTCCTTAAGTTTATAATAATTACCTAATACTGCTAATGCAGAAATAAAACTAAGTATCATAAACAACTCTACAAAATCAATGTCCTTCATAATATTAATAACTAATAGATTAAAGCATATTAAAATAAAAATGGATATATAACGAGAATAATATTTAAATACCATTCTATCTTCCTACATTTTTAAAGGTTATTTTTTAACTATAAAAATAATGAATAATAATTATACCATAATTATACTCTGAATCCATTAATTCGACAACAATAGATTTATAGTTTTATTGTATTATTTCATGTATTGAACAAAAAAACAGGTACACGATGTCCATCATTAGATTGTATGACACAGTGTACCTGCTGTACTTACGGGAAACAAATTTGTTCTGAAATCAGTTTGTTATTGCTCGAATAACCGGCTGCAGTTTTGTATCCCACAAAAACAATTTATAATGATTTGATTCCGGAATTTCAGTTGTTATTGTCAGGCAATTGTCGCTTAATTCCCCTTCTGCTATCTTTATCCCTGTAAGCACATTATCTGAGTTATATTCTGCAATACATAGCTTCATTCCGGATACATCTACACCCTCACTGGTTTTTGGAGTGATGGTTAATGTAATCATATTGTCTTTAACTAATTTTTTAACCTCGACCATCTTTCCATAACTGCCTAATGACTCTATTAATTCCGAAGGATCAAAGGGCGGTTCTTCGCCTTCTATAAATTCAGTAACCGTTATGCTGTCAAGACCGCATAGATATTCCCAGCTATCCGTTGCGCCTCCGCGCATAAATCCAAAGGTTACCGAATCAGCCTTCATAGTATCGGAAAGTTTATAATCCGTATAAGCACTAATTTGATTACCGTCAAATTTGAATGATTTTATTGTATTGGTTGCCGTATCAATAATAACATTAATGTTCTTAGTGAATATCGAGTTCGAACCGTTAAAAATGCTGTCGGCTTTTCCGTCACCGTCATTATCATTCCATGTTGCACCACCATCTGTACTTACCCATGTAACATAACCACTGGTCCATCCTATTACCAAATCCGATCCAATCTTTACATATTCAAGATTTGCCGTACGGCTTGTTGCATTGCCAAAATACCAGTCAATATTATACGTTACAAGCGCACCCTCGGTAATATCAAAAGTCTTTGTAGCACTATATGAAACACCCGGTTTTATCTCGTTGAAATAAATACGACCGAATGCAGCCGCATCCTTACTATATTTCAATGCAATGTTATTGGTTGTGGTCCAATCTGTTATGTCGCTTTCTTCCCAACGGGTTGCTTCATTTACACCCTTTTGATACAGCTTATTGGCAATTCCTGTTATTACCATTGTTCTTTTATACGTTAATTCCGTAAGGGACGGTACAGCTGTAACACCGCCTGTCTGATCTTTCGTTATATAGTACTTTAATGTTTTAAATTTAGAACCATCCAAGCTAAAAGTCTTTCTGTACAGCGCTGCTGTTTCCCATGAACCGTCGCAGCCTGCAATTGTAACTACTGCAGTATCCGTATCATAGTTAAATTCAATATTAACAATCCAGCGTTTTGTACTGCCCTGTACATTGCCTAAGCCATCAATCATGGTAGTCCAATCCGAGCCAAAAGCCTTCGCTTCCTCATTGCCAACCCTGCTCATAAGAGTCTGTGCAGATGAAGTATATGGCTGCGAAAGTGTTAGAATGTTATTTCCTTCGCTATCAAGGAACTCAACATAAAATGTATATTCGTGACCTGTCCAGTTCCAGTTTGCTCCGTCAAGTTTTACACCGCCTGTATAGAACTTGTAATTCAATGTGACTTTGCCATTCGAATAAACCTCAAAATCTTTATGAAACTCATTGATATCTTTTTGTGATTCTTTCAAATTAAAGGATGCACTGTTCGCCGTACCGGTAAAGTCTGACGTATTGGTTGTTGATACAAACGGATTATTACCTGTAACATCAATTTCCGTAATTGGCTTTACTCTCACCGTACAGGAAGCCTTGTAACCACCTTCTACTTCTGCTGTAACGGTAGTTGTCCCATAATTACGCCCTGTCACTACTCCACTGGAGGAAACTACTGCAACTACCGGGTCGGCAGTTGTCCAATTAACCTTTGTAAAAGTTGCATTTGACGGCTTTATGATGGCTTGCAATGTTTTTGAACCATCTATTCCTAATTCAATAACCTTTTCAGATAAGGAAATGCCTGTTACGGGTATTGAATACACAGTCACTTCACAGCTTGCAGTAAAATTACCGTCCTTTGTCGTTGCGGTAATGGTTGCTTTTCCGTCTGATATACCTTTTACAACACCATTTATCACAGTTGCAACGGCAGGATTCGAAGATTGCCACGTAACAGCTTTCTTTGAAGCATCACTTGGTTCAACTTGTGCGGATAAAGCTGCTGTTTTGCCTACTTCCAAAGTCAGTTCCGAAGCTGACAGGGTAACGCCTGTTACAGGAATATTGCTTACGTTATAGGTAACCTTTGTATAAGGTGTTTCGGGAGCAAGATAGTTAAATGTATTCACTCCGTCCGTTGCCAATGCAGCAGTACCAATGTAATAGCTTTGATGCGGAGGTTGATTATAGCCTACATTCTGCCATGCAATCGCAAGACGATACTGACTGTCATGCATAAGGGTTGTCAAACGATACGTCGTCGGAATAGTAGAAGTGAAGATTCTCAAATAAGCCTGTTCCGTACTTGAAGCTTTATTAACAGGCATAATAATTTCTTCTCTCCAATCGCCCCATATATCGGCAACAAGCGACGGAGTTCTCTTGGTATAGTTGTTTGGGCTTGCACCTGTCAATGTATAACCGTCGGACGGTCCGTAGAATCTCTTTGTTGTTCCGGTTGAAGCAAAGTATTTCTGAATAATGTTTGCATCAAGAAGTTCTCTTCCCAAATCTCCGTCCCAATATACGAGGAAATTATCAAAACTTCCGTTGCCGGCACTGGAAGGCTTTGCTTTAAGATCTTCACCTATTAAATTATGTACATTGGAATGTGCTGAATCCCAAGCCAATGCAAGCGCATTCGGATTTGAAGCCGCATACGCATCATCAATATTCGCCATTACACCGCGGCCAACATCACCTGAGGCCGTATGCACTCCTGCTGTAAAAAGCTTTTGACCTGTTGCTGCTACTCTAAATGAACATCCTTCTTTCTTATACTGGTCTTCCTTTACAGAAAATACTTCCTGAATACCATCGTTGTTAAAATCACTCATGTGCATTGCATCACCGTGACCTAACAAAGTATTGCCTAAAACGGTTCTACCGTCATGATCAAGGGCAGCTGAACCGTATACAATTTCATCACAGCCGTCATTATCAATATCTCCTATTGAAAGGTTGTGGTTTCCTTGTCCATAAAGGGAATTAACGGATTGTGACATTCCGCTGTCATATTCCCAAAGCATTGAAAGCTCACTGCCATCCCATGAATATGCACGAATTACCGTTTTGTTATAGTACCCACGGCAAAATATAATGCTTGGATGCACACCGTCAAGATAGGCTACTGCTGCAAGAAATCTTTCTGCTCTGTTATACTTTGAATCGCCCCACTCAGAGCTTGTGCCAAGAGGAATTGAAGCGGTTGTACATAAAGCCGCACCTGTTTCCCCATCAAAAATGGTGAGATATTCAGGTCCGAGATTTTTCCCCTTTGAGCTTCCGCTTGTACCGACATAAGATTTTGTATTATCAACATTTCTTATTTCTTCGGTATCGCCAACTTCTGAAACATATCTTCCCAAGCCGTCAATGGAACCCGGTGCAGTTTGCATGAATACTTCGGATTTTCCGTCTCCATCGAAATCATATACCAGAAACTGCGTATAATGAGCACCTGATGTTACATTCTTGCCAAGGTCAATTCTCCACATCAGATTATCTTTACTTGTCGTGATTTCGTATGCATCGATATAGGTATTACCTGTATAGTCCGCACCTGCACTATCCTTGGAATCTGTAGGCTCCCATTTAAGGACAATTTCATATTCTCCGTCACCGTCAAGGTCACCTACCGATGCATCGTTTGCACCGCCTTCGTGGTCTCTGTCAAGCGAATAATAATATGAAAGCTTTCCGTCTCCCATTCTCTGTACCGGAGCGGGCCTGGATATAGGCACATCCATATACGTAAATGAATTCTGGAGGCTATTTCCATTACCAACCTCACTGCCTTTTGCCGTATAGTTGGTCATTGGAACTGCTTCTTTTTCCCTGGCTACTTCTTCCGCACTTGCGCCTGCTCTTACAACCTTATATGTATTTGCTGATGTACCGTTTCTATCAATATAATTGGTCGCATCATGGGCGCCGGTGGTTGCAATTTTTGTATAGGTACCGCCTAAAGTTCCTCGATAAATATCAAATGCCTGATTTTCGAGACTTTCGGTTCCTAACAAACGCCAACTCAGATATACACCTGCCTCATTGGGTTGTACTGAACGATTGTCCGCTGTACGATATACCGCAATCAGACCTCGTCCCAATTCCTCCATCTGACGGGCAGTAGTTTGATATTTGGGCATCTTAACCGTACGGGCTGCTTTTACTTTTGGAGTAAATGAACTGCACGTTGTAACAGCCATTGCCATACATAAAGCTACACTAATTATTTGTTTTTTCATGAACTTCTCTCCTTTCAATTGCATTTAATGCATATGAACTCATTTTATTCCATTAAATTGAAAGTTAATCATTCATCCCACATTATAACATACAAAAAACAATACAGGCAATGTATTCCTTTTTAATTTTTACGACCAGTGTTTAATATTGTCCGTTTACTGCAACAATCGATTGCCGGCAGAAGAACCAATGGGTACAAAAAAAATGTATGATGACACCAAACTTCTTGGCTGTACTGCCTTTTTTAGTGCATCATACATTTATTACGATTTTGTTCATAAGATTTTTAAATTAACAGTACTGCATACTTTTTGCCATCTGTTCGGCTGTCTCTTTACCCTGAAGCACGGAGACAATGGCAAAGGCAAACTTCATGGCTGTTCCGGGGCCTTTTGAAGTTATGAAATTTTTAGAGATATTTACAGGATTATTTTTCAGTACTGCTCCGCATAAATATTTTTCAAATCCCGGGAAGCAAATCGCCTCTACATCCTTCAGATAGCCTTTGTTTCCAAGAATCATGGGAGCGGCACATATTGCTGCAACCCACTTATTCCGTTCAACCATTGACTTAATGAGAGCCTGCACCTTGTCATTGTTCTCAAGATTTCTGGTCCCGGGCATTCCTCCGGGAAGAACAAGCATTTCAATATCCTCGGCTTGTATTTGGTCAATATGGCAGTCAGCCTTCACAGTAATATCATGAGAGCCTTTTACAAATTCATCGCTACTGTCAACATGAACCATTTTTATATCAATGTTTGCCCTTCTCAGCACATCGACAACAGTCAATGCTTCAATTTCTTCAAAGCCGTCAGCTAATAATATACAAACCATAATTTCCCCTCCCTTAAAACACTACTATTATACCGCCTTCATTTGCATAAACAGAACTGATTCCCGCAGTTCTTACAATAACAATATCCTTAAATCTATATTTTTTAAGAACTTCCTCTCTAAAAGCAAGTGCCTTATCCAGGCAATTGCAGTGGGCAATTCCCAAAACTTTTTCTTCCAGGTGAGTACCCTGCTCTCCAATAATCTCTACGAATCTTTTAAAAGCTCTTTTAGCACCGATTATTTTTTCATGTATTCGAATACTTCCATCTTCTTCAGCAGCCATTATGGGCCGTATGGACAGAAGGGATGCCGCCTTTGCAATTAATGGGCTAATCCTACCTGCTTTTGTCAGAGTATCAAGTGACTCCAGCAAAAAAAATGTTTTCATCTCTTTTATGTAGGAATTGACCTTCTCAACAATCTCCCATTCCGTATGCTGCTTCTTTATCAATTCATGAATCTTCAGGCATACCAATGTTTCTCCAACAGAAGCACTTAGCGAATCAAACACATGAATGAATTTCTTTCCTATGTCCTCAAGAAACATCTCCTTTGCCATCACCGCACTATTGTAGGAGCCACTCAAAGAAGAGGATAATGTAACTACAAAAACGCTTTCTTCCCCCACATACTTATCCATATACTCCTGAGGTGATGGACAAGCTGTTTTGAGCACCTCCTCACTGTTTTTCATCTCCTTGATGAACTGATCAATATTGAGATTTGCATCGTCATAATATGTTTTACCACCAAGTTGTATGGTTAATGGCACAATTTCGATATTCATCTCCTGTTTAAGCTCATCATTCAGGTCGCAGCAGCTATCCGCCACTATTTTCATTGTCATAATATTCTCCACCATTCTTTAATAATAGTCATTTATATAATTACTTGTTTGCTTGAAAAATTTCATTGCTTTTTCAAGCACATTTTCATTACCAATGTGAATTAATCCTAAGCCATACGCTTCTTTTGGAGATAAAAAACCCATTGCCAGCTGTGTAAAAGTATTAATAGAACATATTATATCTGCTTCTATTCCTTCCTGCTTTTCAATTCGTCCTTTTTTGAAACTGAAAATGCCATTGTTCCATGAAGCCAGATTATCATGAATATTGAATACCATGTCATCTGCTTTACTATTAGTTTCTCCAATCAATTCAAGCACATACTCAACATCAACAACTCTTGCCATCACAAAAGGCTGAAATAAAACCTCCTGATTAGGCTTCAACAACAGCAATTGAGTCAAATCATCAGCAGGTGCTTTCCATTGAACCTCATGAACCTGAGCCGCATGAGAATATACAAAGCCCCAAAGCGCCTTACATGCATTCATATTAATATATGCCATTTCATGAATATTCATAGTTTTCTCAGCTATGGAATATATAATATAGCCTTCCGGATTACCATCATTATAAAGTATATATGCCTTGCCGCCTTCAAAGGAATAATCCTTAAGTATGCACTTCCAGTCCTTGTCGCTTCTTATAATCGAACCATTCCTGCCAGAAATATAACCGCTGTAGATTTCCCGGAAAACTCCAATATCTTTGTCAGCTTCTGCAGGCCGCATCTTTCCGTATCTCTTAATAATCGGTTTTAAACTGTTAATATCCAGCTTATATTGCTTATGATAATAACAGGTTTCCCATCCGTATCTTTTGTAAAATTCATATTTGAATGGCAGCAAAATAGTAATTGGATGCCTGCGTTCTTTCATGACCTTCAAAGCTTCCTTCAGTAGGTTCTCCATTAAGCCCATACCTCTGGCCTCAGGCAGTGTTGCAGCTCCGACAATATAAGAGACATCAACTGGTGTGCCATGAAAATTCAGTTTATAAGGAAGCATCTGAAGATTTGATACGACTCCTTCACCCAGATCTGCCACAAGGGTGTTGGACGGACAATATTTTTCATCAAAATACCAGGATACAAAAGGCTCCTTGTCCGTAAAGCAATAATCCCATATCTCTTTAATCCGTTCTTTTTCATGATCATAAGCAAATCTTATATTCAACTTCATCACACCTGTTCACACAATGTAGCCGTATATTTTTCAATAAGCCTGACAGGATTGTATGACTGCTTTGCTTTTCGCAATCCGGGAATACCCATATCTTCTTCACGGTTAATGTATTTAACATTACTCCACTCATGCTCACAAAACTTCTGATTAATTATTGCATAAGAGCCCGGTATGTCCGGATCCGCCTTTTCCACATGAATAACCGCCATATCCTTTGTAAACTGCTCGCCATATGTGAAGCATACCACCTTCCCGTCTACCTTGATGACTCCGCCTTTTACCTTCAACTGTTCGAAATGGTCAAGCACATCAATAATTGCCTCTTTTTCTTCAATGAGGCTTTCGCTTTGGCTGCAATTCCTTTTTTTGCACCACTCTTCGGCTGCCTTTTTACATTCATCCACCAGTTCAACAGTCAAAGGTTCATATACATAATTATTCATACTTACAAACTTATTTATATGATTTCTCTTGGCATGATATTTCTTTCCTTCCAGGCGTATCAAATCTTCACTGTTATAGACATAATCATATGTATTGCGATTCGGTTTATACTGAAATCTTCCGGGACAGGCCTCCTCAATTATATGAATCATTTCATGTGTAAGCGACTTAATGATAATACGATTGCCGTTTTGCTCAAAATATTCAGTCAATTTATCCAGAACCGGAGCAATATTTCCCTCTCCGACAGGCATCAGGATAAAAGGCTCATTGTCCTTATACTGAGCAAAAATACAAAGATAATCGTTAATAATTGTATACCGTATATTATAGCTTTTTCTCCACATATATAAATTGGTAAATGTCATATCTGAAATTTCATACTGCTTTAACGCAAAATATTTGTCAAATATTTCTTTTTTATCAATTGTAACATCATATAATTGCAACATATTTCAGCTCCCATTGTCTTTTTTCTTCTATTCTACCACCTGATTATATCAATTAAACTTAAATTTTTCAAATTATAATGTCAAATATGCATATACTTTGACTTAAAAATATCCGAGTCAAACACTTCCATTTATTTCTATTTTATGTTATACTATACTAAACAAAATGTTTATCAAAGACCAAAGCACATTATAGAAAAGGAGATATTTATGAATATGGAGGTTCAAATACCTATGTGCTGCAATTGCAAACATGCAAGGCAAATACCTTTAACATCGGATATGCTTTGTGAAATTCACGGAGTAGTAACCTCGGATTACTGCTGCAAAAAATATACCTACAATCTGTTTCTTATAAAATCAAAACGTAAAAGAAATATTAATTTTGAAGAATTTAGCGCTGAAGACTTTTCAATTGAAGTTGAATAGTATATAATATTAATACAATCAATTTTTGAGGTGTCCTATGAATATGAAAGTCAGCGATATTTTCAGAGAGAAGCTTGCCTCCATTCAGAGCAGGGTACCTGTTAAAATATCCACCAATCAAAATGCTGTTTCTTTTGAAGAATTATTGAACAATGAATTATCCTCTATTTCTGAAAAAAACGGACAAGCTTCAAATCAAAAGCCTGTTTATAACTTCACAACTGCCAATAATGCATTAATCATGAACAGGATTAATCAAGCTGTGGAAACTGCCGCCCAAAAATACAATTTGAACCCTAATCTTATAAAATCAGTCATAAAGGCAGAATCCAGCTTTAATCCTTATGCCCGTTCCAATGCCGGTGCGGAGGGTTTAATGCAACTAATGCCTTCTACGGCAAGAGTGCTTGGGGTAAGCAATTCTTTTGATATTAATCAAAATATAGATGGCGGTGCAAAATATCTCCGTGAAAAATTAGACCAATTTAACGGCAATATAAGTCTTGCTCTTGCAGCCTACAATGCAGGGCCTAATGCAGTAATCCGATATAACGGAATTCCGCCGTATACAGAAACACAAAATTATGTTAAAAAGGTGCTTAGTTACCTGGAAGATTACAATAAGAGTGGGGGTTGATTAATCAACCCCCTGTATTTTTGGTAAATTAATTGTAAGACTATACGATATTGAAATTTGTCCCATAACGTACATTTCGATATTGAGTGGGAGTTATCCCTTCATAATGCTTGAATAATTTTAAAAACTGCTTATAATCACGAAATCCGCACTTTGCATAAATTTCCTTCACCGACTGATTGGTATTAATCAGTGCCACTTTCGCCTTATTAATTCTCTGCATAATAATATACTTTTGAATGCTCATTCCCTTTTCACGTTTTATAATTCTGGATATATAATCCCGGTTAAAACCAAAAACATTTGCAATCTGACCAACTGTAATATCCATATGCAGATGAATATCAATCCATGAACATATATTTTCCGCAAGAGATGTATGTAATTTGCCATTTTCCTTCAAAGTTCTTATTACCTCATGGATTAGCAGTATAAAAGCACATTGGGCATCTTCGTTGCTGTACGATGAAAAATGAAGAAGCTGCTTAAATAGCTCATTAATGTGAGATGAATTACTAAAATGAACATGTGTCGGAAAATCCGTCATTTCATTTTCTTCCTGAAAATGCACCCAATAAAAGCTAACGTAGGAGTCGCTTTTTTTGTACCCAAAATGCCTGTGTCCTTTTCTCAGGAAAAGTAAATCACCGGGGCTGATGATATACTTGATATCATCTTCACAAATATACATTTCTCCGTCTGTCATTAAAATCAATTCATTGGCATCCATAATTCTGTTCATATGCTGCCAGTTGCCTTCCGATAAAAATTTTCCACATAATTCATATTTAAACAAGTCGGATTTCACCACCTTTTATAGGAAAAGAGCAATTGTCAGATTGGTTATCGCTTGATTACAATAATATCATAAAGTAAATATAAATTCCAATCATTTTTAAGGAGGGTTTTTATGAGAAGGCTAAGTCTGATTTTGACACTATCACTGCTCATATCCTGTGTCTCGAATGCAGCATTTGCAAATAATCAGGAATACTCCATAGACCCCAATTACTCAATATCTTTAAGACTAACCACGAATGGCAACACAATTTTTGCAGAATATAATGTAAGTCGTCAGAATAATGAATCAAAGGAGGTAGATGTAATTTTGGCTCTGTATGATGAAACAGACAAATTAAAAAACATTTCAATAAAAAAAGAAAATCTCTCACAGGATACCTTTTCTTCTTCTATCCAGATACCTGATGATATAATAGAAAAGGATTTCACAGCAAAGGCATTTATCTGGGAAAACAAATCAAAACCGGTTACTTTAGTTCACTCAAAAACATTCCATTCCGATAACAATGGAGCATTTTTTAACATTTCCGATGTCAAGCTTACAGATGGAATATTCAAAACCAGCCAGGAAGTAGGAAAAACATACCTTCTGTCTCTTGATATTGACCGATTGATTGCTCCATGCTATGAAGCAGCAGGACTTACGCCCAAAAAACCACGTTATTCCGGTTGGGAAGCTATGCAGATCAGCGGGCATTCCTTAGGCCATTACATGTCGGCATTAGCCGTAATGTACCAGGCAACAGGAGATAAAGAACTGAAAAACCGCCTTGACTATGCTGTCAGTGAACTCAGCTATATCCAAAAAAGATACGGCAACGGGTATGTAGGCGGAGTATCGGAAGCACCTTTTAAAACCGTGTTCTCTGGTAATTTCACTGCTGAAAAATTCTCTCTTGCGGGATACTGGGTACCATGGTACAGCATACATAAAATATATCAGGGGTTAATCGATGCGTATAAGCTGACGGACAATATTGAAGCCCTTGATGTGGTAATAAAATTTGCCGATTGGGCAAAGACAGGCCTTGATAATCTGAGTGATTCGCAAATGCAGTACATGTTGAATACCGAACACGGGGGTATGAATGAAGTTTTTGCACAATTATATGCCATTACAGGAAACCAAGATTATCTGAAATTAGCAGAAAGATTTACCCATAAAGAAATTTTGAATCCTCTCATCAACCAGAAAGACCAGTTAACAGGTCTTCATGCCAATACCCAAATACCTAAGATTATTGGTGCTGCAGCAATTTATAATTCCGATAACAGCAAATATGCCGGCTACAAGACAGCCGCAGAATTTTTCTGGAATACCGTAACTCAAAACCGTTCCTATGTATTTGGCGGCAATAGTGTTTCCGAACACTTCGAAGCATTAGGGCTTGAAACCCTCCATATTAAATCCGCAGAAAGCTGCAATACCCATAACATGTTAATCCTGACAGAGTATTTATACGAATGGCAGCATAACAGTGCATACATGGATTACTTTGAAAATGCCTTGTACAATCATATTTTAGGAACACAGGACCCTGACACCGGTCATAAGACCTACTTTACATCGACTTTACAGGGACACTTTAGAATTTATTCAACAGGTGACAGTGCATTTTGGTGTTGTACCGGTACCGGCTTTGAAAATCCGGGAAGGTACAACAAAGGAATATACTATAAGGATGGCGATGAGCTTTATGTAAATCTGTTTATTGCTTCTGAATTGAACTGGAGAAGCAAGAACATGAGGATTAAACAGGAAACAAACTTCCCCTATGAAGACAGAACAAAGCTGACCATTACGGAAGGCAGCGGTACTGCAGATATAAAAATCCGTGTACCTTCCTGGATTAACGGCGAGCTGACAGCAATGGTAAACGGGGAAGAAACATTCCGTCAAAGCCAACCCGGCTATCTGACCATTTCCCGAAGTTGGAAAGCCGGTGATACAATAGACATTTCTCTCCCAATGGCACTTACTGAATATGTATCCCGTGATGACAGCGGCAAGGTTGCATTCAAATACGGACCTATTGTACTGGCAGGTGCCTTTGGCAGCAACGGACTGCCGAATGATACCGTTTCCAGCGAATTAAATCCGAATGCTACAACTGTTTCCGTACCAAGTATTATAACAGACGGCAAGGACTTCACAGAATGGCTTGTTCTCAAGGATGCCAATACATTGACTTTTGAAATTGACAGAGAATATACCACCAATGGACAAACAGTTACACTCATGCCTTTTTACAACATACATCATCAGTTTTATAATATTTATTGGTACGTGGATAAAGAAGCAGACAAATACGAAAAGATGCTGAATGATATTACCATTGACAGTCTTATACCGGATGGCCAGCAGGATGAGCTTGGACATAATCTTCAGGGCAACGACTTATCAAGTACACATTACGGATATTTCACTGCCAACGGCAAAACCTATCGCTGGCGCGATGCCTGGGGAACGGCAACATCATACTTCAGCTATGACATGGCTGTTGACGGCAACAGTCAAAACTACTTGTATGTGAGCTACTGGGGCAGCGACGTTCCGTTTACTAAAAACGGTGTCACTTATACAAGGCACTTCGATATATTAGTCGACAATCAGGTAATTGCTACCCAGCTTATCAATAATAACAAACCAGGAAGCCCATATAACGTATTTTATGAAATTCCTATAGAGCTTACTGCAGGTAAAAACAAGGTAACAGTAAAATTCCAGGTTAAAAATGCCTCCACCTGTGCAGGAGGAATACTTGGGCTCAGAACAACAAGAGGAATCATAGAAAATTAAAGGAACGCCCTTGCGTGCGTTCCTTTTTTACCACAATCCATAATAATTAAAACCTGGTTATATAAAGAATAAAATTCAAAAGCATTATAATGATTCCTATAAACCCCGGAATAAAAGCCAACAAAATTATCCATGCTCCGAATCGCTGTCTGAACTTATATTTATTCTCCAACTCCGGTGGTATTTCTTCAGCATCTAATTTCTCATCCGTCTCAGAAGATTTATTTTGTATAATATCCATGGCTTGCTCCAACAATTTAGAAGGAACATATAAATCAATACCCAAATTCGTCATGCCCATATAAATTTCTATATAGTCTCCTGCTCCCCTATAACGTTTTCTTACAGGTATTTGATATGAATCAAGCAGTGATATATATAGATTCGCCTCTATATCACTTGCTACCGATATGAGAAATGCTTCGGTATCATATTCGTTATCATTCTCCTCAACCGTATCGGATACATTAACCAATTCCGACCCGCAGTCACTGCAAAACTCGAATCCCTCTCCATACTTTGTTTTACACTTCGGACACCACGGCATATACAGCCCTCCTTAATCCGTCCAAGCCATCATCCTTCTATCAGCTTCACATAGACTTTCCTATGTCTCGGTCCGTCAAATTCAGTAAAATAAATTCCCTGCCAGGTACCAAGCAACAGTGTACCGTTCTCAATAATCACATTCTGGCTAAATCCCATTAAGCTTGATTTGATATGGGCAGCCGAATTTCCCTCATAGTGTCTGTATCCATCCTCAAAAGGTATGATTTTATTTAATTCCATCAACATATCCGATACAACATCAGGATCGGCATTTTCATTGATTGTTATACCGGCGGTAGTATGCGGAACATAGATACAGCAGATTCCCTTCTTGATACCGCTGTTTCTGACAATTTCTCGCACTTTTGATGTGATATCAATAAACTGTGTATGATTATTGGTTTGTACCTGTAATTCAAATAACATGGTATCTCTCCATTCTGTATTGGTTTTGGGCAAATAAACATATTTCTTCCATAATCTATCTATATTATACCAAATCCTCCTCAAAAACACTATAGAAATAATCATACATATTTAAAGTGCCGCAATTCATCTGAAAATTGCGGCACTAAACGTCTTATATATTAACGCGTTTCCAAAATGTAGGAACAAAAAGCAATAGTATCGGGTATATTTCCAGCCTTCCGATAATCATACACAAGGATAATACCAACTTGCTGATGTTGGAAAAGTCGGCGTAATTTCCTGCAGGGCCAACAGCTCCCAATCCGGGGCCGATATTGCTCAAGCATGAAATAACTGCTGTGGAAATAGTAACCATGTCGATATTATCCAATGATACAACGATTATGGACAGAATCAATACAGCAACATAAGCAAAGAAAAATGCCATTACGCCTGAAAGCATTTCTTCATCAACCGTTTTCCCATTAATTTTAACAGTTTGAACGGATCTGGGATGGATAATTTTATAAATCTCTCGCTTTATTATTTTAAAAAGCAAAACAATTCGAATACATTTTATTCCGCCGCCTGTAGACCCGGCACTGGCACCGATAAGCATTAATACAGCAAGTATGCATTGGCTGAATATCGGCCATTTGGTAAAATCCGTGGTTGTAAAACCGGTCGTGGTAATGATGGAGCTGACCTGAAAGGACGAATATCTTAACGCTTCACCTATGGATTGAAAAACTGTCCCGTAAATATTTATTGCAATCAATATAATGGCGGCTACAACAATTCCAAAATAAAACCGCAGTTCTCCATCCCGCAGTGCTGACCTGATATTGCCTTTTAACATGGAATAATATAAAGTAAAATTAATGCCAAACAAAAACATAAAAACAGTAATGACTACATCGATATAAACGCTGTTAAACGCGCCTACACTGGCATTTTTATTGGAAAAGCCACCTGTACTTGCTGTTCCGAAAGCATGGATCAAAGAATCATACAGGGACATTCCGCCTGCAAATAATAATAGTATTTCCAATGCTGTCATAGCGATATAAATAGAATACAGTATTTTAGCTACTTGCCCTATCTTAGGAACAAATTTTCCAGGAGCAGGCCCTGGTGATTCTGCCTTCATAATTTGAAACGTATTTGCTTTCACCGAAGGCAGGATGGCAATCATTAAAACCAAAACTCCCATTCCGCCCATCCAGTGAGCAAAACTTCTCCAAAATAAAACGCCCTTAGGCAAAGCCTCAACATTCCTTGCTATACTTGCACCCGTCGTGCTGAACGCTGACGAAGCTTCAAAAAAAGCATCGATAGCAGAAGGAATAGCCCCACTGATAACAAAAGGCAATGCGCCGAAAAAAGAAACCATTAGCCAACCCAAAGCTACAATTGCAAAACCATCCCGGGTATAAATGTCATTTGTTACGGTTTTCACCTGGCGCAGTACTAATCCCAATAATGCAAGTATTGCTATGGTAATTAAAAAAGCCATCGCATCTCCCTGCCGATAGATTAACGATACCAACAGGGAAGGTATCATACATGCAGCTTCGATACCTAAAACATTTCCTAAACTTTTTATAATCATTCTATAATTCATTTATCACTCACCACATCAACAATATTATTCAAATCCGTTACTTTTTTATCTTTTGTAATAAGAATTACATTATCGCCGGCCTTAATCACATCACTCCCATTGGGAATAATAATTTCATTTCTTCTGACAATAGCAGCAATCAAAATACCTTTTGCAATGTTAAGCTTCTTTAATGGCGTATCAATATATTTTGTAGAACTGCCGGCGCTAAGTTCGATAATTTCCGCCTGATTCTCGACAATACGATATAATGCATTCACCGGATTACCCATGGCATTCTGTAATCCTCTCACATATTTCAGAATGTAATTAGCGGTAATAAGCTTTGGACTTACTACATTATCAATGCCTATGCTTTTAATAATATCAGAATGATTCAGCCTGTTAATTTTGGCTATAACCTTTCCTACCCCCCATTGTTTTGCAAATAATGCAGATATGAGGTTGTCTTCATCTCGTCCCGTAGTAGCCACAAAAGCTCCCATGTCACTGACATTTTCCGACCTTAACAGCGTTTCTTCGGAACCGTCACCGCAAATAATCAAAGCATGAGGAAGCAGTTCGGTTAATTCCCTGCATCGGTCACGATCGATTTCGATAATCTTTACTTTTATATTCATTTCATCCAGATATTTTGCCAAATAATATGCAATTCTTCCTCCACCCATAATCATAACATTTTTTATATTTTGAATATGAATGCCTATCCGCATGCAGAAATCATAAACTTTTGCCGGTTGACCAATAATATATATTGTATCGTTTTCCCTGATTTCAAACTCACCGTCCGGAATAATAATGTCATCTCCTCGACGTACGGCACCAATTAGAACGGATGGAGAAAACCGCTTAGCAATATTTTTTAACTGCATGCCTATTATGGACATATTTCCGGTAACGTTAATTTCCACCATTTCCACCCGTCCCTTGGCAAACACTTCAACATTGATAGCGGGAGGAAACTTAATCAGCCGGGCTATTTCACTTCCGGCAGCCTGCTCCGGATTAATAACCATATCCAAACCCAGCTCTTTTTTCAAAAGAGAAAGCTCGGCGGCATATTGAGGATCCCTTATTCGGGCAATTGTATGTTCTACACCAAGCTTTTTGGCCGTAAGGCAACAAACCATATTCATTTCATCGCTGGTAGTTGCAGCAATAAGAAGGTCACTTCTCTTTACACCGGCCTCCAGAAGTATTTTTGTACTAACACCATTTCCTCTGATACACATAACATCCAGGTTTTCTTCAGCCTTTTTTAAGGCTTCTGAATTTTTATCTATGATCGTAACATCGTGATTTTCTTTGGACAAATTTTCAGCCAGACTATAGCCTACTTTACCATCACCAATAATAATAATTTTCATATTTCTCCCCCTGACAATAACATTAGTGTTGTTAAATCTTTACGAATTCTCTGATAAAATTGTAAAAGTACTTATTTTCTATTTATCTTTCATAAATATTATAGGACAGTCTGTTTCATCAAAGGCGCATTGCTGTTTTGAATAAAATGTTCCGTAATTCTCAAGATTACACCTGGCAGGAATATATGCAGGATCAAGAGCCCAAGCCGCACGAAAATGTTTCATTGCAGTCAAATGGTCGCCTTGCTTTTCAAGTAATATACCAATCAAATTATGAGGTTGTGGAGCATGCGGATATTTTCCCATAGCCTCTCTAATAAGAGCCTCACATTCCTCGAATTTTTTTTGCCCCACTAGTTTTCTTACAGTATCGCAAAGCATTGCCATTTCATCTTTTTTTTCAAAACTGTCCGTCTGCTTCATTTTTATTGCCCCCTATTAAAAACTTGTAAATTCTCTTACCCTATAATGATAACAAAAAATCCGTGAGAATGGTGTGAAAATACTGTGAGAATATTGTGATAATAACAAAAAAAACCGTATAATACGGTTTTTCAGGATGAATAATTTATTCATCTACAAGTCGGTACCCAACGCCTACTTCTGTTACAATATATCGAGGTTTGGCAGGATTCTTTTCTATTTTTCGTCGAAGTCCAGCCATTAAAGCACGAAGCGCCTGTGTATCAGCATCATAATCCACACCCCAGATTTCTTTTAAAATATACTTAGTAGTAAGCACCTTGCCGATATTTTTAAAAAACAGCGATAACAAATTATATTCCATAGGAGTGACATGTAATTCCTTATCATCAAGATAAACCAACCTTTTATCAAAATCTATCCTCAGCCCGCCAACCTGAATAATTGCCTGTGTCTTGTTCCCTCCATTCCTGTAAAAATGACGTAAAGCAACACGTATGCGAGCCAAAAGCTCTGTTGAAGAAAATGGCTTGGTCAAGTAATCATCTGCTCCCAAATCAAGAGCGGCTGCCTTTTCTTTGTCCTGGTCACGTGCAGAAACAACAATGATAGGCATTTCGGACCACTCCCGTACTTTCTTGATGACCTCCATACCGTCAACATCAGGAAGTCCTAAATCAAGCAGTAATAAATCGATCGGCTCCGATACAAGGACTTTCAATGCTCCCTGACCTGTGCTTGCAGTGGTATACCGAAATCCTTCCGCTTGTAATGAATAGCCGATGTAATTTCGTATTTGTATATCATCTTCAACAACAAGAATATATTCGTTATAATACCTCATTACTCTTCACCTCCATGGGAAGTCTGAATATAAACACTGCTCCTTGCCCATCGGTACGGTTATGCGCCTCTATGCTGCCGCCATGTGCTTTTATAATTGCATCACATATGGAAAGTCCTAAGCCAATCCCATGACGCGAGTCAGCATGCTTAAGACTGGAAGTATAAAACATCTGGAATATATTCGGCAAATCGTCAGGGTCTATTCCTTCCCCTCTGTCCGCTACGGTAAAAACAACATCATTCTTTTGTTTATCCTCTGTAACTGAAATGCTGATTTCTTGTTCTTCAGAAGTATGCTTAACTGCATTCTCCAAAAGATTGATTAAAACCTGTTCGATTAGCTTGGCATCCATCGGAACCAGCAGAAGCTCGTCCGGTACATGAACCGTGATTTCACGTTCAGGATATCTTCTTATAACATGGCTAACAGCGCTCCCTACCACTTCTTCAACGGCCTCCCTCTGTTTTCTTAGTGCCAATTTGCCATCCTGTAAGCGAGTAAGATTTAATATATTTTCAACCAGGGAAAAAAGCCAACAGGCTTCTTTATTAATTCCTTTTGCAAGAGAATAGAGTTTATTATCTTTTTGTGTCATATCCATAAGCATCTCGGATGTCCCAATAATACCGGAAAGCGGTGTACGCAAATCATGGGAAATAGCACGCAGCATATTTCCACGGTAACGCTCCTGCACAATCTTTTGATTTGAGCGGATACGCTGTTTCATTGACCAGCAACGGTCCATTGCCAATGCAATACTTTCTATCATGGTTTGAAGCAATCGTATTTGCGATTCGTTCATTGCTTCAGCCTGCATTTTCGGTATTCGAATGATGCCCAATATCATTTCCCTGCCATGAAGCGGCCAATCATAAAATTCCGAGCCTTTCACAACCCCTGATTTCAGCTTCTTCACCAGTCTTTTTCCTTCGGCTTTATCGGTAAAGTCCCTTTGTACCTGCTTTTCAGGGGATACTTGCTGCAGATAAAACGAATTTGGCATACCGTTTTCATCAAAACATACACATGCTGCCTGGGTATTCATAATATCACTGATTGTACTGATGGCAATGCTTGCAATATCATTCATGTCTACCGCTCCGGTAAGCCTGTTGGTAAGGGTATATAGTGCTTTTGTCTCCACTTCTTTTTTATAAGCTTCCAATGTTTTCTGCTTTGCATGGGATGTAAGCGTGCTTGTTATAAGAGCTGTTACAGTCATAATAACAAAGGTAACAATATAATTTGAAGCTTCAACGGAAAATGCAAGATACGGCTCGGCAAAAAAATAATTAAACGCACAGGTTGCAATTACACAAGCAAGAAAACCATAAATATAGCCCTGTGTCATACGAGCTGTCAACAATACGGCAAGAAGATAAACAAGCACAATATTGGTTTCCGGAAAATCTACAGCACGGAAAAAAAATCCTATAACCGTTGCGGAGATTAGCATCGCTACCATAATAAATAAACAATATAAGATATCTTTCCAGTTTCTATTTTGTTTCCCTGTATCCACACCCAAATCGCTGTTATTCTTTTTCATATTTTGTTCCTCCAAAAATATTATAAGCCACAACAAATCATCTTACACCTTTGACAGATATTCGTCAATCTTAGTGTTTTATGTATTAACCAATTTCAGATATCTTAATATAAAAAGACGCTATCTTTCTAAAGGCTTTTAAATAAGAAAATCCTTTATCCTGAAAGCATAACGCCCAAAACAAGATCTTATTCAATTCTTCATAATTTGGTATTTTATCATATTTATTGACATTAAGCAAATTTCCTTTATATAAAGTTTCTGTCAAGTAATCGTTGGCAACTTTTTTTCTATACAAAACAACTGCAATAATGTTTGTACAAAATTTACCGCATTTATTCCACGTTCCTATTGACACGGGGTCCCCTGCACCCTCT